>JRYG01011321.1_pt1 | contig 13334 bp, 8 predicted proteins | sample 235341 | NCBI WGS metagenome assembly JRYG01 (sample SAMN03074218, study PRJNA261478) | activated sludge metagenome | biome: Wastewater Treatment Plant; feature: Wastewater; material: Activated sludge; isolation source: activated biomass of a wastewater treatment plant treating hydrocarbon... ... | reverse complement strand
GGAGATGTGAACGGTGACGGATTCTCAGACCTTGTGGTTGGAGCATACGGATATGGATCGAATACAGGGAGAGTATACTTTTATGATTACTCTATGAAAAATGAAATTGTTTCTGAAAATAAGATGTCCGGAGAAAGCACTTCAAACTTCTTTGGCAATTCAATTTCCCCTGCCGGAGATGTAAACGGTGACGGATTCTCCGATGTGATTGTTGGAGCTTACGGGTATAATTTCACTACCGGTAAAGCGTACATATATTTTGGAGGCAATACCATTGATAATGTGGCCGATGTTGTATTGCCGGCTGAGGCATCAGGAAATGCTTATGGAATTTCAGTATCTACAGCGGGGGATGTAAATGCTGACGGGTATTCTGATGTAATTGTAGGTGCACCGTTCTACAATTCCGGGAGGGGGAGAGCCTATATTTACTTTGGCGGAAATACTATGGACAATGTTCCGGATGTTGTTATGACAGGTGCTGGCTCTAGTGATGAATTCGGAAGAGCAGTGTCAGATGCAGGAGATTTGAATGGTGACGGTTTTTCAGACGTGGCTGTAAGCTCGTTTTCAGTAAATAAGATATATATTTATTATGGGGGCGCAGCCATGAATAATGTTCACGATGTTCTAATATCAAGTGTTTTTCTAAGTTCAGTTGCCTCAGCGGGAGATGTAAATGGAGACGGATATTCAGATCTGATTGTGGGTCAGACATTGTCAAATGGAAATGCTTTCATTTATTATGGAGGTGATAATATGGATAGCAATTCAGATATAGCACTATCTGGAGAAGCAAACGGAAGTCTGTTCGGTGCGTCGGTATCATCCGCTGGAGATATGAATGGTGACGGATATGCAGACGTAATTATTGGTGCTTCCGGTATGAACTCCAATACAGGAAAAGCATATGTTTTTTTAGGCGGTGAAGAAATGGACCTTATCCCGGATGTCAGTATGATAGGCGAAGCAATCAGTAATGTCTTTGGACAGTCGGTATCAGCGGCAGGAGACATTAACCGCGACGGGTTTTCGGATGTCATTGTCGGTGCGAGTGGTTACAACTCAAATGTTGGAAAAACTTACGTCTATTTCGGAGGACAAATACCAAACAATTCATACGACATAATAATGAAAGGCGAGGCAGTGAGTAAATTTGGTGATGAAGTCGAATCGGCCGGAGACATGAACGGAGACGGGTACTCAGATCTGTTTGTCGGCGCTAAGGAATTTAATTCAAATACGGGAAGAACTTACTTCTACAGCGGCTCAGCGGTATCGGCAAAACCCAATATCTTGTCAGTCAAAGATGTTTCAGGTGATCAGGGCGGTTATGTGAATGTAAAATTTGCCCGAAGCGCATTTGATGTTCCGTTCAGTAATATTGGAGGAGTAAGTTATCAAATTGAGAGGAGCACTCCGCCTACTATAAGCGGATACAACTGGACATCTGTCGCAACAGTATTAGGCACTCACAATACGGTCTATTCAGCGGAAGTTCATACGCCGCAAGATTCAGGCAATTCATTTTACTTTCGTGTTACAGCAGTGTCAAATACAGCAGGTAATTTATGGCGTTCAAATATTTTGAGCGGATACAGTCTTGATAACATAGCTCCGCCATTGGTTTCTCCATTCAGCGCATTCTCTGAATCGGTCAATGTAAGACTTACATGGCTAAGAAACTCGGCGCCGGATCTGTTGAACTATGTTCTGTTCAGAAGCTTGTCGCCTTCTATTGATCCTTATGCTGAATCTCCGCTGGCAACGCTGACAGACTCCACTTATCTTGACATTTCGCCTCTCAGCGGCATATACTATTACTTTATTGTAGCTCAGGACATTCACAACAACTACAGCCCCCTTGCAACAGCACAGGCACCCTCCACTGCAAAAAATCTTTTCCTGTTCGGCGCAATTCAGGGCATGTATGATGCAGTTTCAAATCTAATGACGTACGATACAGTGGCAGTCTATCTCAGAAATTCCGTTTCTCCGTTTCAGAGAATTGACTCATCGAAAAAAGAGCTTTACGGCCCGGGCACAGGACAGGATTTCACATTCCTCAACGCCGCAAACAATGTTCCTTACTATGTGGAAGTGAAGCACCGCAATGCGCTTGAGACATGGAGCGCCGATCCGGTTACATTCACCGCCAATGTCGCTTCCATTGCCTTCTCCGTTGATGACATTTATGCATACGGCAATAATGAAATTCAGGTTGACACTTCTCCGTACAATGTTTTTGCATTCTACAGCGGCGATGTGGATCAGGACGGAACGATAGATGCCACGGATTTGAGCCTGATAGACAACGACGTGCAGAATTTTGTAAGCGGATATGTTGTAACCGACCTTACCGGTGATGATTTTGTGGACGGAACCGACTTTGCAATTGCCGATAACAATGCGGCGAACTTTGTAAGTTTAGTGAGGCCGTAGGGAGCAAACAGCAAATATGGAGTTGAGAAATGCAGGTCATGAATTGAGACGCTTTCAGGCGAGACTGTTTCATTCAGCCCACGAACCGTTTCGTGGGCATGAAGGTTCTATTGCTTGCGGGCGCTCCTGCTGTTCAGCTTTCTGAGTCTGTTGATTCTCTCAATGAACCAGTCCTTTGATCCGGTCTTTCCGTTAAGCACATCCTTCTGAAGACTGCTCAATTCATACTCATCAAAATTCAGCCTTATTTTCAGCATTCGTAAAACACCAACATTGAACCTGTCATACCATTTCCGGTATTCTGCACTTACGGACTTGTTCTTCTTCAGAAAATGCTTGTAAGAATCATAGTGATACATGAAACTTTCAAAATCTCCTAGTTCGTAGTAGATCATAGTCAGCAGATCTTTCACATCAAACTTGAATGCAAAGTGATCAAGTTTCAGCATCAGAGAACTTTGCAAGGCCTGCTCAAAATCGCTCTTTGAATAATAGTAGTGAGCGTCGGTATAATAATTCATATTCTCTTTAAACTCGGGAAGAAGAAGTTCATAGAAATTGTCTCTTACAAACTTTATCAATTTGTGGTCGGAGTATCTTGCCGCCATTTTTATGATGTTTGTGTAAGAATAGATGTTCATGGTCCCGTCCGGTTCCAGAAACACGCCTTCATCAATACGCAACTTGTAAAGCTCAAGAAACTCAAGAGGTCTGTTACTGTCTTTTATCGTTGGCCTGACATTCAGCGCATCGGCAAGATGAATATACAAATTGGACTTCTCTTCCTGTGAGAATAGTGCGGAATGCTTAAGCAAAGCGTTCTTAAAATTGAAATAGTTGTCGGTAATCTGAGGAAATGCAAATGCAAGATATTTGAAGTAATATACCTGAAGTATGCTAAGATCTCTTTCTGTCAGTGCGTTTGATTGCCTCAGAACCTTATTAAGGTCAGCATTTCCAAAGATCAGATCGAATGAGCTTTTTCTTGCGGACTTGTTCATGGCAATTGAGCGGCTTGCAATCTCATTATAAACGTTGGATAATTTGACCATAACATCAGAAAGATAATAATCTGAAATAGTCTCCAGCTCATCAGTAATTTCTGAATCAAACATTGTGTAAAGATTGAAGTGATTTATTTTTTTCGTCTCCAATCTTTGAAGATCTGAGTAATAATTCCGGTAGAACTTGCTCTTTTCAAAGTTCTTCTGCAATGACCTGTGCTCAAGAATGAACTTGCTGTGAAGTCGTCTTTTGGAAAGTGCATCGAGGTAAATGAACTTGTTTTCCGGAAAGCTCTTTTCAAACTGAATCACTTCGATGAATTTTTCGGAAAGCTTTGTAAGGTCAAGTATCAGGTTTTTAAAGACTCCTCCATTGAAATTCTTGCCCGGATACAATTGCTTCCATATATCTTCTTTCCTCACATTGTCGTCTCTGTATTCGGGAGCATGCTTCTTCAGAATCTGAAAGAACTTCACTGCGTTCGGCTTTTTATTGTACAGCGGAGACCTCAGAAACTCATCAAACTTAATGATCTCATCTCTGCTGAAGGTCCTTAATATTTGTATGAGTAACAATCTTTTCATCTGTCACGAAATTGGTGTTGAAATACTGCGGCAGGAAGATTCAGCAATATGCCATTTGTGCCCCCTATGTAAAATCAAAAAATGTTTCTTTGGAAACGGGAGCTCCCGCTGATAATTTGCATCATTGTCTTATTGGACAACGAAATTGTGATGCGCTTTGGCTGTATGAAATCTTGTCCAAAATTCAGCGGGGCGAAATTGTTAATAAACAAGAGGACAATCAACTGAAAAAATCTGCAGAGAACACGTGCATAAAACAACAGAACTGATGAACCTGCACTTGCCAAAGACGGTAAAACAAGCCGGATTTCCGGAGAAACATAAGAAGAGAAAGCGAAATCAAAAATCAATTGTAAAGAAACAGGAGCAATTGCGATCGCTTATTGCAAAACTGATAAGAAGAGTAAAGTGACCCGTGAACGAACTGACACAGTGGTAAGAACAGAGAGCCGAAAGAAGGGATGTGATACTGCAGGAGTGTGCGAAGATCTCACGATTTCAACACAGACAAGAAATCAGAATAATTCAATCTGACCTCGATCTTGAACGTGGGGTGAAATGAAAGCTAAACTTTGAACAAAGAAACCATAAACCAAACATTACTCAAATGAAAACACGCTTCAACACTTTGAAACTGATGATCTTACTCATGATCATCACCACAGGCACAGCAAATGCAAAAACTGACTCACTGCCTTTGGGTGTCAACAGAGATTGGCTCAATTCGCTTGCAGATGAGAATGGGCAGAAACTGATCCGGCCGGTAGAAGAAGGCGATGCAATGCAGGAAAGATTCTTTACAGGCTTCGCCGCAAGTGATAATTTCGGATTTTCAGTATCATCTGCAGGTGATTTGAATGGAGACGGATACGGTGATCTGATAATCGGAGCGCCTCTCAATGATGCCGGAGGAGCAAATGCCGGCAGGGCCTACATTTACTTCGGTGGTTCGATAATCAATACCGGCGTTGATATCGTGCTTACAGGACTTGCGGCAGGCGACCAGTTCGGATATTCTGTATCAACAGCAGGCGATGTTAACGGCGACGGATACGATGACGTGATAGTTGGTGCAAATCTCAATGATGCCGGCGGTTCAAATGCCGGCAGAGCATACATATACTTCGGCGGAATCTCAATGAACAATGTTGCTGACATAATTCTGACAGGAGCCGCTGGAAGTGATAACTTCGGATCGGCTGTTTCAACTGCAGGCGATGTGAACGGCGACGGATNNCGACGGATATTCTGACGTGATAGTCGGAGCAAACAGTAATGATGCCGGAGGAACAAATGCAGGAAGAGCATATATATATTTTGGAGGAAGTACAATGAACAGTACTGCAGATGTTCTGCTCACCGGAGAAGCTGCAAATGATGGTTTAGGAACAGCAGTTTCAACAGCGCGCGATATGAACGGCGATGGATATGATGATGTGCTTGTAAGTGCAACCGGCAACGATGCAGGGGGAACAAACGCCGGAAGAGCTTACGTCTTCTTTGGAGGAAGTTTAATGAACAATACCGCAGATGTGGTAATGACAGGTTCTGCGGCAGGTGACCTGTTCGGAGTTTCAGTTTCAACGGTGATGTGAACGGCGACGGATATTCCGACATGATAGTAGGTGCACATCTGAATGATGCAGGAGGAACAGATGCAGGCACGGTCTATATATACTATGGAGGAGGCAGTCCCGACAACACTGCGGATCTGCTTCTGACAGGAACCGTTGCAGGTGACCGTCTTGGCTCTTCAGTATCAACGGCCGGAGACATAAACGGTGACGGTTACAGCGATGTGATTGCAGGGGCGCCTTTGAATGATGCCGCGGGAACCAATGCGGGAAAATCATTTGTATTATTCGGGGGAAGTAATATGAACAATATTCCGGATTTTACAATGTCAGGAGAAGCAGCTAATGATCAATACGGGTTGCCCGTATCAACTGCCGGCGATATGAATGGTGACGGATACAGTGACATTATTGCGGCGGCAATCGGAAATGATGCAGGTGGAACCAGTGCGGGAAGAGCTTATCTGTACTTAAACTCTATGACCGGTACTGATATTGCTGATGAAAGTTTCAAGGGTACTTCTGCCGGGGATTTTTTCGGATTCTCTATATCCGGTGGAAGTGATGTCAACGGAGACGGATATGAGGATTTGATTGTCGGTGCATATTCCAATGATGCCGGAGGAACAGATGCAGGAAGAATTTTCGTTTATTTCGGAGGCATGATCCAGGACAATATTGCCGATATGACAATAACGGGTGCAGCAGCAGGTGATCAGTTTGGAGTCTCTGTGTCACATGCCGGTGACTTGAACAGTGATGGATTTGGTGATATAGTTGTGGGGGCAAACGGCAGTGATTCAGGCGGATCAAATGCGGGAAGAGCATATGTGTTTTTTGGGGGGGCTGTACCGGATGCTGCAGCTGATGTAATAATGACCGGTGAAGCGGCAGACGACAACTTTGGATGGTCGGTTTCCTCGGCCGGTGATCTTAACGGAGATGGATTCAGTGACGTAATAGTTGGTGCAATTCTCAATGATGCAGCCGGTTCGAATGCAGGCAGAGCCTATATATATTTCGGAGGAAATGTCATGAACAATGTTGCGGATGTGATACTAAGCGGTCTTACAGCAAGTGACCAATTTGGATATTCTGTATCCTCAGCCGGGGACATGAATGCTGACGGATTCAGTGATGTCATAGTTGGAGCTTATCTTGCAGGCAATGACGCAGGAAGCGCATACATTTATTTCGGAGCAAGTGTACCTGACAATACAGCCGACATGATCTTTAACGGAGAAGCATCGTTTGATCAACTTGGTATTGCGGTTGCTTCAGCAGGCGACATGAATAGTGATGGTTACAGTGATGTAATTATTGGTGCTAACGGGAATAACGGCGGTGGATCAAATTCTGGCAGGGCATACGTTTACTTTGGAAGCGCTTTCCCAAACTACGAGGCAGACTTGATCATTACCGGAGCTGCATCAGGTGATAATCTGGGATATTCCCTTTCTTCAGCCGGTGATGTTAACGGCGACGGATATGGCGATGTGATAGTTTCATCAATTCAAAGTACAGGGCAAGGGAAGGCATATATCTTTTTTGGAGGAAGAACTGCGGACAACACACCTGATGTTGTGATGAACAGTGAGGCAGGAGGAGATTATTTTGGAGTCAAAGTTACGCATGCAGGTGATCTGAATGATGACGGCTTAAGCGATGTGATTGTCGGAGCATTTCTCAATGATGACGGCGGAATTGATGCAGGTAAGGCTTATCTCTATTACTCGTCGTCCCCGTCTGTCAATCCAATACTAAATTTGGTAAAAGACGTTCCCAATGATCAGGGCGGACAATTGCAGCTCAAGTGGGCAAGAAGCGGATATGATGTCAGCAGCATCAGCACAATAACTGACTATATTGTTTACAGGAGTTATCCGCCGTCAGGAGGACAATTCTCATGGGAGGCAAGAGCAGTTATACCAGCTACAAACAGGCCATTTTACACATTCACGGATAATACTCCATTCGATTCATTGTCAGGGAACAGCGGTACAATGCATTACCAGATAATGGCAAGGACATCAGTTTCAAACCAATACTGGCTTTCAGGGATCTTATCCGGACAAAGCATAGACAACATTGCTCCTCTTATGGTGTCACCATTTACAGCCGCACCGGTTGTGAATGATGTCTTGCTGAACTGGAAAAGAAGCTCATCCGGGGACCTTCTCAACTATGTCCTGTATCGAAGCGCATCACCAACGATTGACCCCGACACCGAGCCTGTGTTCGCAACAACAGTTGATTCGACTTATCTCGATACTGCACCTTTGAGCGGAGTGTTCTATTACTTCATCGTTGCACAGGACATTCACAATAACAAGAGCCCTGTTGCAGTTGCTGAAAGCCCTAACATGACACTTAATCTTACAATGTTTGTAGAAGGATTTTACAATGCAGGCAGTAATTCACAGGTGAGTGATACAATACAGGTTGAACTGAGAAATCCAACATCTCCATTTGCTGTGGCAGATCAGTCAGAAGCAGTTGTATCATCAGATGGAACTGCAGTGTTGAAATTCGGAAGTGCTCCGAACGGCAATTACTATATTGCCGTAAAGCACAGAAGCAGTATTGAAACTTGGAGTGCAGGCTCTATAGCATTGTCACGCATAACACCTGCAAGCTATGACATTTCAACAGCATCATCACAGACATTCGGCAATAATCTGATACAGATTGACACATCACCTGTCCGCTTTCCCATCTTCGGCGGCGATGTGAACCAGGACGGGACCGTTGATGCAACGGATGTAAGCACAATAGACAACGATGCCGCCAACTTCATAAGCGGTTATGTTGTAACCGATCTGACCGGCGATGACTTTGTTGACGGCACCGACTTTGTAATTGCCGACAACAACGCTGCAAACTTTGTAAGTGTTGTAAGGCCGTAAGGGGCGAATAGCAAATTAGGAGTTGAGAAATGCGAGTCATGATTTTGACTCTATCCGGAGATTGTTTCCTTCAGCCTGCGATTTCGATCGTGGGCTGAAGCTCCTGCTGTTTGCAGGTGTTCCTTCTGTTCAATATTCCCGGTCTGTTGGTTCTTCAATTAGCCGGTCCCTTGAGCAGGTCTTTCATTGAAGCACATCCTTCTTAACATTACTCAATATATGTTCATCAAAATTCAGTCTTGTTTTCAGCAGTCTTAGAACAACATAGCGGATTCAGTATATGACACAGCTGAGAAGATACATTTGGCAAGAAAGAGAGATCGCAAAGTTTCATTGAACATGAGTAGTAGTCAAACTTGCATAAAGGCAAGAACGTAAGTTACGCCTCGTTCTGATTATTCCGGAAAGCAGCATCTGGCAAAGCTCCTCGAAGCAAAAACATCAGGTTTTGATACAGCCTTTTATAAATGGGGAGGGCAAGAGCAACGGCAAGAACGAAGGACATGATGTTTACAATGACATGCAGGTCTTTTGCAAAAGCGCGACACTGGAGGAAGTCAAGGCATTGAACTATGCGCTGACATCCGGCATGTATGTGGGACTCGGAGAGGAAGTTGACGATTTCAATTTTGCGGAACGGTTTACGGTGCTGAAAACAGAAGCGGAAAAACAGATAGCAGAAGAGGATGCTCTGAATGAGAGGATAATGATTAATTTATCTCGTATTATGATTTCCACTGAAGGTAAATCAAAAGCAAGATAAGTTTATTTTTAAGATTTAAAGTAAACTTAAAATACTTTAACTTTACCTTAAGCGCTTAAAATAAACTTATAGCTCGCAAGTTGAATTTTGATCTGAGTCATCAATGAAGATTGAAGATTATATATCCGGGCATTTTGAACAAGGTTACAAATACAAGTATTTTGTTCCTTCAAAGATAAATCACGAATGGACCTGGGATGATCCGTCATTGTCTGTCCTGCTTGAAAGGGCATCTCTCAAGCTCGGAGAGTTGAATTCGCTTGCAGGGTTTGTTCTGAACATAGACCTTTTCATACATCTGCATGTAACCAAGGAGTCGGTGACATCGAGCAAAATTGAAGGAACAGAGACCGGAATTGACGAAGCACTCTTTCCCGAAGAGGAAATTCTTCCCGAACACCGGAATGATTATGAAGAAGTTAAGAATTATACAAGGGCGCTTAATACTTCTGTTGAGCGATTGAAGACTTTGCCTCTGTCCACTCCTTTGCTGAATGAAGCGCATAGAATACTGCTGTCCGGTGTAAGAGGTGAGAACAAACAGCCGGGTGAATTGAGAAGGAGCCAGAACTGGATTGGCGGGACGTCACTTTCCGATGCGGTATTCATTCCGCCTTCTCATGAACTGCTGAACGGATTGATGAGTGATCTGGAGAATTTCATACACAATGAATCACTTGACATTCCTCAACTGATAAGGATCGCATTGGCACATTATCAGTTTGAGACCATACATCCGTATCTTGACGGAAACGGCAGGATCGGAAGGCTCATGATCACGCTGTTTCTTATTGAGAAGAGATTGCTGGATAAACCGTTGCTTTACCTTTCATATTTTTTTGAGAAGGACAGATACCTTTATTACCATAATCTGACAGGAACAAGGACCGAGAATGACCTGATGCGGTGGGTCAAATACTTTCTGACCGGCATTGAACAGGTTTCGGTGCAAAGCATAAACACGCTTAAGAAGATCCTGAGTTTGAAAGATGAAGTTGATAAAGAGACGGCTTCCTGGAAAAGAAGAAGCTCATCTGCCCGCACATTGTCAGACTATCTCTTTCAGCACCCGGTAATAAAGATAAAGGATGTACAGAGAGTCTGCGGCCTTTCGGTCAAGGCATCGGGTGACCTGGTGAAGGCATTTGCCGGGAAGAATCTCCTTACTGAAGTGACGGGACAAACACGTTATCAGATATTTACTTTCAAGCCTTACCTGGATTTGTTCAGGTGATGAAGAGGAAAATAATTTTTGCGGAAAGATTTGCGGTGCAGAAAGCAGAGCCGGAAAGACATATTGCAGATGAAGATGCTGTGAATATGCGGATAGCCGATAATCTTTCAAACATTAAAATTGAATTGGAAGCGTGAGTGAGTGGGGGGAACATAAAATGGGTGAATTATTGATTCCTGAATATGGTGAGTCATTGAACTGCAAGCACCCCCAAACTCCTGCAGTTCAAAAGCAAACATGTCAAACCTCCATATCCCGCATCAGAGTCTCGTGTGGTATCCTGGTACTCTGATGCCGGGTGAAGAACACGGCTCTATCGATAACGACAAATGTCGTTATTTGACCAATATCAATTTCTTCGTTTCAGTAGAATTTCCTGAGTTCATTCTGTAGAAGTACGCGCCGCCGGGCTGGTCGGCAGTATTCAAGTCTACCTCATAACTTCCGGAAGAAAGTGTTTCATTTACGAAAGTTGCAACTTCATTACCAAGTATGTCATATACAAGAAGTGTGACGTTTGACCCTTGATTTGTGACGTCTGTCTTAACGTCAATTCTGATCTTAGCCGAAGGATTGTATGGATTGGGATAGTTCTGAGATAATCTGAATTTGTCAAAAAGGAAATTCACGCCTGCCTGCGAATAGTGTTTGAGTTCAGTATTCTTCGGGCAGGCAGATGCCAAAGCTCACAATTTCTTAACGGCAATTAGCCGAGGCCTGTTCACGTGTTTCGCTTCAAGTGAGCAGTATATTAACAGGCGGGCGGGTTATTCCTGCGATATTCGAAGAAGTGTCGATCAGTTAGCTGTATCCAGCGATATCCGATTCTTAAAGCGTTTTGGAAAGCATTAAAGGGAAACCTGACAGTAGTTTGTGAATGTCCACGAAACATCTGCGGTTTAAAAGCGGGTAAGAATGTCTGACCGGATCAAGAAGAATTTCCTTCTTCAGATGAGTTTAGGAATGAATTTATTTCGGCGTTTATGCAGAATGTTCCATACTGACTCTGACTCCTCAGAACGGAACTGCATCAAACCTACTTAAATATTTTTACGAATTGTTCGGCTTTGATTCCCGCGCGGCATGAATCATGCATATCTGTTTAAGCCGCCCGGCTCTATTGCTTGCATCATGCAGGTTCACATAATTCATTCGCATTGCAATCCGCTGAGGCATTTCACTTTCTCAGTCTTTACACGATTTCGTGCAATCTCTATGCCATCGGGAAAGATTTCTGCATTTCAATTCTGATGCAGTAAGCCGAATTTTACAATGAACGAAAGCGGTACGGACTGACTGTGCGCTTTCTATACTAACCTCTAATTACCTGCCGCGAATAACGGGTGTAGAATCCGTCCAGTTGAGATTTCAAAATTTTTGTTTAGTACAATTATGAAAATCTTAATAAGCACTATTCTAATCACCTTCTGGCTGAACATCACGTTTGGCCAACCTGGCTGGGTTCCGCAAACAAGCGGGACGAGTAGTAGTTTGCTTTCTGTCTATTTCACAGACAACAACACCGGCTGGGCTGTTGGTGATTTCGGCACCATACTCAAAACAACAACGGGCGGTATCTGGTATCCACAAATATGCTTGATTACGGGCTCTGATACTGTTTATCCCGGCCCTGACGCGCTGTTCGTTTCTGACAGAACACCGGGGACCTGGTCGCTTGATAATTCAGGGGAAACAAATGCTTTGATTGTCTCCGACCCGGACAATGATTCGGTTTATGTGAATCCGGGTTCTGAAAACGGACAATTCACGCTCGAATACAGGTCATCAGACTCCAGTTATTGCAGTAAGGCGGTCAGAGTTATTGCTCCTGTCTATCTTAACTATTCGTGTATGTACATATCCGGTCATTTATTTGCTGACACTCGCTTTGGATACTCGGTGAATTCTGCAGGAGATTTCAATGGCGACGGCTTTGATGATCTGGTAATGGGCACTCCTTGGACGGGAGGCTCTATGTGCTGGGCAGGAATATATTACGGACCACCTACTTGTTCAGCTTCTATGGATATCGCGATATATGGAGAAATCCCAAACTTTGGCTCTTCCGTCTCTCATGCCGGTGATGTAAACGGTGATGGGTACGATGATGTTGTTATTGGATCATACGGAAATGAGAACATGAGGGGAAGAGCATATGTGTACTTCGGAAATTCTTCAGGAGTCCTGAACAGAATAGTCTTGGAGGGTTATTACAACGGCGACGGGTTCGGTTATTCTGTTTGCAAAGCAGGCGATGTAAACCTGGACGGGTTTGATGATGTGATCATTGGCTCAAGAGATGTTCTACTCCCCCCTAGAAACCCAAGAGCATGCATATATTTCGGCGGCCATCAAATGGACAACATACCTGATGTGATTCTCGAAGACGAATATCCGGGGTGGGAATTTGGCAGTTCCGTATCTTATGCAGGTGATGTTAACGGAGACGGCTTTTCAGATGTGGTTGTTGGTGCCCCATTGTTTCTCAATGTCACCTACAGAGGAAGAGCATATGTGTATTATGGAGGAAAGCAAATGGACAATGTGCCTGATGTAATTATGATCGGAGACACTTACGATGACTTATTCTTTGGTTCTCATGTTGGATCTGCGGGCGATATTGATAATGACGGTTTCAAGGATATTGTGATCGGCGAAGGAATTGATCAGCATACCGTCTTTCGGGCTCATATATTCAAAGGAAGCCAGTCTATGGACAATATACCTGATCTGACAATAAATACACTGACCAATGAAGAGAGTTTTGCTTCGGTTTTTCTAAATGATGATTTCAATGGCGACTCATATTCCGATGTCTTGGTAGGC
>JRYG01000249.1_pt1 | contig 13381 bp, 9 predicted proteins | sample 235341 | NCBI WGS metagenome assembly JRYG01 (sample SAMN03074218, study PRJNA261478) | activated sludge metagenome | biome: Wastewater Treatment Plant; feature: Wastewater; material: Activated sludge; isolation source: activated biomass of a wastewater treatment plant treating hydrocarbon... ... | reverse complement strand
GTTTCGCGACCGCAGCGCGCGGACCTCGCCGCCGATCACCACGGCGGCGATGCCCGGGATGTCGCCGTACTCGATCGACTCCAGCGGCCCGTTCTGGGAGGAACCGAGGGGCCGGAAGCAGCAGAAGAGATCGGCCGGCCGGCCCGCGTCGAGGATGCCCTGTTCGACCCCGAGCACCTTCCCGTTGTTGCCGGTCGCCAGCGCGATCGCCTTGGGCGCCGCCATTCCGCAGAGCGAGGAGATCTCGCAGACGGTCTTGATCATTCCCAGCGGCATCACTCCGGTGCCGGTCGGCGTGTCGGTCGCGAGCACCAGCTTGCCGAGCCGGTCCTCCTCCCAGGCGATCTCGACGATCTGCATGCTGGAGCGGAGGTTCCCCGCCTGGACCAGCTGGATCACCCCGGGGGCGTCGAACAGCCTGGGCAGGTCTTCGTCGGGCAGGGCGGTCGTGCCGCCGTTTGCGTGTCCGATGATGTCGCAGCCGAGCGCGAGTACGTCATCGATAGTGACCGGCGATGAATCGGGGATCGATGCCCCACCGGTGTGGTTCATCACCACGAAGCCATTCTCCTGGGCGGCCCGCACCAGAGGTGCCGCATCGGCCTGGGGGCTGAAGTCACCGAAGCCGACCTTGGCCAGCCAGACGCCGTTTTCCTTCAGCTCGACGAAATCCTCCGGCTGGAGGGTCGGCTCGATGATCACCGATCCGGCCATCACCCTGACGCCGCCCGGCCTGAAGTTCTCGAAGGCCCGCTGGGCCGCCACCGCGAGAGCCTTCACGCCTTCACGGTCCTTCGGACGGCCAGGCAGGTGAACCTCGGAGGCCGACATCATCGAGGTCACGCCGCCATGCATCGAGGACTCGATCCAGCCGAGCGTTCCCTGGCGGGGAGTCCAGTCGCCGAAGACCACGTGGGCATGCGAGTCGATCAGACCGGGACATGCGACGGCACCACCGGCGTCCAGCACCACATCGGGTTCCGGTCCCGGCTCGAAGCCGGCGATCAGTCCATCCTCGACCCGGATCACTTCCGGGGTGAGCACGTCGTCGTCGAGCCGCCCGGTGACCATCCCGGAAAGGTTGCGGATCTCGAGGGTCCGGCTCACCGGCACTTCGCTCCCCGCGCGGCTCGCGCCGCAGTCGTCTTGCCGGCCCGGGTCACGATTCCTGTTCGACCTCTTCCTTGGTCTTGCCGCCGACCCGGGCGTTGAGGCGTCCGCGCGATGCGACCGCGCCGATCAGGACGATCTCGTCGGGTGCGGGCGCATCCTCGATCTGGATGGTGATCGTGTCGTAATGGGAACGGACCCAGATCTCGTCCTTGTAACAGAGAGGCACGTCCACGGTCGCTCCCGGAGCGCAGCGCTTGGTGGTCGAGGGCAGCCAGGCCTTGCCGCCGCCGAAACCTTCGCGGAACGGGTTGCCGAAGGCTGTCGTCTTGGCGGCGTTGCCGTGTTCCTGCTCGCCGCCGGTGCCGATCAGCACCGCCTTGCCGTGGCTCTCGACCTCCCCGTCGATCGCCTCGTTGGCGCGTTCGCCGATCAGTTTGCCGAGGCCGGCCGAGGCGTCGATCAGCTCGGTCAGGTCCTCCGTGAAGGGCTGTCCGGCGTAGGGATTGCGGAAGACGACCGCGACCGCGACCTTCTTCAGCGGGCCGCCGCCGTCGCCCTTTCCACCTTCGGTATGGACTTCCTCGACCACCGTGACGATCTTGCGGACTTCGACGTCCACGTTCAGGTCTTCGCTCACTTCGGTACCTCCTGGTCGGTGTTGGCGACCCCGGTCGGCGTGTTCGGTCCGCAGGGCCGGTCGGGCAGCGAGCGGAAGTACTCGATCACGTCATCGGTCTTCTTGACGTCCCCGTACTTCATCTGGATGTCGAGCAGGTTGACCTTGTGCGAAATCATCGAGCGGTCCCAGACGCATTCCTCGGGCACGATGGAGCGGTAGTTGTACTGAGTCGCGTCCACGGCGCTGGCCCGGACGCAACCGCTGGTCGTCGTACCCGTGGTGATCACCGTATCCGCCCCGAGGTAGATCAGGTAGTCGAGCAGGTGCGTGCCGTGGAAGGCGCTCGGCTTGTCCTTGACGAAGTAGATGTCCTGTGGTTCCGGCTTGATCGATTCGACGATCTCGTTTCCGAGCGACCCCTTGATGTCCGAAGCCTCTCCTGAGCGGTAGCTCTTCCAGTTCCAGGCACCCTGGTCGAAGCCGTCCGGCCGCCGGTCCATCCCGGTGTAGACGATCGGGATCTGCTTCTCACGGGCCGCGGCGATCAGGCGCTCGAGGTGAGCGACTCCTTCCCAGCCGCGTTCGCCACAGGAGTAGCGCCAGCGCTTGATCGACTCGAGGATCGGTTCGGGCTTGTCACCGACGAAGTTGTAGATCACGTCGACGACCAGCAGGACCGGCTTCTCGCCGAAACCGACGTCCTTGCCCCAGCCGGCGGCTTCGAACACCTGCCGGTCTTCTTCGGGGAGAACGTCGTCCCAAACGTTTGCCATCAGGTCTCCTCCCGCTCCGGTGCCCGCTCAGGCACCTTCGTCGTTCTGGCCGATCTTGACCTGGGGCCGGACTTCAGCCCGGGCGCCTTCACCACCGGCGACCGGCAGCAGGTCCTGGCCCGGGTCGCGGCGGAGGTACTCGCCGTCGGCGTCACCGATGAATTCCGGTCCGGGGGCACCGTCATCCCACTTGGACATCTGCTTGCCGCGCAGGAAGGTTGCGACGCCCCAGCCCTTGAGGGTGTGGTCCATGATGCAGGTCCAGCCCGAGCGGGTGAGCACGTTCTCGTTCTTGACGGTCACTTCCTTGTCGAGATCGATGAGCACGATGTCGGCGTCGGCACCGACCTCGATCAGGCCCTTCTTCGGGTAGACGCCGAAGATCCTGGCCGGTTCTGAGCAGGCAACCTCGACCATTCGCTCAAGGGTGATCTTGCCCTGGTTGACTCCGTTCAGGAGCACCGGGAGAAGCATCTCCACCCGGGAGGTGAAGCCGGTCTTGAGCTCCCAGATGTTCTCGTTGTAGGAGGCTTCATAGCTGGCGTCACCCCAGGCGACGACGTGGTCGGAGCCGACCGAGTTGATGATTCCCGCCTGGATCGCCGACCAGATGTTCGGGTTGTTGTGGCGCGAGCGGAGTGGCACGTTGATCCGCCACGCGTTGTGCTCCTCCTTGCCGAAGTGCAGCCAGTGCGGACCGGTCTGTGCGTGGCACTCGACACCGCGGCCCCTCAGCTCGAGGATCTCCTTGTAAGACTCGGGCGTGGTCGAGTGCTGGATGTAGATCGGGCAGCCGAGATGCGCAGCCATGTCGCCATACCAGCGGATGTGGGAGGCCTCGAGGTAGTGGGGCGAGCGGTCCGACCAGGTCGCCCAGTCGGTGCGGCCCTCGTCCTTGAGGCGCTTGTCGAATATCCGGGCGACCTCCCAGTTCTCGCAGTGCATGCAGACGATGCCCGGGCGACCCATCGCAGCGACGTTCTCCATCGTGACCCAGATCACACCGTCATCGAATCCGGCGCCGAGACCGGCGCGGCGGCCAGGCCAGTTGGGCTCGGATTCAGGACTCATGGCCTGCAGGTAGAGCTTGTAGGAGGTGACGCCGTGCTCCTTGGCGTACTCGGGAATCTCAGAGGCCTGCTGGTCGGTCTCCAGCATGTAGGTGGCGAAGACGTCAACGGCCGAGTCGCTCTTGACCGCTTCCTCGAAGTAGGGGAAGGAGTCGTGAAAGGACATGACGTCCTCCTTCTGCACGAACTCGACGAAGTCCGGGTGCCCCATGCGGGTCGAAGGTGCGTGGATGCCCCAGGTGGTCACGCCCGCGGTCACCGCGGCACGCGACTCCGAGCCGAGATCGTCCTTGAGCGGCGAGTAGCAGCCCGGGTGGGCCTCGGTGTCGACCAGACCGGGAATCACGTGAAGGCCGGAGGCATCCACCGTCCTCTTTGCCGGCGGGAGGAACTCGTCAGCCGTAACGGCCACGATCTTGCCGCCGTCTACGGCGATTCCCATCTTGCGGGTGCCGCTCGGGCTGACGACCGTTCCACCCTTGATGACGAGATCTACTTCCCTCGGTTCACTCACTTCGCTCTCCTGTCAGAGCTCCCGGTTGTCCGGGAGGCTGTTCAGTAGGAGTTCAACCTACTGAACCAAGTTCTATATCGTGGACGGAAACCTAACACAGGTTGACCCGGTCGGGCAACCCGTTTCTCCTGTACCGCGGGAGCAAATCCCCGACCTGTCCTTAGCGGTCCGGAGTCGCGACGCCAGCCGCGGCCATCACGTCGTCGGCAGTGTTCCTGAGCAGGCCGCCAATCGCCGCCAGCCGGTCACCGTCGAACTGGGCCGGGAAGCCGAGCGCGAGCAGGACCAGTTCCAGTTCGCCGTCGGCTCCGCGGATTCCCGCCGCCACCGCATGATTCTCGTTGTACTCGCCCTGCGAGACCGACCAGCCCCGCTGGCGAACCTCCTCGATCTCTTCGATCAGTGAATCCGGGCTGGTGATGGTGGCCCGGGTGTGGGCGGGAAGCTTGCGGGCCTTGATCAGGCGGCGCGCCTCGGAATCGTCCATCGCCGCGAGCAGCACCTTGCCGAGCGCGCCGTCCATCGGACCGTAGGAGCTGCCGACCGTGATGCCGACGTGAACGTCACCCGGCGGATAGAAGCGGCTGATTATGCGCAGCTGCTGTTCGTCGACCGGCTGGGCGACGGCAAAGGAGAGTCCGTGCTCGGCGGCCATCGGGGCAACGCGGTCGAGCGTGGTGCGGACCAGCTTCACCTGCCTGGTGGCCTCGTTGCCGAGCGGGATCAGGGCCGGCCCGAGCCGGTAGTGCCGGGTGTTCGCGTCGCGCCGGACGAAACCGTGGCTCTCGAGGGTCGAGAGCAGGTTGTGCATGGTGCTCTTGGAGAGGCCGGTGGTCTGGACCAGTTCGGTCTGGGTCGCGCCCGACTCCCCGGTGCCGGAAAGCTCGTTCAGCACGCTGATCGCCCCGACCACCGCCGGGACCTGGTACTTGCCGTTCGCCTCCCTGCTCACGGTGGTCAGTCCCTTTCCCGGAATCCGCGGAAGACGATCGGCTTCTCGCGCGTCAGTTCCTCGAGTGTGTAGCCGATCCCCTCGCGGCCGCGCCCGGAGAGCTTCACGCCGCCGAAGGGAAACTCCGGTGGCCTGTAGTTGTCGGTGCCGTTGATCACCACCCCGCCGGACTCAAGCCGCTCGGCCACGATCAGGGCACGTCGATAGTCGGCGGTGAATACCGAAGACATAAGGCCAAACGAAGAAGAGTTCGCGACCTCGATCGCCTGCTCTTCGCTGTCGACCGGGATCAGGTTGAAAACCGGTCCGAAGATCTCGTCGTCGACCGCTATGTCGGCGGTGTGAGGGACCCCGGCCAGCAGGGTCGGGGCGAAATAGGCGCCGTCGGATTCGCCGCTGCCGGCGGCTATCTCCGCGCCCTGGGACCGGGCGTTTGCAACCTGGGAGGCGACCCTTTTCGCGGCACCCTCGTGAATCAACGGGCCGATCGTGGTCTCCGCCTCGATCGCCGGCCCGACCCTCTGGGCCTCGACCGCGGCGACCATCCGGCTGGCCAGTTCGTCGTGGAGCGAGCGGTGGACGATCACCCGCTTGCTGGCTGAACAGGCCTGGCCGTTCATCAGGACTCGGCCGCGCAGGATCTCGCTCGCGACCAGGTCGATATCCGCGTCTTCGAGAACAAGGCAGGCGTTGTTGCCGCCGAGTTCGAGGTGCAGGAAGGGCAGTCGATGGATGGTCGCGCGGGCGACGGCAATTCCGGCCGCGGTAGAGCCGGTCAACGAAATCGCATCGACCTCGTCGGCCGCGGCCAGCGCCGCCCCGACCTCGGCGCCGCCGTGAACGGCAGCGATCACGTCGGCGGGCACACCGACCTCGATCAGTGCCTGGCGAAAGCGCTCCACCACCAGGGGGTCTTCCATCGGCGGCTTGACCACGACCGCGTTGCCGCCGACCAGGGCGGCCCCGCACTTCTCGATGAAGAGTTCGACCGGGAAGTTGAAGGGCAGGATCGCGGCCACCACCCCCAGCGGCACCCGCCGCGTGAAAGCGAGGTCCCATTCCGACCTCGCGTTGGATTCGGAGGGCAGCATCTTTCCGACCAGGCGCCGGCCCTCGGCCGCATTGCCGCGCAGGAAGTGGATGCCACCGCGGACCTCGTTGGTGGCCTGGCCGACCGGCTTGCCGGACTCGGATGCGAGCAGGCGCCCGAGCGGCTCGATCTCCGGTTCGATCAGCCGGGCAGCGGCATCGAGAAGGTCGGCCCGGCGACCGATCGGCATCTCGGTCCAGTCGCGGCGGGCCCGGGCAGCCTTGGCGACGATCCCGGCGACGTCACCCGGATCGGTCAGTTCGACTTCGCCCAGCACTTCTGTTCCTTCGGGATTCCTGACTTCGAGGGTGCTCATGGGGGTTCAGCCTACAGAACCCGGTTCAATCAGTAGAAGAGTTTCAGGGAACGCGATGAACTTCGAAGAGGTTCGTGCCCAGCTTCATGTCGGAGAGGCCGGCGACGATTGCGATCAGATCCCCTGAGTCGGCCGCCCCGAAGCGCACGGCATCGTCCGCGCATTCGTAGAGCAGGTTGCGGATTTCCGTGGTCTGGTCATTGACCACGGGCCGCACCCCGAAGACCAGCTTGAGCTGACGCTGGGTCCTCAGGCTGTGGGTGACTGCCAGCACCGGAACCTGGGGGCGGTGGGCCGCCACTACCTTGGCCGTCCGGCCGGAGGCCGTAGGCACGACAATCGCCCGCAGGTTCAGACGGTAGGCCGAAATCACCGCCGACTGCGTGACCGCATCGGAAACGTCCTGCTCATCCTGCGGCACCCGGTTCAGCACCCAGTCCCAGTAGGGCAGGTCGGTCTCGGTGCCGCGGGCGATCTGGTCCATCACCTTGACGGCCTCGACCGGGAAGTCGCCGACTGCGGTCTCTTCGGACAGCATGATCGCATCGGTGCCGTCATAGATCGCGGTCGCGACGTCGGTCACCTCGGCCCGGGTGGGACGTTTCGCGGAGACCATCGAGGCCAGCATCTGGGTCGCCGTGATCACCGTCTTCGAATACTCGCCGGCGGCCCGGATCAGGCTCTTCTGCAAAACCGGAACCTTGGAGAGGGGAACCTCGATGCCGAGGTCGCCGCGGGCGACCATGATCCCCCCGGTCGCGCGATCAACGATCTCCTCCACCGCGTCGGCGGCCTGCGGCTTCTCGATCTTGGCGATGATCGGCGTGTCCGATCCCAGTTCCTTCAGCTTTTCGAGCACGGGATCGAGATCGTCCGCCTTGCGGACAAACGAGACGGCGATGTAGTCGAGCTGATTGGCGACCGCGAACTCGACCCAGCGCAGGTCGTCCTCGGAAACCGAATCCAGTCCGGACTCGACGCCAGGCAGATTCATTCCCTTGTGCGAGGACAGCGGTCCGCCGACCTCGACCTCCGCCTCGACCTTGCTGCCGTCGTTGGCGGTCACCCGCAGCCGGATCGACCCGTCGGCGAGGTAGATGGTGTCGTCGACGCTCAGGGCCTCGCAGAGTTCGGGCCAGTCGACCGGAATCAGGGTCGGGGTTCCGTCGACTTCCTCGGGGGTAATCGTGACCGTCGTCCCGTGGACGATGTCGACCACGCCCTGCGGATACTCCCCGACCCGCAGCTTCGGACCCGGCAGGTCACCGAGGATCCCGACCTCCATCTCGATCCGCTCCGAGATCTCCCGGATGTCCTTGATCACCCGGAGGTGTGTCTCCGCGTCGCCGTGCGAAAAGTTGAGCCGGAAGACGTCTACTCCGGCGACGATCATCTCTTCCATTACGGCCGGATCCCATGATGCGGGTCCGACGGTGGCGACGATCTTCGTGCGGCGGGTTTCTGAGTGATTCACCCCACCATCATGACGACCGGCGCGATCAGACCTGTGAATCGGCATTTACACGGGTCTGGCACCGGCTCGTTTTGAGCCGGCCAGGTCAGGGTAGTCGCTCCTTACGGCCTTAATTTCGCCGGGCCGCTCCCCCTTCGGCCCGGCGGAAAGGCCTGGCAGCGAGTGCCTGCGCTGCCACGGAAAAGAGAAAGGCCCGCCCCGATGATCGGGGCGGGCCTTTTCTCGCCGGATTTCCGGAGGCGTCAGCGGTGACCCTTGAAGGAGATCACCTGCTGGATGCCGGAGGGCCGGTTGGTGTACCTCATCTGGGTGATGTTGACCGGGCTGAAGTTGATCCGCTCACCGGTGGCGTCAGCACGCCAGGCGGCCGGATCAGCGTTCACCTGATCGTTCTCCAGTTCGGCACCCGCGGCGGCGATCGCTGCCCAGACTGCCTTCTGGCAGGCGGACTTGTTGCCCTTGCCGCAGTACTTGACCCGGAACGGGCTCTTGACCTTCTGTCCGAGCAGTGCCCTGATGTCCTTGTCGAAGTACTGGTACCAGCCCGCGTACTGACCCGACGGGGGCTGATCGAAGCGGGAGAACAGCGTGTCCAGCTCGTCGGCCAGTTTCTGGCCGAGGACCGGCTTCATGAACGCGTCGGCGATCTTCGGCCAGGCGGCGTCCATCGAAGCAGCGCCGGGATGGTCGATTTTGCCGTCGAGATCCCGGTCGAGCCGGCTGCCGCCCTTGTTGTGCCAGGCGACCATCTGTTCCAGCATCTTCCGGGCCTGTGCGTTCGGGGCCTTGGAGCCCTTCAGCAGCCTGGCCAGAAGCGGAACAGTGACGATTGCGCGGACGTCCTGGGTTGCTCCGGCATTCATCGCCGAGACGACTGCGGCCATCGTCCACTTGCCGTTCTTCCTGTTCCGGTTCAGCATGCGGGTCAGCATGTCCACCCGCTGGACCGAACCGGCCCGGCCCCACTCGTCATCGGCAGAGCCGAAGCCGCGGGCAACCGAGTTGTTCCAGTTGACCATCATTCCCGACTTCGGATTCTTGCCGTGCGGGTGGCCCTTCTTCGAGAGGAAGCCCTTCCACTCGTACTGGCCGGTGCCCTTGGTCAGCAGACCCGGGTCGACACGCTTGTCGCGCATCGGCAGCAGGCCGCTGGTGTAGAGGGCGACGTTCTTGTGGTCGATGTAGAACGAGTTGAACGTCTGCGGGGTCTTCGATGCTGCCTCGTAGAACGACTGCGGTCCCTTGACCGAACCGTTCGACAGGCGGCGGTTGAACAGCAGGTCGACCACGTCACGGCCGTAGCTGGAGCGCTTCGACGAGATCGCGACCGTGCGGCCCTTGACCTTGCCGTAGCCGACCACCGGGCCGTGGACCGTGGTGTTGTAGACCACCGGGTCACCGTTCAGGGTGCCGGCGTTGAACACACCCATGTTGCGGCACTTGCCCTTGTAGAGGTACTTGGTCTGGCTGCCACCGCAGAGGGTCTCTGCGTACTGGTCGATCACGTCGCCGCTGGCCGAGGTCAGCGTAGTCGCGAAGTCCTGGCCGCGACCGATCAGCAGGTAACCCGGGAACGGGGCCGAGGTGGCACCACGCCAGACCAGGCCGGGCGCATTCATGTCGATCTCGTAGGTGAGACCGGGAGCGAAGTAGCCGATCTGGGGTCCGCCGACCATCAGCGGGCGGCCGGTGGCCGAGCGGCCCTTGGTGATCATCAGCGTGTTCGACGCCTGAACGTGGGGCTGGGGCGCGCTGAGCGGCTCTCCACCCTGGACGGGGTTGACCCGTTCGTAGCTGCCCGGGTCGAGGATCACGTTGCCGGACTTGTTGCCCGGGATCTTCGCGTAGGGGAAACGACCGTCGACCGAGGTCGGGCTCTCTTCATTGGTCTGCTGGCGCAGGTCGTTGAAGATCTTCCAGCCCTTTTTCGCCCCGTGCCGCTTGATCAGGCCGCCGAGGAACTGCGAACGGCGGGCTTCGTCGCCACCGCCGACTCCGAGGAACTGGTTCTTGAGTGCGTTGACGGCGTAGACGTCATTGCGGGTCCAGTCAGCGGTGGCCGGGCTGTTCAGGTCGAGGTACGCGTTGATGCCGTCGACGTAGGTGTCGATGTCGCGGAGCACTGCGCGTCCTTCCTTGCCGAGTGACTGGAGCACCTTGGTCTGCTTGGAAATCTCGGCCTCGGTCTGGGCACTCGGCTGGAAGTTCTGGAGCGTCGAGACGAGTCCGATCGCGCTGACGCCGGGCACGTCGATCGCGGCGACGCGGGCGTTGTTCCGGGCCTGCTGCAGCAGCAGGCCGCGATCCTCAGCGGCGATCCATCCGGCCGCCCAGATGCCACCCGAGTAGGTGTTGGCGATCACGTGCGGCACGCCGTACTTGTCGCGCTTGATCGTGACACCGGCCCTCGGAACGTTCTCCGTGGTGTAGGGGCCGTCAGCCGTGGTGCCGAGCTTTTCGGACTTGAAGTACTTGTTGATATCCGCGTTGGTGACCTTGTTGAAAAGCGGAGTCAGTGCGTCGTACATCAGGGCCTGCGTGTTGTCCAGCGGCAGGGAGCCTTTCTGTCCCGAGGGAATGATGTTGCGCGCAATCTGCGAGTAGTCACGGGGGGCGGCATTCGCGGCCGGCACGGCCAGGCCGAGAAGGCTCAGGATGATCAACGCCAGATAGGCGCTCTGTCGACGCATGAAGTTTCTCCTTGGTTCCCGGGCCGGATGGCGGCAATCGGCGTCGCCAGGCGGACCAGAAGTGTCATGAGGTTGAGGTCAGGCTACTCCGTTCAGAACACAAGACAACCGAAAGTGATTCGGTCCCACCCGTCCAAATGGGGACTGGGGGATACAGCGAACTCCTGAGGCTCCAAGAGCGAGCGTGCACAGACGTGCTGAGCGGGAGTGATGGCGAGGAACAAGCGAGCTGGCGCAGGGGGCGTACTGGAAGTACGTTCCCAAGCCTGCGAGCGGTGACGAAGCCAGCGCCCCGCTCAGCGCGTCCGGGCGCGAGCGAAGCAACAGCAGGAACGGAGAGGGAGGGATTCGAACCCTCGATACGGCTATAAACCGCATACTCCCTTAGCAGGGGAGCGCCTTCAGCCACTCGGCCACCTCTCCGGGCCGGGGAATTGTATGAGTTGCCGGAACTTGCAGCCGCCAACCCCCATCGGCCCTAGACTCAGCCCATGGCACCGGAGGAGGAGCGATTCGATGGTGGATCGACCGGCATCGCCTGGCGACGGCTTGGCCAGGGTCCGCCCCTCCTGCTGATCAACGGCTACGCGGCAACCAAGGATGACTGGGACCCGGCCTTTCTGGCCGGTCTGGCTGAAGCCTCGACCGTGATCTGCCCCGACAACCGCGGGGTCGGAGAGTCCGCTCGCAGTGTCCACGAGGTCACGATCGCCTCGATGGCGACGGACCTGGTTTCCCTGCTCGATGACCTGAAACTGGAGACGGTCGACGTGGCCGGCTGGTCGATGGGCGGCTTCATCGCCCAGCGCCTGACCGCCTGGATCCCCGACCGGGTCAAGTCCCTGACCCTCATCTCGACCGACACCGGCGGGACCGCGGCCTACCGCAGGTCGCCGGAGGCGGATGCGGCGCTCACCGACAAGTCGGGCAGCCCCGAGGAGCAGGCCGACCGCCTGATCGACCTCCTCTTTCCGCCGGACTTCGCCGGGCAGGTCAAGTCAGCTGCCGGATCGATCGTGGCCGAGGCGCGATCGAAGCTCGACCCGGAGGTGCTGGCCGAGCAGGAACACGCAATGGCGGACTGGTACGGACACTCGGTGCCTCCGATCGACCGGATCTCCGACCTGGCCAGCGCAGGCTTTCCGGTGCTGGTCGCGCACGGACTGGAGGACCGGGTGATCCCGGTCCGGAACAGTCGCATCCTCGCCGGGGCACTCGAGGACGCCTGGCTCGCCCGCTTCTCCGGTTGCGGTCACGCCTTCATGGCGCAGGAACCGGATCGCCTGAGCCGGCTGATCTCGCTGTTCCTGTCGCGCTAGGTCCGACCCCGGCTCTAGCCTTAGGCTGATGGACGAGCCGGCTGGCCGCAACCACGAGGAACTCGAGGCGATATTCGCCGAGGTCGAGGCGCCCTTCGCCTTCGTCGACCTTGACGCAATGTGGGCGAACGCCGACTCGATGCTCGACCGGGCCGCAGAGAAGCCGATCCGGGTCGCCACCAAGTCATTGCGCTGCCGGCCCCTGATCGAACGGATCCTGGATCGAAGCGAGCGTTTCAGCGGGCTTATGACCTTCACCCTTCCGGAGACCCTCTGGCTGGCTGAACGGGGCATGGAAAACCTGCTGCTCGCATATCCGACCGCGAACACCGAAGCCCTCGCCGAGCTGGCGCTGCGTTCGGTTGCCAGTCCGGGGGCGGCACCGATCGTGATGGTCGATTGTGTCGAGCATCTGGACCTGATCGAGTCGGTCCTCGGCAGCCAGGCGGCCCCGGTCCGGCTCTGCCTCGATCTCGATGCGGGCTGGTGGGCCTTCGGTGGCCGGCTGAAAGCCGGTCCGCGTCGCTCACCGGTGCGAAGCGCGGAGCAGGCTGTGTCCCTGGCCGAGGAGATCGGCCGGCGCGGAAAGCTGGAGCTGGTGGCCCTGATGGCCTACGAAGGACAGATCGCCGGCGTGGCCGACCAGGTGCCAGGCCGCCCGCTCCGGTCCCGGTCGATTCGCTGGATGAAGAAGAAGTCCAGGGAGGAGATAGCCGAACGGCGGGCGGAGGTCGTGAGCAGGATCCGCGAGGTCGCGCCGCTCGAGTTCGTCAACGGCGGCGGAACCGGTTCGCTCGATTCCACTTCGGCAGAGGAAGCGGTCACCGAACTCACTGCCGGTTCCGGTTTCTTCGCACCCGGCCTCTTCGACGGCTACTCGTCTCTCAGCCTCCGGCCTGCTGCCGGCTTTGCCCTCCCGCTGGTGCGGCGGCCCGGTCCCGGGATCGTCACCGCCCTGGGTGGCGGCTACCTGGCCTCGGGTCCGGGTGACCCGGCACGGCTGCCTCACCCGTGGTTGCCGTCCGGTCTCGGTTTCCTGAAAGAGGAGGGCGCCGGGGAGGTGCAGACCCCACTGGAGGGCGACGCCGCCGACGGGCTCTCGATTGGTGACAACGTCTACCTGCGCCACGCCAAGGCCGGCGAACTCTGTGAGAGGTTCGAGTCCCTGATCCTGATCGAGGGCGACGGGATCGTCGACGAGGTTCCGACCTATCGCGGCGAGGGCGAGACCTTCCTATAGAGCCGTCTGTGACCGGCATGGACCCTTTCGGCCCGATATTGAAGCGGGCCGAATCGGCGGTCTAGACTGGACCGGTGGAGAGACCGGAGACCCGATACGCACGCAACGGTGACCTGAGTATCGCCTACCAGATAGCCGGTGAGGGCCCGATCGACGTGGTCCTGATTCCGGCGATGGTCTCGAACATCGAGATCAGTTGGGATCTGCCCTT
>JRYG01001962.1_pt1 | contig 13402 bp, 8 predicted proteins | sample 235341 | NCBI WGS metagenome assembly JRYG01 (sample SAMN03074218, study PRJNA261478) | activated sludge metagenome | biome: Wastewater Treatment Plant; feature: Wastewater; material: Activated sludge; isolation source: activated biomass of a wastewater treatment plant treating hydrocarbon... ... | reverse complement strand
CGTCAGTATTCGACGACCACGTTTTCCGGCTGGAGCCATTCCCGCAACTGATCGAGGAGCGCGTCATCCAGGCGCACCCGCCAGGCTTCGGGCAGGCCCAGTTCGCATTCGGCCACCGCGTTGCGGTAGCGCACCTTGACCGGGCAGGCGCCGTTACGGAAGGGTTCGAGCACGGTGCGCAGGCGCTGGGCATTGGCGCCGCCGTTCATGGCCACCCGCAGGTGGCGGGCAAAGCGGGCGCGGGCCTCGCCCAGGGTAAACAGCCGTTCGGCCACCACCCGCAGGCCGCCGGTGTAGTCGTCCTTCTGCACCTTGCCATCGATCACCATCACTTCGTCGGTCACAATCTTGCGCCGCTCCTGCTCGAACAGCTCGTTGAACACGGAGACCTCCACCTGGGCGCTGCCATCATCCAGGACGATGAACACCATCTTGCCGCGGCGGGTCATCTGGGTGCGGGTGCCGGCCACGATGCCGGCCATGGTGACCGGCTCCTTGGTGGGTTCCAGGCTGGCCAGCGTGCGCCGGACAAAGCGCCCGACCTCGGGCTTGAACGCGTGATAGGGATGGCCGGAGAGGAAGAAGCCGATGGCGGTCTTCTCCTCCAGCAGGCGCTGGCGCTCGTCCCACGGCCGGGCCTGGACGTAGTCCGGATTGCCGGTGCCGGCATCGCCACTGTCGAACATGTCGAAGAGGCCGCCCTGGTTGGCATTGGCGTTGGCCTGCTCCGCCGCCTCCATGGCCACGCCCACGGTGGCCAGCAGCTTGGCCCGGTCCGGGTCGAGACTGTCGAAGGCGCCGGCCCGGATGAGTGCCTCGATGGTGCGCCGGTTCACCATCCGCTTGTCCACCCGCTTGCAGAAATCGAAGAGATCCCTGAATGGGCCATCGGCCTTGCGGGCCGCGAGGATGGTCTCCACCGCCTGCTCGCCGGTACCCTTCACCGCCCCCAGGCCGTAGCGGATGGTCTGCCGGTCCACGGGCACGAAGCGGTATTCCGAGGCATTCACGTCCGGCGGCAGCACGGTGAGCTTGTTGGCCAGGGCGTCTTCGAAAAAGATCTTCACCGTGTCGGTGTTATCCATGTCCGAAGACAGGGTGGCGGCCATGAAGGCCGAGCAGTGGTAGGCCTTGAGCCAGGCGGTGTGGTAGGTGACCACCGCGTAGGCCGCCGTGTGCGACTTGTTGAAGCCGTACTCGGCGAACTTGGTCATCAGGTCGAAAAGCTGCTCGGCCAGGGCCGGGTCGTAGCCTTTCTTGATCGCCCCGTCGCGGATGATCTCCCGGTGCTTGGCCATCTCCTCGGGCTTTTTCTTGCCCATGGCCCGGCGCAGCATGTCGGCGCCGCCCAGGGTGTAGCCGCCGATGATCTGGGAGATCTGCATCACCTGTTCCTGGTACACGATCACCCCGTAGGTGGGCTCCAGGCAGGCTTTGAGGTCCGGGTGGAAGTAGTCGATCTCCTGCTGGCCTTTCTTGCGCAGGATGAAGTCATCCACCATCCCCGAGCCCAGCGGGCCCGGCCGGTAGAGCGCCAGCACGGCGATGATGTCTTCGAAGCGGTCGGGAGCGAGCTTCTTGAGCAGCTTCTTCATCCCTTCCGATTCCACCTGGAAGATGGCCGTGGTGTTGGCGTCCTTCAGGATCTGGTAGGCCCGAGGGTCCTCGAACCCCAGCCCCATCAGATCCGGGCGCTCCCCGGTGAGCTGCTCCACGTACTTGAGCGCCAGCTCGATGATGGTGAGGTTGCGCAGGCCCAGGAAGTCGAACTTCACCAGGCCGATCTGCTCCACGTCGTCCTTGTCGAACTGGCTGACGGGGGAGGCGTCCTCGCCGTCCTGCTGATAGAGCGGGCAGAAGTCGGTGAGCTTGCCCGGGGCGATCAGCACCCCGCCCGCGTGCATGCCCACGTTGCGCGAAAGCCCTTCCAGCGGCTCGGCCAGGGACCACAGTTCCTGGATGGATTCGCCGTCCTGCTCATCGTTCATCATCTCGTTGATGAGCGGTTCCTGCTCCCGGGCGTCCGCCAGCGAGAGGGGCTTGTTCTGCACCACGGGGATCAGCTTGGAGAGCCGGTCGCACAGGCCGTAGGGCAGATCCAGCACCCGGCCCACGTCGCGGATCACCGCCTTGGAGGCCATGGTGCCGAAGGTGGCGATCTGGCTCACCGCGTCAGCGCCGTAGCGTCCGCGCACGTACTCGATGACGCGCCCGCGGTTGTCCTGGCAGAAGTCGATGTCGAAGTCGGGCATGGACACCCGTTCCGGGTTCAGGAAGCGCTCGAACAGCAGGGCGTAGGCCAGCGGGTCGAGATCGGTGATGCCCAGGCTGTAGGCCACCAGCGACCCGGCCCCGGAGCCCCGCCCGGGCCCCACCGGCACGCCGTTGTTCTTGGCCCAGTTGATGAAGTCGGCCACGATCAGGAAGTAGCCGGGGAAGCCCATCTGAACGATGGTATCGGTCTCGAACTTGAGCCGGGCTTCGTAGGTGGGCCGCTGGGCTTCCCGGGCCGCGGGGTCCGGATACAGTTGCGCCAGGCGCTGCTCCAGCCCGGCCTTGGCCTCCAGGACCAGGAATTCGTCCAGCGTCACCCCCTCCGGCGTCGGAAAGAGCGGCAGGAAATTCTTGCCCAGCTGCACCGTGAGGCTGCAGCGCCTGGCAATCTCCACCGAGTTGGCCAGCGCCTCGGGGATGTCGGCGAACAGGGCCGCCATCTCCGCCTGGGTCTTGAAGTACTGCTCGTCGGTGAAGTCCCGCGGCCGGCGCTTGTCGCCCAGCACATAGCCCTGGGCGATGCACACCCGGGCCTCGTGGGCGCGGAAGTCTTCCCGCTTCATGAACTGCACCGGATGGGTGGCCACCACCGGCAGCCCCAGTTCGCCCGCCAGCGCCAGCGCGCCCCGGATGTAGGCCTCGGTGCCCGGGTGCCCGGCCCGCTGCAACTCCAGGTAGTAGGCGTCCGGGAAGAGTTCCGCCCAGGCGCGCGCCGCCCGGCTGGCGGCGTCCCGGTTGCCGTGGGCCAGCGCCAGCCCCACGTCGCCCTGCAGCGCGCCGGAGAGGGCCAGCAGGCCCTCGGCACCACCGGGCTCGGCCAGCCAGCCCCGTTTCAGCTCTGCCCGGCCACGATGCTTGTTGCCCAGATAGGCACGGGTCAGCAACGCGCACAGCCTGCCGTAACCGGCCCGGTTGCGAGCCAGCAGCAGCAGGCGAAAGGGTTTGTCCCGCTCGGCCTCGTTCTCGATCCAGACATCCACGCCGATGACCGGTTTGACCCCTTTGCTCCGGGCGTCCTTGTAGAACTTGACCATGCCGAAGACGTTGGCGAGGTCGGTCAGCGCCAGGGCCGGCTGGCCATCAGCGGCGGCGGCAGCCACAGCCTCGTCCACACGGACCAGGCCATCGGTGATCGAATACTCGGAATGAAGACGGAGGTGAACGAAGGCGGGCGCAGTCATCCGGCGATTTTACCCCGGCCGGCGGACTTGCCGAGCCGGCAGCTCACGCCACGGCCCCCACCAGGGCCGCAGTAAGGCAAGTGGCAAGCGTGCCGGCGACGATGGACTTGAGGCCCAGGCTGGCCAGTTCGCTGCGCCGCTCGGGCACCATGGCGCCCATGCCGCCCAGCATGATGCCCAGGCTGCCGAAATTGGCGAAGCCGCACAGGGCGTAGGTCATGATCAGCCGGGAGCGGGGCGAAAGGCTTTCCGCTGGCAAGGCGGCCAAGTCCAGGTAAGCGAGCAACTCGTTGAGCACGGTCTTCTTGCCCAGCAAGGCCCCCGCGGTCTGGGCCTCGGCCCAGGGCACCCCGCACAGCCAGGCCAGGGGCGACAGTGCCCAGCCCAGGGCCCGCTCCAGGGTCAGGGGCGCCCCGGCGACCGGCGGCAGCGCCCCGAGCAAGGCGTTGGCCAGGTGTACCAGGGCGACGAACACCAGCAGCATGGCCGCCACGTTGAGCAGCAGCTCGAGCCCCTCCACGGTGCCGCGGGTGACAGCGGCCACGGCCCCCCGGTCCAGCCGGGGCAGTTCCGCCGCCCCCTGCGCGCCCCCCGGTGCCGGCGGCACCATGATGGCGGAGACAACGATGGCGCAAGGCGTCGCCACCAGCGAAGCCACCAGCAGATGGCCCAGGGCATTGGGGAGCACCGGCCCGAGGATGCTGGCGTAGAGCACCAGCACGGTCCCGGCGATGGTGGCCATGCCGCACACCATGACCATGAACAGCTCACCTCGGGAAAGCCGCGCCAGCCACGGCTTGATCACCAGGGGCGCCTCCACCATGCCCACGAACACGTTGGCCGCGGCCGAGAGCCCGACCGCGCCACCCAGCCCCATGGTCTTTTCCAGCACCAGGGCAAACAGCCGCACCACCAGGGGCAAGATCCGCCAGTGGAACAACAGGGCGGAGAGCGCGCTGATCACCAGCACCAGCGGCAGAGCCTGGAACGCGAGGATGAAGCTGGCGCCCGGCTGGGTTTCCCCATACGGCAGCGGCCCGCCCCCCAGGTAGCCGAAGACGAAGCGGGTGCCGGCGCGGGTGGCCTCTTCCAGCGCCGCCAGGGCGCTGTTGAGGCTGCCGATGGCCGCCTGGGCGCCGGGCAGGCGCAGCAGCGCCACGGCAAGCCCCAGGGCCAGGGCCAGCCCGCTGGCAAGGGTGCGCCAGGGCATGGCCCGACGCGATTCCGAACATAGCCAGGCCAGCGCCAGTATGCCGGCCACCCCCGTCAACGCATGCATGAGCCCCCACCCGTGCGCAACACAACCCGCCAAGGATAACCTGACCCACGCCGGGCCGCCCCCCGGTGCGCGCCGGGCCACTAGAATCAGCCCCTGTCCCTCTCGCTGCCCAAGCCCCCATGCTCAACGCCCTGACACTGTTGCTCGTCTTTCAACTCGTCGGCGAGGTGCTCACCCGCACCCTCGGCCTGCCCGTACCCGGCCCCGTGGTGGGCATGGGCCTGCTCTTCGCCACCCTGCTGATCCGGGGCGGGCCGGACAGTACCCTGCAGGACACCGCCAGCGGCCTGCTGCAGCACCTGTCGCTGCTTTTCGTGCCCGCCGGAACGGGCGTGATGCTGCACTTTGGCCGCGTGGCGGACGAATGGCTGCCCCTGCTGGCCTCGCTGCTGGTGAGCACCTTCGTCACCATGGCCGTCACCGCCCTGGCGCTGAAAGCGCTTGCCACCCGGAAAGGCGGTGCGCAATGAACGGCACCCGTCTGGGCGAGATCTGGGTCTATCTTTCAGCCACGCCCCTGCTCGGGCTCACCCTGACCCTGGGCGCGTATCTGGCCGCCCACTGGGTCTATCGGGCCAGCCGCCAGCACCCCCTGGCCAATCCAGTGCTGCTGGCGGTGGGCGCGCTGGTGCTGTTGTTGAGCGCGACCGGAACGCCCTACCAGACGTACTTTGATGGCGCCCAGTTCGTGCACTTTCTGCTCGGCCCGGCAACGGTGGCGCTGGCGGTACCGCTCTACGCCCAGTGGCGGCGGCTGCGCAGCATGGCCCTGCCGCTGCTGGCGGCCCTGTTCGCGGGCTCCGTCACCGCCGCCCTTTCCGCCATCGCCGTGGGCAAGCTGCTCGGCGCCAGCCCAGCCACCCTGTATTCGCTGGCACCCAAGTCGGTCACCACCCCCATCGCCATGGGCGTGGCGGAAAAGCTCGGGGGGCTGCCGTCCCTGACCGCGGTGCTGGTGATCACCACCGGCATCCTCGGGGCCGTGGGCGCGCGCACCGTCTACCGCTGGCTGCGGGTGGAAGACCCGGCGGTACAGGGCTTCGCCATCGGCATCGCCTCCCACGGCATCGGCACGGCGCGGGCGTTCCAGATCAGCGACCAGGCGGGCGCCTTCGCCGCACTGGCCATGGGCCTGAACGGGCTGCTCACCGCCCTGCTCCTGCCCCTGATCCACCCCTGGCTCAAGCTTTGGGTGGAGTAATGCCGATCACGCATACAAACTGTTACAACCACGGCCCGGACGGACACACTTGGCTTAACACTCCCCCCTAACCTGCACTCACCTCAAAGACCAACAAGGAAACGCCATGAGTACCCTCGCCCGTATCGGCTCCGCCCTCCTGCTCGGCTCCGCGCTGGTGGCGGCGCCCGCCTTCGCCACCGACCCGGTGATCGGCGCCATCGTGGGCGGCGGCGCGGGTGCGCTGATCGGCAAGACCGTCGGCGGTCACAACGGCGCCATCATTGGCGGCGCCATCGGCGCAGCCGCGGGTGCCAGCGTCAGCCGCGAACGCCACCACGCCCCCATGGCGCCGGTGTACGGGCCGCCGCCCCGCGCCTACGCACCCGCCCCGGTGATGGCAGCCCCCATGGTGGTGAGCCCGCCGGTGCAGTACGTGGAGTACGGCCCCCGGGGCCATGCTTATGGCCATCGCCACCATCACCGCCATCATCATCACGATCGGGGCGGTTACGAGAGCTATGGCCCCTACGGCAGCCATGAGAGCCACGGCGGCTACCGCTATGGCTACGGCCCGCGCGGCCGCTGGGACTGAGCGGACGCCTGCCGCGCCGGAAAGCGTCTGACCGCCCGCTCGGGCCCGGCCGGTGGTGCTAAAGTCACGGCACCACCGGCACCGGAGAGCGCCCCATGGACCCGAGCCCCGCCCGCCCCACCGGCCCCGCGTTGTACCTGGCGGGGGTGCAGTACTTCTTCTTCAGTTGCTGGACGGTTTACGCCCTCTACCTGCCCGGGCTGCTGGAATCGGTCGGCATTGCCCCCGCCCGCGCCGCCTGGGTGCTGATGGCGGACCAGATCCTCTTTGCCGTGTTCGACGTGGCCGCCGGCTTCGCGGCCGACCGCAGCCGCCGCCTCTACGGCCGGATCGGCCCCTGGGTGCTGGGCGCAACGGTGGTGAGCTGTCTGGCCTTCCTGCTGCTGCCTTGGGCGGGCATGGCCGGGGACGGGGGCGCCGCACTGCTGCTCCTGCTGGCGGGCCTGTGGGCCATCACCTCATCGGCTCTGCGCGCGCCAGTCTTTTCCATGCTGTGCCGCTACGCCGCCCGGCCACAAGTCCCAGCGCTCTCGGGCATCGCCCTCGCCGGCATGGCGCTGGCGGGTGCCTCCGCCCCCTACCTGTCCACCCTGATGCGGGGACAGGACCCGCGCCTGCCGTTCGCGGTGGCCAGCCTGGCACTGCTCGCCACCGCCAGCGGGCTGATCTGGGCGGAGCGCGCCCTGGGCAAAACCGCTCCGGCCGCCCAGGCCCCCGCCGCACCGAAACCCGCCACCCTCTCCCCCGGCCTGCTCTTCCCCCTGGCGGCGCTGGGTGCCCTGGCTTTCCAGGCCTTCTTTCATCTGGATGCGGCCCCGCGCTACCTGCAGGACGCCAAACCCGAACAACTGCCCTGGCTGATGCCTGTCTTCTGGATCGGCTTTCATGTGGGCATCTTCGGCGTCGGGCCCATCGCCACCCGGCTGGGCAATGGCTGGCTGTTTGCCCTGGCCTGCGCCCTGGGTGCCACAGGGGCCGCGGTTTCCGGCAGTTTGCCCGGCCTGGCGGTCGCCATCGCCGGTCAGGCCCTGGCCGGACTGGGCTGGGGGGCGGCGCTGGCGGCCGCCTTCGGGCTGGTGTCGGAATGCGCCCGCGCCCGGCCCGCGACACCGGAGGCCACCTTCCTGGGCATCCTGTTCTCGATGCTGGCGGTGGCCACGTTCATGCGCATGGGGCTGGTGGCCCTGGGCCTGCCCGGCCGGCCGGAATGGACGACGATGCTGATCGCCCTGCCGGCGCTGATCTGGCTGGCGGTGAGCGTCACCGTGGCGCTGCGGGCCCGCAGCGCGGTCAGCGAAACGGCGAACGCTCGCTGAGCTCGTCCAGATAGGCCGCCACGCCCGGCGTTTCCCGCGCCAGGTAGCGGGCGACGGCGTCGGCGAAACGGCCATCCCGCAGCCAGTGGGCGGACACGGTGCGCACCGGCTCCAGGCCCCGCGCCAGCTTGTGCTCCCCCTGGGCGCCGCCTTCAAAACGGGCGAGGCCCGCCCGGATGGCGTAATCGATGGGCTGGTAGTAGCAGGCCTCGAAATGCAGACAGGGGATCTCTTCCACCGCGCCCCAATAGCGGCCGTAGAGGGCTTCCTCATCCCGCAGGCACAGGCTTGCCGCCACCGGGCGCCCAGCCGCCTCTGCCAGGCACAGCACCACGCCCGGCCCCAGCGCCCGCCCCAACTGGCCAAAGAACGCCCGGTTGAGGTAGGGCGAAGAGCGATGCTGCGCATAGGTGAGGGCATAGCAGCGGTAGAAGAAATCCCAGTCCGCCTCGCCGGCTTCCGCGCCGTGCAACACCCGGAAGCTCACTCCCGCATCGGCCACCCGGCGCCGTTCCTGGCGGATCTTCTTGCGCTTGTCCCGCGACAGGCTGGCGAGAAACGCCTCGAAATCCCCGTAGCCCCGGTTCCGCCAGTGAAACTGTACCCCGGTACGCAGCATCAGTCCCCGCGCCTGCAGCCAGTCGGCCTCCTCGTCCGTCGGGAAGAGCAGGTGAAAACTGGAATCCCCGCTTTCCTCGACCATCGCCAGCACCCCGTCGAGCAGCGCCTGGCGCGCAGCCCCATCGGTGCCGAGCAGGCGCGGGCCCGGCACCGGGGTGAACGGCACCGCGGCCAGCCACTTGGGGTAGTAAGCCAAACCGTTGCGCTGGTAGGCCTCCGCCCAAGCCCAGTCAAACACGTACTCACCGTAGGAATGCGCTTTCAGGTAAAGCGGCATTGCCGCCAGCAACTCCCCGCCTGCCCACAGGGCCGCGTGGCGAGGCTGCCAACCCGTCCCGGGGCCGACGCAGCCGCTGTGCTCCAGCGCCTGCAGGAAGGCGTGGCGCAGGACGGGCTGCCCGGCGGCCAGTGCATCCCACTGCCGGGGCGGGATTTCGTCGATGTGGGGGTGAATGCGAATGGCGGGGGCTTGCACTGCGTGGTCTCCCTGAAAACGCCTGACCAGGTCTGGCGGGGAAGACGCTTGCCCCGCCGCGGGCGGCCGTTCGCGAGCGGCCCGGGCCAAGGATAACCGCAGTGGGGCTCAGGCCAGCCCGCCGCTCAGGGCTTCCGCCGGCATGGCGATCCCCAGGCTCTCCAGCAACTGGCCGGTGCTGGCCTGCAGGCGATAGTGGGCGAACTGCTCGCTGTAGCGGGCCGAGGCCAGGGAGGAGGCCGCGGCGAAGTACTCGTTCTCCGCATTGAGCAGATCAAGCAGGGTGCGCTGCCCGATCGCAAACTGATGGGCGTAGGCGAGCCGGGCGGCATTGGCGGAGGCCGCGTAGTCCTTGAGCAATTCCACCCGGTCCCACGCTGCGTGCAGGCCGTTGATCGACTGGGAAACGTTCTCCATCACCTGGCGGCGCACCCGGTTGAGGCTTTGCTGCGCTTCGGCGATGAGGTGACGCGCCTCCCGCACCCGCGCCGAATCGGCCCCGCCGCTGCTCAGGTTGTAGCGCACGCGAAGCATGGCGGCGTAGTCGTCGGTGATGCCCCGAACGGCATCCCGATTCTTGGCGGCGGTCAGTTCCAGGTCCAGCCGGGGCGAGAACGCCGCCTGACGCACCCCGAGCTGGGCCTGGGTGGACTCCACCATGGCAGAGGCCGAGCGCACGGCCGGATGGCGGCCGAAAGCCTGCTCCCACCCTTCTTTCTCGGACGGCGGCGTGGCGCGGGGCGTGGCCTCCAGCGGCGCCAGCTTGCCCGGAGCCTCGCCCACCACCTGCAGGTAGGTGGCTTCAGCGTCCAGCATCGCCGCCCGCTCCTGGCGCAGATTGGCCTTGGCCAGGGCAACCCGCGCCTCGGCCTGGTCCAGGTCCGAACGGCGACCCACCCCCGCATCCACCCGCTTTTCGATCATGTTGCGAATGCGCAGGTGCGCCACGATGTTCTGCTTGGCCAGATCCACCGTTTCGCGCCGGCGCAGGAGTTCCAGATACGCCCCCACCGCCTTGAGCGCCGTTTCCTCCACCTGGGCGCCCAATTGCTCCGCCGAGGCGATGGACCGTGCCCGCTGCTGCGCCACCTGCTTGGGCGTGCCCATGCCGTCGAACAGCATCTGGGTCACCTGCACGGCGCGGGCCTGCTGGTTGAAACTCGGGTCCGACAGGCCCAGGGAGCGGGTGGTCATGCTGTTCAGGCGCTCCCGGCCAAAGCCGGCGGAAACCTCCACCTGGGGGAAATACCCGGCGCGGGCCTGGGCGACCTGCTCGTCCGCCGCCAGGCGACGCTGGGTTGCCGCGAGCACCTCCGGGTGATTGCGCACCGCCAGTTCCACCGCCTCCCGCAAACCGGTGGCGAAGGCGGGAGAAGATAGCCCGGCCACCAACCCCAGCGCCGACGCCACCTGCCCCGCTCGCTTCCATTCCTTCATACCTGCCTCCAAGCCCGCACGTCCGGTGCCCGTATAACGGCACCCGAAGCCCAGTCATTGAGCGCGCCCCGAGGAAACGCCTGCAACGCTTCCTCCCCCGCGGGGGCATTGAAGCCCGGGGCTGCCCGCTGATTCCCGGAAAGCAGTCTAGCCCCCCGGCAGCCAACAGCCTGTGAGGTTTGCACGAGCAAGCACCCGCACTGGCGCGGGACCAAAGAAAAAGCCCGCGCGAACGCGGGCCCCGTCTTTCCCTGCTGCGTGCGTCGGGGAGGCGCTGACGGCCTCCCCTTGCAGCGATCAGGCCACCACCAGATTGCCCTGATTCAGCAAAGTCGCGAGATCCAGACCCGTCACGCCGGTGAGCGTGACCACATCGGTCCAGACCTGCCCCCCCGCAGCCCCGTCAGCGTCGATCTGCACCGTGGTGCTGCCAGCACTTTCCACCAGATTGACGAATGCGGCCTCGTCACCACCGCCCAAACCGGTGAGCAGATCCGCCAGGTTCAACACGTCTCCGCCAGCCGTGGCGCTGAAGTCGGTGACGACATCCACCGCATTCACGTCACCAGCCAGGTAGAGAATCGTGTCGGCCCCATCGCCACCGACCAGGGTATCCGCGCCAGTGCCCCCGCGCAGCACGTCATCGCCGATTCCACCGACCAGCAGATCCGCCCCGCCAGCGCCGTAGAGCTCGTCGTTGCCGTCGTTGCCGAAGAGCAGATCCGACTGGACGTCCGTATCGGTGCCATCATCCCCCGAGAGCAGATCCCCGCCGTTGGTTCCCGCAACGAGGTCCTTGCCCGAGCCGCCAGACACCTCGATCCCGTCACCATAGGATCCGGACAGGGTACGAATCGTGTAGTTGCTCGTGGCGGTCCCGGTCAGCACGCTGCCGTAGGCCGTAACGTGATCGCCGGTGATGCTGAAGGTTTCGAGCTTGCTGCTGGAGTTGAGGAACTGATCCTCAACGAGGACCTCCGTCCCGCCCAGTGTCACCTGCAGATCGTTGCCCACCCGCAGGAAGTTGAAGCCGGCAACGGCGCCGCCATCCACCAGTTCGATCTTGTCGGCCGAACCACCCGCGTCGGCGATCAGATCGGACCCGTCACTCAAGCCGAACCGGTAGGTATCGGAACCCGCGCCCCCGAACAGGGCATCCGCTCCACCAGCACCCACCAGCGTGTCGTTGGTGCTGCCACCCACCAGGATCTCGGTTCCGTTCGACCCGGTGAGCGTCGTGCCGCTCTGGTAATTGACCGTGACTTCCGTCTCGGCCAACGCGCCATCATGACCGTCGCTCACCGTGTAGTTGAACAGCAGCGGACCGCTGCTGCCCTGGGCAAGGGTGGCGCTCACCGCCTCGCCGTTGAGGACGGCGATACCCTGGCTGGTGCCGATGGGGTTGGTCACGGACAGGACACTGAGGGCCGAATAGTTCCCATCCACGTCCGTATCGTTGGCCACCAGCGCCCAGGTGGGGATCGCCAGCGGCGTGCCAGCCGCCACGTTGGTGATCACCGTGTCAGCGGCGCCCACCGGGGCATCATTGGTGCCGGTGATGGTCAGGTCGTAGCCCGCTTCAGCCGTGTCGATACCATCCGAGACGGAGTACTCCACGTGCAACGTCTGGGTCTCGCCCGCTCCAAGCCCGTCGTAGGTCGGGTCCGTCGCGTCGAAGGTCCAGGTGCCATCCGGATTCAGGCTGAAGCCCGCCGGCAACTGGCCAATGGCGCTGAAGGTGAGGGGGTCGGAGTCCACATCCGTGGCGTGGAACGCGCCGGCCACCGCAGGCGAGGCACCTTCCAGGATTGCCACCGTGGCAGGCTCGGGGTTACCAATCACCGGCAGGTCGTTGACCCCGTTGATGGTGATCGTGGCGGTGGCGGTCGCCGTTCCGCCCGCCCCGTCGGACACGGTGTAGGTGAAGGTGTCGGTCAGCGATTGGCCCGGCTTGAGCGCCTGGAAGGCCAGCGTCCCGGTCGGGTCAAAGGTGATCACGCCATCGACCAGGCTGACCGCCGCGCCGTGCGCGCTGGTTGCGCTGACGCTGCTGATGCTCAGCGTGGTCCCGGCATCCACGTCGCTGTCGTTGGCCAGCAGGCTGGCCGCCGAGATGCTCACCGTGTGGTCTTCGTCAAATCCGGCCCGCTCGACGATGTAGCCCGCGCCCACCATCTGGTCGTTCCACTGACCGTGGGTGAACCCTCCGCCGTTGCCACTGATAAAGGCTGCGGAGCCATCGCCGGTGGGCTCACCCGGCTTCCAGTTGTTGTAGCCCAACGCTTGCCCTGCCTCCGGCCCGCCAACCCAGTGCCATCCACCTTCGGGAGTCGCGCCGATGAACCAGCCCTTTGCTGGCATCCCCAAGTCAAACAAGCCACCGATGAAGCTGTTTTCCGCTGCGCTGGTGATCGTGGCCAGATAGCCTCCGGCTGCGACCGCACCGGCCTGGGCTTCTGCAAAGCCCGGCTCGGGCGCCGACACCACCTTGTAGTAATGCCCGTTGGCGGCGTTATAGACGAACCCGGCATCCAGTAAAGCGGTGTTGGTGATCACGTCGTCCGCGGCGACCGGAGTGTCGTTGGCGCCGGTGACGTGGACCGTGATGGTCTGGGTGGCCGTGCCATCGGCGGAACTGACGGTCAGCGTGTCGGTGACGGCCTGCCCGCCGGTCAATGCCTGGGTAGCAGTCTTGGTGTCATCGAGGGCGTAGCTCCAGACGCCGGTCGTGGTGTTGAAGGTGAAGTTGCCGTAAGTGCCGGCCAGGCTTGCCGGGGTGGCGAAATGGTTTTGGCCCTGGTCTACATCGGTGAGCGTGAGCAGCCCACCCGCCACCGCGTCGCCCGCCGTGCCGTTGGCCACGCCACCGGCTTCGATCACCGCCGTGTCTTCCGTCTCCGAAGCGGTGATCGTCGCCACATCGTTGGTGCCGGTGAGGGTGACGGTAATGGTGCGGCTGACGGTGCCGCCCTGACCGTCGTCGAGGGTGAGGGTGAAGGTCTCGACCTTGGTCTGGTTCTGGGCCAGGTACTCCACTTTGCTGG
>JRYG01000326.1_pt1 | contig 13413 bp, 9 predicted proteins | sample 235341 | NCBI WGS metagenome assembly JRYG01 (sample SAMN03074218, study PRJNA261478) | activated sludge metagenome | biome: Wastewater Treatment Plant; feature: Wastewater; material: Activated sludge; isolation source: activated biomass of a wastewater treatment plant treating hydrocarbon... ... | reverse complement strand
AAGGATCACGGCAGGACCCCGGCTTGCGCGGCGAGCGGGAAGAAGCCCGCCTGCAACCTCGTCCCGGCGATCTACAACGTCTACTACAACGGCTTCCCGGCTCACGGAGATCCGTGGCACAACTCGGGCGGGGCGCCTCATATCCACATCCAGTTCGAGTGTGCCTGTTCAGGCAGCGGCGGGTTCCAAAAGGTCGCCACATGGGTCAAGACGTTCGCGATCGGCAGCAGCTCGTCTGACTCCGATCCTCCGAGAGCCAACCGCCAACGAAGGCAGAATAGGAGCAACAAGCAGACATGACCCCCGATCCGTACAAGTCCCGACGTAGGCCGAACTACCGTCTCCCGATCGCGGTTGGGATCGTGGCGCTCCTGCTGGTTGCGGGGATCCTGATCGTGGCCGGTGGTGAAGACGATTCAGTCACCCGGTCTCTGGTTCCTCCGGTCGCAAGCGATCAGCTGAGCGAGGAACAGCAGCAGCAGATGGCCGACCAGGCTGCCGCGCAGTCCGGTGCGATCGACGGCGCACCGCTGAAGAAGAGCGAGGTGGCGGTTGGCGCGGACCATGACGATGATCATCTGCCGACACCGCCCGAGAACGAGGCGCTGAACGCAGGCGGACTCATCCCCACAGCCACCAGGTTCGCGGAGTTGATGATCAACCGGCCCACCGACCAGCTCGAGGCAAAGGAGCTGAACAAGGAACTGATCACGCTCGCCACCGGCAACCTCGCTGTCGACCTGAAAGACACGACCGGAGAAGTAGCCACCGCACAGCGGCCGTCAGAGGGCGAGGTCCTCGAAACGATCCTGCTCAACAAGGACAGGCGGTACGGCGAGGTCCTGATCGTGGCCCGCGAGTCCCTGATCGACCCGACCACGCGCCAGAAGCTCGATCCGGCCTACATCAACTACGTCGTTCGCCTGGACCGGATTCCCGGCAAGGGATGGGCGGTCACCAGTTGGGAGCCACAACTTTGTGCTAGGGGGGGTGGGTTTTCGGTCGAGGGCGGGGACCTACCCAATATGGGTATTGACGACGCCGACCTCATCGGCCCCCTACTTACAGATTTTGACTCGGCTGAGGAGTTCACGAACTTCGACGACGTCGAGTACCCGGACGAGACCGAACACGACCTCGAACCGGAAGGAGACCCGGTCGAACATGAGCCAGAACCGCCGGAGCCGGATCCGGAACCTGATGAGCTGGAAGTTCTCGACGAGGAAGATCCTGAACCTCTCGACAACGAAGAATCCGTCGACCCCGAACCGGAGCCAGCGAAGGCTCCAGGAGTCGATCCCTACGGGCCGCCAGTCGTAGCCGTCTGCGGCACCGGGGGAGGCGCAGGGACCACCACCGTCACCGCGCTGATGGCGTTCATCGCCTCCCGGCAAGACCGCGGCCCCGTCCTCCTGACCGATCTCGGCGGCCCGTCAGCGTCCCTTGCCGCCCTGATCGGCAAGAAGGGCAACTACTCGCTCGGATCCGCCGCTAACGCCCACCGCATCGGCCTGTTCGCCAACAACGGCACCGCGCCGTTCGCGAAGGTCAACGAGAACCTGCGGCTCATGGCCAAGGAACCGGACGCCCTTGACCTCACCCCCGACAGCACCGACAGCGCCCTGACCGACCTCCTGGAGCACGCCCAGGAAGATCACTACGCCACCTTCATCGACTGCGGCCGACTCGAACTGCCCGCCGAACAGCAGGTCGCCGCCTCAGCCACCCATGTCGTCTGGGTGGTTGGTGGAACCAAGACAGAAGCCCGAAAGGCCCGCGCGATGATCGCCAGCCTCGGGTTCTCCGGCTCACGCGGATCCATGCTCTACGTGCGAAGCGAGGTCGAAGCGATGCCCGACCTGCCGGTACAAGAAGAACTCGGCAAGGTCGCCGACGAAAACTCGCTCGGGATCATCGTCGCCCCGCCGGTCGGTGATCTCGTCTCACAGGGACTCATGCCCACCGCGGCCAGGGCCAGGAAGCCGGTCGGCGCGATGCTGGAAAGGATTCTCCGGTGAACGGGCCGGCCCCGGCCACAGCCAACACCGCCGCGTCGAAACCGGAGCGGGCGGTTCCACCGATCCAGTACGGCAGACAGGTCGCGATCTACGCCGGCGTCGTCTTTTCGCTCACCCTGGTCATCGGGGTGTTCTCCGCATCCGGCCTCACCGTTCCGGAGCGAGACACCTCGATCGGTGGGCTGCTCACCATCCTTCGATCCAACCTCGTCCTGCTCGCCGTACTTGGAGCATGTGCGGGCCTACAGCGATTCGCCCGGCAAGAAGTCGAAGACGGAAAGCCGCCGTGGATTCGCCGGACAACCGACCTGGTTGTGGCCGCATTCATCACCCTGAACGTCGGGGCGGTCGGGTTCGCGCTCGGCCAGCTCCACGGCGACGCCCTCGTTCGCATCCTTCCCCACGCCTGGCTCGAGATCCCCGCCTTCGCCGTCGGAGTTGCCGGCTACCTGCTCGCCCGCACCGGAAGCCTCACTCGCCCACTGGCCATCCGGATCTACGGACTGGCCGCGGCCCTGCTGATCGTCGCAGCCCCAATCGAAGCCTTCGTCACCGGGAGTATCTAATGAGCGTTCTCAAACGAGCATCACGAATCCGTCTCCAGAAACTCGCCGTAGGCGTCGTCCAGGCACTCGGAGCACTCGGGCTGATCCTTGCCGCGCTGAGCATCAGAAGCGACCCGCTCACGCTGATCGTCACGATGGCCGCCGGGGTTCTTCTCGGGGTACTGGCGAAGCGCAGCTTCGACACCCGCGCCAAGTTCGGGCCACAGGCAAAAGCCGAGAAGGTTCTGCGCCAGCTCGTGCCCGACCTCGAGTACCGCGGCTTTCAGGTTGCCCGCCGACTCCGGCTGCCCCCGGGATGCCGCGACTACCTGGTCCTGTTCAACAAGGAAGGCGACCTCGCATTCGTGATCGGCCTTTCCGGCGGCTGGCCCGGCAGATCAGTTCTCGAAGGCCCGCAGAACGTCGCCACGGAACTATCCAGCTACGGGGTGCCGCACGTGCCGGTGATTCTCGCCGCCTTCCTTGACGGCGACATGGAACAGGACGCTCTCGGTGTTCTCGCCGTCACACCACTTCGCCTCGCCAACGCCCTCGAGGACGTGGAAGAAGCCTTCTACGCGGCCCGGGACACGGCCAAGGCCCCGCCGATCCCGCTTTCCCAGATCCAACACAAAGAGGTCGATCCCAACTTCGACCGCGCATTCGACTACGACACCGACTACAGGGAGGTTGAGACATGGCAAAGCTAGTGGGGGGAGGGGCCTTCGCCGCAGCAATGCTCGGCCTATTGCTCCTGATCCTCAACCACGCCTCTACCACTCTCGGCGGTGACGGCGACACGGTCAGAAACGAGGCCAGCAACATCGTTCGGCAGCTGCCCGGAGCGACGATCGACAACCTCAAGAAGACCACCGACGCGATCTCCGGCAACCCGACCACGAACTCGATCGCGTCGCAGTCCGACACCTACCAGGGAGCGAAGACCACGGTTGACGCAACCTCGACCGGCAAGAGCCTCCTCGAAACGCTCTGGGCGATCATCAAGCTGCTCGCCAAGGTGGCGCTGTTGATCGGGGTGATTGCCCTGATCACCCGAGGCATCTACCGCAGGCGACGAACCTACGTCACCTACGAGATCCGGGCTCACCGCGAGTCGATCGTCTCGACCGAGCAGATCCGCACGTTCATGAGCGCGACCTGCAACCTCATCTACGTTCGGTCCCGTCGCCTCCAACGCCTGTTCACCGGCAGCCCGTCGTTTGCCTTTCGGGTTCTCTCCTCGCCCAACAAAACCCGAGGTGACAGCGAGATCGCCAGCTACATCACCATCCCCGGCGACGAGATCCTCAACACCCAGATCCGCGACAAGTTCGCCGATACCTATCAGGACGCCGAGCTGATCAAGGTCAAGAACACCAGCTGGCCCAAGTGGGGGTTCGAGATCGTCCGCAACAAGAAGACGCGAATGATCCCATTCACGATCAGGGTTCCCGGCATCAGCACCGCCAGCGAATCGTTCGAGGAAGGCTTCAATGCTCCGGTCATGGACAAGGTCGTGACCGCGATGGCCGCCGCTCCGATCCCCGCCGAGGTCCAGTTCGTTTCGACCCCTGTTCCACGCCCGATGAACTGGCTGATCCGGAAGATGGCCAGGGCCAGCAGCCAATCCAGCCAGCGGGCCGACGCGATCGAGCGACGCGAAAACGAGAACGTCGCCCAGGCATCAGCAAACGAAGGCCACCTGTTTGTGGAGATGCGGGTTGGCAGCCCCAACTACGAGTTCAGTCGTGACGTCGCCGCGGTCCTCCAGGGTGCGGCCGGGGGAGACGCCCAGCTACGCGAACGCCGTCCGGTTCTTCGCAAGGCGCTCTATCAGGACCGTTTCTACAAGGCGGTCGGCAACCCGCTTCCGAGCTGGCTGTACTCGGTGTACTCGACCAGCGAGCTGTCGAGCCTCTGGCAGCTGCCGTCGGCCTCGCTTCGGAGCATCACCACCAAGCGGCACAACCGCCGTCGAGTGTCGGTTCCGCCCGAGGTCCACTACATCGACAGTCGGGCGCTCCCCGAGGGCCACGACGCCGAGGCCGAGGACCTCGCGATGTGGCTGTCACCGGAACGGAAGGAGATAGCCCTGCTCCCCGATGACTTCCTTTACGGCGTCGGCGTGGCCGGCCAGCAAGGCATGGGCAAAACGGTCCTGATGGGCCGCATGGTCGCGTCGCTTCTCAGCCAGGACCGCGGCTTCTCCGGTCTCATCTGCGATCCCAAAGGTGACCTTGCCGAAGCGGCGCTGGCGTATCTGCCACCGGACCGAAAGGTCCACTACATCGACTTCGATGATCCCCAGATCGGGATCAACCCGTTCGAGATCACGAACATGGACGACGAAGCGGCAATCGTGAACGTGATCCTCCACGGCATCATCGACGTCGCTCGAACCGAGGAAGACGAATCTCAGATCATGGCGTCGTCCAAGGACTTCCTGACGATGGCCTTGTACGCCACGCTCGCGACCACCATCCCGTTCGGGTACAAGCCGACCTTCTACCACCTCCGGAAGTGGATCTCGTCAGACCCCGGAAACGTCGAATGGCGGAAAGGAATGCTCGAGGCGGTCATCCGGAAGCGCCGATCCCGCCTCTGGATCTACGAAGGGTATTTGGAGTACCACTCGTCTCTCGCCCGGTCTGAGGCCGCGTTCACCCAACGAGCCGCAGCCCCAATGAACAAGATCGCGGAACTACTCACCGAGTCGATCGACCGCATCCTTCGCCACGAGCAGGCGATCAACTTCGAGGAAGCGATCCGAAACAACGAGATCATCATCGTCAACGGCCGCAACCACAAGTCGGCCGACATGATTTTCCGGTTTCTCTGGCAGATGGCCGACCAGACTCTTGGCCGCCTCGAGACCGCGCGAAACAAGGCACTCCGGGATCGGGAACTGGGCGAGGAGGTCGAGGTGCCCGACAAGGTCAAGTTCCTGTTCGCGGTCGACGAGGCCCCGTCAATCATGACCCCGACCACCGCCGAAATCATGGCCCGGCGCCGGTCAGCCGGCCTCCACATGATGATCGGCTGGCAGCACGACGCCCAGATTCGCAACCCGATGGTTCGTTCGGCGATCTACTCGCTGCTGCAGAACGTGTTCCAGTTCCGAACCTCGGTTGAGGATGCCCGCCAGCGGATTGACCTGTTCCAGATGACCTACGACGACCAGCAGGACTCAAGGCTCCGGGAGATCAGGACGAACCGGGTCTCGGTGGCGGACATAACCAACCTCGATCGCTACAACGTCTACATCTTCCAGTTGGTCGAAGGAAACCGCGTCCCGGCTTACTGGGGCTGGACGATCGACCCGGCAGGACGGGCCAGCTACGCCGCCGAGCATCTCATGCAGCAGCGCCAAGGCGGCGGTCATTCGATGGGTCCGCTTTCACCCCCGGATTTCGAGCTTCAGGAGTTGGAGACCAAGAAGATCATGTCCAAGCCGAAGTCCGAGCAACCCAGGTTCAAGGACCCGGCCGACAACCTGGAAGAACGACTTCCGAACCCAGGAATCGACTCGAAGGTGCTGGCGGTAAACGACCCGATCGCCGAGGAACAACCAGCGAGCCCCGAGGTTCAGAAAGCCAACGAGAAGCCCCCGGCAGCGGCAGGGACCGAACAGTCCAGCAGTCGGGCGGTGGAGTCCCGCGATGCAACAGAAGCGCCGGAGAAACCGCAGGAGAACAACGGCTCCCAGAACGGAAACGGTCAGGTGAGGCGCAAGGGCAAGCAGCCGACAATTCCACCGGACCCGGCGGCCCTCGAGGACGAGCTATCCCGAGACAAGACCGAGATCCTCTCCGACATGAGCAACGTGACGGATCAGATGGCCGGGCCAGGCAACGACAAAGCCCGTGGAAGCCTGGACGATGAAGGTGGCCATGTCGGTCCTCTCGGCCAGCACCTTCCCGGTGAGATTGGCAGCTGGCTGGAAGCCGTCGACGGATTCCGCGACATTCGGGGCGAAGCGAACCTCGAGTTCATCGAACCGCCGTCAGATGCGATCCCCGGATCAGTTCAGGCCCGCAACGAGAAGGCCAGCCAGCTGGCGAGCGACTCCAAGGTGATCCCTCCGAACACCCAGGCGGTTCTTCACTGGCTCTACGAGTTCAATGTCATGTCACAGACCCAGATCGTGTTTGCGACCGGCCTTTCCAAAGCGACCGTAGCGCGACGCATGAACGCCTTCCTCGACAAAGGCATCGTGCGCGGCATGGCGCTCGGACGACAGAAGATCTGGACACTCACCGATCTCGGCGTTCGGGTCGGCCGAAGGATCAACAACCGTCGTGGCCCGCTGATTCCGCACGAACCCGGCAAGAGCCCGGACGGAAAGAACGAGGCTGATCGGAAGTGGGGGCCCCGGAACGTGGACAGCGCCCACTCGATCATTCACGACATGCATGTTGCGTCCTACGTCCTGCGCTTCATCGAACTGCTCGACGGAGACTTCCGCTACGTCCGAAACCCAAGCGACGGGCTCGTACTGAAGATGACAGGAGAGTTCGGTGCCCTGGTAGAGCCTCCGGTGAAGAAAACCCGGCGGGGCACCCAGAAGCTCGGCCTGTTTGACCTGTCTTCGATCATTCCGGGAATTGCCTTCGAGGGGATCGACCTCACCGACGGCACACTCAGGCGGATCAGCCCGGACGCGGCCCTCCAGCTCCACAACCTCACCGACGATCCCGACACGGCCCGAAGGGAGCTGTGGATCGAGCTTGACCGGCAAGGCCACGCTACCCGTCTCACCGAGAAGCTCCAGAACTACGACGTGTTCATGGCGCTGTGGTGGCGCACCATCCGGCGGTTCCAGAAAGCCGGACGTCCCCCGGTCGTGATCTTCGTCGCTCCGACCATCTCGATTCTCAAGCGGCAGCTGTTGATCGCCGACACCGTCCTCGTCGCCCAGTCAGGGCGCGCGATCGAAGGCTCGGAGAACTGGGGGCCGCCCCCGGCGCGAAACCGGATCTTCTTCGCGCTTGAATCCGACCTTCACAAGGGGTCGACTAGGGTGTACCGGGTGCCGGAACTCACGCCGGCGATGCGTCTCGCGGCCGCAACAACCCCGCAGGAGAGGACCGCGGCGATCAACTGCCAGCCGCGCTTGGACGAACACCTCTTGCCTTTGAGGCTCATGGCTGGGCGCCGGGTCGGGACACACGCCCCGCCAGACAAACGCGAAGGCTAGGTGACGGCCCCGAGCGGATCGCTCTCGAGTTCGCGCCGGATAGCCAGCTCGAACGATTCCTCGATCCTTGACACCACCGCACAGTTCCGGACCGCCTGGTCGGCACGACCGACCGCGGCCCGGAACGTGGTCGGGCAGGCAACCACGTGGCAGTGCTTTCGCGCCCGCGTGAGGGCCGTTCGGAGAAGCCTTCGGGTCAGGAACGTGCTGCCAGGGGCAGGAGGAAGCACCAGCACCGTTGCCGGCCACTCGCTGCCCTGCGACTTGTGGACCGAGACTGCGTAACCCAGCTTGAGTGACACCGTCTGCTGGTTCGGGATGAAGATGCTGGACCCGTCCTCCATCTTCGCCTCGAGGCCAGGTTCCTTGCCCTCCCGGTATCCGGTGATCGTGCAGAACGCCCCGTTGACTAGGGGCTCACCGCTCTCACCGACGAGTGAGTAGTCGTTGCGCGTCTGGATCAGCCGGTCGCCGATCATCAGTCGGCCACCCATGATGGGTACTCCGTCCGGGTTCGCGATCGCCCGGAGCCGGTCGTTCAGGGCGTCGATGCCGGCCCCGCCCCGGTACATCGGGGCGATCACCTGAACATCGTCGGGGGGGATCCCGAGCTTCTCGGGAAGCACCTCGCGGGCCTGCCTGACCGCTTCGTCGACCAGTTCGGTTTCGTCCTTCGACCAGAACCCGGACAGGTCAGCCACGTCGCCGTCGCGGGCCTGGAACCGCGGCACCCGACCGACCCTGATGGAGGCCGCGGCCCGGAGAAGGGTGGAGCGTTCGGCCTGCCGGAAAACATCGTTGAGCTGGAAGTGGCTGATCACCGGAGAGGCAAGAAGTTCGGCCAGAGCGTCGCCGGGCCCGGGAGGTGGAAGCTGGTCGGCGTCGCCGACGAGGACGAGTCGCGCGTCATCCTTGAGTGCGTCGGTGACCTTGGCCGCGAGCTCGACGTCGAGCATGGATGCCTCGTCCAAGATCACCAGATCGGCGGTCAGGGGATTGCTCCCGGAACGTTCGGGTGGGTTGCCTTCCCCGCGAAGGCCGAGCAGCCGGTGAACGGTCGAGGCGGGGGAGCCCGAGGCCTGCGCCATCCGGGTTGCCGCCCTGCCGGTCGGGGCGGCCAGGGCGACCGACAGTCCGTGGTCTTTCGCGCACCGAACGACCTCCCTGATGATGGTCGTCTTGCCGACCCCCGGAGGCCCGGTGATGAGGGTGAGGCGCTGTCCGAGACACCCGGCAACGGCGAGCCGCTGGCTGGGGGTCAGGTCCGGATCGAGGTCGTCCGGGTTGATCGTGATGGACCGTTCCGGGTCGGTCGCGAGCATCCAAATGTCGGCCGCGAAGTTCGCCTCGGCGTGGTACGCGGAGGATGTGTAGAAGCGTCCGTCGGAGATCACGATGCCGTTCGCGGAGGCCACCGATTCGGTCAGATCGAGACGCTCTGGCGGCAGGCCGAGCAGCTCGCTGGCACGGCCGGTCAGGTCGTCGCCGCGGAGGAAAAGATGACCTTCGGTGGCCTTCGCCTCACGGAGAATGTGAAGGCATCCGGCCCGGATCCGGCGAGGTGAATCGGGTGGTATTCCGAGGTGCGAGGCAAGCCGATCAGCGTCCCTGAACCCGACCCCCTGAAGCTCGGTGAGGGCGAACGGGTTGTCGTTGAGGACCTCCAAAGTGCGGTCGCCGAAGGCCCGAGAAGCGCGGGTAGCGACGGCCTGACTTGCCTCGATTCCGGCCGCTTGAAGGAGGGTCAAAACCTGTCGGATATGGCGGCGCTCACGCCAGCTTTTCGAGGCCTTCTCGGCGGTCTTTTTGCCGACCCCAGGAAGGGCCGAAAACGCCTTGATCGGGGCCTCGTCAATCCGGTCGAAAACGTCCTCTCCGTAGAGGTCCAAAAGCTGGTCAGCGCGACCCGGTCCGATCCCGTCGATCGACTGCAAAAACGCCTTCCTCGAGGGCCGGTCGTCAGGCTCCAAAATGACCGCTTCGGAAACCTCCCAACGCTCCCCAAAGCGGCTCTTCGGAATTGAGAGTGTAGAGCCGTTCCTCGGTGTGGTGCCGTGGAGATGGGTCGAGGTCTCTCGATGATGGAAGTTCTCACACTGCCCATCCGAAAGACCTCGACATGCACCACGCTACCTTCCTGCCCGCCGATCTGACCACGTTCTGCCGCCTCGACGAGCTCGGCCTCGCTGCGACTGGGCAACTTCTCGAGCCTGGCCGCGCCGTGATCGAGTGCCGGGTCACTGAACCTGATCCGTGGTGTCGCAAGTGTGGGGCTGAAGGCACCCCGCGTGACACCGTGGTTCGTCGGCTCGCGCATGAGCCGTTCGGTCACCGCCCCACGACGTTACTGATTCGGGTGCGCAGATACCGGTGCTCTTGGTGTCGACTGGTGTGGCGTGAGGACACCAGCCAAGCGGCGCCAGAGCGGGCGAAGATCTCTCGTGGCGGGCTCCGCTGGGCGCTCGAAGCGGTCGTGATCGATCACCTCACCGTGTCGCGTACGGCAGCGAACCTCGGAGTGTCTTGGCACACCGCGAACACCGCGATCCTCACCGCTGGCCGACAACAACTGATAAATGATCCACACCGTTTTGATCAGGTCACTACGATCGGGGTCGACGAGCACGTGTGGCGGCACACCCGCCGCGGCGACAAGTACGTCACCGTGATCATTGACCTCACCCCGGTGCGTGAGAAACGAGGCCCGGCGAGGCTTCTCGACATGGTCGAGGGTCGATCGAAGCAGGTGTTCTCGCGTTGGCTGGCCGCACGAACACAGGTGTGGCGTGACGGGATCGAGATCGTTGCGATGGATGGGTTCACCGGGTTCAAGACCGCCTCAAAAGAGCATCTGCCTGACGCAGTCGAGGTGATGGACCCATTCCATGTGGTGCAGCTTGCTGGTGACGCACTCGATCGCACCAGGCAACGGGTGCAGCAGCAGACCCTCGGGCATCGGGGTCGGGCGAAGGACCCGCTCTACGGGGTGCGGCGAGTCCTCAGAACTGGTGAAGCGTTCCTCACCGACAAGCAGCTGGCGAGGCTTGACGCGGTGTTTGCTGACCCCGCGCATGCGGACGTGTGGCGAGCATGGCGTGTCTATCAGCAAGTGGTTGCCGCGTATCGGGAAGAGTTCTCTGGCAATGGCAGGCGTAGACTACGCGAATTGATCGATACAGTGAAAGCGACCACGCCAGCCTGGTTTGTTGAGCTCCGGAAACTTGCGTATACGCTCGACCGGCGAAGGGCTGACATCCTGGCGTATTTCGATCATCCGAGGACCTCGAACGGGCCGACCGAAGCGATCAATGGCAGGCTCGAGCATCTCCGAGGGTCCGCGCTGGGGTTCCGGAACCTCACGAACTACATCGCGAGATCACTGCTCGAGGCTGGCGGGTTCAGACCGTATCTACACTCTCAAATGCGATGAGCCCCCAAAGCGGGGGTGCTTTGATCGGGTAGCGGTGACGGTCAGGCGGTCGCCGTGACTGAAGTTCGAGAGTGCTCCGCAGACCGTGCGGAGCTTGTCGTCGTGGGTGACTCCCTGGAGGACAGCGAAGGGTGAATCGGTCGCGCGGAACACCGTTCGTTCGATCGTGATCTGGAACTGGTCGGGCATCTAGCAACCGAGGTTAGCCTGCTAGATACCCCTATAGCCGACCTTGTCGGCCCGAAAAGTAGGCAACACTAGATGTAGGGGAAGGGGGCCATGAAACGATCCGAAACGGCTTTGGTGAAACACATGAAACACAAGCCCCAGAACGGCCCATGCCGTGAAACACAGGGGGGTCTAAGCCAACCCTTGCGTTTCACGAATCAGACCCGCAAACCGCTTGGTTGAGCGGCAGAAATCTGAAACGAAGCCGGGAGGAAGATAAAGAGAAAGAGAGAGGGTCAGGAGGAGGGTCAGCAGGGGCAGGCCCAGGGCGACTTGACAGGTCTCCCGTAGGGGATAGGTTTTGGCCCTCTTCTTTTTCTTCTGCTCCATTGAGCGCTTCTTCTCGCACCACGGTGCGAACGCTGTTTCCGACATACCTCTCTAAGCCGACAGACGTTCTGCTTTTTCTGCTCTCCGTCTCGTTGACTTTCTGGCCCGCTCGTTCTGGTTTTCGTCTACAGGCGCTTGGGGGTTTCTTCCCTTCGACTGGTTTCTTGCCCAGCTCGTTCGCTTCGTCTTGACCCTTCGGTTTCGATCGTCTCCTGGCAGGTTTTGGTTCTTCGGTCGAGTCTCTGAATGAGGGTCTTTGACGACGTCGCTGTCGCGACGTTTTTGGGGAAGGTTTTCGGGTTGACGATCGTGTTGTTCTGGCCTGCTTTTCCGCCCTTGGTTTGGCTCGCTTACAGGACTGTCGATCGTCTGGTCTTGGACCGGTGTTGAGCTTTGTTTTCCGGTGGTTTTTCCGCCCGCCTCAGCGCCTTGTCCTGGCCCTTGTTTTCTTGCGGTGATTTCGGCCCGTTCGATCGTTCGGTCGGGTCGTTTTCTCCTGCCTTCACACGGGTGGCTTTTGTGCCCTGTGGATGGGGAGGTTCCTGTTGGGGATCTACTGGTCGTTCAGCGGCCGGTCGGTTTCGTCGGTCTGGTGGGTTGGTTGCCGCCCGATCGGTTTCGTCGGCTTGACCTTGTTCTCCCTTGTGGGGGGTCCGGGGGGAGGCCGGCTAGATAGCGGCTGCCGTTTCTGGCGATCGCGAAAAACTTCTCCAGGGCTGCGTACTGGTCGCACTCTGGAAGCTATGGATACGCAATCCATAGTCGAGCTCGTCCACGGGTTGATCCCCTGGGCGCGCATACCGGCGGAGATCGTCGCTTGCCTGCTGTTGGCAGAGGCAGCGATGCGAATCTGCTCGAGGGTGGCTGGTCAGGTGGCTAAAGCCGTTGACCATCTCCTTGGACGTTCCGGGCGTAGGTCGGTTCGCAAGTCCTTCGAGGCTTGGGGAACGCTGCTCGGTCTCGTCGGTGTGGTTGTGCTCCTGATCGTCTGCGCCCTCTAGTGAGGTGTCGCATTCGACGAGCTCGATTGGTCCGGCCGCTTCGTCGGCTGGTGTGCTCCCTGAGTCCTTGGGGGGTCTCCTAAATCAACCAGTGAAAGGACCGTGAACTATGCAAGTTCATCGCGATTGAAGCTCCGGCTACCGCAAGGTGGTCGGGGCTTTTTTCGTTTCCAGACTTCACCCGGATCCGAGGACCGGGGGGCGAGTTTCGATCGCCCGTTTCTTGTTCATCCCGATCGGCTGATTAAGCGTCGAGGTGCTCTGACGCGACCGGTTCGGTCCGCCAACTGAAGGCACTTCTTTTTCCCGGAGCCCTTCGGGTTAACCCGCGACAGAGAAACCGGGCCGCAAACGGTCGGCCCCCAAACGAAAAGGAGGTGGCGTATGGCCACTGGAATGGAACTACCGCGTCGCACCCCGACCTACCCGCTGTCCCCCGGCACCAGCGAGGTCGGCCACCAGCTGTTTCTCGCCGACCTGGACCCCAGGGCCACGATCGGCACGACCTGGATCACCGACGTCGCCGGTGAGGGTCGCATCCGACAGGACGTTGCCCTGCCGTTCATGACTCTGGTCTCGATCGAGATCTTCGGCGAGCTGACCGTGAACGATCCGGGCGGCGACCCGAGGAGGGTCCAGTTCCGGCCGGTCGAGTTCGCCTTCG
>JRYG01000595.1_pt1 | contig 13444 bp, 10 predicted proteins | sample 235341 | NCBI WGS metagenome assembly JRYG01 (sample SAMN03074218, study PRJNA261478) | activated sludge metagenome | biome: Wastewater Treatment Plant; feature: Wastewater; material: Activated sludge; isolation source: activated biomass of a wastewater treatment plant treating hydrocarbon... ... | reverse complement strand
CGGCGGCCTGCATCGCCGCCAACCTGCGCTGCGGCGCTCCCGACTGAATCCCCATCCGCCGATAAAGGAAATCCCCATGAGCGACAACGCCGAAGCCGCAGCGGTCCCCGCCCCGCCGGCCACACCGGAAGTCACGGTATCCCTCTACGAGAAGCGCAAGAAGATCCAGGTCAAGCGGGTCCGCGGCTTCTTCGACAACTGGCGCATCGCCCTGGTCATCGTCACCCAGCTGATCTTCTACGGCGGCCCCTGGCTGCAGTGGAACGACCGCCAGGCCCTGCTCTTCCATCTGGTGGAACGCAAGTTCTACCTCTTCGGCCTCATCCTCTGGCCCCAGGACGTCATCTACCTGGCGGTGCTGCTCATCATCTCGGCCTACGGGCTCTTCCTCGTCACCGCCATCGCCGGCCGGCTGTTTTGCGGCTACGCCTGCCCGCAGACGGTCTATACGGAAGTCTTCATGTGGATCGAGCACTGGGTGGAAGGCGACCGCAACGCCCGCCTCAAACTCGACAAGGAACCCATGAGCGGCCGCAAGCTGCGTATCCGCGCGACCAAGTTCGCCCTCTGGGGGCTGCTGGCGCTGTGGACCGGCTTCACCCTCACCGGCTACTTCACCCCCATGAGCGAACTGCTGGATGAAGCCAAATCCTTCGCCTTCGGCCCCTGGGAAACCTTCTGGATCTTCTTCTACGCCGGCTTCACCTTCCTCATGGCCGGCTTCATGCGCGAACAGGTGTGCAAGTACATGTGCCCCTACGCCCGCTTCCAGAGCGTCATGTTCGACCCGGACACCCTCATCATCACCTACGACCCGGAACGGGGCGAGCCCCGCGGCACCCGCAAGAAGGGCGCCGACTTCAAGGCCGCCGCCCTGGGGGAATGCGTCGATTGCGGCGTCTGCGTCCAGGTCTGTCCCACCGGCATCGACATCCGCAACGGCCTGCAGTACGAATGCATCGGCTGCGCCGCCTGCGTGGACGCCTGCGACGAGATCATGGACAAGATGGCCTACCCCCGCGGCCTCATCCGCTACTCCACCGAGAACGCCATGGCCCGGCACCTCACCCGCCGGGAGATCTTCGGGCACATCGTCCGCCCCCGCATCCTGCTGTACACGGCCATCCTCGCCCTCGTCGTCGGCCTGGCCTCCTGGTTCATGGCCCACCGCATCCCCCTCAAGGTGGACGTCATCCGCGACCGCTCCACCCTCGCCCGGGAGGCCGACGACGGCAGCATCGAGAACGTGTTCACCCTGCAGTTCATGAACACCGAGGAACAGCCACGCCGCTACCGCATCGCCGTCACCGGCCTGGACGGCATCAAGCTCGCCAGCGCTGCGGAGGTGGAAGTCCCCGCCGCCAGCCTGCGCGCCATCCTGACCACCGTGCAGTCGCCGCCGGAAGCCGGCAAGAAGGGCGCCAACCCCATCCACTTCGAGATCGAGGCGGTGGACAACGCCGACATCCACCTCAAGGAGAAAGCGTCGTTCATGCTGCCGTAGCCTCCCTGGCGGCATCGCTGCCGGGGCGGGATCACTCCGGCAGCGATGCCGCGCCTGGAAAGCCCCGGCTGATGGACAAGCTGCGGAACTGGGCGGCGGCTGCGGGATTGCGCGCCTTCATCTGCTGGTAGGCATCCAGGGCCTCGGCCTGCCGCCCCTGGGCGAGGTCCAGGGAAATCGCCAGGGCGTAGCCGGGGATGGAATCCGGATGGAGTTCGCGGTGCACCTGCAGTTGCGCCCGGGATTTGTCGAACAGGTTGCCCTGGGCGTAGGCCTGGGCCAGATAAAGACGGGCATCCGCCGCCCGGGGCGAAAGCTGCGTCGCTTTCTCGAGGGCGACGATAGCGTTGCCGAACTGCTTCTTGGCCATCATCGCCTGCCCCAGATTGATCCATCCGTTGGCCAGGTTGGGCTGCAAGCGCACCGCCGTTTCCAGCGCCGATACGGCTTCGTCCAGGCGGCCCAGGGTCAGCAGCGCGTAGCCCTTGCTGCTCCATGCCAAGCCCAGGCTGGCGTCCTTGGCCAGGACCTTTTCCACATAGGCCAGGGCCTGCTGGGAATTGCCCTGCCTGCCGTAGAGCGTTGAAAGGGTGAACAGCGTATCCACGTCCTCCGGCGCCAGCCTTTCCGCCTCGCGCAGCGCCTTCTCCCCCTCGGGCAGGCGATTGATCGAGATGAGGGACTTGGCCAGTCCGCGCCAGTCGGCGGCGGTCGCGTTGTCGCTTCGGGTCAGTTGCTGGTAGGCCTCCACCGCGCCGACGAAATCCCGCTGCTCGAAGCGCACCGCGCCGCTCAGGCGCAATGCCTGGGGCGGTACCGGCTTTTGCGACAGGACACGCTTCAGCAAGTCCCCGGCCGCTGAAAATTCACGCTGCTTGATCCGCAGCTCCGCCAGCTTGATCAGGACCTCGGGATCGTTGGGGCGAATCGCCAGCGCCTTGTGCCAGGTATCCGCGGCTTCCTGCTCCCTGCCGGTCTGCGCCAGCACTATGCCGAGGAGAACCATCCCCTCCACGGACCCGGCATCGATCTCCAGGGCCTTGCGCGCGGCGAATTCCGCATCGGACAGGCGGTTCTGCTGGAGGTCCCGCACCCCCACCTGCAGCCAGGTCCTGGCCGAATTGGCGGCACCGGTGGGCAGTTGGGCCATGACCTGGCGGGCCTGACCGCCTTTGCCGGAAGCCGCCAGGGCCCGGGCCAGGTCGGCCTGGTAGCCAGCATTTTCCGGATCCTGCCGCACGGCAACCTGATAGGCCCGTGCCGCCCCGGCCTGGTCCAGCCGCCGCTCCCTGATCTGGCCAAACATCCACCAGTTCCAGGTATCGAACGGAAGCAGGAGGAGCGCTTTCCGGATCGCCTGCTCGGCCTCTTCCAGCCGGCCATCGCCGGCCCGCAACCGGGCCATTTCCCCATAGGGCAAGCCGGCGGCAGGGCTGCACTGCATGGCCCGCGCCAGGGTCTTGTCGGCCTCATCCCGGTCACCGTTGGCGTGCAGCGCCCCGGCGAGGTGCACCAGGGCCTGGACATGGCAGGGATGGCGCTCCAGGGCCCCCCGCAGGGGTGCGATGGCGGCCTGGGCACGGGACTGCCGGAGCAGGGAAAGGCCGAGGTAGCGATAAGGCTCCGCCGTGCCCGGCATGGCGTCCCGCCAGTTCTTCGCCCATGCCTCCAGCTCCGGCCAATTGCGCGCAAGCGCCAGCTTTTCGGCTTCTGCCAGCCACGCCGGTTCCGCCCCCGGGATCGCCATGGCTGCCGGCGGGGCCTTGCCGCTCCTTGACACCTGGGCGATCCATTCGGCAGGCAAGGCGACGTTGAAATTCTGGCCGAGGCTCATGGAGGCGGTGACGATGCCGATCAGCCTGCCCTTGTCGTCGAACAGGCCGCCGCCACTGGATCCCGGCGACACCGCGGCGGTGATGAAAAGCCGGACGTCACCCGAGGCGGGCCGCGCCGCATGGGCGAGAAGCCCTTCGCTGACGGCAAGGCCGAACCCCAGGGGGTTCCCCACCGCAAACACCCGTTCACCGATCGCCAGCCCCGTGCTCTCGCGCACCTCGACCGCCGGCGCCCGCAGGCCCGCCACATCCAGCAGACAAAGATCGCGGCCCTGATCGCCCAGCACCCAGCGAGCCCCCAGGGTTGCATCGCCCTGGCGGACCTTGAGGGTCTTCGCATCCCTCACCACATGGCAGTTGGTGGCCACACGCCCCGGGGCGATGACGACGCCGCTGCCCATGGATTCGACCTGCCCGGCGGGCCCCAGGGCGAGGACGGTGACCACCGCGGGGGAAACCCTGGCGAACACCTGATCTGCCTGGTTGGCGGCCAGGGCGCCAAGGGATAGCAGATACAGTAAGAGTCCGGCGATCCTCACGGCGCCACCTCCAGGGGGACGATCAGGAACTTGTAGGCCCTTTCGGCGTATTCCTGATCAACGCCCCGCAACTGCTGGTAGGCCCGGCGCAGGTCCTCAGGCCGGCCTTGCTGGTGGTAGACCTCCATCAGGGCCAGCCAGGTTTTCGCCTGCTTGGGATCGATATTCAGGGAATTTTCGAGGGCCTTGGCGCTTTCCGCGAGGTGCCCCTGCAAAGCGTGGGTGAATCCCAGTTGCCGCCAGCCGAAGGCATCGGCCGGATGTTTCTCGGTCAGTTCCAGGAAGATTTTCCGGGCTTCCTCGAACTGACCGGCATCCTTGAGCACCACGCCCAGATTCCCCTGCCATTCGGACTCGCCGGGAACCGCCGCCACGCACGCCCGATAGGCGGCCACCGCTTCGGGCCACATGCGCAACTCGGCATAGACTGTCCCCATGGCGGCCCAGATGGGCCCCGGGTTCTTTGGTTTCAACTCCACCCCTTTGCGCAAGGCCTCCACGGCAGCCAGCGGCCGCCCCAACCTGAACAGCACCTTGCCCTTGTGATACCACGCGTCCGCGTTTTCCGGGTGGGCCTGGAGAATTTCTTCGACAATGTTGTAAGCCCTGCCCGTATCGCCCCGCATCAGATAGACGTCGGCGAGGGCCAGGCGGAATTGCGGCCGCTCCGGCGGCATGGCCGAAAGGCGGCGCCAGACCATCTCCTGGGTATCGAGATCCCCCCGGCGCCTGGCCAGTTCGGCCAGGCCAAAATACCCCCCCTCGAAATAGGGCGCCAGCGCCGTCGCCTTGCGATAGGCCTCTTCGGCTTCCTTGAGGTTGTTCAGCGACAACTCGGCGTAGGCAATGGAAACCCAGATGTCGGCGTCCTCCTTGCGGATGTCGAGCAGGCCGCGCGCCAGATCCCGGGCTTCCGTCCAGCGCTTCTGCCGCATCAGCGATCGTGCCAGCCCCAGCCCGCCGCGTACCGACTGGGCATCCAGGCGACGCACCTCGCGATAGGCCTTCTCCGCCCCGCCCGGATCGTCTGCCGCCTCCCTGGCGGCGCCGAGCCAGGTCCAGGCCTCGGCGTCTTCCGGATAGGCCTGGGTCCATTCGCCGACCGACGCCAGCAGTTCCTTCACCTTCTCCTGGCGGGCCAGCTCCAGGGCCCGATCCCGAAACTGGACTCGCTTCCGGCCTTCGCCGTCCCGGCTGGCGATTTCGTCCAGCCAGGCAGCCGGCGCCGCGAAATTGACGTTCTGGCCGTCCCGCCAGCGATAGTCGATCACGCCCAGCAGGCGGCCTTCGCCATCGAACAGGCCGCCCCCTTCGGAGCCCGGGGCGATGGGCGCGGTGAATTGAATGTATTCGTCCTTGCCAAGTTTGCGGACGCCGGAAACGATCCCTTCCGAAATGCCGATGCCCAGCCCCAGGCTGTTGGTCAGGGCATAGACGCGCTCCCCCACGGTGGGCTGGGTTTCCCGCCGATCGGCACGGCGCCCCGGAAGCGCCGCGCTTTCCAGCAGGCAGAGGTTGCGCGCCGCGTCCTGGGCGAGAAGCTTGACCTTGGCACGGTCGCGGCCGGCCACCAGGACGATCTCCCGATGACCGCCAAGGGCGTCGCACGTGGTGGCGTACTGCCCCCCACCCAGCGCCAATGCGCTGGCCGGCACCGCCCCCGCCGGCGATTCCCGGGTGACCTCCAGCGCCGAAACGGCCTGCCCGGCCCGCGCGAAGACCTCGCTGGCCGTGGGCGCCGCGCCGAGTGCCGCCCCCGTGGCCGCAAGCAGCCCGGCAAGGCACAACATTCTTGGAGAGGGGCGGCGAAGAGAAGAGGTCATGGCCAGGAAATGGCGTCAGCCGAGTGGATATGACTTTAGATTATCCCATGCAAATTCCGGCATACCCACCCCCGTCCGCCCCTCCCGTGGCGCCACCGGCCATTACCTGTAGAATCGACGCACCACCCCCGCTTCTCGGCCATGCAAGACCACCTCTGCCACAGCCCCATCACCCACGGCGGCTCCCCCGTCGCCGAAAGCCGCACCCGGCGGGTGATGTTCCTCACCGCCGCCACCATGGTCCTGGAGATCGTCGTCGGCTGGTGGTCCGGCTCCATGGCCCTGCTGGCGGACGGCTGGCACATGGGCTCCCATGTCCTCGCCCTCGGGCTCTCCTGGGGTGCCTACGTGCTGGCCCGCCGCCACGCCGGCGACGGCCGCTTCACCTTCGGCACCTGGAAGATCGAGGTCCTGGGCGGCTACACCAGCGCCCTTCTGCTGCTGGGCATCGCCGGAGTGATGGCGGTGGAATCGGTGCAGCGCCTGATCGTGCCGCTGGCCGTCGCCTACGACGAGGCCCTCGCCGTCGCCGTGCTGGGCCTGGCGGTCAACCTGCTCTCCGCCTACTGGCTGCACGCCACGGGCCACCACCACCACGATCATGAGAACGACCATGACCACGGGCACGATCACAGCCACCATCACCACCACGACCTCAACCTGCGGGCCGCCTACCTGCACGTGCTGACCGACGCCGCCACCTCGGTGCTCGCCATCGTCGCCCTCCTCTCCGGCAAGTTCCTCGGCCTCGGCTGGATGGACCCCGCCATCGGCCTGGCCGGCGCCGTGCTGGTCGCCGCCTGGGCCGTCGGCCTCATCCGCGACACCGCCGCGGCGCTCCTCGACGCCGCCCCCAGCGGCGCCATCGTCGACACCATCCGCCGCACCGTCGCCACCGCCGCCCCCGCCATCGCCATCGCCGACCTCCACGTCTGGCGCGTCGGCAACGGCCGCCACGCCTGCATCATCGCCCTGCAGGGCGGAGGACCGGAAGATGTTCGCGGGGTGCGGGAAGCGCTGGGGGAAATCGAGGGGATCAGCCACCTGACGGTGGAGACGGTTGCCGACTGACCAGGGGCGCCTAAGAGTGGAGGCTGCCAGTCAAACCATTCCCGCCAACAATCCATACTGATTTATATCTACTTTATGGTATAAGTCGATATAGATTGATAGGAATTCCCAAACGGCGACCCCATGGACCCCATCCGCAACCCCTTTTCCCCGGGTGCCGGCGCACCGCCGCCGGAACTCGTCGGACGCGACCAACTCCTTGACGAGGCGCGCATTCTTCTCGGCCGCGTCCTGCAAGGGCGTCCCGAAAAGAGCTTACTGCTCACCGGCCTGCGCGGCGTGGGCAAGACTGTATTGCTCAACGAAATCGAGCGCATGGCGAAAGCCACCGGCTACCAGACCATTCTTCTGGAAGCCCACGAAGAAAAGTCCCTCGGTGAGCTCATCTACCCGGCACTGCGCAGCCTGCTGTTCGAATTGGATCGCCTGGCCGGTACCGGCGACAAGGTCAAGCGCGGTCTGGCCGTCCTGCGCGCCTTCATCGGCAGCGTCAAGCTGACCGTCGGCGACGTCGCCATCGGTCTCGATATCGAACCGGCCAAAGGCACGGCTGACAGCGGTGACATCGAGATCGACCTGCCCAACCTATTTCAGGCCATTGGCGAAGCGGCTGTGGAGCGCCGGACCGCCGTCGCCATCCTGATCGACGAAATCCAGTACCTCAGCCAGAAGGAATTGGGTGCCCTCATCATGGCCATGCACCGGATGCAGCAGAAGCGGTTGCCGCTGGTGCTGTTGGCCGCCGGCTTGCCAGTCTTGCCCGGCATGGCCGGCGAATCGAAATCCTATGCCCAGCGGCTCTTCAATTTCCCGGACATCGGCGCTCTGTCGGAAAGCGAGGCCGCCCAGGCCCTGCGCGACCCGGCCGGCGGCATGGGGGTCGAATTCCAGGATGACGCGCTCCGCGAGGTATTCCGCCTCACCCGCGGCTATCCCTATTTCGTCCAGGAGTGGGGCTATCAGGCCTGGAACCACGCTGCCGCCAGCCCCATCACCCTGGCCATCGTCCAGCAGACCACCCCGGCTGTCATTGGACGACTGGACAAGAACTTCTTCCGTGTTCGCTTCGACCGTCTGACACCCAGTGAAAAGAGCTTCCTGCGTGCCATGGCCCACCTGGGGCCGGGCAGCCAGCGTACCGGCGACATCGCTGCGGCCCTCGGCACCACCGTCAGCGGTATCGGACCAGTCCGCGCCAAGCTCATCAGAAAGGGAATGATCTACAGCCCTGCTCACGGCGAGATCGCCTTCACCGTTCCCTTGTTCGATGAATTCATGTGCCGCGCCATCCCCGATTTCACACCGGGGAAGCAAGTCCACAAGTAAGCCCGTCCTTGGCTCGTCCAGACAAATCCGCCGAATGAATCTCAGGTCGCCATCGCCCGACAGTTCCCGTTCCCTTTGCCCGCGCCGCTCCCAGCAGTGCAGCTCCTATTTGCGGGCGACGCCCGAGCACCGGCAGCCTTCTCGGAAACGAAGGTCGGCGAAGGGCTTGGCGGTCCGAGCCTAGCTCATTTCGATGAGGGCAATGCAATTTCTCAGCGCCGTCGTCAGGACAGAATTCAGCTTCATTTTCTCCGCTTCTTCCGGTTGTCCTCGACGGCACCCCAGACGCTGGCAAATCATTTGCTGCTCATTGGAGCTAACCCCGCGCCCGCTCGAAAAACCCAATGAGTTCCTCCGCCACCGCCTCCGGTTCCTCCTCCGGCAGGAAATGCCCGCAGGGCAGGCCTTTTCCAGAAACGTCGCCGGCCTTTTCCCGCCATAGGGCGAGAGCGTCGTAGTTGCGGCCGACGAAGCCCTTGGTGCCCCACAGCACGAGGAGCGGGCAGCGGATTCGCTTATCGGCATCGTCAGCGTCGTGTTGTAGGTCGATGCCGGCGGCGGCGCGGTAGTCGTCGCAGCTGGCGCGGAGGGTTTCGGGGTCGGCGAAGCAGCGGACGTATTCGGCGACGATCTCCGGGTCGAAGGCGGCTTCGTTGCCCATGCTCCACCGGGAGAGGCAGCCCTTGAGCCAGGCGGCGGGGTCGGGGGCGATCATGCGTTCGGGCAGGGGGGCCGGCTGGATGAGGAAGAACCAGTGGAAGTAGGCGGTCGCCAGGGCCTGGTTGGTGAGGGCGAAGGTGGTGGCCGTGGGGGCGATGTCCATGATGCAGGCGGCCAGGACGCGCTCCGGGTGGTCGAGGCAGAGGCGGTGCGTGACGCGGGCGCCGCGGTCGTGGCCGGCGAGACAGAACTGCCGGTGGCCGAGGGCGCTCATCAGTTCCGCCATGTCCCGGGCCATGGCGCGCTTGGACTGGTTGGCGAAATCCGCTTGCGACGGCGGCTTGCCGGAGTCGCCGTAGCCCCGCAGGTCGGGCAGCACCAGGGAGAAATGCGCCTGCACCAGCGGCGCCACCTTGTGCCACATGGCGTGGGTTTCCGGGTAGCCGTGCAGTAGCAGCAACGGTGGCTTGCCGTCGTTTTGCCGCAGGCGCACGTTGAGGTGCGTATCGCCGACGGGCACGGTGCGAATCTCGTAGCTGGCATCGAACATGGCATCACCCCCGCATGGATCATTGACCATGATAGGGCAAGCCTCTCCGCACCGCGACCGGGGATGCCCGCGGACCGGGTGCCGGAGCGCCGGCCGGGCCGCTGGCTGACGCCCCGCCCCATCAGCTGCCGCGGGCCGCCTCCCAGCAATGCATCGCCTGCTTGCGGGCGACGCCCCAGCGGTAGCCGCCCAACTCGCCCGTCTCCCGGATTACCCGGTGGCAGGGGATGAGGAAGGCCACCGGGTTGGCGCCCACCGCCGCCCCCACGGCCCGGGCGGCCCGGGGCCGGCCGAGGGCGGCGGCCACCTGACCATAGCTGGCGACCGTCCCCGGGGGGATGCGGAGTAGCGCCTTCCAGACACTGAGCTGGAAGTTGGTACCGGCGACATGGAGCGACAGCGGCCCCGCGGCCTTCGGCTCGGCGCCGAACAGGCGCTCGACGACGGCGGCGGTGGCTGCCAGGGCGGACACCCAGGCAGCCCGCGGCCAGCGAGCCTGGAGCCGCGCGATGGCCTGGGCGGCCCCGGCGCCATCGATGAATTCGAAGCTGCACACCCCCCGCGGCGTAAGGCCGACGAGGGCCTCCCCGAAGGGCGTGGCGTGGAGCCCGTACTCGATGGCCAGGCCGGCACCTCCGGCCCGGTATTCGCCGGGGGTCATGGCCTCCAGTTGCACGAAATGGTCATAGAGGCGGGAACTGCTGCTCAGGCCGAGTTCCTCCGCAACCGCCAGCAGGGGGCGCGATGCGTCGAGCAGGCCCTTGGCCCGTTCCACCGTCAGCACCTGCAGGAAGCGCTTGGGGGTGGTGCCGGCCCAGCGGCAGAAGAGGCGCTGGAAGTGGAAGGGGCTGAGATGCACGTGGTCGGCCACGGCTTCCAGGGTCGGCTGCTCGCCCACCCGCCGGGCGATGAAGGCGATGGCCCGGGCGATGCGCTCGTAGTCGGCGGCGGCGCTGCGCTGCACCTCATCCATGGCGGTGGCGCTCCGCCCGGCGCGCCCGGTCCACGTCCGGGCTGCGGTAGGCACGCTCCGGCACCATGGCCAGGCGGGAGCCGGCGATTTCCGGCCCCAGGCCGTAGAAGCGCTGGAAACTCATGATCAAAGGCCTCCATTTTTCCGGATCGACGCGGTTAGGCTCCCCGGTGAGAAGCAGAGATTCGTGCACATGCACCCGCTGGATGCGCAGCTCGAAGCAGGCGACAAAGCCGCGCAGGGTCGCGTCATTATCGGCCATCGGGTGGATTCCTTCGAGCACGGCCTCCAGTTGCACCGGGCACTCCGCCACCCGCGGCGGGGCCACGGTTTCGGCGCCGGCCGCGGTCAGCCCCGCGGCGGCGAACTTGTCGCCCACATGCCGGTAGCCGCGGGCTGCTTTGTGGGGCGGCACGGGGTCGGCGCCGGTGGTGAGCGCCAAGAGGTTCACCGCCGGCATCTCGCAGACGGAAGGCAGATTGAGTACGCATTGGCCGGTGCGGCGCAAGTTGCCCGCCGTCCGGGAGGTCCCTTCGACGCCGATCATGCAGCGCCAGCCCAGCCAGAAGATGGACGAAATGGGCGCCAGGTTGGCGCTGCCGTCGGAGTTGAGGGTGCTGACCAGCACCACTGGGGTACCGAAGTAGAGGATGGCAGGTTCGATCGACTGGTGCATGTTCGACTCCGTAAGCGTGTTGACGGCGCCATGGTCGCCCCGGCCACCCGCGGCCGTCGACCCGGATCTTGCGCTCTTGGGCCCGGGCCTCGTGTCATAATCGACGACGAGACAAGTCCCTAGAACAATGACACCGTGGACACCCTGCTCCTCCTCACCCTTGCCGCCATCGCCGTGGTGCTGCTTTTCGATTACACCAACGGCTTCCACGACGCGGCCAACATCGTGGCGACGGTGATCGCCTCGCGGGCCATGACGCCGGCCCAGGCGGTGGTGGTGGTGGGCTTTTTCGAATTCCTCGGCCCCCTGCTGGGGGGCACGGCGGTGGCCAACACCATCGGCTCCTTCGTCCGCCTCGACGGCATCCCGGCCGACGGCGCCCTGGCCATCCTGCTCTGCGGCCTGGTCGGGGCCATCGTCTGGAACCTGGGCACCTGGTATTTCGGCATTCCCTCCTCGTCGTCCCACGCCCTGGTGGGCGGGCTGGCCGGGGCGGTGGTGGTGGCGGTGGGCGGCGACCACGTGGTGTGGGGCTTCGCCGAGCTGGCCCGGGGCCATCTCACCGGCGTCGTCAAGGTGCTGGCGGCCCTGGTGCTGTCGCCCCTCATCGGCTTCTGGGCCGGTTTCCTCATCCACCGCCTGCTGAACCGCCTGCTCATGGCCGCCAACCCCGCCGCCAATTCCCGCCTGCGGGCGGCCCAGTTCGTCACCGCCGCCGGCCTGGCCTTTTCCCACGGGGCCAACGACGCCCAGAAGAGCATGGGCATCCTCACCCTGGTGTTGCTGCTCGGCGGCTTCATTCCCCGCTTCGAGGTGCCCTTCTGGGTGATGCTGGCCTGCGCCTCGGCCATCACCCTGGGCATCCTTTCCGGCGGCTGGCGCATCGTGCGCACCCTGGGCTTCGCCATCTACCGGGTGCGCCCGGTCCATGCCCTCGGCTCCCAGGTGACGGCCGCCTCGGTGATCCTGGCCGCCTCCCTTGCCGGGGCCCCGGTATCGACCACCCATGTGGTGGCCACCTCGATCATGGGCATCGGCGCCTCGGAGCGCCCGCGGGCGGTGCGCTGGACGAAGGCCAAGGACATCGCCCTCACCTGGCTGATCACCATTCCCGGCGCCGCCATCGCCGCCATCCAGGCCTATGCCTTGATGAACCTCTACCTCGACCGCCTGTGAGGAGCACGCCATGAGCGACGCCCTGAAAGAAGTCCCCTCGGGGAAAACCTCCCCTTCCGTCTTCCGCCGCCTGTTCGAGCGGGTCTTTCCCAAGATGCCCGATTTCTTCGCCCTGCTGGCCGAGCAATGCCAGCAGGTGTCGCATACCACGGGCCTGCTGGTGGAGTTCATGGAAACCGGCGACCCCGCCACCGGCCAGCAGATCCGCCAGGACGAGCACGAGGCGGACCGCCTCAAGGTGCGCAACCTGCACACCCTGAACGAGGCCTTCGCCACCCCCATCGACCGGGAGGACATCTACCGCGCCATCGTCGATCTCGACGAGATCGTCAATTACTGCAAGACGACGGTGAGCGAGATGGATGTCCTCGGCCTGGCCCCGGACAAGCACTGCCTGGAGATGGCCATGCACATCAAGCTGGGCACCGACGCCCTGGTGACCGGCTACGCCCGGCTGGCCCGGGAGCCGGCCGCCGCCGCCACCGACGCCGATGCCGGGCGCAAGGCCGAGCGGCGGGTGGAAAAGGCCTACCGGCGGGCCATCGCCGACCTCTTCCAGGGCGACGACTACATCCACATGTTCAAGCGGCGGGAAATCTACCGCCACCTTTCCAACTGCGCGGACCGCATGGCCAATTGCGCCAATACGCTCCACGACATCGTCGTCAAGATGTGCTGAAGGAGGAAGCCATGCGGATCGGCGTACCCCGGGAAACCAAGAACAACGAATACCGCGTCGGCCTGGTGCCGGCCACCGTGCGCGAGCTGGCCGCCCGCGGCCACGAGGTCCTGGTCGAGCAGGGCGCCGGCCTGGGCGGCGGCTTCGAGGACGCCGCCTACGCGGCCGCCGGGGCCCGCCTGGTGGCCACCGCCCCCGACGCCTGGGCCGCCGACCTGGTGGTCAAGGTGAAGGAGCCGCAGCCGGCGGAATTCCCCTTCCTGCGCCCGGACCTGACCCTGTTCACTTATCTCCACCTCGCCCCCGATCCGGCCCAGGCCCAGGCCCTGCTCGCCTCCGGCTGCACCGCCATCGCCTACGAGACGGTCACCGACACCGCCGGCGGCCTGCCGCTCCTCGCCCCCATGTCGGCCGTGGCAGGCCGCCTGGCGGTGCAAGCCGGCGCCCACTGGCTGGAAAAGGCCCAGGGCGGCCGCGGCGTGCTGCTGGGCGGGGTGCCGGGGGTACCCGCCGGCCAGGTGGCCATCCTCGGCGCCGGCACCGTCGGCAGCCATGCCGCCCGGGTCGCCGTCGGCCTGGGGGCGGAAACCACCATCCTCGACCTCTCCCTGCCCCGCCTGGAGGCCCTCGAC
>JRYG01004121.1_pt1 | contig 13464 bp, 8 predicted proteins | sample 235341 | NCBI WGS metagenome assembly JRYG01 (sample SAMN03074218, study PRJNA261478) | activated sludge metagenome | biome: Wastewater Treatment Plant; feature: Wastewater; material: Activated sludge; isolation source: activated biomass of a wastewater treatment plant treating hydrocarbon... ... | reverse complement strand
CTCATCTCCCTCTCCCACCAAAAACCCGACAAAGACCACCCCCTCACCGGCCTCGATGTAAGCGATGCCCCCAACGCCGCCGCCAAAGACGATGCCCTCAAAACCGCCGAACTCAAAACCGTGAAACAGGCGGAACAGTTGGGGAATCCGGATGCGGTGGTTTCCTTAGATAATTTGGAGCAAACAGCCCTGCTAGGAAAATATGCAAATGCTTTAGCAGGAATAGATACGGGGGATGGTAACAGATTCAAATTTAAATTCTATGAATTACCAATCATAACAAGTGATTGGATAGTTCAGCTGAATTCATTTGAAGAAACAAACGAGTTTTCTGGTAGAGAACATATTCTTTACTGGCAAAACGGAAAGGGTGATTTGTTGAATGTGCCAGGTGCAAGAATACAAAATGTAAAATATTGGAATAAGAAAGGAATTTATGTAGTTCGAATGGCTAAAACACCTGCTACCATTTCGTATGGCGAAGCATGGGACCGTAATGGTGCAATGATTGTTCCGGAAAAGGAATCACACCTTTTGGCTATTTGGGAGTATTCAAGGACAGAACAGTTTCGGGAAAATTTGAGAAAACTAAATCAGAAGCTTAGTATTTCCGAGGCCACATTTCCAAGAATCAATTTTGATTTAGCCCACTGGCAAAAAGTCGCTGCCGAAAAATACCCCAACGGCTTGCCCAAGCCTTACAGTGATGATCCCACGCAGTGGTTATTTCACGGGCATCCCGGCAAAACAGACAACCCCTTGCAGGTGGCCATGGCCCGGCTGCTGGGCTATCGCTGGCCGGCGGAGAGCGACACCGAAATGGAACTGGCCGAGGAAGCCCGGGAGTTGATAGCCGCCGTGAAAGCCTTTGATCATTTAAGCGATGAAGACGGCATTTTCTGCATTCCCTCCGTCAATGCAGAACCTGCCGGCGCCGAGCGGCTGCGGGATTTTCTGCAGGAAGTATTCAAAGACCGATGGCACAACCAAACCATCGCCCAACTGCTGCAACAGGAAAGCGCCAAAAGCGCCAACCTGGAAACCTGGCTGCGGGATGAGTTTTTTGTGCAGCACTGCAAGCTGTTTCAAAACCGCCCCTTCCTCTGGCACATCTGGGATGGGCGCAAAGACGGGTTTTCGGTGCTGGTCAACTACCACAAACTCACTAAGGACAATCTCTCCAAACTCATCTACACCTATCTGGGCGATTGGCTGCGCCTATGCGAAGCCAAAAAGAAAGCCGGCGAAAGCGGGGCCGAAGGATTGCTGAGCGCCGCCATCAAGCTAAAAGAAAAATTAGAAGCCATCCTCGAAGGTGAAGCCCCGTATGATATTTTTGTGCGCTGGAAACCCCTGGAGCAACAGCCCGTGGGCTGGGCGCCCGATTTGAATGATGGCGTAAGGCTGAATATTCGCCCATTTATGGAAGCCGATGTACTGCGCAAGAAACCCAACATCAAATGGGGAGTAGACAGGGGCAAAAATCCGCCGGGAAGCCCGTGGGGAGAAATAAGAGATAACGACCGACATTTGCGATTGGAAGACAAACGGGCGGCAAGAGAACAAGCAAAAACACCATCATCATGATAACCAAGGAAGAACTGGAGAGACTGTTACCCACACTGGAGCAGGATCGGATAGAGAAAACCATATCGGTAAACGACCCAAAGAAATTTGGCGAAGCCATTTGCTCCTTTGCCAATGATTTGGCCAACCACAATCAACCGGGCTATCTGATCGTTGGGGCCCATGATGATGGGACAAAAGCCGGAATGACGATCACAGAGCAGAATCTTCAGACCCTCCTGAGCTTTAGAACGGACGGCAGGATTGTGCCGCCCCCAAGTATGGTTGTGGCAAAATTTGAGTATCCTGATGGGGAATTGGCCGTTGTGGAAGTTCAGCCACATTTCCTGCCTCCGGTGCGATTTGAGGGTAGGGTTTGTGTCAGAGCTGGTATTCGAAGGGGAATAGCCAACGAAGCGGATGAAAGAATTTTAACGGAGAAAAGAACTGCTTTTGCCCGTTCATTTGATGTGCTGCCCTGCAAGGGTAGTACCTTGGACGATATCAGCATTGAGCTGTTTAAGCTCCGGTATCTACCTTCGGCCATCGCTGCGGATGTATTAGCTGAAAACGGTCGGGATTTAAAAGAGCAGTTGGCTTCCTTAAAATTTTACGACCTTAAAGAAGACTGTCCTACCTATGCCGGTATCCTGATGTTTGGAACCAATCCGAGATTTTTTGTACCCGGGGCTTACGTGCAGTACGTACGCTTTCTGGGCGAGGATGAGGCCAGCGATTTTGATTTTGAGCATAGTTTCCAGGGAGATCTAACCACACAATTGGGTCAGATGGAGGAATTTATCAAGGCGAATCTTGTAAAAATAGTATTGCCTGAGCTGGGTGGCGAGTACGTTGCAAGTTATCCGCTGAGCGCCGTAAAAGAATTGCTGTTTAATGCGGTCATTCACAAAGACTATCAATCGAATGCGCCCATTCGGTTTTATGAATTTTCGGACAGAATCGAAATTTCAAATGCAGGAGGACTCTACGGCAAGGCGCGTCCGGAGAACTTTCCCAACGAAAATGACTATCGAAATCCGGCAATATCAGAAGCTGTAAAGAATCTGGGCTTTGTCAACCAATTTAATGTCGGTGTAAAAAGAGCCAAAGCAGCTTTGCAAAAAAATGGCAGCCCGGAACCTGAGTTCATTACCAACCAGCCAACGTCATTCCTGGTGAAAATATTCAAAAGACGCTAACATGAAAAAAATCATATTTTTTAACAACAAAGGAGGCGTGGGCAAAACCACCCTGGTGTATCATTTCACCTACATGTTGGCTGAGCTTGGTCATAAATGCCTGGCGGTGGATCTTGATCCGCAGGCGAATTTGAGTTCCATGTTTTTGAGTGATGATGAATTGGAGCGAATTTACCAGCAGGAAACGGATAGAGAGACGATAGTTTCCGGCATAAAGCCACTGGACAGGGGCATTGGCGATATTGCCCCGGTTAAAATTCATCAAATCAACAGCAACATTGGATTGTTGGCCGGTGATTTGGACTTGTCCTTGTTTGAGGACAAGCTCAGTGCCAACTGGAGCAAGTGCATTGACGGAGACGAAGCCGCATTTCGCATTGTGTCTTCCTTTTCAAGAATCATTGAAAACGAAGCCCATACCTTCGGAGCAAATTATTGTATTATAGATGTGGGGCCGAACTTTGGGGCCTTAAACAGGGCCACCTTAATTGCTGCCGATTACGTTGTTGTGCCCATGGCTGCCGATTTATTTTCGTTGCAGGGTTTGAGAAACCTGGGAGAACGTCTGAAAATTTGGAAAACGGAATGGACAGACCGAAGTGCCCGGAACCGGGCAAGAGATATTTCCTTACCCCAAGGAGATATCAAGCCGCTTGGATATGTAGTGATGCAACACGGCATAAAGGAAAGCAGGCCGGTACAATCCTATTTAAAATGGGCCAATAGAATTCCTTCCGTTTTTTTGGAATACGTATTGGGCGAATCCGGCAGCACAAGCCGCAGGGTAGAAGAAGATAGCAACTGTCTTTCGTTATTAAAGCACTATCACAGTCTTATTCCAATGGCTATGGAAGTGCGCAAACCGATTTTTTTGCTCAAACCCGCCGATGGCGCCATTGGAGCGCATTATCAGGCAGTGCAGAGAGCGTATCAGGATTTCAAAATGCTATCGCAAAAAATACTGGAAAAAATTAATAATGAGTAGTTCGATTTACGATAAAGTAGTTCAGGCATTACAACAGGCCGAAAACCACAACAGTCAGGTTATGGTAAGGCCGGAGGTTATACTGTGGCTTGATCCGGAAAACCAATGGACAGAAGTGATCGGCGTATTGCAGGAAGACATTCCTCAATTGCTCATTTATGGTACTTACAACCCGGCCAGGAAACAAGGTCCTGCTATTTGGCTCAAGTGTATGATTGCAAGGGCGCTACCGGAAGCCGATTGGGATTCAGAGGCGATTCCCATTATTTACCTGCCGGGGGTGGCAAAGTCGGATTTGCGAAACGTAGAAAATGCAGTGTTCGACTTCCAGCCCATATTGGAGTATCAATATACCGGTACGTTGTTCACGCAAGAAAACGGAAGAGAATGGAGCATACTGGCCTTTGTAGAAAACCCCATTAACGGGCTGGGCGTCAAAGTGGCCAAAGACAATGCCACCAAAGAGGCATTGAAGAAAACCCTGCCCTCCATTTTCCAAGACCGGGAGGTGTTGGCTTACAAATCCACCATAGATGCGGATTACCTTAACAACCAGTTGTTTCCGGATATCATCCCCGCCATTCTGAAGTGGATGTGCAAAGGCGATGCTTTCATGAAAACAATGGATTCCGGAAAACAAGAGGTGTTTATCAACCTTTGCAAATCGCAATACGAATTTGAGCCCAACCACAAGAATATTAAAGCCATTGGGGAGAAGCTGGGCGCCCAGAAAAATTCCTGGAAATATGTGTGGCAGTTGTATGCCAACGCACCGCACAAATACCCTGAAATAGAAGAACTGCTTCGCCTGGCCAAGCCTGCTGATTTGGGTTCCGGCATATTTGCCTTACCCGAGGAAAGCTGGCCGCAGGTAAACGAGCAAAAAGAAGAAGTCTTGGCACAAGCACTGACAAAAGCGGCAAAACAGGAAGCGGCAAAAGCGTTGACCATCTTGCAGGAATTGGAAAAAGAACACAGTGCACGTAGAAACTGGGTGTGGTTTGAGCTGGGCAAATCGCCATTGACAGATGCGCTGCAGTATTTGACGGCCATGGCTTCCAAATCACAGGAAGCATTTCCTGGCGTTTCCATTGATTCCATTAAGGATTATTACATTAACCGGGGTTTTGCAGTAGATCAAAACATGCGCAAGGCATTGGCTGCTGTAAAATCGGAAAAGGATAAATCGATAGTCAAAGCAGTCATTCAACTCTTTTATCGGCCCTGGTTGGAAAACATCACTAACAAGTTTCAAAAACTGGTTGCACAGGATGCCGGCATCTTTAGCAGTCAGACTGCTGCGGCGGAAACGGAGAGCTATGTTTTGTTTGTAGATGCATTTCGGTATGAATTGGCGGAAGAGTTTTTTAACAAACTGGCCCAACAAAAACTAAAGGTATCCTTGCAGCCATGCTGGTCGGCTATTCCTTCTTTGACCCCCACAGCCAAGCCTTCTGTGTCACCCGTTGCCGTGGCAGTTTCTAGCCAAAGCGCCATCAACGAGTTTCGCCCCCATTTGCAAAACGGCAAAGACCTGCAAACCCAGGCGTTTCGCGATGCGCTCAAGGCTGCTGATTTCAAGTTTGTGACCCATGCAAACGATATTCAGGCCGATGGCAGGTACTGGCAGGAAATAGGCGATATAGACACAAAAGGCCACGAAGAACAGGCGGGCATGGTGAAAAGAATCCCGGAGTTATTCGACCAGATTCAGGAAGCTCTGGATGTGGCTTTTGAAAGAGGAATCAAACGCATCAAAATTGTTACAGATCATGGTTGGTTGCTACTACCTGGCGGCCTTCCCAAAACGCCGCTCGACATAGGATTAGCTGAAACACGTTGGGGCCGTTGTGCATTGATCAAAGAAGGCGCCACCACCGATCTTTTACACCTGCCCTGGCGCTGGAATCCTTCCACCTTCATCGCTTTTGCACCTGGTATTTCCTTTTTTAAAGCTAATGAAGAATATGCTCATGGCGGCATCTCTATTCACGAGTGCCTGACCCCCATTATAACTGTTGAAAATTCAAATACTCAACGCATCAGCACAAATATTCAAGCGGTAAAATGGGTCAACCTGAAATGTACCATCAACACCAGCGGCGCGCCCGATGGCTTTCTGGTTGATATCCGCACCAAATACAATGATGCAAAGACATCTATAGTGCTGTCGAGAAACAAAACCACGAAAAGCAATACAGTTACTTTGATGGTAGATGATGCTGCAGAATACCAGGCCGCTACCATTGTATTAATGGATGAAAACGAACGGATTTTAGATAAAAAATCAACCACAGTAGGTGGCGATTAAAATATACGATGATGGAATTAGATAAAATAGACCAGATAGCAGCCAAGGCCTTTGAAGGCTACATTGTTCGGAAGGATTTGCTGGAGCAATTCCGCAAAACCTATCCTGTTCCCACCTATGTTATTGAATTTCTGTTGGGCAGGTATTGCGCTACCACCAATGAAGCCGAGATTCAGGAAGGCCTGGAAATTGTAAAGCGGCAGTTGCAAGACCGCACCGTTAGGCCTGGTGAAGAGGAGTATTTCAAATCAAAAGCCAGGGAGAAAGGGGCTATCAAACTCATTGATATCATTACCGCTCGTTTGGATGCCGCTTCAGATAGTTACGTGGCTACCTTGCCCAGTTTACAGCTCAATAAAGTCCGAATTTCACCTGAGATGGTCAGTTCCAATGATCGTATGCTCACAGGCGGTTTCTATGCGGAAATAGAACTGGAGTATGATGCAGCCATTGCCCAGGAAAACAACGGTCGCCCGTTTGGAATAGCCAATATACGACCCATTCAGCTATCGCAACGCAATGTGCTGGATGTGCTGTACAAAGGAAGGGAGTATTTTACGCTTGAAGAATGGGAAGACTTTCTCATACGAAGTGTGGGTATGGAACCTGCTGCCATGACAGAGAAAGCTAAACATGTGCTGTTTGTGCGGATGATACCTTTCGTAGAACGCAATTATAACCTCGTGGAATTAGGCCCAAGAGGAACGGGAAAATCACACTTATATCAGCAGATTTCACCCTATTCCCATTTGGTATCAGGCGGCAAAGCCACGGTGGCCAAAATGTTTGTGAACATGGGCAGTGGCGAAAGAGGTTTGGTATGCAAATACGATGTGGTGTGTTTTGATGAGGTATCCGGCATTTCCTTCGACCAGAAGGATGGTGTAAACATCATGAAAGGATATATGGAAAGCGGAGAGTTTAGTCGTGGAAAAGAACCAATCCGTGCAGACGGTGGTATTGCCATGGTAGGCAACTTCGATGTGGATGTAGAGCACCAACAACGAGTTAGTCACTTGTTTGGTCCCATGCCAAAGGAAATGCGGGATGATACGGCCTTCATGGATCGCATACATGCTTTTGTTCCCGGTTGGGATTTTCCAAAGCTGAACAAAACCTATTTCACTGAGCACTTTGGCCTGGTAAGTGATTTTTTGGCAGAATGTTGGACCCGCCTGAGAGATACCAGTCGATTATCATCCGTACTGCCCCGAATAGATTATGGGGGGGCATTAAGCGGTCGTGATACCACAGCAGTAAATAAAACACTAAACGGCTTATTAAAACTCATGCAGCCAAATCCAGAAGTACCTGTTTCGGACGAGTTGCTTGAGTGGGCTGTGAAAATTGCGTTGGAGTACAGAAGAAGAGTGAAAGAGCAACAGAAACGGGTGGGCTCAGCAGAGTTTAGAAATACGCATTTCAGTTACCGTATTGGAGAAGATGGCGTTGAAACCTTTGTTACTACCCCGGAAATACACAGCGAGAACACCATTGGCGAAGATCCCATGCCTCCAGGTCAAATCTGGACGATGAACATGGGCGGTAGTCATGAGGAAACCACCGGTCTCTATAAAATAGAAATCAATTCGGGCCCCGGCTACGGCGTAAAAATTCTCAATAAGCCGGCGCCGCCCGCTTTTCAGGAAAGTGTTCGCTATGCAGAGCAAAACCTGTACAGCAAAGCAAAAGAATTGATTGGCGACAGAGATCCTCGTTCTCACGAATTTTCAGTTCAGTTGCGGGCATTTGATGCATCGAAAAGCGGTAACGGTATGGGTATGGCAGTTTTGATGGGGCTTTGCAGTTCTATTCTCGAAAAGAATATAAAAGGCGGATTAGTTATTGTTGGCCAACTCAATCTTGGCGGGTCATTGGATACCATCTACAATGCAGTCAACCTGGCGGAACTTGCCGTGGAGAAAGGAGCTACCACATTACTCATTCCACTTAATGCAAGGAAGCAATTGAATGAACTTTCAGACGAAATGATTACCAAAATCAATATTCAGTATTATACAGACATGAAGGATTGCTTGATAAAAGCAATCCTCGATTAGCATTTACTATTTTCAATATGGCACTGTATCAAAATCAATCCGGCATACTCAAGGAGGTAAAAGAAAAACCCTTCAAACTGGAAAAAGACATTCAGAAAGTCTTTGAAGCAAACCTGTCCGGTATTATGGGGCTGGAACTGGTAAAGCGTGAGTTTGCCATCAAGAACAAGCGGATAGATACCCTTGCTTATGACCCACAGGCTTGTGCTTTTATTATCATCGAATACAAACGGGATAAAAATATCAGTGTAGTAGATCAAGGCTTCACTTATCTGAGCCTCATGCTGGAAAATAAGGCTGATTTTATTGTAGAGTACAATGAAAGCCTGAAACGAAATTTGAAAAGAGAAGATGTGGATTGGAGCCAAACCCGGGTAGCTTTTGTGTCACCCAGTTTCACCGAAAATCAAATACAGGCAACCAATTTCAAAGATATTGCCATTGAGCTATGGGAAGTAAAACAATATGAGAATGATACCATTGCCATCAACCTCATTAAAAAGTCTGCTTCTGCCGAGAGCATCAAGCCCCTCACGCAGCAAAACCAATCGCTCAGGAAAGTAACGGAGGAAATAAAAGTCTATACAGAACAAGACCATATTGATAAGGCTTCGGAAATAACAGGTGAATTATATGAGAAATTTAAAACATCTATCATAAACTTATCAGATGGGATTTCAGTTGTCCCCCATAAGTATTGGATAAATTTTGATAAAGGAAATTTGACATTGGTAAGCATGGAAATTCAAAAAAAGAAACTGAACATTACGATAAATAAGAAAGTTGATCAATTAGACGATCCCAAATTTATAGCTCGGGATGTATCTAAAATCGGGCATTACGGCAAAGGAGATTATCAGGTACAGGTAGAGGATGATGCAAACCTGGAATACATTATGAGTTTGGTAAAACAAACGTTATAAACCAATAACCCATGAACATTATAGATCCCTATAGCCGAACGCCGGCCTATGTGTTTCTACAGGATGGTATTTGACTGAACGAGGATGGGGCTCCGGTACTAGGTTTAGTTCATGATTTCGCATAGCTTGTAATTGTTTCATGCAATCTTGTAGCCTATTTGCTGTCCGAAACGCTGCCATCCACTTTATTTTCAACGAGATTAATTTTTTGTGTTTTGTCCCACCCATTTGAATGAATCGAGTTGCATGTCCTACGGACGTCATGTTAAACGGTTTTCTATGAGGTAGTCTTCATGTAAAGTTTTTTTGATTTTTTTTATATGATGTCAAGTGGATTGACGATACTTGATTATTGCGAAATTATTTAACCCACATCATGCCTCATTCGCGCATCATTACCCGCAATATCTGGATACTGTCGCTGGTCAGCTTGCTGACTGATGTGGCGAGCGAGATGCTATACCCCGTAATGCCGGTATACCTGAAATCTATTGGGTTTTCAATTGTACTGATTGGCGTGCTGGAAGGTTTTGCTGAGGCGGCGGCCGGACTGAGCAAAGGTTACTTCGGCAAATTTTCCGACAGTCTGCAAAGAAGGGCGCCGTTCGTTACTTTCGGCTATATGCTGAGCGCTGTATCGAAGCCCTTGCTTGCTTTCTTTTCGCAGATATCACTGGTGTTTTCCGCAAGAACGATGGACAGGTTCGGAAAGGGAATACGGACTGCGGCTCGTGATGCCATGCTTTCCGAGAATTCAACTCCGGAAAACAGGGCATCAGTATTCGGACTTCACAGAGGCATGGACACTCTCGGCGCGGTTGTCGGTCCACTGTTAGCGCTTGCATACCTCAGCTATTTCCCGGAGGATTACCAAACCTTGTTCCTGATCGCTTTCATTCCGGCCGCAGCTGCAGTGTTGCTTACATTCCTTCTCAAAGACAAGCCGCACGATGCAAACAGAAAAGTGGTCAGTCTTAAAGAATATTTCTCCTTTTTTACATACTGGAAGAGGTCAGACAAGAACTACAGACTCCTTACGGCGGGCTTGTTCGGTTTTGCGCTTGTGAACAGCACTGACATGCTTCTTCTCCTTATGGTCAAATCACTTGGCTACTCTGACTCTGACGTAATAATGGTCTATGTGTTCTACAACCTTGTCCTTGCGCTTTCAGCGCTCCCGGCAGGCATGCTTGCAGACAGGCTCGGACACATGAAGAGCCTTATTGCAGGAATTCTCGTATTCAGTCTTTCATATCTGCTTATAGGATTTTCGTCAGGACTGCCGATGATCTATTCGGCATTTGTGCTTTACGGACTGTATCCGTCTCTCACTGACGGAGTTTCAAAAGCGCTCATCTCAAACATTTCACCGAAGGAACACCTTGGTGAGGCGCTTGGATTCTTTACCGGCATGAACAGCGTGTTTGTGCTTGCGGCAGGTCTGCTTGCAGGAATAATCTGGATGGGATTCGNNCTTCTTTTTTTCATCAGCCGGAGCTGTTGCGGTGGTCATTTACTTCACGGCGATGAAAACACGTTTCTCTCAACCCTCAAGGTAATTGTGCTTCACAGCATACCCGCGCCATTCGTCATCAGTGGCAAACTTCAGGTCTGTCATGATCCTTCGGAAGTAATAATGAGCCATTGCCCTGTCAAGCCTCCATTCATCCTTTCCGATCAGCATCCTTCCGAATGAACTTGAGTATTTGCGGAGCATCTCCGGAATGTGCGTGAGGAAGATCAGCTTGAGAAGCACCTTCTTTGAATTCTCATTCTTCCTGAATGTTGTGAAGCTGTCGCAGTTGCCCTGATTGCCGAAGCGCGAATTAATGTATCGCTGAGTCATCCTCGACCTCGGGATCACATGATATGATACAGCTTCAGATGTGTATCCGACACTATAGCCGGCCGCGAGTATCTTGATGTTAAGTCCCGTCTCCCCGTTGCCGATGAGCTTGTCCTTTGCTATGTCGGGATTGAATCCGCCGCACTCGAAAAGTATTTCCCTGCGAATCATCTGATGGCAACTGTAAATGCCGATGTCATAGTTTGCCACTATAAGTTTCTCCGGCTTGTCAATCAGGCTGAGCGTCCCGTCTTTGAAATATTTGGTGAGCCATTCCGGAGGTTCAAACTCCCACTTGGGCAAAACCCTTCCGCCTGCAACCGCAATGTTGTAGTCAAGGTCGAACAGCTTTGTCATATTTGCAAGAAGATCCCTGTCTGCGATCATGTCGTCATCAGTAAAGTAAAGCAATTCACCCTTCGATTCTTTCGCGGCGGAATTCCGCGCATGATGTGCGCCCTGCCTCTCTTCAAACAGGTATATTACCGGAACGGGAGATTCTTTCTGAATATCTTCAACAACCTTTCTTGTGTTATCGGTTGATTTGTTGTCTGCAATTATTATCTCAAACCTGTCATGCGGATAATTCTGCTCAATGCAACTCTTTATAGTATTGCCAATGATGTCGCACCTGTTATACGTCGGGATTATTATGGATACAAACTTTTTCTCGGATGACATTTCGTGGTTTGTGTTCTTTGGAAAATAATTTATCTATTAATGTTCTCATTTACTCTGCAAAGAAATCTGCACCTCTGATTGGCAGAATCAGTCCTCGATCTGCACAAGCTTCACCATTTTCTCATCGAGTATCACGTCCTTTCCCTCAAGTATGCCTCTGCATATTGCCTCGATGATCGGGTCATTTCCGGGAAGAAGGTCTTTTAACTTCTCCGGGTCAATATTGCCGAAGTGCCCTTCTGACCTGTTGATCACATTGATCGGTATCTGCCTCTGTATAAAGTAAGAATACGCATACTTTCGGGCTGTTTCGATCACGTCCGCGCTGAGTTTCGGAATGGACGGAATGTTCTTAAGAAGTTCNNACCCTTGTTGGTAAAATGCGCTTCACCTCCGGAGATGACCGGCTTTCCAAGAAGCGGAAGTTCCGCGCCCATTGTGCCGAAGAGCGTGATCCCCACATCAATAAGCTTGTACAGCCCGAGCGAGTTTATGTCCGAATCTGACCAAAGGATCTTTATGTGATCCGGTATCTCGCTGAAGCGCTCTCTTATGTAGTCGTCATTTGTATAGAGTGAGCCGGACACTTTCTCACCTGGGTGAACTCTTATTATCCAGTTGACATCCTTTATCTCAAAGACCGCCTTCATAGATTCCGACAGCCATTGATTCGCATTGTCGAAGATCATCCTGGAAAGGTCGAATGACAGGTCCCAGCTCACATGGCAAAACAGGCAAGCAACAGGTTTGCCGTTGTCAAACCCGAGCTTCTTCCTCAGTTCTTCCGGCGGCTCCGGAAGTGTCACATTCAGAAAGTCGCGCTTGTTGCCTTTGTTGAACCTGTGGTGAATGTATCTGTCTAGGATCTCATTCTCTTCTTTTGTAAGCGGAACGCTGAGCCGCTTATTCCACTCCCCCTCTGTGATCCCCCTGAACTCAAGCTTGTTCGGCTTCTTGGGAACGGTGAAGTAGTGGAGAAAATCCTTGAAGCCGCTTGACCAGATGATAGTTTTAATTCCTTTCAGATAGGCAAGAAGTATTGGAGGCGAGTAGTCAACATATACACCGTGCGAGCTGAACACGGCAACCGGTTTCATTTCGGTTACCACTCTATCGGCAATGTATGTATTGACAAGCCCGGCATAAAAGTATCTCCTCAGAAGCGCTTCATGCTCCGGCTTAACATCTTTCTTCTCTATGAGATGGCCTTTCATGTGCCGGATGAGTGAGCTCCACGCGAGCATTCCCACATCAACCCCGAGGTATTTAAAATGGTAGATCTCCTCAAGCGGGGTTACTTCAGAGAGGTTTTTGAACTCATTCTTCCTTTCGTCATCTATGTGGCTTCCTGCAAGGCTGTAATCAGCAGAGTATTCGCTTGCTGAGATCTTCATTCCCCGCAGACAGCCGTAACAGCGCTTCTCCCAGTCTTCCGTTGCTTCATTCTGCTCGATCCCCCTTTGAATGCAGGCAACCGGCGTGCCGTCGCAAACTATGAAATGAGTCCTGTAGCCACGGAAGTTAAGCGCTGCGGATATTATGGCATTTTTCCGGAGGATGTGTGCGAAACCTCCCATCTCCCAAATGAGCACAAGCGGAGAGTCCGCAGTTGCGCGGGAGTTCTTTTCGAGAAATTTGTGGAAGCGGTACTTTAACTTGTTGCGGTTTCGAAGATGTTCTTTAATCCTTGTAAAAGGATTTGTCATAAATTTTGGTCAGCCTCTATTGGCTATTGTAAACTTTTATGCAGGAGATATTTCGCTCGATTGCAAACCGGAACCTGCGGCAAGATCGTGTCGTCTTCGGAAGCCGCTGTCCGGCTCAATTACCAAGTACTGTTGAAAGGTCTGTATCTGCCTGCTTGTTCTGAGCAAAGAACTTCAGCATGGCAAC
>JRYG01001640.1_pt1 | contig 13468 bp, 12 predicted proteins | sample 235341 | NCBI WGS metagenome assembly JRYG01 (sample SAMN03074218, study PRJNA261478) | activated sludge metagenome | biome: Wastewater Treatment Plant; feature: Wastewater; material: Activated sludge; isolation source: activated biomass of a wastewater treatment plant treating hydrocarbon... ... | reverse complement strand
ACGCTCGGCGAACTGACCAGGTGAGCCGACGGTCCGGCCCGGGTCGAGCCCTCAACCCGGCTTCGGGACGGGCGGCAACTGCTCGCGACAGGACGCGCCGATGCAGCCCGTGACCTCGTCGAGGTGACGGCGCATGTAGGAGAGAGCAATGCCGTAACGGGGTGATCCGACCCGGTTCTCCAGTTCGTGAGGGTCGGTCGCCAGGTCGTAGAGCTCTTCGCCGCCAAAGTCGTAAGCGACGTACTTGTAGCGGCCCATGCGGAAGCCCCGGTACCTGAGCGCCGGCGCCCGGGCGGAGGCTGATGCCCCCTCGCTTTCCACCCTCGAGTCGATCGTGATCGCAACCGGGCGGGCGCTTCTCAATCCGGGGCGTCGCCAGTACGGTCGGAGCGATCGGCCGTCGACGGGAAAGTCGGGTCTGGCTCCGGCAAGCCTCATGATCGTGACCGGGATGTCGAGATTGCCGACCAGTTCCCGGCTGACCCGTCCCCGGGGTACCCCCGGCCCCCTGACCGCCATCAGTGGCGAAGCCGACTCCTCATAGGGCATGAACTTGCCCCAGTCGTAACGGTGCTCGCCGAGGAACAGCCCGTGATCGGAGAGCAGAAACACGTAGGTCCGGCGAAGCTGCCCGGTCTGCCGGAGGGTCCGGAGGATCGCGCCGATCCCGTCATCGACCGAACTGAGTGACTCCAGGTACCGGCGGTAGGCACCCTTCAGCCGGCGAACGTCTGACCGGTCCAGCGGATCCGAAGCCAGATCACGGATGAAAGCCGGCTTGTCACTGAAGTCCCTCTCGTTGAAGGAAGGCGGGCGCGGGAGTCGTGTACGTGAAGCGGCACCGAGGTACCTGGTCGCGGGCTGGGGACCGACCGGGGGAGCGATGTCGCTGTGCGGCACCTGATAGTCGATCTGGAGGTAGAACGGTTTGCGGTGGGCGCGACGAATCTCCCTCACGGCTGCCGCGGACATCACGTCACCCAGGTAGCGGCAACGCCCGGCAGGCCAGACCGATCCCAAAGGTCGCAAGTCGCAGGTCGCCGGGTCGATCCCGGGTCCGCCCTGACGGTAGTCGGGGTCACCGACCGGCCCCACCGGCCGGCCGTTGACGTTCAGTTCGTAGCCGTAGTTCCGGATCCCCGGCCTGTACGCAGTGGTTACCCAGTGATCCCATCCCGGCGGGACGGTCAGGTCGACCCGGTTGTTCTCCTCGTCGTAGTACCCGTTGGTGAACTTGCCGAAATGCGAGGTCCGGTAGCCCCTCCGGTTCAGCGTGACCGCCAGGTTGTGGCGGTATACCCGGTGGTTCAGCCAGCCGGTCCAGCCGCCGTCAGCACCCAGGTTGGACTCCACCCCGTGATTCCACGAGTACTGTCCGCTCAGCAGCGAGGCCCGCGACGGACTGCAGACCGGGGAGGTCGCGTAGTAGTTGCGAAACTCGGTGCCACGCTGAAGGATCTGCCGCACCGCATGCGGCATGACCTGACGAAATCCTCCGACCTGTCCGCGAAACTTCGCCCTCACCGAGGCGGCACTCTGGTCGTCGGTCTGGATGACGACGAAGTTCGGTCGCGAGGCCAGTGCCCGATCGGCCGGAACGACGAGCAGCAGCACGAGTACGCAGGCGAGCAAACCTGCCAGCGCAGCAGCAAACCGCCTCCCCCCGGAACGGGTCTGGGAGGCAGCGATACTCAGCCTCCGGCGCCCAGCTTCTTCACTGCGTCACGGAAAGACTTGACTTCCAGCGACGGTTTCTTTCGTCCGGCCAGCTTTTCGCCGGTGCGGTTCACCCAGATCACGGGAACCTTCATCTTCAGCAGCGGGGCGACGTCGGTTTCGTAACCCGATCCGATGTGCAGCCAGCCCTTCTTGCCACCGATCCGACGGGCGCACTCCTTGAAGTGCGTGTCATCCGGCTTGTAGCTGCGCACCTGCTGCGCGGTCACGACGAGATCGAGTTCGGTCCTCAGGTGACGGCGGGAGATCCCGAGCATCTTGTCGTCGATGTTGCTGATGATGCCGATGTTGAACTTCTTGCCCAGCCGGTCCATGGCGGCATTGGATTCCCGGAACGGGGTCCAGTAGGCGACGCTGTCCGGCAGGAACTGTGCCCGGGACGGCTCGACTTCCCAGCCGATCTCGCCCGCGACCTTGATGATCGTACGACGCAGGACCTCGGCGTAAAGCTCGTAGGACCCGGCCATTACCTCGGCCTGGACCTCGTAGAAGCGCTCCATGAAGGCGTCGGTATCGAAGCTGAAACCGTCCTTCGCGGCCTCCTTGGCGCAGGCCTCGGAAATACCCTTATGCCAGTCGATGAGGGTGCCGTAGCAGTCGGTGGTGACCCATTCGATGTTCTTGAGTGAAGGCAGCGGCATGCGGGAAGGGCATTATGTCGAATAGAGTCCATCGTCGGCTTCGACGTGGCCCAAAGTAGATCGGGTACGCCTTCCGGAGCCCTTCGCCACCTAACTCCGAAAAGGTCATGGATCTCCTCGAATATCAGGGAAAAGAACTGTTTGCCCGCCATGGGCTGCCGGTCCCCAAGGGCGCTTACGCGTCAACAGCTGATGCCGCAGTAGAGGCATCGGAGGATCTCGGCTACCCCGTCGCCGTCAAGGCGCAGGTGCTGATCGGCGGTCGCGGAAAGGCCGGCGGCATCAAGATCGCCAAGGACAGCGCCGAAGCCCACGAGTACGCCGGTGAGATCATCGGAATGGACATCGTCGGCCCTCACGGCGAAGGTCCGTTCAGGGTCGACGAACTCTGGGTCGAGGCCGGTTCGGAGATCGAGTCCGAGTTCTACGCCTCGGTGATCCTCGACCGTTCCGCCAAGAAGATGCTCGTGATGCTCTCCAGAATGGGCGGCATGGACGTGGAAGCGATCGCCGCTTCCGATCCCGATGCGCTGGTCAAGGAGCATGTCGATCCCCACCACGGGCTGGACCTGAGACAGGCCGAAGAGATTGTCGAAAGGGCGAAGATCCCGGGCGAAGTCGCCGACCAGGTGGCTTCCATCCTCGTCAAGCTGGCCGAAGTCGCCAAGGCCGAGGATGCGACCCTGATCGAGGTCAACCCCCTCATCGTCAACTCCGAGGGCGAGGTCGTCTTGCTCGACGCCAAGGTGACGATTGACGGCAATGCCCTGTACCGGCACCCCGAACTGGCCGAGATCGCCGAGAACGCCGACCTTGACCCGCAGGAGAAGATGGCCAAGGAACGAGGCCTGACCTACGTCTCGCTGGACGGCAACATCGGCATCCTCGGCAATGGTGCCGGGCTCTGCATGTCGACCCTCGACGTCGTAGCCCAGGCCGGGGGCCGTCCCGCCAACTTCCTTGACGCGGGTGGGGGCTCCAAGGCGGAGGCGATCACCGACGCACTCGAGGTGATCACCTCGAATCCGGAAGTGAACGCGATCCTCTTCAACATCTTCGGGGGCATCACACGCGGCGACGAGGTCGCCCGCGGCATCATCGAGGCGACCAGGACGATCGGGCTGGAACTGCCGCTCGTGGTCCGGCTCGACGGCACCCACTCCGAGGAAGGCCTGGCCCTGCTGGCCGAGGCCGGACTCGACAACCTGCACCACGAATCCACCATGCTCGGCGCCGCCAAGAAGGTCGTCGAACTGGCCGGGAACTGAGGACCGATGAGCATCATCATTGACAACGACACGAAGCTGGTCGTCTCCGGCCTGACCGGACGCGAAGGAAGCTTCCATGGCCTCCGCAACCGCGACTACGGCACCAACCTGGTCGCCGGCGTGACTCCCGGCAAGGGTGGCCAGGACGTGGAAGGCACCCCGATCTTCAACACGATCGCCGAGTCGGTCGAGGAGACCGGGGCGAACACCTCGATGATCTTCGTGCCCGCGAAGTTCGCCGCAGCGGCAATCGACGAAGCGATCGATTCCGGCGTGGAGACGGTGATCGCGATCACCGAGGGCATCCCGGTGATGGACATGCTTTCGACCTACTGGAAGGCCCGCGAGAAGGGCGTCCGCCTGATCGGCCCGAACTGCCCGGGAGTCCTCTCCCCCGGCAAGGCCAACGTCGGCATCATCCCCGCCCAGTTCTTCGACCAGGGCCGGATCGGCGTCGTTTCGAAGTCGGGCACGCTGACCTACCAGATCGGCAACGAGCTGAAGCATGCCGGCGAAGGCAATTCGACGATCGTCGGCATCGGCGGCGACCCGATCATCGGCTCGGACTTCATCGACATCCTGATGCTGTTCGAGAGCGACCCCGAAACCGACCTGATCGTGATGGTCGGCGAGATCGGCGGCAACGCAGAGGAGCGTGCGGCCGAGTTCATCGAGTCGAAGATCTCGAAGCCGGTGGTCGGCTACATCGCCGGTTTCACGGCGCCTCCGGGCAAGCAGATGGGCCATGCAGGTGCGATCATTTCGGGAACTTCAGGTACCGCGAAGGCCAAGCAGGAGGCTCTGGAAGCCAAGGGCGTGAGAGTCGGGGAGAGCCCGACCGAAGCCGCCCGAATTGCCGTCGAGATGTTGCGCGCACTGTAGGGGGTCGGCCCGGCAATCCGGGCGCAAATGAGCACCGAGCCGGACGAAAAGCAGTCCCAGCCCCATTCCTGGTTCAGGATCTGGGCGGAAGTTGCCGGTGCCTGGGCGATCTCCCTCGCCTACCCGCTCTACTCGAACATCGCTTCGGGACCGGAAGCGCTCACCTCGTACGGGCTGCGGCGCTTCGACGTGCTGATCCTGATCCTCGTCGTCTCCCTGCTCGGCCCCCTGATCATCATGATTGCCGAGCTGGTGATTCGCCGGCTATTTGGCGAACCGCGGAGGCAGGTGGTCCACGGAGTCGTCGTCGGTGCGCTTCTGGCACTGGTTGTCTGGCAGTGGCTGGCCGGCGAGGGTGCTGGATCCGTCGTCCGCAACCTGCTCCCGATCATGCTGGCGGGAACCTTCGCCTGGCTCTACGTGAAAACCGAACTGGTCCGGAACTTCGCCATGTTGCTCAGCTTCGCGACCGTTGTGGTGATCGGTGCCTTCGCGCTCGACTATCCGATCCGCGATGAGCTCCTGCCCCATGAAGCTAAGGCCTCGACGCCCGGGATCGAGGCCGACACCCCGGTTGTTGTCGTGATCTTCGACGAGCTCCCACTGGCCGCCCTCGAGAAGCCCGACGGGAGCATCGACCCGCGCTTCAGGACCTTCGCGGAGCTTTCCAGCAAGGCCACCTGGTATCCGGGCGCGGTCAGCGTGGCCGACCAGACGACCTTCGCCCTGCCTTCTATCCTGACCGGTCAAGATCCCGATCCGACAGGGGGCAACGAGCCTCCTGCGCCAGGAATGTCCAACTACCCCGACAGCATCTGCCGGATCGCCGGGGACGGTGGCTACAAGGTCCATTCATACGAACCGATCACCGACCTCTGCGTACCGCGCTGGAACCTGGGCACGCAGATCACCGCCAGCATCCGTCGCGCGGTTGGAGCCGACAGCACTGTCGATCCCGAGCCAATTGCCCCGGCCGGACTCGACCAGAAGCTAGCCAGACTCCTCAACGCTCCCTTCGATCTGCCATGGAGCGAGGTCGACACCGGTCGTCGAGGCTTTCCGCGACTTTGTCACGAACCTGCCTGACGATCCCAGATCCCTCAGCGTCCTACACATCGCTCTGCCCCACGTCATGTGGCGCTACTCGCCCGACGGAACCTCGTATGACGATCTCCGCCCCATCGCTGACACCATGTTGATCAACCCGTCGACCAACGGCGAGATCAAGCGGAATGCCCAGCAGATGATGCTTCAGCTGGAGTTCACCGACCGTGAACTTGGCAAGCTGGTCCGGAAGATGAAGGAAGACGGCACCTGGGATGAGTCGCTTTTCATCGTCACCGCGGACCACGGCGCGGCCTTCGAACGGAACGGAAGCCGCAGGATCCTTGACTCGATGAACCAGGGCTGGATCATGCCGGTTCCGCTGTTCATCAAGTATCCGGGCCAGCAGCGCGGCCAGATCGTGCGGGGCACCGTTGACGGCCGCGACATCGCCCCGACCGTGCTGGCCACTCTCGGTCTCGAACCGCTGCCGGAGATGACCGGGACCGATCTGACCGGTCGCGAACGGCTGCCGGCCAAGGAGACGAATGACATCGTCGACACGATCGGCGGCCGGATCGAAGTCAAGCTGGCGCCGGTGGCTAGGGAACGCCGCGAGGCCAGCCGTTTCTTCCAGCGGCTGCTCGGGCAGTCGTTCTACGCACCCGGAGGTCACGCCGACCTGCTTGGCAGGCCACCTCGCGGCCTGACCGAGCTTGGTTACGAGGCGACCGATCCGAGTCTCTACGAGAACGTGGACACGGGTGCCGAGGAGATTCCAGCCTACTTCCAGGCCAGGCTCGACCTGCCGGAAGGATCGCCCTATCCCGGACCGGTGGCGATCTCGCTGAACGGCAAGGTGGCCGCCACTACCGACCCCTGGCGATTCGGTGATTCCTGGTACACGGGGGTCGTCCTGCCCACTGCCGGCTTCCGCGACGGCGCCAACGAAATCCGGGTTTACGAGATCAAGCCTGGCGACTGACCGTCGCTATGATCGTCCGTTCCTGAAAACGTCCCGCGGATGTCATCGCCGGGACCCGAGAAGGATTCCGATGCCAGACACGATCAGCTTTGCCCGAGGAGCCCCCAGTCCCGACCTGATTCCGGTCGACGCCGTGCGCGTTGCTGCCGCGAAGGCACTCGAGGACGACTGGCAGACGGCGCTCTCGTACGGAGTCGGGATCGGCCACCCTGGACTCTGCGCCTGGGTCGCTGANNCGGCGTCGACGTCGACGCCGTCGCGGCGGCGTGCGAGGCGGGTGCGCCGAAGCTCGCGCACGTCATCCCGAACTTCCACAATCCCGCCGGTTGCACCCTCTCCGAGGCCAAGCGCCAGCGGCTCGTCGGCCTCGCCGCGGAGCACGGCTTCTGGCTGTTCGAGGACGACCCCTACCGGCTGGTGAGCTTCGGCGGGCCCGCCGGCGAGACGATGCTCGACATGGACGAGGCGGGCCGGGTGATCCACGCGTCTTCGTTCTCGAAGACGGTCAGCCCCGGCGTCCGTGTCGGTTACCTCGCCGGTCCCCGGGAGCAGATCGGGGAGCTTGCCCGGATCGCCAACGAGAACTACATCTCGCCGAACATGCTCTCTGGATCCCTGGTCCTCGAGCTTTGCCGTTCAGGCATCCTGGATGACAACATCGCCAAGGTGAAGGTCGCTCTGCAGGAGAGACGCGACGCGCTGGTTGACGCTCTCGGCCGGCACATCCCGGAGGCTCGGTTTGTGCTTCCCGGCGGCGGCTACTTCCTCTGGGCGGACCTCGCGGAAGGCCGGGACACCGTGGCGATTGCCGCGAAGGCCAAGGAAGCCGGAGCACCGTTCATTCCGGGAACGGACTTCATGCTCTCCGGCGGCCAGCACAGCCTCCGGTTCTCCTTCGCCTCCGTTCCCCCGGAGAACATGGACGAAGGCATCTCCCGCATCGCCAGCTGCCTGTAGGTCACCTTCCGTAGCGGTCGTCCGAGAGGACCAGCTGGTCCGGGAGGGCGGCTCTGGGAGGCGGGGCCGGGTCTGCGCGGACGGTGACCGTTTCGGCCACTGTCCTTGTGACTTCGTGCTTTCCGTCGGCTGACTCGATCAGGACCGTCTCGTTGTCCTTCGCGGTCACCTCTCCTTCGAGTCCCGGCTCCAGGCCCACGTCCTTCAGGTAGTGGAGCAGGCTCTCGGCTTCATTCTCGAAGCGCAGGACCGTCACCTTGGCTCCGATGTCGACATCAGCCAGCGGCGCACCCTGCTCACGGACCCCGTCGATCGGGTGGCCGTGCGGGCAGGTGTTGGCCTCGCCGATCGCTGCCCTCATGCGTTCCTCGAGCACCGGTGACATGGCGTGTTCGAGCCGTTCGGCTTCCTCGTGTACCTCATCCCACGGGATGCCGAGCACGTCGGTCAGGAAGCGTTCGATCATCCGGTGACGGCGGGTGATCTGTTCGGCTTCGACCCGGCCATCCTCCGTCAGGTGGAGGATCTTGTCGGCGCTACGGGTCACGTAGCCGTCCTTCTCGAGCCGCTTGATCATCTCGTGGACGGTGGGCGGCGAAAGCTGCATCGCCTTGGCGATGTTCGCGCCGGTGATCGGCAGGCCGGCCTCCATCAGCCAGAAGATGGTCTGCAGGTACTCCTCTTCGGCAACCGTTGCGTCAGACATGGACTGATCCTAGACATACAGCCGATCCGACTCCGGTGAAACTGAATCTGCGCGGATTCCAGCCACATTCAGTTTCACCGCGGGGTCGGTGTCGGGACTCGGGTCGGGATTCAGGGGCCACCGGGGTCGAGGTCGGGGTTCAGCCATTCATCAGCGAGGTGACCACGGCTTCGTAGAAGCCGGCGCCGTTCCTGGCTTCGGTTACCCGGGCGTTCGGAAAGCGGCCCAGGGCCTCCCGGACCCCGGGATCCTTCTCGGGACCGTTGGCAACCACGAAGAAGGTGCCGACCGAGGGAGCGACCTCGAGATCCTCCAGCGAGTCACCGACCGCGATCGTCTCTTCGAGCGCGTAGCCACGGGCCCTCGCGTGGGCGGCGACGGCACCGCGCCTTGGAAACACCCCTGGGCACCAGGTGATAGCAGTGGGCCTGCTCGATACCCGGCATCTTGCGGTGGATCGCGCCGTTATCCAGCAGTCGCAGGTCATCGTGGCCGTTCTCCTCGAGGATCCGGTTTGCCTCCGCCGGATCGACATCGCCCCTGAACAGGTGGGACATCTCGCGGTTGAGGTGCCAGGGCTCGTGGAATTCCAGCTTCCCGGGAAACGAACCGATCAGCAGGTCGGGCACCCCGCGTTCGCTGATCTGTTCGACCACTGTCTTGCCGGGCTCATGAACGAAATCGCCGGTCATCATGGTGATCTCCTGATCCATCGAGAAGGCGGATCCGGCCTCGAAGATGAACGAAGTCTGACCGATGATCCGCGCGTCCTCATGAACCTGGACCTGCCTTCGGCCAGACATGATCACCACCTCGACTCCGGCCCGGGAACAGGCTTCCAGAGCACGGGCCTGGGCCATCGAGAAGTTGCCGTCCTCATCGGTGAAGAGGGATGCTCCGGCCCCGAGCAGGGTGCCGTCAAGGTCGGTGTAAACGCAGCGCAGACTCATCGCGCCCCACGCTATCCGTTGGCCCGGCGACGGCGCACTCTGCCGCCGTCAGGATCGTCAGGGCCTGGCTGACCTTGACGCAGTCGTCGACCGTTGACGGAAGGAGGCCGTCTACTGCTGGCGGGCGAGACTGGCGAAGGCGGGGCGCAACGCGATCTCGGGACCGGTGCCTTCCACCGTTTCGAGACGCCCGGTGTCAACACGCCCGAGCCGGTCGAGCGTGTCCGCCAGCGAAGCGATCACTTCCGAGGACATCCCGCTCAGGGCTGCGAGCGACTGGTGGGCGTTCCGCTTGGTGCCGAGTTCCACCTGGGCCATCCCTTCGATCCCCACCTCGTTCCAGACGTCGAGCAGCATCGTAATCTCGACCCCGTAGCCACAGGCGTAGGGGATGGACTCAAGCAGGTCGCGACGGACGGCGACCTCCCCGGCGAGCGGCTGATCGAAGGCGAGCAGCTCCGGTGCGAGTCGGGCCAGCAAGGGCCGGGCGGCGAGCTCAGTGACCCTTCCGCCTCCGGCCGGCTCCTCCGTTTCTCCGTATCGGAAAGGGCGCTGGTAACGGCCCTTGACGAACTTCTTTTCCGGGTCGGCCAGCGGTCCGACCAGGCCGGTTATGTAGTGACGGCCGAAGTCCGTCACGTCGCCATCCACGTAGACGACGATCTCGCCGGTGACGGCGGCGAGGGCGCGCCACATCGCATCCCCCTTGCCCCGGCAGGGTCCGAACCCGTCGACAAGCTCGTTCTCGGATCTGACTTCCGCTCCGGCGTCGCGCGCGAGGGAGGCCGTCCCGTCCGCGGAGTCCGCGTCCACGACAAGGATCTGGCCGACCAGACCGTCCTCGACCAGCAGGTTCAGCTCGGCAACGGTCTGGGCGATCGTTCCGGCAGTGTTTCTGGTCGGGATGACCACGCTGACCATTCCCCGCAGCTTGCGGCTGATCTCGGTCGCGGCGAAGTCCTCGTGGTCGAAGGTGTCTAGCATCGTCATGGTGAGCCCGGTCCCGGAAACATTACGCACCGCTGCCGGTGAGATCAACGTCGGCGACCCGGTGATCGTCGGCGTGGTCAACGCAACGCCGGATTCGTTTTCGGACCGGGGTGACCGTTCAACCGCGGGTTCGATCAGACAGGTCGAAGAGCACCTCGAGAACGGCGCCGGGATCATCGAGATCGGCGGCGAGTCCAATGTCACCAACCGGCCCGCCGTGACCGCGGAAGAGGAGATCCGGCGGATCCTTCCGGTTGTCGAGGCGGCGGCCGGAGCCGGTGCGGCGATCTCGGTCGATACCTACAAGCCGGAGGTCGCCCGGGCGGCCCTGGCGGCCGGTGCCGCGATCATCAACGACATCAGCGGGGGCGGGAACCGGGACCTGATGTCAGCCGCAGCCGCAGCGGGGGCCGGGGTGGTGCTGATGCACACGGTGGTCGAGCCGAAGACACAGCGCTGGGACGAGTCGGCGTACCCGGAGGGAATCACCGCCCATCAACTCGAGTTCTTTCAACAGCGCCTGAGCGACCTGGCGGAGATCGGAATCGGCTCCGACCAGGTCGTGGTCGACCCCGGACCGGACTTCGGGAAGACGCCACGCCAGACTGTCGATTCACTGCGGGGACTGCCCGAACTGGCCGGTCTCGGCTGTCCGATGATGCTGGCGGTCTCCCGCAAGGACTTCATCGGCGCGATCAACCACCGCAGGCCCTCCGAGCGAGGACCGGGCACTTTCGCTGCGCTCGCCTTCGGGCTCGATGCCGGCGGGCGTCTGTTGCGGGTTCACGATGTCGCCGGCACCCGGGACTTCGTACAGGTCTGGCAGGCACTGAGGGGCGACGGCGAGGTCGATCCCGGTCTCCGCATCGCCGAGGAAATCCGGAGAGAACCGCCGCGGGAACAGGGTGTCTGAGTCGCTGCTCACCGGTGGCTGGTCGATCGCGATCGACCCCGCCCGGCGCGACGGACGCATCGTCGAGAGCGCGTCCGAGCCCGGCGCGGATGCCCGCCTCCAGCCGTTCCCGCCTGCCCTCGACCAGGGACTTGCCGAAGCTTTGACCAGAGCGGGAATCGACGAGCTCTACAGCCACCAGGCAGAGGCCTTCGAGGCCGCCGCAGAAGGCAACGTGATCCTCACCACGGCGACCGCCTCGGGCAAGTCGCTGGCCTTCAACCTGCCGGTCCTCAACGCGATCGCCGGCGACCCGAAGTCGCGCGCCCTCTATCTCTACCCGACCAAGGCTCTGGCACAGGACCAGGCCCGCGCCCTGGCCCGGCTGGGACCGCCGAACCTGCGCGCCGCGATCTACGACGGCGACACCCCGAAGGACGAGCGTCCGGCGATCCGGCGCCAGTCAAATCTCGTCCTGACCAACCCGGACATGCTTCACGTCGGGATCATGCCCCACCACCGCGGCTGGGGTGACTTCTTCGCCAATCTCGACTGGGTCGTGATCGACGAAGCCCACACCTACCGGGGCGTCTTCGGCTCCCATGTGGCGAACGTGCTGCGACGGCTGCGACGGCTCGCCCGCGCTTACGGCCGCGACCCCCGCTTCGTCATGGCCTCCGCCACGATCGCCAATCCCGGCGAGCTCGCGGAGCGTCTCACCGGATCTCCCGCCCGGCTGATCGACGAAGACGGGGCACCCCGGGCCGGTCGTGAGATCAGGATCTGGAATCCGCCTCTGATCAATCCCCACATCGGGGCCCGCCGCTCAGCCCTGGCGGAAGCAGCGGACCTGCTTGCAGACCTGGTCTCTCACGAGGTGAGGACGATCTGCTTCCTCAAGAGCCGCAAGGGCATCGAGCTGATCCGCAAGTTCGCTGCCGACCGGCTGACCGAGAGGGGCCGACCTGACCTGGCCGAGCGCATCTCTCCCTACCGGGCCGGCTACACCCCGGCCCAGCGCCGGGAGATCGAACGGAAGCTGGTTTCCGGCGAGTTGCTCGGCGTTGCCTCCACCGACGCGCTCGAGCTGGGCATAGACATCGGAGGGCTCGACGCGGCGATCTGCGTGACCTTCCCCGGCACGGTGGCCGGCCTCAGGCAGATGTGGGGCCGGGCCGGACGACGGGAAAAGGGACTGGCGGTTTACATCGCCGGGCCGGACGGTCTCGACCAGTACTTCTGCCGACACCCGGACGAGTTCCTTGAGCGGCCGGTAGAAGCGGCCATCCTCGACCATCTCTCACCGGAGATCCGGGACCAGCACCTGATCGCCGCCGCGTACGAGTTGCCGCTCACCCCGGAGGACGAGGATTTCTTCGGTCCCGGACTCGAAGATGCCGGCCAGGCGCTCATGCTTCGCGGCGAGTTGCGCCGGGCCGGGAAGGGACTTGTGCCAAGACGGGCCGGATTCGCCGCGTCGGACGTTTCACTTCGATCCTCCTCGGCTGGTGACGTTGCGGTGATCGACCGCGACTCGGGTGAGGTGATCGGCACGGTCGAGACTGGACGGGCCTTCACCACGATCCATCCCGGCGCGGTCTACATGCATCTTGGAACCTCCTGGGAGGTCGAACGGCTGGACCCGGCCGAGGGGCAGGCAATCGTCCACCGCTTCGACGACGAGTGGTACACCCGCCCGAAGGTCGAGACCGAGATCTTCATTGACCGTGTGCTCGAGGAGAAGGAGGTCTGCGGGGTGAAGCTCAGCTTCGGACAGATCTCGGTAACCGATCAGGTGATGGCTTACCAGCGGATCCTCAGTGCCGACGGCGAGGCTTTCGACCTGGTCGACCTGGACCTGCCGGAGCAGGAGTTTGCGACGAGGGGCCTCTGGTACGAGATCCCCCCGGAGTTCATCGACGGACTGGCCCTGAACGAGATGCTGGGTGCCCTTCACGCGACCGAGCACGGCCAGATCGCCGTGCTTCCCCTGATCGCGATGTGCGACCGCTGGGACATCGGCGGCCTCTCGACCAACATCCACATGCAGACGGGCAGCCCGACGATCTTCATCTACGACGGCCACCCCGGCGGCATCGGGATCGCCCGCCAGGGCTACGAGAGCTTCGAGCGCCTCGTCGGCGACGCCGACCGGCTGNNTGCCCCTCTTGCGTTCAGAGCCCCAAATGCGGGAACCTGAACGAGCCGCTGTTCAAGGCGGGTGCGATCAGTCTGCTGGAGGCGATGGCCGCCGAAGGCCCAGGTCAGGAGGAGTGAGATTTGCGAAAGATCGAAGGCAGCCGAGGTGAAGTGGTGGTCCACGAATGGGTTCCCGTGGGCGAGCCGACCTACGTGGCCCTGCTGGCCCATGGCTACGCCGAACATGCCGGCCGTCACGCCGAGCTGGCAGAGCGGC
>JRYG01004238.1_pt1 | contig 13503 bp, 10 predicted proteins | sample 235341 | NCBI WGS metagenome assembly JRYG01 (sample SAMN03074218, study PRJNA261478) | activated sludge metagenome | biome: Wastewater Treatment Plant; feature: Wastewater; material: Activated sludge; isolation source: activated biomass of a wastewater treatment plant treating hydrocarbon... ... | reverse complement strand
TGGGACCGCGGGAAACGATTGTCTTCCAACGTCGGCATCGCGCTGAGAAGCGCCCGCGTATAGGGATGGTGCGGATGCTCAAACAGCGTTTTGTTGTCCGCAAGTTCGACAATGCGCCCGAGATACATCACGGCGATCCGATTGCACATGCGGCGGACGAGGGCGAGATCGTGAGAGATGAACACATAGGAAAAACCATGTGTCGCCTGAAGCTTGTTGAAGAGATCGAGAAGCTCCGCCTGCTCGACCTGGTCCAAAGCCGATAAAGTTTCGTCGAGGATCAGAAGGCGCGGCTTCAGCACGAGCGCCCGGGCGATGTTGATGCGTTGACGCTGACCGGCGCTGAGGCCGACCGGCAATCGCTCGGCAAGTTCCGCATCAAGTCCCACTTCCGCCATGGCTTCCTGCGCCTGATGCGCTGCGTCACGCCGGCTGACGCCATGTATCAGGAGTGGTTCTTCAATCATGCGCTGAACAGGCATCCCCGCCGGCAGAGAGCCATAGGGGTCCTGCAGGAGCAATTGGAACGACTTTCGCATTTCGGTCAACGAGCGGGCAGAGAGGCTGGAAAGATCCTTTCCAAGAAAGGCTATGCGCCCGTCGTTCGGCTGCTCGAGCCAGGCAAGCAGCCGGGTCAAAGTCGACTTGCCGCAGCCGCTCNNAGGTCATGGGGTCCTGGAAGACCATGGCGATTTCGCCGCCGCGCACGGCCTGCATTTCGTCTTCCGATAGACGCAGCAGGTCGCGGCCCTGGAACAGCGCCTGGCCGCCGGCGATCTCCCCCGGCGGGCGCGGAATCAGCCCCAGCACGGCCATCATGCTGACCGACTTGCCGCAGCCGCTCTCGCCGACAATGCCGAAGTTTTCGCCGGCCTTGACGGTGAATGTCACATCGCGCACCGCCTTTACCTGGTTGAAGCTGTTGAAGGAACCGCGCTGCCGCACCGTATAGGTCCGCGTCGCATTGTCGACCGTGAGCACCGGCTCGCCGTCCTTGTCGGCCGGCCCCATTACGTCGCTCCAGATCGAGGGAATACGGGAAAGCAGGGCGCGCGTATAGGACCGCTGCGGGTTCGAGGCGATGTCCTCGGTCCTGCCACGTTCTACGATGCAGCCGCGCTGCATGACGAGCATCTGTTCGGCAATCTGCGCGACGACCGGGAGCGACGACGAGATGAACAGAAAGGCCGTGTTCAAACTCTGCCGGAGATCGTCGATCAGCCGGATGATCTGCGCGGCGACGGTCACATCAAGCGGCTGGGTGATGTTGTCGGCGATGACGAGTGAGGGATCGGAGACCAGCGCATCGACGATCATCACGCGCTGCATCATGCCGCCGGAGAACTGGAACGGCGCCTCATGGAAACGGGCCTTTGGCGAAGGAATACGCACCCGACCGAGCAGGTCAAGGACCTTTTCCCGGGCCTCGGCTTTGCCGACATCGGGCCGGACCGAACGCAGTTTTTCGACGATCTGGTGGCCGATCGCCAGGCGTGGGTCAAGCGAGCCCATCGGATTGGCGCCGATGAAACCGATGCGGTTTCCCCGAACCGAGGCGAGACCGCGATGATCAAGCGAGAGAATTTCCTTTCCTTCAAAGACCACCTTGCCAGAGGCAATTTCGAGCGGAGAGCCGATCGCCTGCACCAAGGCGCGGGCAAGAACCGATTTTCCTGAACCGGCCTCGCCAACGAGGCCGAGGACCTCGCCAGGCTGCAGCAGGAAATTGACGTTGTCGACGATGCGCCGCTTGCTGTCTTCACGGATGAGATCGACGCTCAGATCGGAGACGGTAAGAATGGGACTGGTCATCATGCCTCTCCTCTCAGAACCGCGTTGCGGGCGCGCTCAAGTGCTGATCCAACTAAGTTGAGGCAAGTCAGCGAGACAAGCATGAACAGGCCGGGCATCGTTGCGATCCACCAGGAATTGATCAGATATTTCCGGGCATCGGCGATGACGTTACCGAAGGTCGGGGTAGGCGGCTGAACGCCGAGGCCGAGAAAGCCCAGAATGGATTCGAAGATCATCATGCGGGCAATATCGAGAACCGCGACAAACGCTATCGGGGGCAGTACCACCGGTGCCACGAAGAGCAGCATGATGCGCAGATCGGAGGCCCCAAGAACCCGCTCGCCGAGCACGTAGCCACGAGTCCGCTCGCCGAGCGCCACAGAACGGGCGACGCGGGCATAGAGCGGCCAGCCGGAAAGGCCGAGCACGAGGATGATCGCAGGAACTGTGGGACGGGACACGCCGAGAATGGTGATGGCGAGAATGATCATCGGGATAGACAGTTGAGCATCCGTCAGCCGCATGATGACAGCATCAACCCAGCCGCCACGAAAACCGGCATAAAGGCCGAGGCTGCATCCGACCACAAACATCAGGATTACAGTCGTGACGCCGATGAACAGTGAGTAACGCAGGCCAACGAGACAGCGCATCAAAACGTCGCGGCCGAGTTGGTCCGTGCCGAGCACATGGGGCCATTCCCAACCCGGCGCGGGAAATGGGGGCAGCAATTTCGAGCTGTAGGCGATCTTGATCGGATCGATGGAACTCACCAATGGCAGGAAAATTGCCAGCCCGATGAGCAAGCCGAAGCCAATGAGACCGATGCGAAAGTCCATGCGCGCGGCTGCGATCTGCAGCATCCGCCGGGTCGGCGTGACGCCACGCTTGGCGATGGGGCGCGGGGCAGCGCTCTGCTGAACGATATCGGTCACGTCAATACTCCAGTCTCGGATCGATCGTCATGGCGATCAGGTCGACAAGGACGTTGATCATCACGAACATCACGGAAATGAAGATCGCGATGCCCTGAATGAGCGGGAAGTCGCGTTGCAGGACGGCGTTGATCGTCAGAAGGCCGAGGCCTGGGTAGTCGAAGATGAACTCGATGACGAGCACGCCGCCGAGGAGCATCCCGAGTTGTACGCCGAGCAGGTTGATGAGCGGGATCACCGAATTGCCGAGCGCATGCGAGAAGATCGTGCGGCCGCGGGTCAGTCCCCTGATCGGCGCCAATTGGATAAAATCCTCGCGCATCACCTGCGCTACGGAGACGGTAAGCGTGCGCAGGATGAAGGGCACGATTTCGACCGCGAGCACGATCGCCGGCAGGATGGTGTAGCTGAAGCCGTGATAACCGATCGCGGGCAACAGGCGCAGTTTTACAGAGAGGAAGAGGGTTAGCACGATCCCGAGCCAGAAATTCGGTGTCGACACGCAGATCGAGCCAAGCGCCAGAGCAAGCTTGTCCGGCCAACGCCCCGGATACAGCCCGCCGGCCGTGCCGAGGGGGACGGCGACCAGAAGCGCGATGACGAGCGCCAATGAGGCGAGTTGCAGCGTCATAGGCAAGGTTCCGAGGATGAGGTCAAGCACCTTTGCCCGATCCTCTCGGGTCGCGTCGTTGAACGCCGATCCCCCAAGGCTTTGTCCGCTTTTCGGCCTCACGAACGATGTGCCGAGATCGCCGGTGGCGAGCACTCCGAGATAGGAAACGAATTGCACTGGTATGGGTCGGTCGAGACCGAGTTCCTTTGCCTTCAACGCGACCACCGCGTCGGGCGCCATGCCGCCGACAATGAGCCGGGCCGGATCACCCGGCACCACGCGCAAAAGCGTGAAGATGATGAAGGTAACGAGAAGGATGATCAGACTCCCCTGCAGGAGCCGTCTCAACAAGAACGACAGGATAAACATGTATCTACCTTTCCCCGTTCACTAAGGGGAGCGGCCGCCACTGTGCAGCGGCCGCGGCTCTGCTATCAGGACAACGCGGCTTTGCTGGCGTCCATCATCCCGTTGGGATAGAAGTACATGTCCTTCAGGCTGTCACGCATTGCGTGGATAAAGACCGACGTGAACAGCGATAGTGCTGGAACCTTCTCGGCGAGCGTCGGCATGACCTCTTTCTGGATCACATCCTTGCGCGCCGCCGGGTCGAGCGTATTGCGCTCCTTGTCGAGCACCGCGTCGAGGTCCTTGTCCTCGATACCGCAAATTCGCTTCGAGCTCGAATGGAAGTGCGTGCGCAGGACGAGGTCCGGTTCCGGCGAGCCCGTCGACCATCCGCAGTCGATCATGTGGCCAGGGCCGCCCCCCGGACGATCGTACAACCGATCGTTCCATGCAGCGACTTCCATGACGTTGAGCTTCACCGGGAAGCCCTGTTCCTGGAGCATGGCGGCGATAACTTCGCCATACTCTTTCGTTTTGGGATAGAAGCCGACCGAGGTGATATATTCGAGCTCCGGCAAGCCTTCGCCCTTGGGAAAGCCCGCTTCGGCAAGCAGTCGCTGGCATTCGTCGGGGTCGTATTTCGGATAGTTGGGCGTATCAACATAGCCGAATTTCACCGGGGAAATCCATGCGTTCGAGGCATGGCCCGAGACGCCCATGATGTCGACGATTGCGGAACGGTCGATCGCGTGAGCGGCGGCTTTACGCAGGCGAACGTCGTTGAAGGGCGGCTTTGAGCAGCGGAACCAAAGGTACTTGTTCTCGACGGAAACTGCCTTGTGAAGCGTGTATCCGCCGGTCTCTTCGATGGTCTGGACCTGCTCTGCCTCGAGACGCTCGATGAGGTCGGCCTCGCCGTTCAACAGTGCCAGCGTTCTGGTCGTGGCGTCGCCAACGAAACTGAAATTGATACCGGGAATTTTCGGCTTGCCGAGGTAAAAGCCGTCGAAGGCCTCCAGAACAGTGGTATTGCCGTCCTGGCGAACGAATTTGAAAGAGCCGGTCCCGTTCGGGCGCGCCGACAGCGTTTTCGGATCGGCGACATCCTTTGCCGACATGATCGGAAGGAAGGCGGAGAGGAACCAGAACAAGCTGGCCGGATAGCCGCCCTTGTCGGTCTTGACACGGGCCACATAGTCACTGACGACCTCGACCTCGCAGGGGCCGGGATACCAGGCTGCCGGGCGGTCGGGCTGGCTCGCGTATTCGAACGTCGCCTTGACATCTTCAGCCTTGAAGGGCTTGCCGTCGTGGAACGTGACGCCCTCGCGCAATTTGAATTCAAGCGTATGTTCATCGATGAGCTTCATATCGGTCGCCAATTCCATGACGAGCTCATCGGGATTGTCAGGGCGCATCGGAGCGCGTGTGAGATAGCCGAAAACGAAACTCTCCAGATTGATCTGGGCGAGCGTCGTATGAGAGGAGGGGTCCCAGTTGCCCGTCAGGTTTTCCGCCGACAGGAAATTGAGAACTTTCCCCTCAGCCGCCTTGGCCGGGTTGACCAGGAACGAGGTGTTCAAAACAGGTGCGAGTGCGACACCCGCAAGCGCTGAACTCTTTAGGAATGCTCTTCTATTGAACTCCATTTCGGTATCTCCGCAGTTGATTTGCTGGACGTTCCCCACCCCGCATCGTCGCCAGCAACGACAAGCGGAGGATTGTTGTTTTTGAAAAGGTGTTCTTCGGCTTGCTGGCAAAATGCCATGACAAGCGCATCAGCATGACGGCGGCCAACGACCTGCAGCCCAACGGGCAGTCCGTTGACGGTCAGGCCACAAGGCAGGGACGCTGCCGGGTTGCCAGCAAGATTGAAAGGATAGGTAAAGGGCGTCCAGCCCGTCCAAGCGAGGACTTCCGAAGGCGAACGAAGCGCCTCTGGAGCCTCCCGATCAGCGCCGAAGGGCTCGATCGGGATGGTTGGTAAGAGCAGCAGATCGATATCTTCGAAGAATGCGTGCACGCGACCTGCAAACTCGGCGCGTGCTTTCGCGGCCGAAAGATAATCATTCAGATCGTAGCGTGCCGACGCCTCGACCAGCGCACGGAAACCGCTGCCGAAGTTTGAAAGATCGGACTGGGACCCATATGCGACACCCCGCCCGGCCACCCAAAGTGTTTCGAAGATACGGATCGGGTCTTCCCAACTGGGAGAAACGAGCCGAACATCGATCGCGAGTGCTTGAGTCAGCGTTGCGATCGCCTCACGGACAACTCGGTCAATTTCGGGGGCAACTTCGAAACCAAAAAGGCTCGGAGCAAAACCAATCCGCAGCGACTTTATCGATCTCGCTTCGGTATAGTCGGCCCCGTCATCCGGCAGAGCCTGATGGTCCCGCGGATCGGGCCCCTTGGCAATGTTGAACAAGAAAGCGCTATCCTTCGCTGAGACGCTCATCGGGCCGGCATGGGATAGCATCTCCGTCGCGCTCCATGGCCACGCAGGAACGCGCCCGAGCGATCCCTTCATTGCGAACACGCCGCAGAATGCCGCTGGAATACGAACGGAACCACCGCCGTCGGACCCTAATGTGAAGGGAACCATCCGCGCCGCAAGCGCGGCCCCCGAACCCGAGCTCGATCCACCGCTCGTGAGCTCCGGATTCCACGGATTGCGTGTCGGGCCATAGAATTCGGAAAAGCCGGAACCGGACCACCCCATCTCGGTAGTCGTCGTCTTCCCGATAATGATAGATCCGGCGTCAATCATCCGCTGGACGATTGGCGCCGTCGCCTTGGGAGCGAAATCCTTATACGCACGAGATCCGCGCTGGCATAGCTGCCCTTCGACGAAGAAGAGGTCCTTGACGCCCATCGGAATGCCGTGGAGCGGGCCGCGGAACCGCCCTTCAGCGGCTTCACGGTCGCAGGCTCGCGCCTCGTCAAGTGCCTCCTCCTCAAACACCTGACTAAAGGCGTTGACGATGGGGTTTAGCCGCGCGATGCGCGTCAGGCATTCCTTGACGAGCGCTTCTGACGTGAGCTTGCCGGATGCAATAGCTGAGCTGAGCGAAAGAACTGAAAAATCCACGATCTCGATCTCCTTGGAATGTGGATTTATGTGGATTAGTTGGCTTTGTCAACACGGAAATGTCGGCGACTGCGGATTTCGAACCCCAGAAAGGTGGTTGGGGGGGTTGATCGCCATCAAATTACAATCGGCGGTACAGGAGCCTGATTTCGCCACCAGCTGGAGGGTGCGCCTTTGCAGAAAGGCCCTATGACAGGCAGTCTGCTTGGTTTTTGTGCGGCTCGGCTCGATAAAACACGTAGCGGCGCGGTCGTGAGAAACCCCGACAGCCTCGTAAAGGAAAGAGCTCTTACGCTGAATGTGGGAATGTGTTGCATTTATTGTTTTTGTTGATATGGTGTGGATATCAACGGAGAGATCGATGCAAAACTACAGTCTTCTGAGCGCGGCGGAATCGCCGGTTGCGATCGAAAATGGTGCCAGCTCGGGGGATATTGTGATTGTCTGCGAGCATGCATCGCGCACCATTCCCGCCAAGCTCGGCGACCTCGGTCTGGATGCGGCGGCGCTCGAAAGTCATATCGCCTGGGACCCAGGCGCATTGGAATTGTCGCGGCGCCTTTCCTCTTCGCTGGATGCCTGCCTCTATTTCCAGCGCTTTTCCCGGCTTGTCTATGACTGCAATCGTCCGCCGGAAGCCCCCTCCGCAATGGTGGAGAAGAGCGAAATCTACGAGGTCCCGGGCAACAAGAATATCTCGCAAGCCGAGCGGCAGGCGCGCGTGGATGAGATCTATTTGCCCTTCCGAGATGGCCTTTCTTCGCTTCTTGCTTCCCGAGCGGCTGCAGGGCGAAAAACGATCCTCGTCACCGTCCACAGCTATACGCCGGTCTATTTCGGCAAGAAGCGCGATGTGGAAATCGGAATCTTGCACGACAGCGACAGCCGCCTGGCAGACGCAATTTTGTCGGAGGCGCAGTCGGGTCACCAGGAATTCCTGATCCTGCGGAACCAGCCCTACAGCCCCGTGGATGGCGTCACTCACACGCTTGTAGAGCATGCAATCGCGAATGGGCTTCCGAACGTGATGATCGAGGTTCGCAACGATCTCCTGACGGATGGCAAACGCCTGCCGCAGGTCGCTGAATACCTTTCATCACTGATCGAAGCCGCCGTTAAGGCTGTTCGCACGGTCCGCGAGCACCAAACGATCCCGGCCTCTGCTTGATATCGGCCAAGAGGCATCAAGGCCCGACGACAAAACCGTCCAACTCCGCGGTAGGCAATCTCCGCTTCCATTCTGAGGCATTTTCATGAGCGCAGCATATACGTTTGACGATCTAAAAATGGATGTGGCGGAAGGCCGTATCGATACTGTTCTCGCCTGTCTCGTAGACATGCAAGGCCGCCTCATGGGCAAGCGCTTCCACGCCCAGTTCTTCCTGGACGGTGCCTTTGAAGAAACGCACAGCTGCAATTACCTGCTCGCGACCGATCTAGAAATGGAGACCGTGCCTGGTTATAAATCCACAAGTTGGGCAGCCGGTTACGGCGACTATACGATGAAGCCCGACCTTTCCACTTTGCGCAAGCTGCCTTGGCTCGAGGGCACCGCGCTGGTGCTCTGCGACGTCCTCGACCACAATACGCACGAAGAGGTGCCGCATTCTCCGCGCGCTGTCCTTAAGAAACAGGTCAGGCGTCTTGAGGCTATGGGCCTAAAACCGTTTATGGCGACCGAACTGGAATTCTATCTGTTCGACCAGACATTCGAAAGCGCCCGCGCGGCCGGCTACCGCGATCTTCGTACAGCCGGAAGCTATAATGAGGACTATCACATCTTCCAGACGACCAAGGAAGAAGAGGTGATGAGGGCGTTGCGCAACGGCCTCCAGGGCGCCGGTATCCCGGTTGAGAATTCGAAGGGCGAAGCGTCGCCCGGCCAGGAAGAAATCAATGTCCGCTATGCCGAGGCGCTTCAGATGGCAGACCGGCATGTGATCATCAAGAACGCGTGCAAGGAGATCGCCTGGCAGCGCGGCAAGTCCGTTACCTTTCTGGCGAAATGGAACGGCAATTCCGCCGGCTCCTCATCGCACATCCACCAGTCGCTCTGGAGCCTGGACGGCAAGGAACCGAAGTTTTTCGACAGAACTGCCAAGTACGGCATGTCCGAGCTTATGGGCAACTACGTGGCCGGGCTGCTCGCTCACGCCAGCGAAGTTACCTATTTCCTGGCACCTTATATCAACTCCTACAAACGCTTCGTGGCTGGCACTTTCGCTCCGACCAAGGCGATCTGGTCAAAGGACAACCGGACGGCAGGCTACAGACTTTGCGGTGAGGGAAGCAAAGGCATTCGCATCGAGTGCCGCGTCGGCGGATCTGACCTTAACCCATATCTTGCCATGGCAGCGCTGATTGCAGCCGGGATAGCTGGAATCGAAGGCCGGATGCAGTTGGAAGCGCCGTTTGTCGGCGACGCCTATGGCGGCAAGGATATTCGTGAGATTCCGAAGACACTGCGCGACGCGACCAAGTCGATGTCAAGCTCGGAGATGCTGCGTAGCGCCTTTGGCGACGACGTCATCGACCACTACACCCGTGCCGCCGAATGGGAGCAGGAAGAATACGATCGGCGCATCACCGACTGGGAAGTGGCTCGCGGTTTCGAAAGGGCATAGGCCAACTGCGGCCCTCGATCTCCGCAAGAGTTATTCAATCCCGGCCGTACCGGAATCAACAACAGGAAACCCGATCATGCCAATGATCCAATGCATATCGCCGGTCGACGGATCGGTTTACGCGGAGCGTCCGACGCTCTCGCTGGAGGCGGCGAGGGAAGCCGTAGGCCGCGCCCGCAGGGCGCAAAAGAGCTGGGCGAAGCGTTCGCTGGAAGAGCGGGTGCAGCTCGTGCTGAAGGGCGTCGCGCGCCTTAATGAAATGTCCGACGTCGTTGTGCCCGAAATCGCCTGGCAGATGGGGCGCCCGATCCGGTATGGCGGTGAGTACAAAGGCTTCAACGAGCGCTCCAACTATGTCGCTTCGATCGCCGCCGATGCGTTGGCGCCGCTCGTGGTCGAGGAAAGCGACCGTTTTGAACGCCGCATCGAACGCGAGCCCCATGGCGTCGTTTTCGTCATCGCGCCGTGGAACTATCCATACATGACGGCCATCAACACTGTCGCGCCGGCGCTGATGGCGGGCAATACTGTTGTCCTGAAGCATGCCGCGCAAACGCTCCTTGTCGGCGAGCGGCTGGTCCAGGCTTTCGTCGAGGCCGGAGTTCCCGAGGACGTCTTTCAAAACGTGTTCCTTGATCACGAAACGGCCGCCTCCCTGATCGCCGCCGGCAGCTTCAACTTCATTAATTTCACCGGCTCGGTAGCCGGTGGTCGCGCGGTGGAGCAGGCCGCAGCCGGGACGTTTTCAGGTATCGGACTCGAGCTCGGCGGCAAGGATCCGGGTTATGTCATGGAAGACGCCGATCTCGATGCTGCGGTCGATGTGCTGATGGATGGCGCGACTTTCAATTCCGGGCAGTGCTGCTGCGGTATCGAGCGCATCTATGTGCATGAATCGCTCTATGACGCTTTCGTCGAAAAGTCGGTCGCCTGGGTTTCGAATTACAAGCTCGGCAATCCACTCGATCCCGAGACATCGCTCGGGCCGATGGCACACAAGCGCTTTGCGGAGGTGGTGCGCGAGCAGATTGCCGACGCGGTGGCCAAGGGCGCCAAGGCGCTGGTCGATCCGAAGCTCTTCCCCGCCGATGACGGCGGGGCCTATCTCGCGCCGCAAATCCTCGTCGATGTCGACCATTCCATGGCCTTCATGCGCGAGGAGACGTTTGGGCCGGCAGTCGGCATCATGAAAGTCACGAGCGATGAGGAGGCACTCACTTTGATGAACGACAGCCGGTACGGGCTGACGGCCTCGCTCTGGACCAAAGATACCGAGCGGGCGGCGCGCCTCGGCCGCGAGATCGCAACCGGCACCGTCTTCATGAACCGCGCCGACTATCTTGATCCGGCGCTCTGCTGGACCGGCGTCAAGGAAACCGGTCGTGGTGGTTCGCTGTCGATCATCGGCTTCCAGAACCTGACACGCCCGAAATCCTACCATCTGAAGAAGGTCACAGCATGAGCAGCAAAATCACCGTAAACTGGAGCTATCCAACAGCCGTCAAGCTTGGGGCAGGGCGGATCAAGGACCTCGCCGAGGCCTGCAAGAGCCTCGGTATGAAGAAGCCGCTGCTGATCACCGACCGCGGTCTGGCCTCGATGGCGATTACGAAGAACGCCCTCGACATTCTCGAAGACGCTGGTCTCGGCCGCGCGGTCTTCGCCGATGTCGATCCGAACCCGAACGAGAAGAACCTCGAAGCCGGCGTCAGAGCCTTCAAGGAGGGCGGTCATGACGGCGTCGTCGCCTTTGGCGGCGGTTCGGGTCTCGACCTCGGCAAGTGCGTCGCCTTCATGGCCGGCCAGACGCGGCCGGTCTGGGATTTCGAGGATATCGGCGACTGGTGGACCCGCGCGAGCGTCGACGGCATCGCGCCGATTGTCGCAGTGCCGACCACGGCGGGCACCGGCTCGGAAGTCGGCCGCGCCAGCGTCATCACCAATTCCGTCACGCATGTGAAGAAGATCATCTTCCATCCGAAGTTCCTCCCCGGCGTCGTCATTGCCGATCCGGAACTGACGGTCGGCATGCCGAAGATCATCACCGCCGGCACCGGCATGGATGCCTTCGCCCATTGCCTGGAAGCCTATTCCTCGCCCTTTTACCATCCAATGAGCCAGGGGATTGCGCTCGAAGGCATGCGGCTCGTGAAGGAATTCCTGCCGCGCGCCTACAAGGAGGGCGCGGATCTCGAAGCCCGCGCCAACATGATGTCGGCGGCCGCTATGGGCGCCGTCGCCTTCCAGAAGGGTCTCGGCGCGATCCATGCGCTGTCGCATCCGATCGGCGCCGTCTACAACACGCATCACGGCATGACCAATGCCGTCGTGATGCCGGCCGTCCTGCGCTTCAACCGCGCTGCCATCGAAGAGAAGATCGCGCGGGCTGCCGCCTATCTCGGCATTTCGGGTGGCTTCGACGGCTTCTATGATTACGTGCTGAACCTGCGGGCCGAACTTGGCGTGCCGGAAAGTCTCTCGGCTATGGGTATCGCTCCCGACCGGATCGATGAACTCTCGGCAATGGCGATCGAAGACCCGAGTGCCGGTGGTAACCCGGTGGCGATGACCCTTGAAAATACCAAAGCGTTGTTCAGGGACTGCTTCTGATTTCATCACGGCGACTTCCCCAACTCGCCCGGAAAGAGTGGGGCCTTTCCGGGCATTTTTTTGGGTCCCAAACGAGACTGAACCTCACGGGTGGCCGACGGAACAGCGGGACGTCCGCTGACCGACTGCAAACACAAGCGGCGGTGCCAGGTCAAACCAGATGCGCAGATTGAGGATTTGAGAGCATGTTGACAATTAAACGACTGAGTCTTTCCGACGCCAAACTGCTCATTGAAGGCGCCTCCTTCAAAGCAAAAGAAATCGGCGTTCCGATGTGCATTGCCATCACCGACGAGTCTGGGCAGTTGATCGCTTTCGAACGAATGGATGGAGGCAAGATAACGAGTGCTATCATCGCGCAAGACAAAGCCTATACGGCGGCTGGCGCCAAACGCACGACAGAGAGCTACGGAACTGCCAGCCAGCCAGGCTCCCCAGCTTATGGCATCAATTCGGCCATCGGCGGCCGCTTGGTAGTGGTTGCCGGCGGTTTGCCGGTCATCGTGGACGGTGAGGTTGTCGGTGCCATCGGACTTAGCTCAGGAACGCCGGCGCAGGATACTGAGTGTGCGCAAGCGGGAATCGAGCACTTCCTCAGTCGCGCGAAGGGATTATCACCCTCCCATACTGCAGTGAGCGGCGACGGACGTTGCGGATAGGGTCAGTAAAGGTCTTCCGCTAAGCAAACCGGCCCACCAAATCTTGGAATCGAACTACGGCCGTGCAGGAGAGATGGCGCGTGCGCCACGCCGAAGGAGCAACCCCCCAGGAAACTCTCAGGCAAAGAAGACTGCACGCTCGAATACATCTGGAGAGCGGCACATGAGTGCCCACCGAAGGGGACCCTCGGGGTGAGGGGCAAGCTCTCAGGTAAAAAGACAGACTGGGGGCTATGGGACAGGCGCACGTCCCGGCACCAACTGTTGGAGAGAAAACGTGCCACATATCGTTGTACTTGGCGCCGGCATCACCGGTGTGACGACTGCTTACGCGCTTTCCCGACGTGGCTTCGACGTCACCGTCGTCGAGCGGCATCGCTATCCTGCAATGGAAACCTCGTTCGCAAACGGCGGCCAACTATCCGCGAGCAATGCCGAGGTCTGGAACCACTGGTCTACTGTTGTGAAGGGCATCAAGTGGATGCTCAAGAGCGACGCGCCGCTGCTCCTGAACCCCGCTCCAAGCTGGCACAAATACTCGTGGCTTGGAGAGTTTCTTGGAAATGTCGGCAACTACCGCACGAATACGGTCGAGACGACCCGACTGGCCATCGCCGCTCGCAAGCACATGTTCGAGATCGCCGACGAAGAGAAAATCGAGTTTGATCTTGAGAAGCGCGGAATTCTTCATGTCTACTACGACAAGAACAGCTTCGATCATGCCACGAAAGTGAACACGATGCTGGTCCAGGGCGGGCTCGATCGCCGACCAGTGACGCCAAGCGAAATCGGTACGATTGAACCGGCTCTGGTCGGGGAGTTTTTCGGG
>JRYG01000149.1_pt1 | contig 13540 bp, 12 predicted proteins | sample 235341 | NCBI WGS metagenome assembly JRYG01 (sample SAMN03074218, study PRJNA261478) | activated sludge metagenome | biome: Wastewater Treatment Plant; feature: Wastewater; material: Activated sludge; isolation source: activated biomass of a wastewater treatment plant treating hydrocarbon... ... | reverse complement strand
CCACAACGGCGCCATCGAGGTATGGGATGACCCTTCGACGCCGTAAAAATAGCCATCACCCGTCAAAATCCACCATCACCTTATCCGATGTGGGGTGCGACTGGCAGGTGAGGATATAGCCGGCTTCGAGTTCGTCGGGTTCGAGGGCGTAGTTGCGGTCCATGTCTACCCGGCCTTCGACGAGTTTGGCGCGGCAGGTGCTGCACACGCCGCCTTTGCAGGCGAAGGGCAGGTCGGCGCCGGCTTTGAGGGCCGCTTCCAGGATGGTTTCGCCGTTGGAGGCCAGCGGAAAATGGAGTTGGTTGCCGTCGAGTTTGACCGTAATTTGCGAAAGCACAGCAGTACCCGGCGCTTTTTCCGTTTTTCGCTTCACTTGTCCCTCTTCGCCGGCGCTGAACAACTCCACGTGAATGTTTTTGCGCGCTACGCCGAGTTCCTGAAGGGTATCCCTGATCTCGTTGGTCATCTCTATGGGCCCGCAGAGGAAAAATGCGGTTACGTCTTGAACGTCGAATAGTTTGGTGCAATATGCCCGGCATTTGTCGGCGCCGATGCGCCCGCTGAACAGGTCGCTGCCGGTGTATTCGCGGCTCATGATATAGTGAACGCTCAGGCGCTGGAGGTAGACATTTTTCAGTCCTTCGAGCTGCTCCCGGAAAATCACGGCATCGGTGCTGCGGTTGCCGTAAAACAGGGTAAACCGGCTGTGGGGTTCGGCTTTTAATACGGATTTGATCAAAGACATCACCGGGGTGATGCCGCTGCCCGCTGCAAATGCAACGTAGTGGCCCTTATGCGATGCGTCGAGCGGCGTAGTAAAGTTGCCCATAGGGGTCATCACGTCGAGGGCGTCGCCGGCTTTGAGCTGGTCGTTGGCATAGGTAGAAAACAAGCCGCCGGGCACTCGCTTCACGGCTACGCGCAATTCGCCGTCATAAGGGCTGCTGCAAATAGAATAAGAGCGGCGCACCTCCTGCCCGTCCATGTGTACGCGCAAGGTGAGGTATTGGCCGGGCAAAAAATCGTATTCTGCTTTTAATTCGGCAGGCACTGCGAAAGCCAGCGATACGCAATCGGCGGTCTCGCGGCGCGCGTCGGCTATCTGTAATTCGTGAAATTTCGGCATAGCGGTCGAGGTATTGAAACGCCAAATATACGAATGAACGTTTGTTCGTGCCTAATAACGCCGCAGTTTTACCATTTTTTTTAACCGCGGAGTTTCGCAGAGTATTGATATCTCTCTGCGCAACTCGGCGCTGAACTCCTTTAACTCTGCGGATAAAAATGGCGGACTAGGGTAGGAGTGATGTTTGATGCTGGATGCTGGATTTTTGATGTTTGATGTTTTACTCCAATACGCCAAAACAATTTCACCAATCAAAATAGAATCCCGGAATCCTGGTGAAAATTCAGGGGAGGTCAATTTCAAAACCTCTATTTAACATAATATAAATTATAGGAAAATATTAATCCAAAAAACAACCCGCCTCATCGCTATAACTCCTCCAAGCTGCTGTGGGCGCACCTTTTATTAACCGCTTCTTATTAACCGCAGCGTTATTGGAGTTTTACGCAGCCTCAAGCCATGCCCAATATCTGCCGGCGGCACGAGGCATAAGTTATGCTTTAATAATAAAACACGGATAGCTTGTAAAAACAAAAAGCGTTTGCAATAACAAACACTTTGTTTTATACTGCAAACACTTTTTGTTTTCTGAGCGCTAATAGTCCAATAGTCCACCCACTCCCCCTACCCTATCTGGCCACGTACAACACCTCCTTAACGGCTTTGATAATCTTGGCCGGATTGGGCAGGTATTCTTCTACAAGCGTAGGCGCGTAAGGCAGCGACGTATCGGCGGCATTGACGCGGGTTACAGGCGCATCAAGGTAGTCGAAGGCGTATTTCTGGATTTCGTAGGCCACCTCGGCTGAAACGCCGGCAAACGGCCAGGATTCATCTACAACGACAAGGCGATTAGTCTTCTTTACCGACTGTACGATCGTGTGGTAGTCGAGCGGGCGAATGGTGCGCAGATCGATAACCTCGGCGGAAATGCCTTCTTTTGCAAGCTCTTCTGCCGCTTTCAAGGCAGGAATCATAAGCTTGTTGTACGATACAAGCGTAACGTCTGTACCGGGTCTGCGCACAGCAGCGACGCCAATTGGCACGAGATATTCGCCGTCGGGCACTTCGCCTTCCATCCCGTATAACAGCTCGGATTCCATAATACAAATCGGATCGTCATCGCGAATGGCCGATTTGAGGAGGCCTTTGGCGTCAGCCGGATCGATGCAGGAAATCACCTTGAGCCCGGGCACATTGCCCAGCCAGCTTTCAAAGGTCTGCGAGTGCTGCTGCGCCAACTGTCCGGCAGAACCCGACGGACCGCGGAATACGATCGGGCATTTGAAATCGCCCGCCGACTGCGACAGCGTTTTGGCTGCGTTATTCACGATCTGGTCGAAAGCCAGTACGGCGAAGTTCCAGGTCATAAACTCCACAATCGGGCGAAGCCCGTTCATAGCGGCCCCTACCCCTATACCGGCGAAACCCAGCTCGGCAATCGGCGTATCAATTACCCGCTTGGGGCCGAATTCCTGAAGCATCCCCTTACTCACTTTGTAAGCGCCGTCGTATTCGGCAACCTCCTCTCCCATGAGGAAAACCGTCTCATCGCGACGCATCTCTTCCGACATGGCCTCGCGCAGGGCTTCTCTTAGTGTTATCGTTCTTGGCATTGTATTGGCTGTTACAGTGTAAAAAAAACGTTGCAAAAATAATAAAACGCTTATTAACTACAAGAAATCATTAATTTTGCGGTCTATACAACAATTGTCATGTGAATGGCGTTTAAGCAATCAATTCCATTAACATATCTTAATTAAACTCCAATGAAAGGCAGACAGTTCAAATCAATATTCGCAGCATTGGCACTTTTACTGCTGGCAGCTAGCTTTACTTCCTGCAACCGTGGTTATGGTTGCCCCAACAATTTTTCGGTCAATAAGATCGCAACCGAAGTAGTAAAAGGCGTAGCTGCCGTTGTAAAGTAAGTGCGCGCTCGCTTGTCGGGCATTATTAGCCGGCAGCAAATTGTTAATGATGAGTAATATCATCGAGACCCAGGACGGCTCGCACACGCTTTTTTCCACTCAATTCGGTGAAAGCTACCACTCTCGCTACGGCGCTATTCAGGAATCCCGCCATGTTTTTATATCGGCCGGGTTGTTCTACCTCATTCCGCTGCATAAGTCTATTTCTATTCTGGAAATGGGCTTTGGCAGCGGATTGAACGCGCTGCTCACCATACTGGAATGCAGGCAAAGAAGCCTCTCCCTGCGCTATGACACGATAGAAGCCTACCCGGTCGACGCCTTCGACGCGCTTCAGCTCAATTATCCCACCCAACTCGATCTAACAGACGCCGCCCCACTGTTCAGTCGCTTGCACGAATGCAGTTGGGAAGCATGGCATAACCTTTTTGCTGATATTAATTTCCGAAAGCGACAAATGCAGATTCAGCAGTTAGAAGAGATTGCACAATACGATTTGGTATACTACGACGCTTTTGGACCGGGCGCTCAGCCCGAATTGTGGGAGTCATCCGTGCTGGAACGCGTTTACCATGCCTTAAAACCAGGCGGAGTATTTGTTACATATTGTGCAAAAGGCAGCGTTAAACGCATCCTGAGAGGGCTGGGTTTTCAGGTTGAAGCGCTGCCGGGTCCCCCCGGTAAACGGGAGATGACCCGGGCTATCAAATCCTAAAATTGTTATGATGTCTTGATGAGATTCTGCTTGCCATCCTCGCCGTACAACTCCTTGGACTTTTTGTTATAAGCCATAGCAGCCTCTTCAGCAGTGGCGAACATGCCTATGTGTACCGATTTTCTGTTGATAGAAATAACGGCTCTGTAGCGATTGTTTTCTTTGTAAACCCCCGTATATCCGGCTTTACTGCTGGTTTTACGTTTCCGGCTGGCCACTGAACGCGAGCGGTAAATCAGGTTTTCAAGGCGGCAATCCAGTTTATTGCCGTTTTTAGCCCCTACAAGGTTCTTGTCTCTGGTCTTGGTTTTTGCCAAAAACTTTTCTGCAATCAGCTTGTGCAGATAAATGGTTTCCGTTTTGTAACTGCCGTCCGCCTTTTTCCAGGTTTTCTGGAAAACAGCACATCCACTCGAATGCTTGCGCAGATTGTTGATGAAGTCTACTTTTACAAGATAAGGGTCAGAGGTAAGATACTCATATACCTGGTCATCTAATAAAACTTCATCATCGGCGTTTTTTAATTTTACTTTGTACAACACGCTCGATAGGTTTTAGATGTTGAGATAAAAACTCCGCCTGACACTATGCTTGCCCGGCATGAGCAAAATCAAACCAATAATTTGGTCCGTGGGTTAGGGTTAAGGAGCTACAAAATGGGATTATAGATGAGACTGTTTATTCTGTGTTTGTCTATGTTAGCTCAAATTTACGCACTAATTAGTTTTTTTTATGCTTGAAAACGAATTTTTTATACAGCGCTGTTTTGATTTGGCAAAATTAGGGTCAGGATATACCTCGCCCAACCCCGCCGTAGGCGCCGTATTGGTTCATGAAGGCCGTATTATAGGCGAAGGATACCATAAAAAATACCGGCAGGCACATGCTGAGGTCAATGCTTTGGCTAGCGTAAAGACCTCTGATATTCCTCTGATACCCCAATCTACGCTTTACGTCTCTCTCGAGCCTTGCTGCATCCACGGGCATACGCCCCCCTGTACTTCGCTCATCCTCGACAAACGCATTCCTCAGGTAGTGATCTCCGCTTTCGATCATACACCCGGCGTGAACGGGCAAGGCGTGCAACTGCTGCGCCAGGCCGGCGTAGCGGTAACTACGAGTGTAATGGCTGATCGGGGCGAAAGATTGAGCGCCCCCAGAAATGTGTTTGCAACTCGGCACAGACCCTATATCATACTTAAATATGCAAAAACTGCCGATGGATTCATGGCCCGTAAAGATAACCGCCCGGCCTGGATCAGTTCCGAATACAGTAAACGCCTGGTACATAAATGGCGCTCCGAATCCGATGCCATCATGGTAGGCACACACACCGCTCTCGTCGATAATCCCTCGCTGACCAACCGGTACTATTTCGGCAAGTCGCCCCTGCGTATTGTGCCCGATCGCGATTTGTCACTCCCCCCTACCCTATCCCTGTTTGACCCGACGGCGCCGACATTGGTGGCGTCGCGCCTCAACAAGACAAATACAAAAAACATCACTTATTTGCAAATACCTGACTGGGGGCAAATGCTGACGGTACTGCTGGATTACCTCTACAAGGCCAAAATAGGTATCTTATTGGTGGAAGGCGGTCCTGCGCTGCTATCGAGCTTTATTATTGCTAATTACTGGGACGAAGCAAGGGTGTTTACCAGCCCCGCATATTGGCACGACGGCTTACGCGCTCCCCTTTTACCATCTTCGCCTGCAATTACCCGGCAACTGGGGCCTGATACGCTGGAAGTCTTTTTTAATAATGCGCTAATTTGATGATCCCGACTTTCACGATACGTTAAACTTCTTTTAAATAAAGCCACATACACCATAAGGCGTTACCCAATTTTGTTTCATACTTACTAATTTTGCAAAAAATAGAGAAAATTGCATCGGAGATGAAAGCATGGGGTATCGTTGGTTTGATGTTGGTTTCAATGGTCGTTGCACTTCAAGGCCAAACCAAAGCAGAGGTCGAAGCTATTAACTGGCTCCCCTGGGAGCAAGCTGCAACCAAACAAAAAGAGGAAAAACGAAAAGTACTGCTCAACATCTACACGAATTGGTGCCGCTGGTGCAGCCGTATGGATGAAACAACCTTTGGCGACCCGCGCATAGCCGCTTATGTAAACGAGAAGTACTACGCTGTTAAATTTGATGCCGAATACAAAGAGGATATCACTTTCCAGGGCAAAACATATAAATATGTAAAAAACGGCAAGACCGGCTACCACGAGCTCGCCGCCGAATTGCTCAATGACCGGCTTTCTTTTCCCGCTGTCGTAATCCTTGACGAAGATTGGCAAACTATTCAAACGATAATGGGATTTAAACCCCCGAGTTCATTTGAATGTATCGTCACTTATTTTGGGTCTAATCAGTATAAAAATACGCCCTGGTCGGCTTATGAACGCAACTGTTCCCAAACCGCACAACCCGTACGCTCTGAAAAACAGGCGCTTCAGCCCCAGCCGAAACAAACGCCGCAACTGCGGCTGATCAAAAACAGATAGTTAAGCTATCGCCTTCTGCCGCCAAGTCCGAGCACGCCGAGTAGTCCGCGGGTAAGTTCCCTGGCGATGCTTCGACCTACCTGACGAGCCACCGGGCTGTCGATGATTTCTTCAAACGTACTTTTTTCTCTTCGGGAACTCCGGGATGAGGTACTCGATTGTCGGGCTTTTTCCTGCTGCTTCCTGAGCTCTTCCTGTACGCTTTGCTGATGGGCTTCTTCCATCTTGGCGTGGAGAATCTCGTGTGCGCTCTCGCGATCTATTACCTCATTGTACTTTCTGACCAAGTGCGAACGCGAAATAATCGATGAAATTTCGCTATCGGTAAGCACATCCATTCTGGATTGGGGGGCGCGCAGCAGCGTATGCGCCAGGGGCGTAGGTATACCCTTTTCGTTAAGCGCCGTCACAAAGGCTTCGCCGATACCCAATTCTGTGATCAGTTGGTCGACTTCATAATACTCCGTCTCGGGGTAATTTTCAGCAGCCATCTTGATAGCCTTGCGATCTTTGGCCGTAAAAGCCCGGAGCGAATGCTGGATTTTCAAGCCCAACTGTCCCAAAACACTATCGGGTATATCCGCCGGATTTTGGGTTACAAAAATCAAACCCACTCCCTTGGAACGTATCAACTTGACGATGGCTTCAATCTGGTCGAGCAGCGTTTTTGAGGCTTCCTGAAAGACCAGGTGCGCTTCATCTATGAAGATTACCAGTTTGGGCTGATCCAAATCGCCTTCTTCCGGAAAAGAGGAGTATACTTCGGCCAGCAATTGCAGCATAAAAGTGGAAAACAACTTGGGGCGGTCCTGGATATCGGTGAGGCGAATGATGGAGATAATGCCTTTTCCGTTTTCGTCAAATCTGCATAAATCGTCAACTTCAAATGATCGCTCGCCAAAAAACATATCGGCGCCCTGTTGCTCCAACTCCACAATTTTGCGCATAATAGACCCTACGGAGGCTGATGAAATCAACCCGTATGCGCGTTCAATTTCTTCCTTGCCCGGACCGGAAATATACTGAAGCGTCTTTTTGATATCCTCCAGGTCGAGTAGCGGCAAGTCATTGTCGTCGCAATACTTGAAAATCACTGCCATCACGCCGGCCTGGGTGTCGTTGATGCCCAGTATTTTTGAAAAAAGCACAGGACCGAATTCCGACACGGTAGCTCGCAGGCGGGCGCCTTTCTCGTTCGATAGTGAAAAAAACTCCACCGGATTGCCCGAGGCAGTAAAGGGAATACCCAGTTTATGATGCCGCTCTTCAATTTTGGGGTTGGAAGTGCCGGGCATGGCAATACCGCTGAGGTCGCCCTTGATGTCCATTAACAGCGATGAAACGCCATGTGCGGAAAGCTGTTCCGCCAGAATTTGCAGCGTTTTTGTTTTACCCGATCCTGTTGCGCCGGCTATCAAACCGTGGCGGTTCATGGTTTTTAGCGGTATTTTTACGGCAGTGCCAGGGATGCATTCTTTTTCAAGCATGGCGGCGCCGAGGGCTATGGCTTCGCCTTTGAAGGTGTAACCTTCGTTAACAGCCTGAATAAATTGCTCTTGCTTCGACATATTGAGAAGACTTTTATTTCAAAGATAAGCGCTACTGTTGTTTATTCCACTTTTGAATGCGCAAATCGTAGCGTTTTTTATTGAACTCCCAGAGATCGATATTGTATGTGCTTTCGAGCCGGCTCTCGAGGTCTTCCGGCATTAATTCCGGAAAAAAGTCGATTTTTGTCAACGCTTCCACTTTGTCAATTGAGGTGGCAAATTTAAATAACGGTTCGTAGCTGACTTCATTGGGCAATACAAATGCGATTGCTTTGACTTCCGGTTCGGTCAAATCGAGCAATACCTTGTAATAGGCAGCCGGGATAGACACTTCGTTGTCGCCGATAGCGCCTTTGACCGGCTCGGCAAGTACGGGGCCGGAGACTACGTAGAGTTGCTTGTTTTTGCGCGCCCAATCGCGGGTGAGTTCTTCCAGTTCCCGCCAAATCCCCTTATTGAAATTGCGGGCTTGCGGACTAATATTGCTCATGTAAAAGGTTTCCTGCATGGCCTCCTTGCTGAAAGCCATATCGGCGGCTGGTACCAGATGCCCGCGATCGTAGCCGGAGTTGCGGTAGTCGTCGGGCGTTGCCGAGCCTGTTTTGACCGCCGGATCGGGCAAAAACTCGTCGCTGCGTTCTTCCCAGGGCATGTCCAGTCGCTCTTTTTTTAAGACATAAGCCACCCATTCGGCCTGCTCGTGGTCTTCGTCATAAGATAAGGCGTAATACTGGCGCTTGATGACGGCGCCTGTGGTGGATTGGGGATGGAAATAAGACTCCGCTGCGTAGTTATCCTGGTTATCGGCTGTTGGTTCAGGATTTTTACCTAAAAAAAGATTAAAAAGGTAAAAAAGCCCGCCCACAATAGCCGCAAAAAGGCCTACTCTCACCATAGCGTCGCCGCCCTTGCCGCCTTTTTGGCGGTAATTGGTTCTGAATTTAGCCATTTGCTATTTTTTGTTGCCTTTCTTCTTATCCTGTTCTTTGGCCGCTTGTATGCGTTGCTGTTCCTTCATGGCCGATTCGAGGCGTTCCTGGAATCCCGATTTCTTCTTGGGTTTTTTCTTGTTTTCCTCCAACTGCTTTCTGATTTTGTCTTCATCGATGATAAAGTTTTTGGTAATGATGGTTTGACCGATATTCAGCAAATTGCTGAACAACAAATAGCAGGTCAACCCGGAGGCAAAGCTGTTGAAGAAGCCAAGGAAAAGAATGGGCATGATATATTGCAGGTACTTCATAGCCGGATTGGCGGAGAAGTCCATGTGCTGTGAGTTATAGTAGGTGTAAGCAAGCGTAGACACCGCCCACAACAGCGTAAACAAGCTAATGTGCGCGCCGAATCCCATCGGAATTTCAAACGGCAGGCGGGCAATTACATCGTAAGAAGACAGGTCGTGCGCCCACAGGAACGATGCCTGTCGAAACTCGATAGACGCCGGGAAGAAACGGTACAATGCAAACCAGATCGGCATTTGCAGCAACATGGGGAAACAGCCGCCGAGGGGGTTAACGCCAAACTCGCGGTACATTTTCATGGTTTCCATTTGCTGCTGTTGGGTATCGTCTTTGTATTTTTCCTTTAATGCCGCGAGTTGCGGTTTCAGCGCTCCCATTTTCGACTGAGAGTAGAGCATGCGATAGGTAAGCGGATAAACCAGCAACTTGACCAACAGGGTCAGAAAGAGGATAACGATACCCTTGCTGCCGATAAAACCAGACAGAAAGTTGAATATAGGGCGTATGACCCAGCGGTTGATCGTGCCGAAAATGCTGCTGCCGAAAGGTACAATATCCTGAAGGTCTTCGCCCATGGCATACAAGCGATCAAATTCATTAGGCCCGACGTATAACGCCATATTGAATTGCTCATCGGCGCTGTTGCCAAAAGGCAGTTGGATAACCGAGCTGAGTTTTTTCAGGTCTTCGCCCTTTTCATCCAGCAATTTTGTCTCCAGTTTTGCGCTTTTGAAATTCCTGGATTGAGCAATCAGCGAGCTGTTGAAAAACTGGTTGGCATGGGAAACCCATTTTACGGGCGCTTCGTTAAGCTCTTCTGTATCGTCGGCCGTACAGGAGCAATAAGTAGGGTCATCCTCTGCTATTTTATAATAAACGGTTGAGTAATTGCGCTCGTAATTGGTGTTGATTTCGATTCTATCCAGATAATTAACCCAATTGAGAGTGATTTCGCCGGTATTGGGCGCCAATACATCCTGTAAGCCGACCATACGAACGGCGTAGTCGATCTTGTAAGTCTGAGGTGAAATACTGTAAGTCTGCTCAATATACTTGCCGTCGCCGGCATCAGCGCGGAAGGCGATGCCATTGGGTGTTTTCATGGGGCGGAAATACAGATCGGCCGTATTTACCCCGCCTTTGGCAGATTGGCGGAGGGGCAGAAAGTATTCAAATTTGTTTTTTTTGTCCTCCAACAATTTTAATTCAACATCGTTGATTTTGCCTTCCGCGTCTTCAACCTGCTTTTTGTATTTTTTCAAAACGACTTCCTTGATTCGACCGCCTTTGTTGGTAAATGTAATGGCGAACAAGTCGTTTTCAATGGCGGTAAGCTGTTCAGCGCCAGTTGCTGCAGCGGCAAAAGGGCCGTATATTGCCTGATTTTGAGCTGTAATACCTGCCGTATCGACGCCGGAAGCTGATGGTGAAGCAGTATTGGCGGTTGTCGTATCTCCTGAGGGAGCTTTATCGACCGCTTTTTTGTTCACCAGTGCGATGGAGTCTCTCTGCTGTTTTTGCCGGGCAATCTCTTCCTGGGAAGGCGCCATATACCACTGCCACACGATTAACAATCCCATGATCAGCAGAACTCCAATAATTGTATTCCTATCCATTAATCAAAATTCGTTTGTACTCAATTAGGTGATTTTGCCAAAGCACCGCAAAGGTATAATTTATCCACAAGGGAACAAAGTTAGAAGACGAGTATAACGAACTACTCTACGATTAAGGGATAGGCAGGGTTTTTGGGAGGGCGAGAGGGAGAGAATGTGGGAGGGAGAGAAATTAGTAGATAAAAANNCTCCCACACTCCCACACTCCCCCACTCTCCTCTACGCCGGCTCCTTGCCGCCGTCCAGGAATTCCTGATATTCGCTGAGTTCCTTCCAATTGCCGGCGGCGGCCAGAGCGGCCTGCTTGGGCCAGGTAGCGGGGTCGGCCATACGGAAACTGTCGCCGCCTTTATCGAGTACATCTCTGAGATGCTGAACGCTAGCGGCTGCCAGGTCGGACCAGGTATTGATTCCCGCGGCTTTTAGCAACTGCTCGATTTTGGGTCCGATGCCTTCAATAATTTTAAGGTCTTCCGGATTCGTTGAAAATCCCAGCAGTTTGGCGGCCAGTTTCTCCACTTTAGAGGGCGTATCGCCGTCGCCGCCTTCCTTGCCGGCGCTAAGCGTTTTTTGCATAGCGATGAGATCGTCCCAGCGGTTTTCTGCGGCCAGCAGGGCCTGCTTGGGCCAGGTAGAAGGATCGTGCATGCGGTAGTTGGCGCCTGCGTTGTTGAGTATTTCGCGGAGGTCGTCAACACTGGCAGTGGCTACTGCCGCCAGGGTTCCCAAGCCGGCTTTTTTGAGCAATTCTTCAACTTTCGGGCCCACGCCTTCTATGAGTTGAAGGTGATCCTGGCCGAAAACAGCCGTATAGTCCATACCTTCTGCGCCCCTGCCGGTAATCAGTCCGCCTTCGCCCATGTGATCTATCTTGGTTTGGAGTACGGCTTTGTCGGCTTCGCACTGGCGCAAGGCGAGTTTGAGTTTTTCGTCTGACTTTTGCACTTCGTCGTATTGATACTTCAGGCTCATGTAGTCTTTTTCCATATCAACTACTTTGGCCTGTAACCCCTTAACCTCTTTGTCGAGTTCGTCGGCGCGTTTTTTGTATTCATACCACAGCCACCATCCAAGCAGCAAACCGAGTAAAAAAGCGCCCAGGGAAAACAGCCACCACCAGGGGCAGCTCAGGCCGAACGGCGTATCGTTTAGCAGGAATATTTGCATTGACATAGTTGGTTGATTTTGTTTTGATGGTTACTGTTGTTTTTTATTGAGCCGCACTTCTACCCTGCGGTTGTTATGACGTCCTTCTTCAGTGGCGTTGGAATCGACGGGTTGTGTCTGGCCTTTTGAAGAAGCACTGATTTGCGCAGCTTTAACGCCTTTTTGCGTCAGCACCTTCAGAATAGCCTGCGCGCGTTCCATACCCAGCTTCTGGTTGTAATCGGGAGCGCCCTTGTTGTCGGTATGCCCTGTTAATTCCACTGTCTCGCCGGTTTGAACGATTCTTTTGGCCAGTTTGTCGAGGTACTTGTCAACCTCTGGGTCGTATTCGCGTTCGGTAGAGTTGTATGGGAAGCGGATGATGATCCTGTCATCGAGTTCTTCGACGGTTTGCGCTATTTTTTCTTCGGGTTTGATCCATTCAAAAAGCGCCGCTTCGAAGTATCCGGCACGCACGCCCTCCCGTTCATCCATCAGACGCGCGCGCAGTTTGATGCGGTCGTCGGGAATATCGGGAAATAGCGCTCTTACAGCCTGTGCGCGGGCGAAACCCATGTTGTCGAAGCCATCGGGCTTGGGTTCGTCTTCAAAATATTGCCCCGTGATCTCCAGGATGTAGCCATCCTGCATCCCGGCCAGCAATTTGGCTTTTAGATCATCGAATCCCTCGTTGGTATTGGCTGCTTCTTTCGACCATTGGAAATCAATGGGATACCTTTTCAGGTTCAGAGCGCTGTCTTGTTGCGTGAGGGCCTCTTCGCCCCCGGTGCAACAATCCTGTATACAGCCTCTGTATGCCAGTAAAGAGTAAAGCAGCCACACAATCAACATGATTAGAACTTTGATTGGTGCGGACATGGATGTTGGTTTTTGTTTTAGATTTGAATGCGAAGCTTAATCAGCTTCCAATAGTTCCAAATGTAAGCATTTGACTGATAAAACATTGGATTTTCCGCTATTAAATTTTAACATTTTGTTAATTCTTACAGATTGTTATAAATAGAAAACAAGTTGGCTGGGGGCATTGAATCATTATCAATGAAAATGGCTATATTTGCACTTCTTTTTTTAACAAGCATCAAATACGCCTGCTGAATATGTTTGAAAGTCTGAGCGATCGTCTGGATACAGCGTTTAAGGCGCTCCGCGGCGACAACAAGCTGACGGAGCTCAATATTGCCGAATCAATCAAGGAAATCCGCCGCGCATTGGTTGGCGCCGACGTCAACTACAAGATCGCCAAGGAATTTACCGATAAGGTCAAAGATAAAGCCCTGGGCGCCGAAAACGTCCTCAAGTCGGTATCGCCGGGGCAGTTGATGGTCAAGATTGTAATGGACGAGTTGGTGGAACTGATGGGGGGCCAGGCTGCGGGCATCAACCTGTCGGGAAAACCGACCGTTGTGCTTATCGCCGGTTTGCAGGGTTCGGGCAAAACGACTTTCTCCGGCAAGCTGGCGCACCACCTCAAAACCAAGCGCAACAAAAAGCCGATGCTTGTGGCCTGCGACGTATACCGCCCCGCTGCAATCGATCAGTTGTCTACGTTGGCCGAACAGGTGGGCGTGCCGGTATACAAAGAACCCGGCAATAACAACCCCGTCGCTATTGCCCTGAAGGCCATTGAAACCGCCAAACAACAGGGGCAGGACGTAGTGATCGTCGACACCGCCGGCCGCCT
>JRYG01004667.1_pt1 | contig 13554 bp, 10 predicted proteins | sample 235341 | NCBI WGS metagenome assembly JRYG01 (sample SAMN03074218, study PRJNA261478) | activated sludge metagenome | biome: Wastewater Treatment Plant; feature: Wastewater; material: Activated sludge; isolation source: activated biomass of a wastewater treatment plant treating hydrocarbon... ... | reverse complement strand
GTTGTAAGTTGTAGGTTGTAGGTTGTAAGTCTTTTAATAACTACAACCTAGAACCTACAACCCTCAAATAATCTCCTCAAACTCATCCTGGTTTTCCGGGATAACCCTGGCCAGCGCTGCGGCGCCATCTCCTTCCATTCGAGCTACCATCTGCTCCACTGCTGCCAGGAAAGTGGGGTCGACAAGTCGTTGCACATCTTCTATGGATTGCAAGTAATCGTCGGTGCGGAATTTAAAAGCCGCTTCGCAATATTCCGTCTCAAATTTAACTGTTAGCCGCGTATCCATTTTAAAAACCGTAATTTTCAAATAAGGATGCGGAAGATATCCCAAAATGCGCATGAACCAATCGAATGTTTAAGAAATTATCCGGCTAAAGATAGACATTCCCTGATTCAACACCACGCGTCATCGTACTATTATCCGATAGAAGGCTGCTTTTATCGAAAAAAGACAACCACTTTGTCGGAAGTGGGGTTAATTTGTAATTGGTAAAATATAAACTCAAGCAAATGGTACAGTTTTTGAAAATGCTGTTGGCTTCCTGTCTGGGCGTGTTCCTGGCCATGATCCTTATTAGCCTGGTCAGCATGGGCGTTATCGCCGGTTTAGCCAGCCAGGCCCAGCAACCCAAACACCGCGTAGAGGCCAACTCTGTTCTGCATCTTACTTTTGACGATGTCATACCCGAGCAAACCAACAATATCGAGATCCAGACTTTTGATCTCAAAAACCAGAAGGTGCTCGGCCTTAATGATATCATTACGGCGCTCCAGACGGCTTCCAAAGACGATAACATCAAAGGCGTTTTTATGGAGGTCGACCAATTGAATGCCGGCTTTGCTACCTCCAGCATTTTGCGCGACGCTATTGCCGATTTCCGCAACCAGGGCAAATTCGTGATCACTTACTCGAAGTACTATACACAGGGGGCATACTACGTTTCGTCGGTAGCCGACCAGGTTTATGTCAACCCGCTGGGGTTAATCGATTTTCGGGGGTTTGCCGCTCAGGTTCCTTTTATGAAAGATATGCTCGACAAAGTGGGCATCAATATGCAGGTATATTATGCCGGCAAGTTTAAGAGCGCCACCGAGCCCTATCGCCGCAACGATATGTCGCCCGAAAACCGCCTCCAATTGCGGGAATTTCTGGATGAGGCCTACGCCCATTATCTGAAAGACGTCTCCGAATCGCGGCAACTGCCGGTATCAGAGTTGCATCGCATCGCCGACGGCTACCTGGGCGCCGAACCCGAAGACGCCAAACGCCTGAAGTTGGTTGACAAAGTAGGTTATCGCGACGAGGTACTCGCCGAATTGCGCAGCCGATTGGGGCTCAAAGAAGACGACAAGATCAAAATGGTGTCGCTAAGCGATTATTTCGCCGCCAAAGGCCCCAAGGTCAATTTGAAAATAAAAGATAAAGTGGCCGTCATCTACGCCGAAGGCACTATCGTAGACGGCAAAGGCGATATGGGGATGATCGGCGACGATAAGTATATCAAGGTCATCGAAAAAATCGCCAAAGACGACAAAATCAAAGCCGTGGTGCTGCGCGTTAATTCCCCGGGCGGCAGCGCTATGTCGAGCGAGAATATCTGGCGCGCCCTTACCCGCCTGAAAGAAGAGGGCAAGCCCCTGGTGGTGTCTATGGGCGATTACGCCGCTTCAGGGGGGTATTATATCTCTTGCATAGCCGACTCTATCATCGCAGAACCGAATACGCTTACGGGCTCTATCGGCGTGTTCAGCGTTTTGCCGAGTATGGACAAGCTGTTTAATGACAAATTGGGCATTCATTTCGATACCGTGAAAACGGGCAAGTTTGCCACCGGATTTTCACCTTTTTACAACCATAGTCCGGAAGAGGCTCGCTACCTTCAAAAGCGCACCGACCAGATGTACGAAACATTTCTGCGCCGGGTGAGTGAGGGCCGCGGAAAGTCGCGCGACGAAATTAACGAAATTGCCCAGGGTCGAGTCTGGACGGGCCGCAGGGCCATGGAAATCGGACTGGTCGACAGGTTGGGCAGCCTCGACGACGCTATCGCTACGGCCGCCCGTATGGCCAAACTCGACGAATATCGCACAGCTGAGTATCCCACCGTTAAAGAACCCATCCAACAGTTGATTGAGGACCTTATGGGCGAAGAGGAATCAACGGTGATCCGTAAGACGGCCATCCGCAAGGAGATGGGCGAGTGGTATCCCTATTACGCTTATTTACAGGAATTGAGCGCCTCCAAGGGTATGCAGGCCAGGCTGCCCTTTGTATGGCCTTTCCGCTAATTTATTGTATAAAAGCGCCGCCCGGGGTCCTTAATGTCGGGCGGCGCACGTATTATTGTTTTCTCAAAGAGCGATGCAATTCCCATCGCAACACGCCGTCTAATTGACCTGCCAATTGAAATCCGTTGTGTTGCAGCACTTTTTGAGAGCCCCGGCCGTCGATCAAGGTATCGGCAACCACTTTATGGACCAATGGATTTTTAAATATCCAGCTAGTCAGGCATCGAACGGCTTCCGTGGCATATCCTTGCCCCTCAAATTTTTTATCGATAAAATAACCTGTCATTACCCCACCTTCGTTGTCGGGCAACCCCGATAAACCGATGCCTCCAATGACGAGCTGGCGATCTTCCAGCACAATGAGCCAATGCGTATACCATGCATAGTGGTCTTCGTGCAATTTTACCATGGGAATACAAAAATTGAGCAATGCATCCCGGTATTCCGACAAAAATTCGTCAGGCGCATTTAATTCAAGTTGAGATGCAACCAATCCGAGTTGTTTTTCCAGCTCATTTCGGCTTTTGGATAATAAAACGAGTTGCTCATACGACAGAGGAATCAACCTGAGTCGCGAAGTGGTGAGTTGAAACATGAGCGTTGTGGAGTTTGAGTGAAAAATAAAAATTGCGGTTATCAATTAATCTCAAACATCAAACGCGTCCAGGCTTGGCAAAAAGTTGAATGATTAGCAAAGGCATTGATTGATATGCCGTAAAAATAGAAAAAAGTTACAACTTTATCTTTTATTCAGCCTTGGCACATGAAAAATCACCTGACACCCATTGCACTGCTATTGACGGCCCATTTGCTTGTTGCTCAAAACGGCGTTAATAACCGGGCTAATTTTCAACTGCGCATTCAGCGCTCAACGGAAACCATACTGATCGACGGCGATCCTGCGGAGGCCTCCTGGCGCGCGGCGGAGGCTACAGATACTTTTTGGCTTAATGCGCCGCGCGATGGCGTAAAGGCCGCCCGGTACACGCAAGTGAAAATGTTGTACGATGATAAGAATTTGTATATCAGCGCGATATTATTTGGTGAAAACGATTTTATTATCCAAACCTTAAAACGCGACGCGGAATTTGACGCCAGTGACGCTTTTGCGGTTGTGTTTGATCCTGTGGGACAGAAAGCGGTCGGTTATGCATTCGGCGTAAATGTTGGCGGCGCTCAGGCCGATGCGCTAATCTCGGCAGCGCAGGGCGTATTTGTAGAATCCGCCGACATATCATGGGATGCGCGCTGGTACTCGGCAGTGCGAGAACGCCCCGACGGGTGGTCGCTCGAAATGTCCATCCCGTTTAAAAGTTTGCGATTCAAAGCTGATCAGGACGTTTGGGGTATCAATTTTTGGCGTATCGACAGGCAGCACAACGAAGTTCATGTGTGGGCGCAAGTGCCGGTGCAATTCGACCCTTCTGATCTGGGTTTTACCGGCGCTTTGGTGTGGGATGAAGCACCCGCTCGCGTTGGCGGTAATGTGACCCTGACGCCCTATGCGCTGACGGCTGTTAATAAAGATTATACGCGAAAAGCCGACGCCAAAAGCGATGTCGATTTCGGCGGTGAAGCCAAAATCGGACTTACGCCAACCCTCAACCTCGATCTTACCGTTAATCCCGATTTCTCTCATGTCGAGGTTGACCAGCAGGTGACCAACCTGAGCCGGTTTAACATCTTTTTTCCTGAGCGGCGCCAGTTTTTTCTCGAAAACGCTGATATCTATACCAATTTCGCTTCTTTTCCCGATGCGCCCTTTTTCTCGCGCCGCATAGGCCTGGATGCTAACGGCCAAAAGGCGCCCATTCGCTATGGCGCCAGGGTGAGCGGTAATGTGGATCACAACTGGCGCCTGGGCGTCCTGAATATGCATACCATGGGCGACTCGCTGGCTGCGGCCCGCCCAGAATTATAGCGCCTTTGCGTTGCACCGTAGAGTTTGGAAGCGCTCTACGGTAAGGGCGCTTTTGCTCAACCGCCAGGCCTTTCAGGAGGGCGCTCTGATCAGCGACGACTACGGCAGAAACGGCTCGCTGGAATTCGAGTATTTGTCGGATGACGGCCGCTGGAGCGGAAAAGCCAGCTACAACCAGTCGGTGAAGGCAGGCCTGTCAGGCGAAGACCAATTCCTCATCGGCGCTTTTGGCTATAATGGACGCAATTTTCAAACCAACTGGGAGATCCAGCGCATGGGCGACAATTTTACCGCTGATATGGGGTTTGTCAGCCGGCTTTACCATTTCGATCCCGACAATTTCAGGCTGGTTCCGGTAGGTTATACCGCTATTAGCAATCTCACCGACTATTCTATCTACCCCCAAAACAAAAAGATCGTACAACACTGGTTTGGCGCCGAAAATTACGGCTGGTGGGTGCGAGGCGGTTTGCTCAACGAATGGTATACGCGATTGCGCTATTTTATGTTTTTTCGCAATACCAGCCAGTTGCGCTTTCGCCTCAATAACAATTATATACACCTTCTGTATCCCTTTTATCTCACCGAGGGGGCGCCGTTGCCGGCTACAGCCTATAATTTTACGGAATTCAATATTCAGTTTAATACAGATTTGCGGCGAAGAATACATTTGTCGTTTTTCGGCGTCTATGGCTCTTTTTACAACGGCGTAAAAACGACGATCAACGCATCGCTCAATTACCGGGCGCAACCCTGGAGTAATATCGCCCTGAGTTTTGAACTCAATGATATTAATCTGCCTGAACCCTACGGTAATGCCCAATTGTGGCTGATTAACCCTCGCGTGGAAATCAATTTTTCTGAAAAGATATTTTGGACTACCTTTTTTCAATATAATACGCAAGCGAATAATTTTAATATCAATAGCCGCCTGCAATGGCGCTACCGCCCGATGAGCGACTTGTTTCTGGTGTATACCGATAATTATCAGACGGAGGGTATGTTCGGACCCAAAAACCGGGCGGTGGTACTGAAACTGAATTATTTTTTCCAACTGTAGGGAAAAGCAAGCAATTTTTTTACCACAGAATTAAACGGAGTTAAACAGCGTCAAAACCTCACGCTGTGTCACTCTGTTTTACCCTGTTTAACTCTGGTAAACAACGCGTTATGTACAAGGTGTTAGTCCCGGAATCTCCCTACAGCCCCAGCCTCCTGGCTACCAGGTTACTGCTGAGAAAACCGTAGATAACGATGGTGACAGAGCTTAGCGGCATCAGAATAGCGGCCACCAGCGGCGTAAACACGCCCTGAACGGCATAGCTTAACCCCACCACATTATAAACCAGGGCCAGACCGTAAGCGCCATACACCAGATAAACGCTGCGCTGGGCCAGTTGGAGCATCTGGGGCAGCAGGTGGAAGCTTTCAGCGCGCAGAATGGCGTCGCAAGCGGGGGTGAAGTTGTTGCTTTCCTCGGTGATCACGATACCGGCGTTGCTTTGCTTGAGCGCGCCGGCGTCGTTGAGGCCGTCGCCGAGCATGAGGATGGTGCGTCCTTCCGCTTGCAATTGGGTCACCTTGTCGAGTTTATCAAAAGGACTCTGCCGGAAAAAGAGTTGTGATCCTTGCGGGAGGAGACGTTCAAATTCGTCTTTTTCGCGTTCGTTGTCGCCCGAGAGCAGATAAATCGGGCCCAAATTGCCGAGGTAGTCGAGCACTTTGGCCAGGCCGCCGCGCATACTGCTTTGGGCTTCAAAATAACCTTTTACCTTGCCGTCGACAGCCAGACAGGTGTTGCCTTTACGGTCTTCGGCATTTCCGGTTATCCATGTCGCGCTGCCGAGTTGGAGGCGGTGTTTGCCAAAGACGGCCTCCACGCCTTGCCCGGGTATTTCCTGCCATTGGTCAGGTTGGGGCAATTCATCGGGCAGCCATTGGTATTGGCGCTGAAGATATTGGTATACCTGCACGCTGAGAGGATGCCCCGAGGGCTTGGCCAGCGCGGCAACCAGGCGGGCTTCGCTTTCGCCAAGCTGACCGTGGAAAGTCATGCCAGTCGATTTGCGGCTGGTGAGCGTGCCGGTTTTGTCGACCACCACGGCGTCTACCGCTTCGATAGATTCGATCACGACGGTATTGCGCAGGTAAAATTCGTGACGACCCAATATTCGCAGCACATTGCCGAAAATAAAAGGAATGGCCAGCGCTACCGCACAAGGGCAGGCGATGATCAAAACTGCGGTGAAGGAGTTGATGGCAATCGTTGTATCGCGGGGCAGCCAATAGGCCAACGTAGAAAAACCGACCAGCAGAATGGCAAAGGTGAAGTATTTGCCAACGCGGTCGGCCAGGCGACTGGCAGCGAGGTATTGGGGTTTGTTGAAGGCTTCGTTGTTCCACAACTGCGTGAGGTAGCTCTGCGAGACTTTTCGGTTGACCATCAGCTCGATGGCGCCGCCGGTCTGGCGACCCCCGGCAAATACTTTTTCGCCTTTGGCGACGGGCACGGGCGCTGATTCGCCGGTGACGAAGCTGTAGTCAATCTGCGCATCGCCGTCGAGCAGGGTAGCGTCGGCGGGTATGATCTCCTGGTTGCGCACAATGATCTGATCGCCGGGCTTTAAGCGGTCAAGCGATACACTGGTGGTCGTTACCCCTTTTTTTAACAAGGCCGCAATGGGAAAATACGATCGGTAGTCGCGCTCAAATGAAATATGATAATAGGTGCGCTGTTGAAACCACTTGCCGATGAGCAGGAAAAATACGAGCCCCGCCAGACTGTCCATAAAACCCGCCCCGGCGCCCGAGAGGATTTCGTAAGCGCTTCTGAAATAAAAAGTGACGATACCCAGCGAAATGGGTATGTCCATGTTGAGCTGGCCCTGCCGGATACCCCGCCAGGCGGAAAACAGATAGTCTTTACCGCTGAATAACAATACCGGCGTAGCCAGCAGGATATTGAGGTAACCAAACAGGCGCACAAAAGACGCTTCAGAGAGGGCTTCCAGGCCCAGGTATTCGGGAAAACTCAATAGCATGATGTTGCCGAAGGCAAAACCCGCTACGCCAAGCTGATAGTAAAAAGTGCGATTGACAACAGGGCGCTTGTCGACGTTGAGGTTGCTGTAGTTGATGGCCGGTTCGTAGCCCAGGCTGGCGAGCAATTCGACGACCTTGCGCAGCGAGGTGTTTTTTTCTTCAAAACTGATGAAGACTTCTTTTTTGGGAAAATGGACCTTGGAGACCGTTATCCCGTCAGAGAGCCGGTAGAGGTTTTCCAATAGCCAAATACAGGAATTACAGTGCATCGAGGGCACGTAGAAGGTTGCATTGGTGTGAACGCCGTCGCTGAATTGTACCAGGCTTTCTTTCACCTCAGGGTCGTCGAGGTAGGCGTATTCGCCTTTGGATTTGCCTTTCAGACTGATGCCGGCGTTTTGGTCGAGGTCGTAGTATTTGCACAAGCCGTTGCTGTTCAGGATATCGTAGACCATACGGCAACCTTCGCAACAAAACGGTTTGTCGTCGAAGCGTATGGTCTCTTCGGCGCATTCGCTGCCGCAGTGGTAGCAGGTATCGTGCTGCGGCGCTACGCGTAGCGTTGTTTTGTCTTGGCTTGCGACAGGCATTATCTGTATTTTGGGCGTAAAATTAACATTTCATCTACTACGCGGTTTGTGATTTGCATCAGTTGTATAAATGACAAATGTCACTCCATCGCACTTTGCTGTTGGGCCATTCATACGCATTACTCAACGGCGCCCGTTGATCAACTGTTTTTCCAAATCTTCGAGTGAAACGCCTTTGGTTTCCGGCATCATTCGCCACACGAACAGCAGTTGGAGCACCATCATAAAGGCAAAAATGGCGAATACCGGCGCGGCGCCGATTTTAACAAAAAGTACCGGCACCAGGGAGGGGATGGCCGCTGCCAGCACCCAGTGGACCGAACTGCCGAATGCCTGACCGTTGGCGCGCAGGTGGGTGGGGAATATTTCTGAAATAAANNGGAAGATGGGCACCGCCATGCCTTTTATACCCATGGCAAAAGCCAATGCAACAAGCGACAGCGATACGATATAGCCAAAAGAACCGATGTACATCAGCTGCCGGCGCCCAAAGCGGTCGATAAGCGATAAGCCGACAAATGTAAATATCAGGTTGGTAACGCCGATGCCCACGCTGCTGAGCAGTGCCGAGCTTTTCTCGAGTCCTGCAATTTCAAAAATGCGGGGGGCGTAGTACAGGAAGGCGTTGATGCCCGAAAACTGGTTGAAAAACGCCACCAGAAAGGCCAGCACGAGCGGAAAGCGATAGCGCCGGCTAAAGATTGTCTCGCCGTTGTCGGATTCTGCGTGGTCGGCTATGATGCGGGTCATCTCCTTCTCCGTGTCGATACCGGGGTCTATCAGCCGCAGGGTTGCGGCCGTAGCCGCCCGGTCGTGTTTTTTGATCAACAGCCAGCGCGGACTTTCGGGTACGGTAATCACCATAACGGTATACAACAATGCCGGAAAACCTTCCACGCCGAGCATCCAGCGCCAGGCGTTGTGTTCGATGCCGCTGAGCAGGTAATTGGACAAGAAAGCGGCCAGGATGCCGAAGACGATATTAAACTGGTATAATGCCACAAGCCTGCCGCGATTGCCCGCAGGAGCAATTTCTGAGATATACGCCGGCGCGGCAACGGTAGAGGCGCCTACGCCAAGTCCGCCCAAAAACCGGAAAAACGCGAATATCCAGGGATCGCCGGCCATCGCCGAGCCTACTGCCGATACAAAATAGAACACCCCGATCCAAAACAGCGTTTTTTTGCGCCCCAGGCGGTCGGTGGGTATGCCGCCGAAAATTGCGCCGACAACCGTGCCCCACAAGGCCGATGACATGACTACAAAACCATGAAATACCTCGCCGCGCGGCCACAAGGCTTGTAGCGATAAGTCGGCGCCGGAAATAACAACCGTATCAAATCCAAATAAAAAGCCGGCCAGCGCTACGGTGATCGACCAGAAGAAAATTTTGCGGTGGTTCATGCGTTTTGTTTTAAATAAACCTATTCAATATATTCTCCACATACTCCTGCCGCCCGCTGCGTTGCTGCGGTTCGGGGGATTCGTGGGCAATGGCGGCCAGGTCGGTCAGCGACAGCTTGCCGGCTTCAAAATCTTTGCCTTTGCCGCTGTCGAAGGAGGCGTAGCGGTCTTTGCGGAGTGTTGGGTATTCTGATTTGTCCAGGATGGCCTGGGCGGTTAGCAGCGCCCGGGCAAAGGCGTCCATGCCGCCGATATGGGNNGCCCTGGAGGCCGCCCGATTGCAATAGCACCAGCATGGCTTCGGTGAGCTCGTAAAGGTCGACGGGAAACTGGTCGGTGTCCCAGCCGTTCTGGTAGTCGCCGCGGTTGGCGTCGAGGCTGCCGAGCATGCCGGCGTTGGCAGCCACTTGCATTTCGTGTTGCATGGTGTGCTGGGCCAGGGTGGCGTGGTTGAACTCCAGGTTGAGCTTGAAGTCGTCCTGCAGGCCGTATTCCCGCAGAAAACCGATGCAGGTGGCCGCGTCGAAGTCGTACTGGTGTTTGCTCGGCTCCATGGGTTTGGGTTCAATGAAAAATGTGCCTTTGAAACCCTGGCTGCGGGCATAGTCTTTCGCCATATGCAGAAATTGGGCCATGTGGTCGAGCTCGCGTTTCATATCGGTATTGAGCAGCGACATATAGCCTTCTCTGCCGCCCCAGAACACGTAGTTTTCGCCGCCGAGTTTGATGGTGGCATCCAGGGCGTTTTTGACCTGTGCCCCGGCGTAGGCCACTACGGTAAAATCGGGGTTGGTGGCGGCGCCGTTCATGTAGCGGGGGTGACTAAACAGGTTGGCGGTGCCCCAGAGTAATTTTACGCCCGTTTCTTTTTGTTTTTGAAGGGCATAATCGGTGATGATTTCCAGACGTTTGGCGCTTTCTGCCAATGTTGCGCCTTCGGCCACAAAGTCGTAATCGTGAAAGCAGTAGTAATGCACGCCCAGTTTGGTAATAAACTCAAATGCGGCGTCCATTTTATCTTTAGCCTGTTGGATGGGGTCGGCGGCCGTCGCCCAGGGAAAATTTTTCGTACCGGCGCCAAAGGGGTCGCCGCCGTTGCCGCAGAAGGTGTGCCACCAGCAAACGGCAAATTTGAAGTGGTCTTTCATCGTTTTGCCGCCGACGATCCGGTTTTCGTCGTACCAGCGGAAGGCCAGCGGGTTGTCGCTTTCGAGGCCCTCATAGGGTATTTTACCGATGGTGTGGAAGTATTGTTTATTTGACATAATGAATTGATTTTTAATTTTTAACTAAAAAATGGCGCTTTAAAAAACTTTTAGCCCTTAGTGGTACTTTGTGCCCTTTGTGTCTTGGTGGCGAAAAAAAGTTTAGAAAAGACTGTAATCACCGGCATCAAGCAAGCGCCTTCTCCAATTCCTTCACCCAGGCGAGGTAAGCGTCGGCATACAACCCGTTTATGTTGGTTGGTTCGTATACTTTCACCACTGTGCCGCCTTTCATCGCTTCGTTTACAGCGCTGAAAAAGCCCGTAGCCACGCCCGCCGCCTTCGCAGCGCCGACGGCGCCCGTGGTCTCCAGCAGTTCGATACGGCAACCTACGAGGTTTGAAATAGCGCTTGAAAACACGGCGGACTGAAACAGGTTGTCGTTGCCCACCCGCATCACCTGCACGTTGAGGCCCATGTTTTTTAGTATAGCTATGCCGTAAACAAAAGAAAAGGCGATACCCTCCAGTGCTGCGCGATACACATGCGCTTTGGTGTGCTGGTTAAAATGCAGGTTAATCATATAGGCGCCGACATTCCGGTTGCCCAGCATGCGTTCGGCGCCGTTGCCGAAAGGCAAAATCCGTAAACCATCAGCGCCTGCGCCGATCTTTGCGGCCATCTGCTCCATTTCGCTGTAAGACAAGCCGTCGCCGGCGAAGTTTTTCTTCAGCCACGCGTATTGACTGCCGGCGCCGTTGATGCATAGTAAAATCCCGATGCGGGGGTTATTTTTTGAGTGATTGACATGGGCGAAACTGTTCACCCTGGATTGCGGGTCATAAACGGGGCTATCCACTACGCCGTAAACCACGCCGGAAGTACCGCCGGTGGCGGCAATTTCGCCGGGTTCGAGCACATTGAGGCTCATAGCGTTATTGGGCTGGTCGCCGGCGCGGTAGGCGACGGGGATGCCGGCTTTTAATCCGGTGGCCTCGGCGGCAGACTGGGTTAGTGCGCCTTGCAGTGAAAACGTGGGCACTACCGCAGGCAGCAACTTGTTGTCGAAGCCTAAATTTTCGAGCAGAAAATCGGCTGCCGCATCCTTTTTGAAATCCCAGAAGATGCCTTCCGACAAGCCGCTCGGCGTAGTGAGCGTTTCGCCGGTGAGTCGCAGTGCGATATAATCGCCGGGCAGCATAATATGGTGAATATTGGCATAAATCTCCGGTTCGTTTTCCTTCACCCATTTCAATTTGGAAGCCGTAAAATTGCCCGGCAGGTTGAGCAGGTGGGCAAGACAGCGTTCGTGCCCGATCATTTCAGCGGCCTGGTCGCCGACGCCCACGGCCCGGCTGTCGCACCAAATGATAGCGGGGCGGAGCGCCTTGCCGTGTTCATCAACCGCCACCAGGCCGTGCATTTGATAAGCAATGCCGATGCCGCCGATGCGCTCGGCGGGTATGGCCGTCTTTTGCAACAATTTTTTAGTAGACAGACAAATATTGTTCCACCAAATATCGGGATCTTGCTCGGCCCAGCCTGGCGAAGGCGCCAGTATTTCCATTTCCACATCGGGCGATTGTACGGTGGCGATAGTAACGCCGGTTTCGGCGTTGACGAGCGCCGCTTTAACTGACGAAGAGCCGATGTCGTAGCCGAGTAAGTACATGATTGTATGCAGGTTTTAGGGAATTGCAGCATCACAGGGATGGGCAATGATTTTAGCAAACCGATAGAAAAAGCGCATTTAGCGACCTGGTTTGAGGCGGAACCAACAAAACGCCAGCGTAAATACCGCCAATCCGCCCATCAAATAAACGATAAAAGCCGGCATGCCGTGGCTGTGGGAGTGAGCATGCCCGTGTCCCGCCTCAAAAGTCAGCGTAGCCCAGTTCGACTCGTGGGTCAAACCCGGTTCGTTAGACAGCGCCATGTGGATGGTGCGCAGGAACCATTGTCCCTCGTGGTCGACTTTCAGGGCGACCACGCCGTCGGCGCCGGTTTGCAATTTGACGTCGTTATGTTGGTGGCCCTCGCCGTCAGGGCTGTGAGTATGGCCTTCTGCGCCGAAACCGGCGTATACCAGTTGGTTGGCCAGGGGTTGACCTTTGTACAAGAGCTTGACGCGAAGCGTTTCGCCTATTGACAAATCGTATGGATTGGTTTCAGGCACAAACTCGATGGGATAGCCGAGAACCGATTTCCAGTCATCCGTTTTGGCGTTGCCGACCTGAAAAACGGCCTTGACGTGTTTGGAATATTTTTCCACGGCATTTTTATCGAGCGCATTGTTTTGCTTGCGCCATTCGAGCATATCGAGAACGCCGTCGTGTTCGAGGTATTCGTTAAATTCCTTGGCGGTAAGTTCGATATTGTTGGGATGGGTTGAAAGTCCGGCTACCCAGGTACCGGGGTCGCCCGTTTTGAAATTGAGCACGGTAACGCTGTCGACCTCCGTCCACTGGCTGCTATCGGGATGCAGACGAGCGCCGTTGCCGACCAGGCTGACATCGCGCATGCGCTTGCGGGCAATGGCGTTTTCGCTGTTGTCAAAAGTGCCGTTGTACAAAAGCAAAGTAGCAATGGTATTGGGCTGCAGGAAGAAAGTGTTCATTTTGAGGAACATGTCGTGGCTGCAAAACAGCAGAAAGGCGGCGGTGAGGAGGAGGAGGTTTTTCATATTTAGACTGTTAAATTCGATGTGTTCCTTACGCATTTAAAATTCCACAAAATAGGAAAATTAGAGGAATGAGCTTACCTTATAACCATGATCACGTTAAGAGCTTGTTTGAGAATTCATCAATTGCCTACGTGCGGCAAATTTTCTTTGATTCGCTTCGCGAGTTCNNGGAGGAGGTTTTTCATATTTATTAGCTGTTAAATCCGATACAACCCTGGCATTCATCATCACACAATAATAGAAAAATTAGAAGAATGAGTTTATATTACGATCATGATTACGTTAAAGAATTTTGAAAAATATACGCCGCCCAAAATTCTCGAGCGCGGGAAAGACTATTACGATGCCGGCGCCGTAGAAGAGCTGGAGGAAGAAGAAACCGGCGTTTGGCGCGCAGTGGTGTCCGGTACGGAGCACT
>JRYG01002936.1_pt1 | contig 13573 bp, 8 predicted proteins | sample 235341 | NCBI WGS metagenome assembly JRYG01 (sample SAMN03074218, study PRJNA261478) | activated sludge metagenome | biome: Wastewater Treatment Plant; feature: Wastewater; material: Activated sludge; isolation source: activated biomass of a wastewater treatment plant treating hydrocarbon... ... | reverse complement strand
ATCGTCCAACTCGGCGGCCAAACAGCCCTCAAACTCGCCGGCGAATTCCATAAACGCGGCATCAAAATTTTCGGCACCGATTTTCCTTCGATGGATCTCGCCGAAGACCGCGGCGCCTTCTCCGACCTGCTCAAAGCGCTCGATATCCCATACCCGCTTTACGGCGTAGCCAATGACGCCGACGAAGCCCTGCGCGTAGCCAAAAAAGTCGGCTACCCCGTGCTGGTGCGCCCCTCTTATGTGCTCGGCGGCCAGTACATGCGCATTGTGATCAACGATGAAGAACTGGAACGCCACGTATTGTCGATTTTTAAACACATGCCCGACAACAAAGTGCTGGTCGACCATTTTCTCGAACGCGCCAAAGAAGCCGAAATCGACGCCATCTGCGACGGCGAGCAGGTGCACATCATGGGCATCATGGAGCATATCGAACCCGCCGGCATCCACTCGGGCGATAGCTCGGCGGTGCTGCCTACTTACAGCTTGTCGGTGGCAGCGGTAGCCACCATGGTGGAGTATACGGAAAAATTGGCCAAGGCGCTCAATATCAGAGGATTGATCAATGTGCAGTTTGCCATCAAAGGCGATCAGGTATACGTGATCGAAGCCAACCCCCGCGCTTCGCGCACTACGCCGTTTATCGCCAAAGCATATAAGGTGCCTTATCTGCAAATTGCTACCAAAATTATGCTGGGCACGCACAAACTCAGCGATTTTGACATCAAACCCCAACCCAGCGGTTTTGCAATCAAAGTACCCGTTTTTTCTTTTGAAAAATTCCCCAACGTAGACAAAAACCTGGGCCCCGAAATGAAATCGACGGGGGAGGCAATACGCTTTATCCGCGATTTGTCGGATCCCTTCTTCCGTGAATTGGACCGCAACCGAAATATGTATTTGACGAGGTAAGATTTTGCAAAAATTCTCATTTTTGCAAAATGCGCTTGTCCGTTTTTTTCATAAGCCTTTTGGCGCTTATCATGGCGTTTTGCAACCGCAATACGACGCCTGCCGACTCGCCGTACCTCAACCTGGCCGACGGCGTCAAATACATGGGTATGGAGACCTGCCGCACCTGCCACACCAACGTGCACGCCACTTTTATCCATACCGGTATGGGCCGCTCTTTTGACCTCGCAACGCCCTCCAAAAGCGCAGCTACCTACGGCGCCCACGCTATTGTTTACGATACCGTCAACGATCTCTACTACAAACCGTTTTTCCGCGATAGCGCGCTGTATATTCTGGAATTCAGGCTGGAAGGGCGCGACACAGTGCACAAACGCCTGGAAAAGGTAAGCTACATCGTAGGATCGGGGCAACACACCAATTCTCACATCGTCGACGTAAACGGCTATATCTACCAGGCGCCGATTACCTACTACACCCAGGAAAAGCGCTGGGACCTGGCGCCGGGTTTTGATGAGTTCAACGAGCGATTCGACCGGATTCTGACCGCCGAGTGTATTACCTGCCACAATCATTATCCGCAATTGGTTGAAGGCGCTATCAACAAATACGCACAAATGCCGCGCGGCATCGAATGCGAACGCTGCCACGGACCGGGGGAAATTCATGTCAGAGAAAAATTGGCGGGGCGCCTTGTGGATACTGCCACCCAAATCGACTACACGATCGTGAACCCTCGCGATCTGCCCCGCGATTTGCAGATGGACCTCTGCCAGCGTTGCCACTTGCAGGGCGTTGCCGTACTGGAAGACGGCAAGACTTNNAGGTGATGAACGTGTTTATGCCCCGTTTTTCCAATTCTTCCGAAAAGTTTATCATGGCCTCGCAGGCCGACAGGCTTAGGCTGAGCGCCTGCTATAAGTTGAGCGAAATGACCTGCCTTACCTGCCATAATCCGCATCTCAGCGTTAAAGAGACGGGTAGGCAGCAGTACAACAACGCCTGCCAGGGATGCCATACCCGACAAACCTGTACGGCGCCAATGGCGGAACGCCGGTCAATAGCCGACGATTGCTCGGCTTGTCACATGCCCCGTTCCGGCAGCACGGATATTCCCCACGTGAATATCACCGATCATTTTATTAGCAAAACCAATATTGCCGGAAAAAACGCGGCGTCAACCTCGGCAAAGAAAGACCAGGTAGACTTTTTAGGGTTGCAAATACTGACCAAAGACAGCCCCACGCCACTGGAAATGGCCAAAGGATATATCGCCGTTTACGATAAATACCTGGCCTCCCCGGTTATGCTCGATTCGGCCAAGTGGTACCTCGACCGTAGCAAAGCCCCCCGAAAACAGCAGTTTCCCGTATTGGTGCATTATTATTTTACTAAAAAAGACTTCGGCGCCATAGCCAACCTGGCCGCGAAAATCGACCCCGCCAAAGAAACCGATGGCTGGACCGCCTACCGCATTGGCGAGGCGATGTTTCAAACCGGAAATTATCCCGTAGCCGTAGCGTTTTACGAACGCTCCCTGGCGCTGTTGCCCTACCAACTCGATTTCCGCGAAAAGTTGGGCGTGGCCTATGCGGCAACCCGGCAAATTCCGCAGGCGATTGCCGCGCTGGAGTGGGTGCTTAAAGAAAATCCAAAGCGGAAAATAGCCCTCGCCAACCTGGGCTATATTTATGTTTCACAACGACAGTTTGAAAAAGGCGAAGCACTCTACGATAAAGCCCTCGCACTCGACCCCGACTACGAGCAGGCCCTGCTCAATAAGGCTGCCGTGCGGCTTTTTCGCAACGATTGCGCGGCGGCGGCGCCGCTGTTACGGCGTATCCTCAAGCGGAATCCTTCCCAAAATCAGGCCCGGCGCGCTTTGGCACAGTGTGGAGAGTAGAAACTGTTGTCCTTGTGGGTCGCCTGTTTATGAAACTAATGACTGCAATTCGCGTTCCAGTATGATATCAAGGCGAAACCTGTTTCATTTTCTCCCTAACTTTGCATGCGAAAACGACACAAACCCGGTTATATGCTATTGAGAATCCACTACTCCCTCGCTATACTGCTACTGGCTTATAGCCCATTTGTTGCAGCGCAACAAAGCAATGGCGAAGACATCCTGATCAAAAACTGGCAGACTTTTCACGACAAGGGCGAGTACGATAAGGCCGTCGAACAAGCGCGACTGATTTTTCAGTTGGGCAAATCGACCAATAACGGCGAACTCATGGCCCAATCCCTGAATTGGGAAGCCCGCTCCTGCCTGAAAATGACCAGACGCCAGTCTGCCAACCGCAACAACGCCGAAAAAGCCCTCAAAAAAAGCCAGGAATTACTGGCCCCCCTGAATAACAGAGCGCTGGAGACCGATAACTTGAAGTTGCTCCTGGAGATTGCAACACAAGAGGGTGACGCTACTGCCCAGGCCTTATACCAAAAACAGCTCTCCGCCATCGAAAACGAGATCGCCGCAGGAGAGGCCAATCGCACCCTGACAGAAAAAGTAGCCCGACTGGGCAGCCAAACCGCCAACCTGCAACAACGCGTGCAATCGCTCAGCGCCGCCCAAATGAAAGCCGAACTGCTGCTGGCTATGCAGAAAAATTATACCGACTCCATCGAAATGGCGCGCATGCAGGATGCTTTTTTATTGGAAAAAAAAGAATTGGAGCTCAAAGACCAGAAAACGCAGGTAGCCTTGCAGCAAAACCAACTTCGCCTCCAGTCGTCGCAGCGCAATTTCTTTATCGCTATTGCCGGCATACTTTTGATTTTGGCAGCGGGTATTTATTTCCGCTTTAGCGAAACAAAAAAATACAACATCATCCTTAACGCCAAAAACGAAGCCCTTATCGCCGAACAACAACGCTCGGAGATGCTCCTGCTCAATATCCTGCCGGCAATGGTAGCCGACGAACTGAAAAATAGCGGCATCACCAAAGCCCGCCGCTACGAGCAGGCAACTGTGATGTTTTCCGACTTTAAGGATTTCAGCCAGATCGCCAAGTCGATGCCGCCGGAGCAATTGGTGGCTGAACTCGACGTCTACTTCAAGGCCTTCGATGATATTATTAGCAAATATCAAATAGAAAAGATCAAAACCATCGGCGACGCCTATATGTGTGTTGGCGGTATACCCGATGTGTTGAATAGCTCGCCTCAAGACGTAGTACAAGCGGCGCTGGAAATCCAGAAAGTGCTCGCCAAATTCAAAGCCGAAAGGCAAAAAGCCGGCAAACCCTATTTCGAAGCCCGCATCGGCATCCATACAGGTCCGCTGGTGGCCGGCGTGGTGGGCTCTAAAAAATTTGCCTATGATATCTGGGGCGACACGGTGAACATTGCCTCCCGCCTCGAAACCAGTAGCGAAGCCGGACGCGTAAATATTTCAGAAACTACTTTCGAATTCGTTAAGTCGAGTTTTAAATGCGAACCCCGCGGACTTATTGCCATTAAAAACCTCAACCCGGTGTCGATGTATTTTGTAGAGGCATAGGCCGCTATGCCGTTGCGTTGATATCATGCCGGAACATGGCATTTTATGGCATATCTTTATGGTTTTTTTTCGCCAGGCCCATATTGTATGTTTATTACAGGGCCTAGATAGACAAAATAGTTTCAACCCGTGTATAATATGCCTGAAACGACAAAGCCAATGTTCAGAGCCCCTGCCTGGGCCGCTCAATTTCCTGACCTGGCCGTTGCCGAAAGTACCCGGCATGGCGGCGTGAGTCCGGCGCCTTATCAGTCCCTTAACCTGGGCTGGAGCACCGAAGACGCCCCCGAAAATACCGCCGAAAACCGCCGCCGGTTCGCCGAAGCGCTGGGCTTCGGCGAGTTGCAAATGGCGAGCTCACACCAGGTTCACGGCAATGAGGTGCTGAAGGTGATGTCGCCAGGCCGCTACGACGGCTATGATGCACTGATTACACAGGAGCCCGGAATTCTGCTGGCCGTATCTGTAGCTGATTGTGTGCCTGTATTGATTTACGACCCGGCCAACAAAGCAATAGCCGCTATTCACGCCGGCTGGCGGGGCGCCGCAACGGGTATTGTAGCCAAGACCATTGCGCAGATGTACTCGGAATTTCAAACCAACCCCGCCGATTGTTTCGCTTTCATCGGTACTTGCATTGACGAGTGTTCTTTTGAGGTTAACGTCGATGTAGCCGACCATTTTGCCGAAGATTTCAAACGCTGGGACCCCGCGCTGAACAAATTTTTCGTAGACCTCAAAAACGCCAATAAGTCCCAGCTTCTGACGGCAGGCCTATCCGAAAATCGCATTGAAATATCCCCCTTTTCTACCGTTATCCACAACGAAGATTACTTTTCGCACAGAAAGGAAAAAGGTATTACCGGGAGATTTACCGGAGCTATTGGCAAATTCTCGCATAGTCATACTCCCACACGCTCTTAGTCAACGGCAATCCGGAAAAACTGCATGCGCGATTCGCCGTATACGCCCAGCAAATAAACGCCAGGCGTCAGGTTGTAAGGCGCCAGCGCCACCTGAGTCGTCAGGCCCAAATCCTGACGTGATATTTGAGCGCCTTTGCTATCATATAAAATAGCATAGGTGTTTCCAGGCCACTGCTGGAATACGTTGAGTATGCCGGAACGACTTACCGGGTTGGGGTATACCGATATTTGATCTTGCTTGATGTCGGTCACAGCTACCACCAGCGTGTCAATTTGCAGGTTGATATTGTCAATGTAGAGTACATTGCCGTAGCGGCCCAGGTTGCGGAAGGCGACGATAAGATGTTCGCTGCCTGCATAAGCCGATAAATCGAGCGTATCGGTGCGCCATTGCTCGTTGGTGGGCGTAAAATAGTCGGTAGTCGCCGGGGCAGTAGCCAATTCCTCGCCGCCCTTGCGGTACAACTCCTCGAAAGTAGCGCCGCAATCGGCAGAAACCAGTATGGCCAGGGTATCTACGTAAGGATAACCGTAAAGCGTATAAGCTATATCGTAAATGAGGCTGGCTTCATCGGCGCCGGCCAGGTCGAGCGACATGCGCAAATCGTCTGCCGAGCCCTGCGAATCGATGTAGTAGTTGTCAAAATATGCGCATTGCGTGCTCTGCCCATAACCGCCAATAGAGGTATTCAACGACCATTCGCCTCCGGCGCTTTCGCTTTGAATGGAAAATCCTGTTGGCGGAAAATTGGCCTGAAATCCTTCCTGAAGGGTAGACGGGATATCGTAATTTTGAATAGAGACATACAGACTGTCGGTATCGCTTTGGCCCGTTCCATCAGTAACGGTTAGTGTGACCAGGAATTCGCCGGGCTGGCTGAAATATGCAACCGGGTTGCGAAGGCTGGAAGTAGCCGGCTGCCCCCCCTCAAAAGTCCAACTCCAACTCGCGCCGGCATGGTTGAGTATGGAATAATCTTCAAAATAAAAAGAATCGATCTGGCAGATGACCGTCTGAACGAGTTTGTCGACCATTGCTTTGGCAACGGGCTGCTGTACGGTATCAACTACCGGGCTTTCCCAAATGCCCTTGCCGTAGGATGCCAGTCTGATTTTGCCGTCGCGGTAAAAAGGCCGGGCGCTTTGCGTCGAGATGAACTCGGGCAGGCCCTCATTAACCGGTATCCAATCCGCCATGGCGTTATTGCGGTAGTAGACGGTTTTATCGGTGAAGACATATATACTGCCGTCGGCGCCTCCTATGTGTACGATATTGTGTACTCTTTCGCCGTTAAGCGCCGGCGTGCTGAGGTTTGTCCAAGCGGCGCCGCCGTCGGCGGTTTTGTATACTTTTTTACCATCGACGCCGTTGACGTAACCTATCCACAATTCATTGTCGTTGAGCGGATTGAGCGCGAGTTGTATTAAGCGGCTATTGGCCGGAGGCAATACCAATTGCGACCAGTTGGCGCCGCCGTCGGTTGTTTTCCACAATCGCCCCGAGCTACCCGAAAATGCCTGCGCTACATACATTACCTGTGGATTGCGCCGCGATATTTCAATGTGGAAGACTTTGCTGTTGGGGTTATCCCCGAAACTATGGAGCAGGGTGAATGAAGCCCCGCCGTCGGTAGTTTTCCACAATTGGTGGTCTTTTCCTGTAAAGGCAATATTGTAACAATCGGGATGAAATTCCAATTCGGAAGATTCGCCTGCGAAATAACTCTCGTTGGGGTCTATACCAAAGCTGAAATAGTTGAGCTCGCCGGGAACAGTTGCGGGCATCAGGCAGCCATTCACGTCAGAGAAATAGGTTTTTCGGTTAAACCCGGGGTTGACATAACCGGTGGGGGCCTCGCCGCCGCCCAGATTCATGAAGGTGTTGGGGCCGTAGTTTTCGTGGTAGCCGAGGTTGCCATTGTGGTATAAACCGCCGACCAGCACGTCTTCATTCCAGCCGGAGCCAAAACCCCAGTAATCACTGGCCCTGAGCCCGTCGCTTTTTCTGATGCTGTTGGCGGCGGACTGGAAAAAGTCGGTGGAGCGATAAATCCCGCCGTCGGTGGTAATCCAATAGTAATTGCCCAGCGCCCTGAAGTCCTGCATATCCACGTGGATGGTGATCTGATTGCCCTGATTACCGCCAAGCGGCGTGTAGGTGGCGCCGCCATCCTGGGAACTCCACAGGTTGAGCCCCCCGATGAGTATTTTGTCGGGGTCGGTGTTTGACACCATAATGGCACAGTTATAAAACCCCTGCCAATAGCCGCCTTCAACGGGGTTAATGGCGCCCAGATTGGGGTGCTGAGGGGAATAAGGGCCGCCGTAGGGCGGGTTGGGCAAGGTCCAGCTCTGCCCGCCGTCGTTGCTGCGCAGCACCCCGATGAATCCCATGTCGCCGTCTTTCGACTGCCCAATGAGATAGGCGTAAACGCGGTTGGGATCGGCGGGCGTTACGCCGATGCGGGCGCCTTCGTCGTTGCGCTCGGGGGCGCTGGAGGAATACCAGCCGTTGGATTGCACGGCCCAGGAACCGCCCAGGTTATCGGAAATGAGAAATTCGCAGCTGTTTTGAGCCGGGTTATTTCTGACGAGATAAAGCATATTGGGATTGCCGGCGTTGGGTTTGATGTCATAACAGCGATTGGGGAAGACGAGGCCCCACGTATCTCCGCCGTCAACCGAGCGGTATAAACCGGCATTACAGGCTGCCAGCACAATTTGTGTATCAATGGGGTGAATCAGGATTTCGTTTACGCCCAGATCGCCCGATAAAACGGTTGTCCATTCCTGGCCGCCCGTCGTACTCTTTTTAATATGGTGATACGATCCCGCGAGCACTACATCGGGGTTCACCGGGTGCGCTTCAATGGCCGAAATGCCGCTGTTGAAGTTTTCCCTCATAGTAACGGGCTCCCAAAAATCGCCGCCGTTGGAAGAACGGTAGACTTCCCCGGGTTCGGTGCCGCAGTACATGACTTCCGGCACGGCAGCGCAAAAATCGACGGAGTAGATATTGGCCTGGTCGTGGCCCGGGTTTCCATTAGACTGGATGGCGTACAGGGGGCCTACCGGCGTCCAAACGGCGGTTGTATTGCGAGAGCCGGATGTTTGCCATTGGCGTCTTTTTTCGCGATAAACGCGTTCGGCTTCCGCCAATTCCTGCTGGGTGGGAAATTTTACCCACCCGTTGTCATCCGCATAAACTGCGGCCTTTTTTCGCCAGTGTTTGAAGTATTGGGTATGATAATTTTTTTGAAATACGCGATTATCGAAATAGCGTTTATAGAGGCTGTCTACGACAAACAGATTGGGAATGGGTTTATACATCTCCTGCGCCCAATCGGGGGCGGTTTCAATCTGGTAGGGCAGAGGTTGGGCCAGTTGTTGGGAAATAGCGCGATGAGCGCCAAAAAAGAAGAGGAAAACAAACAGGGCGGCACGCATAATAAGCGGATTAGTGGGTGGAAAAAACTCGTGCCAAAAATAACCAATTGACGGGATTATCGCGACGCGCAAGAAGTCGCCGAAATTGCAGAACGGTTATTGAGAGGCGTGGGTGTGAACTTGCAAAGCATCGCTCACACCCACCAAAGGCCGCTAATATCAGAAATTAGCCCTCAGCGACAGGATAAAGTTCCTGCCGGCGCCTGCTACTCCCGAGCTGTAAGGCCGGTAGCGCTGGTCGGTCATGTTTTCGAGGCCGGCGCTCGCCGACAGTTGGTCGGTGAATTGGTACAAAGCCTTGAAATTGAGCGTATACCAGGCCGGAGAATAGGGGTTGCCGTTTCTGTCGGCAGCGAAAAGATAGGCTGTGCCTCGCCCTTCTTCCGAAAGATTTTCAAAACTCACTTCGCCCGAATAGGCGGCGTAGAATTGCAGGTTGAGCTTACTGGCCTTGTACGTAAGCCTGCTGATGCCAAACCAGGGCGCCGCATGGCGCGACGGGCTGACCTCGCCGTTGTCGAGCTCTTCTTCGCCTTTCTGGTAGTTAATTTGCGAAGAAAAACCAAAACCGCCGGGCAATTTGACTTCCAACCCCAATTGTACCCCGTAAACATGGGCAACCGCAGCGTTTTGAATGGCCTGAACGCCGCTCAGATTGCCGTCGTAGATGATGCTGTCTTGCCCGTTGAGGGTGAAATCGCGCCGCACCATTGCATTATCGAGAATGGTGTAATACCCGGTCAGGTCAACTTTAACCGATTTGCCAAAGATGCGGGCCATGCCCAATTCGGCATTGTAGGCGTATTCGGCTTTCAGATCAGGGTTTGGTACGACGACAGAGCCCGGTTCCGAGTCAAAAATTTTGCCGACATCGTCTACGTTGGGCGCTCGGAAACCCGTGGCAACATTGGCGCTGATGGTCCAAGTATCGGATGGGTTGAACACTAAGCCGAAGCTGCCCGTTAATGCGCCGTTGTTGATTTCCGCTTTGGAGAACGGGAAAGGATAAAATTCCGCGTTGTTGGTGAAATCGGCGTACAGGTTGAAATAATTGTACCTGGCGCCGGCTTGCAACATCGCCTTTTTTGACAACCTGTACTGGTAGTTGAGGTAGGCGGCGTAAGAATTCCAGTAAGACTGCGGATAGCGCGATGGGCCGCGATTGACGGCCCCCGTTGTGATATCTTCATCGGTCCCTGTGGAAATAACATCGTCGGTAACGGCTTCGAGGCCGTAAAACAGCGTCTGCCTGTCGCCCGCAGTTTTGATGAAGTCGATATTAGCCGACCAGGCGTTTACTTTTTCATACCGGTTAAAACGGGTTGAACTGTTCAAATCCCGGTCGAAGCGGCTTTCTTCAAATTGCTGGTAGGCCAACCTTACGGTTAATTGGTCATATATCCCGTTGTTGGCGCTGTGGGTAACCTGAAGGGCGTTCATCAGCCATACCTGTGGGCCGTAGCGCCACTCTGCACTGCGCGGCAGGCCGTTGCTTCGCGTGCGGATGAGTCTGTCGTAGCGGTCGAAGTCGGAGGTGGCCGAATAGTGAAAACCGAATTGAAAATCCCAGTTTTCATGCGGCTGATACCGGATTTTCTGCATCATACTGATCTGCGAATAGCCGGTGGGGCGCTGCACCAAGGGGTCGTTGTTGGTCACTACCACATCTTTGCCGTCCTGGCGTTCTACGTAAAAAGGCCGCAGGTAATCGTCGGGGCCGAAAGACCCCATACGCAAATCGCCGAAATCGTTGCTGGAGTAGCTACTCACAAAAGCCCATTTTTTACCGCCCACGTTCACATCAAAATGGCCGGTCCGCTCGCTGTTGGCGGAGGCGTAACGCCCCACTACTTTGCCCGAAACATGGGCGTGGTCGTAGGGGCAAAACTGGTGGGTGAGGGTTTGAAAACTCATTACCCCGCCGATGGCGTCGCTGCCGTAAATAATAGAACCCGGGCCGAAAAATACTTCGGCGCGCTCCACCGCAAAGGGGTCGAGCGAAATCACATTCTGCAGGTTGCCGCTGCGAAAGATGGCGGTATTCATCCGCACCCCGTCAACGGTATAGAGCAGGCGGTTGGTGGCAAATCCCCTGATTATAGGACTTCCGCCGCCTTGCTGGCTTTTTTGGATAAAAACTTCCCCGGAGGCGCCAAGCATATCGGCGGCAGTCTGCGGGTTTTGCAAGGCCACATCCCGAGGTATGATCGAAATGATCCTGGAGGGGATATCTCGTTTGGATTGATTCCAGCGCGTGGCGGACACCACCACCTGGTCGAGCGAAATATTGGTAGAAATGAGGCCTATGTTGAATTGGCTCTGTTCCAGTTCGAAGTAGCTGCGCGTTTCTGTTTGATACCCCATCAACCTTATTTCAATGGCCGTTGCGCCCCGAAATTCGCTGATGTCGGCTTGCCCGCCGGCATTAGTGATGGCAAATGCCGAGGGTTCGTTACTGGAAAGGGTGACTAGCTCAAGCGCCTGCCCTGTTTCCTGATCGCGAATGGTGATGATTTGGGAAAAGGCCGCGTGATAAAATCCAACGCATAGCCAAAATAACCATAACTTTTTCATTATGAATATTTTAAAAATAATTTAAACAAATAGACGAAACCTGCCAGTCTAATGGAAAGGCAAGTGTTGGTTGATACCGACTTGTTCAAATTATTTCAGGCGGGGGCTTCGGAGGAGCTAAAGGGTTGAAAGGATAATACCCGGTTGTTACATAAAAGTTCGTACCCCCGGAAAGCCCGTCAACAGGCAGCGATAGTCGCCATTGCCAGGGGCTGGAATAGTATAGGTGCTGAATAAAGCTGATGAGTCGTTGTTGGTTTTCCCGGTGACGGGGGTTGTTGCCCAAAGCCCGGGCAACGAGCAGATATAGCTGGCGGTTGAGTTGGGTCTCTTCTTCGTCAAGCCAACACCAGTAGTAGGTACTGTCGTCCCTGACTTCTATTTCGACCACATCGTACATGTGCCCCCTGTATTCAAATTCGCCTGGTTCTCGCCAGTCGAGTTGGGCGGATGACCGGGCTGTGGCTATTTTTACAAGCGTTAATTCGGATTTTTCCAGCCCTTCAAAGAGTTTTTGTTTGATTTCTCTTTTTACCTGCTTTTTTTCAATATGCAACCAACTGTAGGTGGCCGCAAAAGGCGCCCACAAACAAAACAGCAATAATATGCCGGGCAGTTTGGTCATTTATGTCCTCCTGAGCCATGCCGCATCAGCAGGGTATTGCGTACCAATTCGGCAATGGGATACGGCGGATTTTTCGACATGAGCTCGCGATAGCGCAGGTCGGCCTCGTAAATCATGCCGGCAGTTTCCATGGCGTAAGCTTCCCAGAGTAGTTTGGCATGAGGCCCTGATACGGTATAGTCGCGTTCTTGCGCAATATTTTCTATCGCTTCCTTGTCCAAATCGGGTTCAGCCACCACGAATTCCTGCCGGGCTATTTGTTCGGCAGGGTTGGCTTTGGCCGTTACTTTCCAGTAGTAGCGCGTCCGGGTTTTGAAAATGGGCTTCGAGAGGTCAACAGTATGAGTAGTCTGCCGGGTTTCTTCCTGCCAGATCATGGAGTCTTTTTTGAGATCGTAGATTTGAAACAGCCATTTTCCGGATTTGCCGGTGGGCGAATCCCAGCGGAAAACCGTGGCTTTGGGCAGTAAAAAGCCCTTGGTGGGGATGTAGGGTATCGCTTGCTGTTTCTTTTTACCCTTGGGCGCTTTGGTTTTCTTTTTAGTGGGCGCCGGCGCCGGTTCCGAAGCCTTTTTTCTGGCAGCTATGTCGTTTTCGAAAATAGACATAGATACAATGCTGTTGATGCGGCTGTAAAAATCGCCTGTGATGCCGCCGCGGTTTGCCAGCGGTTTGGCCGGTAATACGGCTTTCAAATCGTGGCTACCCGGCTTGTCTATGATGAAAAGGATCATCCCTTGTAGCAACTCTACCCTGTCGCTAGCTGCAAGCTTTAACGTCCAGTTTCTATTGATGGTCGAACCCAGCCTGAGCGGATAAGATACCGTATCGCCGGGCATCAAATAGGTTACTTTGCCCTGACAATCGAGTACAATGGGCTGGAATTCTTCTTCCTGCGCCTGCAGTTGACAAATTGCAATTAGCCAACAAGCAAATAAGTAAACTTTTTTCATGAAGAATTTACAGGTTTATGTATTTATACTTTCATACACCCTCGTCAATCACAAGCCTTCTAAACATAAAACTCATACACAGCTACAAAATTACTTGGATTTATTTATCAACGAGCGTAGTAATTTTATTTCTTCTTCCATCCTGCTAATTTGTTCCTCAAATAGACGCCGCTCATGATCAGCTAGCGTATATACTCGGCGGAAATAGGCTTTGTGCAAAGGAGAAAAGCTAAAAAAGTGAGTAAGCATGGTAAATTTGATTTGTCCAACCGACATTACCTATGCTTACTCTCAATATCAGCCATGCCGATATTGTAAATGAACGCCATATACTGGTCGGGCCAGGGTTACAGTCGCCAGGAAGTCGCGCAGCTTAGTGGGGTGCACCGCAACTCGGTCAAGAACTACGTCAAGCTGTATAACAAAGGTGGGCTGAATGCCTTGAAGCGTTTTCAATACAAAGGGTTTGCTTCGGTTCTTTCTGGCCATCGGGTTACACTTGAGGCTTATTTTCGGGAGTATCCTCCGCGGACAGCCAAAGAAGCTGCGGCCAAAGTGGAAGCGCTAACCGGCGAAGCTTTAAGCGTTGACGAGGTGCGCCGCTTTATGTACGAAAGGGGAACCCCACCCACAA
>JRYG01001423.1_pt1 | contig 13596 bp, 7 predicted proteins | sample 235341 | NCBI WGS metagenome assembly JRYG01 (sample SAMN03074218, study PRJNA261478) | activated sludge metagenome | biome: Wastewater Treatment Plant; feature: Wastewater; material: Activated sludge; isolation source: activated biomass of a wastewater treatment plant treating hydrocarbon... ... | reverse complement strand
GCCCAGCGCGGCGCTGGCCGAGAGCGCCGGCACCTGCCAGCCCTCGGGGTCCATCTGCCGCCGCAGGGTATTGCGCAGTTCGGACAGGGTCTTGCGCGCCGCCATGCCGATATCTTCCTTGTTGACGACGATGACGTGCGGCACTTCCATGATGCCGGCCTTGAGAAACTGGATGCTGTCGCCCGAGGCCGGCTGGGCGACGAAGCAGGTGGTATCGGTCATCTTGGACACGTCGATTTCCTTCTGCCCGACCCCGACCGTTTCCACCAGCACGATGTCGAAGGCCGCCAGCATCGCCAGACTCATCGGCCAGACCTCGGCGCTGAGGCCGCCGAACTCGCCGCGACAGGCCAGCGAGCGGATGAACACCTCGCGGTCGGCGCCGCTGGCGTGCATCCGCAGCCGGTCGCCCAGCAGTGCCCCGCCGCTGATCGGACTGGACGGATCCACCGCCAGGATAGCTACCTTCAGCCCGCGCCGCCGCCACACCTGGATCAGCGAAGCGGTCAGCGACGACTTGCCGGCGCCCGGCGGGCCGGTGATGCCGATCAGATGGCCGCCGGTGTCCAGCTTTTCCGTCGGCAGCGCATCCAGAAATTCGGCGGCGCGCTGGCGGGCCGCCGGACGGCGGTCGTCCAGCAGGTTGAGCGCCCTGGCTAGCGCCAGCCGGTCGCGACCGCTGACGGCGGCGGCCAGCGCCGCCGGTTCGGGAAGCGCGGCGGTCATGCCGCCGCGACCGGCTGGAGGTCGTTGGCTTTACGGATCAGGTTGAGAATGTCCACCATGATGCCGTTGAGGTCGATGTCCTTGGGGGTGTAGACGGCGGCGATGCCCTTCTCCTTCAGCAGCCTGGCGTCGTTCTCCGGGATGATGCCGCCGATCACCACCGGCAACCCCTTCAGTCCGACCCGATTCAGTTGGTTGAACACGTCCTCGACCATTTCCACGTGGCTGCCGGACAGCACCGACAGGCCGATCAGATGGACGCCTTCCTCCAGTGCCGCCTTGGCGATCTGTTCCGGGGTCAGGCGGATGCCTTCGTAGACGATCTCGAAGCCGACATCGCGCCCCTTCACCGCGATCTGCTCGGCGCCGTTGCTGTGACCGTCCAGGCCCGGCTTGCCGATCAACAGCCGCAGCGGCCGGCCCAGTTCCTCGCCGGTCTTGTTCACCTGGGTCCGAATGGCCACCGCCCGGGCGCCGCGACTGTCGTCGTTGGCGGGAATGTCGATACCGGTCGGGGCGCGGTATTCGCCGAAGATGTCGCGCAAAGTCTGCGACCATTCGCCCGTCGTCACCCCGGCATGGGCGCACAGGATCGACGCCGGCATGATATTCGCGCCGCTGCGTGCCGTCTCGGCCAGATTGGCCAGCGCCGCCTTGACCTCGGCGTTGTTGCGCTTGGCGCGGAAGGCGTTGAGCCGCTCGATCTGTTCGCGTTCGGCCCGCGGATCGACCTTGAGGATGCCGCTGTCCTTGCCGCCGGTCAGCGGCGATTCCTCGGTTTCCTTGTAGCAGTTGAGGCCGACGATCTTGAGGTCGCCGCGTTCGATGGCGCGCATCCGTTCGGTGTGGCTGGCCACCAGTTGCCGCTTGACGTAGCCGGATTCGATGGCCTGCACCATGCCGCCCTGTTCCTGCACCCGCGCCATTTCCTTTTCGGCGCCGTCCACCAGCGCCTTGACCTTGGCGGCGATCACCGGCGAGCCGTCGAAGATGTCGCCGTATTCCAGCAGGTCGGTTTCAAAGGCCAAGACCTGCTGCATCCGCAGCGCCCACTGCTGATCCCACGGGCGAGGCAGGCCCAGCGCCTCGTTCCAGGCGGGGAGTTGGATGGCGCGGGCGCGGGCGTTGCGGGACAGGGTGATGCCCAGCATTTCCAGCACGATGCGCTGCACGTTGTTTTCCGGCTGCGCCTCGGTCAGGCCCAGCGAGTTGACCTGCACCCCATAGCGGAAGCGGCGCATTTCCTCGCTTTGCACGCCGTAGCGTTCGCGGGTCAGTTTGTCCCACAGCTCCACGAACGCCCGCATCTTGCAGCATTCCTCGACGAAGCGGATGCCAGCGTTGACGAAGAACGAGATGCGCCCGACCACCTGCTCGAAATCGTCGGCGCCGATCTGGCCGGAATCCCGCACCGCATCCAGAATGGCGATAGCGGTGGACAGGGCGTAAGCGAGTTCCTGGGTCGGGGTGGCGCCCGCTTCCTGCAAGTGGTAGCTACAGATGTTGGTCGGGTTCCACTTGGGGATGTTCTTGACCGTGTAGGCGATGATGTCGGTGATCAGGCGCACCGAGGGTGTTGGCGGGAAGATGTAGGTGCCGCGCGACAGGTATTCCTTGAGGATGTCGTTCTGGGTAGTGCCCTGCAATTGCGCGGGCGAGGCGCCCTGCCGTTCGGCCACCGCGACGTACAGCGCCAGCAGCCAGGCGGCGGTGGCGTTGATGGTCATCGAGGTGTTCATCTGCCCCAGTGGGATCTGGTCGAACAGCGCCTCCATGTCGCCGATGTTGCAGATGGGGACGCCGACCTTGCCGACCTCGCCGCGTGCCAGGGGATGGTCGGCGTCATAGCCGGTCTGGGTCGGCAGGTCGAAGGCGACCGACAGGCCGGTCTGCCCCTTGCTGAGGTTGGTGCGATACAGTTCGTTGGAGGCCCTGGCCGAGGTATGGCCGGAGTAGGTCCGCATCAGCCAGGGTTTATCACGTTTGATTTGGGTGGACATGGGAGCCTCTTTATGTGCGACAGCGGTTCGGGGTTTGGTTTGGTTTTTTTCTTAATCCCTACGGCCAAGGTTAAGCAACAGCCAACCTCTTTTCATTCTGAATAATAATTCTGGGATCGGGGTTAAAATCTGGAATAGGAAGATTTAATTCTTTAAGTAAACCAACATGCTCTTTCATGCCCCATTTGGCTTTATAAATACAATCTTCGATGGAATGTCCTATGCCAGAGAACCCCTCCAAATCAGGCGAATAAAATCCAAAATAATCTGGCTCATCTGTAGCTTCAATAGTTAAGGAATAAAATAGGTCAAGCATCACAGACACCTCATTTGGAGTCACTTGATTCCAGCCGCCTTCATGATTGATAGACATGTTCCTGTAGGTACTTCTTTTGAACCATGGAAATCCACTCGAATCAATTTATCCCAACCAGGTTTGCTGTAATACCTTATTGATCCTTTTTCCTTAACAAGCCTAAATCCATTTTCCTCGAGAAGCTTTATCAATTCAGAGAATTTCACCTGACACTCTCCGAGTAATCCGAGCATCGATTCATGCGGCAACGCAAGAAATAGTGATCGGTTGTGGGCAGCTTTCTTCCTGTTCCAATTTTTCCGTCAGCACTCTCAAAGCCAGAGCTTCCGCTTTGACCATTGCCTCATCTGGAGTATTCCCATAAGCCAATACTCCAGGTAGTCCAATAACTTCGGCTAACCAGCGCCCATCTTCTTCTTGTTCATAATCGATATTTAAATTCACTTAAAACCTCCTCGCAGAATATCCGATCTCTTTCTTCGCAGTATCCCGTTCGGTAAATTTGGCATTCCCAATAGTTCCCAATATTACCGTCATCCATCATCTCAGCAATCGTAATACCGACCAGCGTTCACACCCCAAAGTAAGGTACGCACTGCGTACCTTACTTAGCTGTAGAGATCATACTCTGGCCGAAAATCATCTTCGATCTCTGACTCAACCATGCTCTTCTACTAAACTCAATAACCTAGCTTGAGCCGATTCCAATATGGAATCTCGTATGAAAGAACTTGCGTTAAGGATCTCAATTCCAATAAGCTCACCCTGTTCGTTGAGTTCAGCAGTAATATTGGGGCTTAATTCAACGCTTGCAGTTTCTGGCTCATCAGAAACAGAAAGGTGTAGAATGTCATTTTCTTCAAAATAAACCATTCGAGTATTGCTCATTTCAAAAACCTCCCGCTTACTAGGCGGAATTTAATCTGCTGGCGGCTGGTAGCATGAACAGTAACCGGCATTATAACATCCTCACTCTCATTTTTAGTTTGATCGTAAGGGATCATGATAAGAAGTTTATTATGTTTTCCTACCGCAACCATTCGTTGCGTAACCGTGTCGAAATATCTCTCATCAGAAAATCTCAATATTTCTTCAATCTTAGAGATGTCAAATCCTCTCAACTGAACCCTATACTGAATATAATCAGACCAGATGAATTTTGGCATGACTAAACAGACGACTCCGTACCCCTCTCCTGTCCGGGAGAGGGGCTTTTCCTCACCTCACGCCGGCCGCCGCTTGATCAGCAACCGCCGTTCGATCTCGAAGATCTTGCTGCTGATCTTCTCCTTGTTGAGCTGTTGCTTGTCGTTCTCCTTGACGAACAGATCCGCGCCGTAGGTTTCCAGCGCGGCGGCGGCGCTGATGTTCTTCACGCCGATGAACTGGAAGGTCACGATGCCGGCGGCGTCGGTGTTGGGCAGGGTTTCGGTCGCCACCACCCGCGACAGCGCCGCCACCGTATCGCCGGACACCGCCGGCTGGGTGTGATAGCCCTCGGTGAAACCCAGTTCCCACAGCGCGTTTTCGCTGACATCGCGGCTGGCCAGACCTTCCAGCCAGGCGAACACCAGCCCGCCGTAAACGATGGGCTCGCCGCTCATCTTGCCCGACAGGCCGGTGCTGTACACCCGGTCGAAGTGCAGCGGATGGGTGTTGCCGACCAGATAGGTCCAGGCCATGTGCTCGTCGGTGATGGTGCGGCCATTGGCGTGGACGATCAGATCGCCGAGGGAGAAGTCCTCGAAATAGGTGTTGGGACCGGTCAACTGGCTCGGATAGCCGCCCGCGTTGATCGGCAAATCCACCACCGGATGCTCCACCCACGGGAATTCGACCGGCGTCGTCGGCGCCGGCGTCGTCGGCAAGCGGTCGCCGCGATAGCCGACCATGATCTTGCGCTCGTACTGCAACACCACCTGGTTGTGCTGGTTCACGCCCAGGGTGCGAATCAGCACGATGCCCGGTTTGTCCTCGCCGCGCGCCTTGCGGTCCATCACCTTGGTATAGCCGCGCAGGGTGTCGCCCGGATAGACCGGTCGCAGGAACTGCACGTTGTAATAACCCAGATTGGCAATCGCTTTCTCGGAATCGTTATGCACCCCCAGCGACAGCACCACATTGAACACCATCTGCGGGCTGGCCGGCAAATCCGGGAAGCCGTGCGCCTTGGCGTATTCCAGGTTCAGATACAGCGGATTGCACTGCATGAACACCCGGGCGAAATCCAGCATCGGCCCGCGCTCGAAGGTGTAGCCGCGTGGGTGGACGAACACCTGCCCCGGCACGAATTCATCCAGATAGCGCCCGTACTGTGGCCGCCGCGCCCATTCGAGATTCACCGCCACCGAACCGGCGACTTCCGCCTGCTCGCTCAATCGCATCGAGAAACTCATGATTTATTTCTCCACCTCGGCTTTGCTTTTGGCGTTGTCCACCAGCGAACGGGCGATGACCTTCAACGCCAGCGTTTCCTCCGCGCCCTCGAAGATGGACAGCACCCGCGCGTCGATGAAATAGCGGCTGACCGGGGTTTCCTCGGCGTAGCCCATGCCGCCGTGAATCTGCAAGGCTTCGCGCGTCACCCATTCGGCGGTCTTGCAGGTGAAGAACTTGACCATGCTGGCTTCCATGTCGCCCTCGCCCTGGTCCATCAGCCGGCCCACCGAGTAGGTGAACTGCCGACCAATCGCCAGATAGGTCGCCATCCGCGCCAGCTTGACCTGGGTCAACTGATAGTCGCCGATGGGATAGCCGAACACGATGCGCTCCTGCGCGTAGCTCAGCGCCTTCTCGTAGGCGGCCTGCATGAGACCCACGGCGCGGGCGGCGGTCTGGATGCGCCCGCCGGCGAAACCGGCCATGGTGAAGTAGAAGCCCTTGCCCTCGCCCTTCGGCCCGCCCAGCATGTTCTCGTCGGGCACGAAGACGTTGTCGAAGAACAGATCGAAGGAGTGCATCCCGCGATAGCCGATGGTGGCAATCGCCTTGCCGCTCAGCTTGCCGCCGCCTTCCTGCACGAACTCGAAGGCGTGGCCGGGCGTGCTCGGCTTCTCCAGCAGGAACATCGACAGGCCGCGATGACCGATGGAGATGTCGGGATTGGTGCGGGCCAGGATCAGCAGCACGCCCGCCTTGCCGCCGAAGGTGCACCAGGTCTTGGCGCCGTTGAGCAGCCAGCCGCCCTCGGTCCTGGTGGCCTTGAGCCGCATGTTGGCGACATCGGAGCCGTAGTTCGGCTCGGTCACCGCCACCGCGCACAGCAGATCGCCCGCAGCCAGTTGCGGCAACCATTTATTCTTCTGCTCCTCGGTGCCGCCCTTCAGCAGCGCCTTGGCCAGGATTTCGGGCCGGGTGATCAGGCTGCCCGCCGCGCCCAGCGAGCCGCGGGTCAGTTCCTCGGTCACCACGATCATGCCCAGATTGTCTTCGTGCTCGTCGCTCTGAATGCCGCCGAAGCGTTCCGGGATGGAGATACCGAAACAGCCCAGTTCCTTGACCTGGTCGAGGATCGTGTCGGGAATGTCGAGATCATGGCGGTGAATCTCTTCCGCCAGCGGCATCACCACTTCCTCCGCCACCCGCCGGAAGGTCTCGCGCATCATCTCGTGATGATCGTCCAGCAGATAGGCGCCGGTTACGCCATCCTGGGCGCGCATCAGTTGCCCCAGTTCCGCAATCCGCTCCGCTGGCAGCTGGGCCAGACAGAACTGCCGCACGGTGGGATGATCCACGGTCGCGCTCAGCCATTGCTCGTTCAGCCCGAAATCGGCCGGGCGGGCGCTCAACCGGCCACGGATGCCTTGCAGAGCCTCGGCGGTGAATAACAGGGCAAAACGTTCCTCCAACGTCAGTTCGTTCGCCGAACCACCGCCAGCGTCCCGCGCCCGCCTGGCGTAATCCAACCCAAAGCGGGCACCGGTGACTTCCGCGCAGGACAGCGCCAGGTCGTAGCTCACCAGTTGATGCTGATCGAGCAGCGCGGCGGAGATTTTGCCATCGGCTTTCCGGGAGCGTTCCTGCAAATCTGCCAGGGAATAGTCGAGCGCCTTTTGGACAGCGTCCAGCGCCAGGGCGGCGTGTTGTAACTGCGCGGCTGGATTCTGGATCGGTTCAGACATGGGTTACCTCATTGTGGTGGCGGTTATTTGTGAAAACCTTAAATTTCGTAAGCTCTCGCCCAAAAGTTTAGGCGGAAAATCGCCGGGAACACCCGATTTGAATCAGGCGGCCGCAAAAAATTGCCGGCGGAAATCGGTTCGTTGCGCGCCAGTGGTCATGGTTCGTTGCACGGCGGCGGCGCATTGGAGAAAACGACCGTCGATTTCCCCTTATAATGGCAACCGCCCGCGGCGGGCTTTCCCTTAACCCAGCATCCACAGCCGCGAACGCCATTCCTCGTCATTGTCGGCGCGCTCGAAGCGGAGCGTGTCGCCCCACCGCAAGAGAACCACGTGGCCACGACTTCCACCGTATCGAACGAACTCGGCCATTACGCCGGATTACTGACGCTCGAACTGGACCCGCAACGATCCGCTCCCGCTGGCGTGCCGCCCGCGCCGCTCGGCGTGACCGCCGCCACCGCGCTGGCCGGACATCTGGCCAAAGATCTGGATCGCATTCTCGGTGGCATCGGTCATCTGGGGCTGATTCTGCCCGGCGCGCTCTATGACCAGACCGAAATCCTTCGGCCAGGGTTCCCGCTGGTTGGCGCGCTGGCCGAGCTTTACGGCGGCAGTTCGCGCGGACCGGCTTTTACGCCGCAACTGGTCGCCCTCGGCACCGACCGTGGCTTCTTCCCGGTCGCAGCCATCCATCCGCTGCGCCGGCCCGGCTCCGGCCCCTTGCTGCTGTTGCCGTTCTGCTTCGTTGGTCAACGCGACGATATTGCCCGGCTGGCGCGGGTTATGGAAGACATTTTGTTGCAAAGCGGCGAAGTATCGCAAGCGACTCGTGAGGCGGTACGGCAGGCATTCGGCCTGGACATGCTGAACCTGTCCTTCGCCACCATCGGCGATCTGTGCGCTCTGTTACGAGTGCAACTGGAAAGCAACGAATTGCTGCCGTTGTGGGAGTTGCTGGAGCACGCCTGGTTCGAGCGGTCCGGTGTCCGGTCCATTGTCCTGGACCACGGCAACCGCTTTCTGGCCACCGACGATCACGTCCACACCCTGTTCTACACCTTCGATGATTGGGCGCAGTTCGGACCGGGCCGGGCCTTACCAGTTTCGGAACTGGGGAATGGCTACCGACGCTGGGTGCGCATCCAGCGGCAGTATACGCTGGCCTTGGAAGCCTATGGCTTGCATGTACGCTGGGTGTTGGCCAATCCGCGACTGGAAACGACGCTGGCCGCCGCCGATGGCGAAACCGCGCTGGCGGCCCTGCGCGAGATTCCCTGCCTGTCGGGGGATTATCTGGTCGAGTCGATTTTCCAGAACGACAGTGAGAACCCGGAACGGCAGCTGCTCATCACCCACCAGGCCGATCCCGAACTGGGCACGCTGGCCTACACCGTGACCAGCCTGGACGCCAGCGGCCAGTTGCTGCGGCTGGAACATCAATACCCGCTTCGGCCAGAGGGGTTGAACGTGATCATCGAGCGGCTCATCCAGCGCTGCGCCGACCAGGGCGCCGAGCGGCGGGTGCTGCATCCGGGCCGGCTGCTGTATTCGGAAATCGGCCGGAGTCTGCGCGCCGCCACCGAGGCCGACCTGCCCAAGCCGGCTGAACGGACGCATTAGTCGCGAAGCAGCGCGATTCCGCCCTCTAAAGGGATTTATCGGCTTACGGGCGCCGAAGTCCCGCCCAACAATCCAGCCAGGGCGTCGAACAGCCGCGCTCGATGGACCGGCCTGGTGAGCCAGGCGGCGAAACCCAGCCTCCGGGAACGCGCGTCCAGCCCTTTCTCATCCTGGTCGGCGAGCAGCAAGCGCGGAACCGTTGCCAGCGACGGCTGACGTTCCAGCCCCGCCAAGAGCCGCTGGAACTCTTCGCTATCCAGTTTCAGCCCGACCAGCACCGCCTCGAAGGGATCGTCCGTCGCCCCGCTCAGCGCCTCCAGCGCCGCATTGGCCGAGGCGGTCAAGACCGGCCGCATCCCCCAGGCCAGCAGATAATCCCGCAGCAGTTCTCCGCCGCGCGCATCCTGTTCCACGATCAGCGCGCGCGGCGCGCCTTGCTCCCGAATGTGGGGCGGTCGCACGGGTTCGCGCTCGACCAGATCGAGCGGCACCCGGAACCAGAACGTGGAACCGATCCCCGCCTCGCTTTCCACCCCGATTTCGCCACCCATCAGTTCGACCAGCCGCTTGCAGATGCTCAACCCCAGCCCGGCGCCGCCGAACCGGCGCGTGCTGGAACCATCCACCTGGGTGAAGGGCTGGAACAACCGACCGCGCGCCGCCGGCGGGATGCCAATGCCGGTGTCCATTGTGCTGAAATTCAGCCAGACATAGCGTTCGGTCGTCTGGCCCGGCTCGCAGCGGACCACGATCTCGCCGCGCTGGGTAAACTTGATCGCGTTGCCCAGCAGGTTCAGCAGCACTTGCCGCAATCGCCCCTCGTCGCCGCTGACCAGGGCCGGTGTTTGCGGCGCCACGAAAGTCATCAGATTCAGCCGCTTCTCGTGCGCCTTGGGCGCCAGCACGTCGGCGACGCCCTCGATCAGGGCAACGGGCGGGAACGGCGCCCGGATCAGCTCGATCCTACCGGCCTCGATCCTGGAAAAATCGAGGATGTCGTTGATGACGCTTAGCAGCAACTGGCCGGATTCCCGGGCGGTCTGGGCGTATTTCCGCTGCCTGGATTCCAGTGGGGTGTCGAGCAGTAAGGCCAGCATCCCCAAAACGCCGCTCAGCGGCGTGCGGAGTTCGTGGCTGATCGTGGCGAGGAATTCCGACTTCAGCCGCGACGCTTCCAGCGCGGCGTCGCGCGCCTGTTCGGCCTCCTGCTGGGCGAGCCGCAGACGCTGATTGACCGCGCCGAGTTGCCGGCCCATGGCCACCAGCCCCGTGGCGGTCTTCTGGAGTTCGAGCACCTTGAAACGAGGCGCCTGCTGCTCGTAGTCGCCCTGGCCGATTCGCTCGACCAGGGCGTCGACAGCCTCCAGCGGTTCGGCGATAACGCCGGCCATGGTCCGGGCGCGCCGATACAGCAGGGCAAAAAAGATCAGATAGAACAGGATGATGCCGCCAATCATCCAGAACCCGATCACCATCAGCCGATGACCCAGCCGGCTGGCTTGGGCATAAATGTTGGCCTCCCGCACCAGCACCAGTAACCGCCAGCCGGTTTCAGGAATGGTGGCCCACGCCACCAGTTGCGGGCCGTTCAAGTCCACGGGGGCGACGCCTTCGGGTCGATCCCGCAAGGCGGCGAACGCGGGGCGCCGGTCGAGGTTGAATTCCTCGGGCTTGAAGGTGTTTTGGCGAATGTAATCGGTGTAGGCATGGATGGTCAGCTCCCGCAGGCCCCAATCGGCTTCGCCGGCGCGCGGCAACGCCAGCACGGTGCCGGTTTTGCTGACCAGCACGCCGTAGCCCTGCCAGGGAATGGCCAGATTCAGGATGGTGTCGGTGATGGTCGCCACCGTGATGTCCAGCCCGACCACACCCTCCAGAAAATCATCCCGGTAAACCGGCGCGATGCAGGACACCATCCAGCCCTGTCCAGCCGGGTCCACATACACATCGGTCCAGACCGCGCCGCGACCGGGATTGTGCTGGGCGTCCGCTTCATAAAAAAAGTTGAAACTGGAGATGTCCATGCGCGGCTGGTACTGACCCAACACCTCGAAATACGGATAAATCCGGTTGAGCGAGTCGAAGGTGTTGAGATACAGCTGCACCACCAGCGGGTGGGTTTGCTGGATGTCGCGCAGCAGCGGGTCCAGTTGGACGGTGCGCCAGACCTTCTCGCGCTGTTCCGGCCCGACCGGAACGATGCCGCTGTAAAACAGCGCGCTGCCGCCGTTGTCGCGCGTGGTGTGATAAACGCCCTCGGGCGAATAGGCATAGCGGCTCCGCTCCTCCGGTCCCGGCTCGAAGGGGGTTCGCAAAATCAGGGCCGTCTGGCGACGAAACAGGTCGGTGGTCCGGGAAATCGCTTCCAGTTGCTTCTGAATCACCATCGCTTCCCGCTGGGCGATCCGGCGCAATTCATCGGTGGCGAGGCTCCGCACCGCCGCGATGTTTTCCCGGGTCGCCAGATAATGGGTCGTCAGGTAGATAGCGATAAACATCACCTCCACCAACAGCAGCGGAATCAGGGCGGCGCGAAAATAGGAACGCCATACCCACTTGAGCAGGGTAGTGGCGTTGTTTTGTGCAACCGGACGATCAGCAGTCACTCACCGCTCCATGGTCACAAAGGACAGTTGGCCTATCTGGTCATCGGTCGTTCTGGCCCGGCAGCTGGATGACAGGCGTCGGGCATCGAGAGTCAAGTATCAATAATGGTGCGCTACCCGCGTCGTGCCGTCGTAGCTGGTCATGACCCGGACCCGGTCGCCCGGATAGAACGGTTCGTCGTCCGCCTGAGTCACGGCGACCATGCGACCGCTATCCAGTTTGACCATGATCTCCAGGCCCGGTTGACGGGTCGCGCCCTCTTCAATCGCCGAACCGGCCAGGCCGCCCAGGACGGCTCCGCCGATGGCGCCGGCGATCTCTCCCTTGCCCTTGCCGATATTGCTGCCGGCCAGGCCACCCAACGCCGCGCCGGTCATGGTTCCCACGCCACTCTGCGTTCCTTCGATCAGGACCTGGCGAACGCTTTCGACATAGCCCAGCCGCACGTCCTGCGCCTGGCGCGTCTGATAGCGGTCATAAGCGCCGCCGGACACGCTGGGAGCACAACCGCCCAGCGCCGCGGCTGTTCCCGTCGCTATCGTTACGATCACTATCGCCTTGATCAATCGCATCATCCACCTCGTCGCAAGTCAGCATTGTTCAAGTTGAAACCGTATGGGCATTATAACCAACCCGATTTCACAACGTAGCCAACCCCACTGAACCCTCACTGAACGATCAACCGACGCGCCGCCCCCTCCACCGTGAACGACCATTCCCTCTTGCCGCCGGCCCGTCGTGACGCTCTGGCCGGTCTCCTGCTGACCTTGATGATTGCCGCTTCGGTGACGCCTGGCGTCCCGCCGCTCTGCGCCGGCCTGCCAGGCTGGACCGCCGCCCTGCTGTTGAGTTACCGGCTGGGCCGGCGCCAGCGCCTTCAGAGCGCCTGGCTGATCGGACTCGGCGCCGCCGGTGTCGCCTGGGGGGCGTTGCACGGCGTCCCGCTCAATCTAACCCAACTGCTGACGGGCAACCAGGGGCTGGTCAGCCTGCTGGCGGCGGTTTCGTTCCTGCGACTGGTGACCCGCCCGGACCCGGCGAATCGTGACGAACCGCCGCCGCGCGGCCGCAAGGCGCTGTGGCGGACCCTGATCGGCGTGCACCTGTTCGGAGCGGTGATCAACCTGTCCACCGTGGTGATTCTGGGCGACCGCATGACCACCCGGGGCCGGCTCGGCAAACGCCGGGCACTGGCGCTGACGCGGGGCTTCGCGGCGGCGGCGTTCTGGTCGCCTTTCTTTTCGGCGATGGCCGCCGCGCTGATCTATGCGCCGGGTGCGCGGTTGGACATCGTGGTGCTGGCCGGTCTGCCGATGGCCGCCGTTTCGCTGTGGTTGACCGCGCGCGAAATCGACCCCGACAATCCCGCGCTCGGCGCGCCGTTCCTTGGCTATCCGATGCGCTTCGGCGCCCTGTGGATTCCCGGATTGCTGGTCGCCATCGTGCTATCCGTCCATGCGCTACTTCCCCGCTGGTCGATTCTGGCGATCATCACCCTCAGTGCGCCGCTGCTGACCGCAGCCATCCTGCTGGCGCGCGAAGGACGCGGCGCGTGGCCATCGTTGCGGGATCATGTGAGGCAGGGGCTGGCCACCACCATCAACGAACTGGCGCTGTTCCTGGCGGCGGGAGTTCTGGCGGCGGGGCTGACCAGCCTGACGAGTCAATTTGGCGACTGGCTGCCGTTCGCCCGCTTCGGGTCGTCGCAGGCCAGCCTGTTGTTGGTGGCGATGGTCGGCGTCGCCGCGCTGGGCGTGCATCCGGTCATCACCATCGCGGCCCTTGGGGTCTGGCTGGCGCCCTTGCGGCCGGAGCCGAACCTGCTGGCCATAACCTTGCTGATGGCGTGGGCGATTGGAGTGCCCGCCAATCCGCTGTCCGGCTTGCACCTCATGATGCAGGGGCGTTACGGCATCGACGGCTACGCCTTTCTGCGCTGGAACGCTGGCTACGTGCTCAAATGCCTGGGAACGGCGATAGCATTGCTGTATGGCTATGGAGCGATCCTGGAGGTCCCGGTTTGAGCCGTTACGGCCGAAACTTCGGCTTGCGCTTCTCCTGAAACGCCCGCACGCCCTCCTTGGATTCCTCGGTGCCATAAAACAGGCTGACCGCCTGCAAGCCCAGCGCGGATATGCCGGCGATGTGCGCGGTGTCGGCATTGAATGAACGCTTGGCCAGTGCCAGCGCGGTCGGGCTTTTC
>JRYG01003258.1_pt1 | contig 13623 bp, 10 predicted proteins | sample 235341 | NCBI WGS metagenome assembly JRYG01 (sample SAMN03074218, study PRJNA261478) | activated sludge metagenome | biome: Wastewater Treatment Plant; feature: Wastewater; material: Activated sludge; isolation source: activated biomass of a wastewater treatment plant treating hydrocarbon... ... | reverse complement strand
CCCCCCTCATCAACCCTCATCAACCCTCATCACCCCTCATCACCCCTCATCACTTACTTCGCAGCTACCAGATTTACATTCAGGTCAAACTCGTCGTAGATTGTTTTGTCGCCGAGGTTTTCGAAGAAGCTGCCGGAGCCGAAGCGGACATCAAAATCAGCGCGGTCAACCGTAATTTTGGCGGATGCCATTACTTTGCCGCCTTCCTCTTTGAGATCGGCATTAAATTTGATCGGCTTGGTGATGCCTTTGATCGTCAGGTTGCCGAGTACCTTGTAGGCGCCGGGCGTACCGCGGGAAATTACTTGCGTTGTTTCGAATTTGGCGGTAGGGTGGTTGGCAACGTTAAAGAAATCGTCTGATTTCAGGTGGCCTACCAGTTTGTCGGCTGTGCCGCCGCTCAGGTCGGTACAAGTAATGCTGTTCATANNGCGTTATCTTTGAAATTCAGCTTGCCATTTTTTATCATAATGCGGCCTTCGTGAGAACCCGTCACCTTGTAGGCTTTCCAGTTGATATAGCTCGACTTGGTGTCTACGCTTGCGCTGACAGGCTTGTCGGGTGTGGTAAAGGCACTGATTACCAGGGCCGTAAGGCCGAATGTGAGAGCGAATAATTTGTTCATCGTCTATTTTTTTGTTGGTGAAATAACTAATTGCATGGGCAAAGATAAAATGAAGTTTAAACATCAATGTGTATACATCGAATTTTAACTTTTTATTAGTAAAAAGCAGGCTAGTTCCTTAATCTGTCGAGGATATCGTTGAGCAAGAGGGCCTGTTGCGGGGAAATGCGCTTCATGTCCTTGTCGATAGAATCGTCAATGACTTTGCTAGCGACATCAATAAGTTCAAGACCTTTACTTGTAATGACAATATCCACCCTTCGGCGGTCGTGTTCACAGGCTAAACGTTCGACGAGTCCCTTTTGTTTGAGTTTCTCAACCAGGCGGGAGGCATTTGACATTTTGTCAATCATTCTTTCAGTAAGTTGCTTGATAGTGGCGGGCTGGGGATGCATTCCCCTCAGAATTCGAAGGATATTGAATTGTTGCCAGGAGATATTAAATGGCTTTAGTAATTTTGTAGTTTGCTGGCTCAGCCAGGCAGCAGTGAACAATACATTAATATGAGCTTTGTGGAATTCGNNAATGGCATCTTCAATTTTCATATAAGGTTTTTTAAGATGAGTTTAACCGTCTTTATATTAAACTTAACCGCATAGGTATATTCAAAGTTACAATGTTATGCGTTGTAATTAAAAAAAGTTAGCGACTTTGAAAAAAACTGACAGTACATGAAAATTTTGATCATTGGAGGCGGAAACATGGGAATGACTTATGCCGAGAGTTTTCTGCGTTCGCATATTGCCGACAAAGGCAATATGATGATACTTGAAAAAGCTACGGACAAAACGTCGGGGCTTATCAAGATGGATATCGGTACGGTGTATCTCAACCCTGAAGACTGTATGAAAGGCGCCGATCTGATTATTCTGGCCGTCAAGCCGCAAGATGCGCCGGCGCTGTTCGAGCAAATAAAACCGCTTGCCGATTCTCAGCAAGTGTTCCTTTCTATCATGGCCGGCGTTAAGATAAAAACGATCGCAGAAGGCTTGGGGGTGAAGAAGATCGTCAGGGCTATGCCCAACTTGCCGGCACAGATCGGCATGGGTATGACGGCATTTACCTCATCGGATGAAGTGACGCGTATTGAACTGGTTATGGTACAGAACCTTCTCAGTACGACAGGAAAAACGGTATATGTTGAAAATGAGTCGGCTATCGATGCTGCAACGGCTATCAGCGGTAGTGGGCCGGCTTACGTGTGGTATTTTATGAATGCGCTGATTACCGCCGCTTCGGACATGGGTTTTTCCCCCTCAGAAGCTGAGTTGCTAGTGAGTCAGACGTTCAGAGGCGCAATAGAATTGTACAGCAAAACGAACCTTTCTTGCGAAGAATGGATTGATAAGGTATGTTCGCGTGGCGGTACTACCGAGGCCGCTTTGCGCACCTATCGCGAAAATGCGGTACATGATGATATTATTACAGGAGCGATAGCCGCACTGCAACGTGCGGTGGAATTGGGAAAAGGGAAGTAAATCCCGTGTTGTCAGTTGTAGGTTGTCAGTTCTAGGTTGTAGGTATCAAACTTACAACCTGCAACTTACAACCCACAACCCACAACCGATAACAAAGAAAACATGAGTAAAGCGCAAATCGTTGCGGAAGTTCGGAGGTTGATCAGTGAAGGGCAGACCGAGAAGGCCCTGGTGCAGCTTATCCAGTTTATTCAGGAAGACACAAGCTTGCGCCCGCTGCTAAACCTGGCATTACAGACAAAATCATCCCTCGAAAAGGTTCAAAACGACGAGTCGCTTGGACTCATTAGTTTTGAAAATGCCAAATTGACCTACAACCAAATCACCAAGCAAACCCTTCGAATAGCAGACGCTCTGGAACCGGGGCGGTTGCCCGAGGAAGCTTCTGCGGGCAGTCGATTTCGCTGGTGGTGGGTGGCTGTGCCGGCTGTGGTCATAGGCGGCATCATTGCCATTGCGTTGCTATTGCGCAAGGAGGGTGACGATGAAACAGATATCATAACAGACAACACCGAGATTCCCGATTGCCCCGAGTTTGACACCGATGCCGCTTTTAAAGTGCTGGTATTGCCCTTCCAGCCATTAGACGGCAAACTTACCAAAACGCATACAGGTATTATCCAGCGACTCAGCATATTGAGCGAACAATTTGGTATGTTTACAAGCGCCAGAACAATTGATCTGGATGTTAATAATGACAATGTTTATCCCTCCAACGGCAGGCAAGCTGCTACGATAGGCAATAAATGCGCCTCCCAGCTTATCATATGGGGAACCACCGAATCGAAGAACAACCGCGATATTGTGCTCACACGGTTTAAATTCTTGCACCTCGGCGAGCAATTTAAATTTACCAAACTGAAAATTACAGAGGGCGCCAATGTCGATACGTTGACTTCCATTTCCAGTATCACTACTGAAGGCGTACTCACCGAGCAGGTGGAAGCCAATATGCGGCTGATTTTTGGACTGATTGCCCGCGAAATGAACAATGAGGAATTGGCCACCCGGCTATTGGCATCGGTAGAAACCAAAGACTCTGCCGGCGTTTTATTGCGCGGCATGGCGTTGGCCGACACATACCTCGCTATGGGAGAAACAGACAAAGCCATCGCTTCATATGACGAAGTGCTGGAAACCCACCCCAATTACGGGTTTGCCCGCAATAACAGGGGAGTACTTCTGCTCAAAGAAGGTCAATATGCCGAGGCCGTCACCGACCTTAGCAATCTGACGGCTCAGCAACCTCAAAACCTGGAGGCTCATGCCGCCCTTGCAACTGCCTATGTAAAAGCCGATATGCTTGATAAAGCAGGCAGGGAAATCGAAAGCATTGAACAACTTCAGCGCACTACTACAACAGATAGCTCAGGGGGGCAGATCAAGTCTTCTCCCACTTTGCCCGGCGGTGTTGTCAGCTCCCTGAAACGCGAATTCCAGCAAAAGGTAGCAGAAGAAGAAAAAAAGAAATCAAAGGCAGAACAAACGCTTAAGGTGAATCCCAATGATATTAAAGCGTTGGAGCAAAAGGCCGTGGCCAGCCGAAACCTCGGCGATTACCGCACAGCCGCCCAAACTGCCGAGCGCATACTCTCCAAAGATCCCGACAATCCCCACGCTTTTGCAACCCTCATCGAGTCAAAACAAGCCTTGCTCCAACCTGAGGCCGCAAAAAAAGTGTTGCAAAAAGCCAAAGAAGCCGGCGTGACGAAAGAAAAATTAATACAGTTACGCCCGGCAATAAAAGACGTGATTAAAGATCAGAAGAAATAACAAAGCGATGTCTCCTGTCGTACTGGGTTTTGTATTGTTGATATTGGGTTTGCTCTTCGGGGCTGTCCTGGGCTGGCTGATTGCCCGGTTTACCTTGCTGAAAACGATGATCCCCAGGACAGAGTTGGCTCATGGTTTTGTGCAAAAACCATTGTTTGAGGCCCTGCAAACGCAATTTGACTTGTGCAGGGAAGATTTTCAGGAAAAATTGGAAGAAATAAAAATCCTGACAGGTGAAAAGGCCGCTTTACAGCAATCTTTGACCCACTTTCAAGAAAAATTACTCTCCCAAAAAGAAGAAGTACAGGCCCTGCAGGAGCGGGCCCGGCTCGATTTCGAGAATCTGGCCAACCGGCTTTTGGAAGAAAAAAGCCAAAAGTTTACCGCTCAAAACCAGCAACAACTTGGCGAATTGCTTAACCCCCTGAAGGAACGAATCAAAGAATTTGAAGATAATATCGACAAGCGCTTCAGAGAAGAACTCGAGGGCCGCGTTACCATGAAAAAGGAAATTGAACTCCTGCGCGAACTCAACCAGCAGCTCAGCCAGGATGCCAATAACCTGGTCTCGGCCCTTAAAGGCGGCCAAAAGACGCAGGGAGATTGGGGTGAAGTACAATTGGAAATGTTGCTTGAAAAAGCAGGACTGGAAAAAAATATACATTATTCTGCCCAAAGCAGTTTCGCCGACGAGGAAGGCAAGCAAAAAAGACCCGATTTTATCATCCACTTGCCCGATGATAAACACCTCATTATCGACGCCAAGGTATCGCTAACTGCCTACGAGCAATTTTTCAACGCCGATTCTCCCGATGACCAACGCAAATTCCTCAAGGCGCACATCGACAGTATTCGCAATCACATCAAAGGCCTGAGCGGAAAAAATTACCAACAGCTGTACCACATCAATTCACCCGATTACCTTTTGCTTTTCGTCCCCATCGAACCGGCTTTTGCCGTTGCGCTGAAAGAGGATCAACGGCTATTCCTCGATGCGCTTGATCAAAATATCGTTATTGTTACCACCACTACTTTGTTGGCTACTATGCGTACTGTGGCCTATATCTGGAAACAGGAAAAACAAAAGCGCAGCGTGCTGGAGATTGCCAGGCAGAGCGGGTTGCTATACGACAGGTTATGCGCTTTTGTCGACGACCTCAAAGATATCGGCGCCCGGCTTTCTCAGGCGCAGGACTCCTGGCAAGGCGCTATGAATAAACTCTCGGATGCCAAACGCCCCGGCGATACGCTTATCGGAAGGGCCGAAAAAATCAAGGAACTTGGCGCCAAAACCTCCCGCCAACTCCCCGACCTTTCATAACCCGATCTGACGCCTAACCGGAGTCAGTCCGGTACAATCCCTTTTCAAATCCAACATCTCCCTCATCAACCATATATTCCAGCGTTTGTAAAACCCATTCTTTTTTGCCGCTGCCGATCGCATTGATGAGCGCTTCCGCTGATTGAGGACCGGCTTCGAGCAATTGCAGTATTCGTTGGCGGAAGCCTTCAAACTCAGGCGTGCTGAGCGCTTGTTGGCGTCTACCCAGGCAAACATCGCATTTGCCACAGTCGAGAGCATTTTTCTCTCCAAAGTATGCCAGTAGTTGCCGGCTGCGGCACTCCGGCATTTCAGCGTAGCTGATGGCGCTTTTCATCCTGGTTTCGTGGCGCTGCTTGCGAAACTGGTACATTTTGTGATCGATACTCAAATTGGCAGCGTCTACCCGTTCTTGTAAAAAGACCAGTTGAGGCTGGTCTTTTTGTGGCACATAGTTCAGTATGCCGTCTTTGTGCATTAACTCGAGTGCTTTGGATAAATCAGCGACTTTTATGTCCAGGAAATTGGCCAACTGCCCCTCCCGGAGATTGATGTCGCCCGTAAATGCGCCCTGGTAAGTGCGTAGAATGGCTTTCAGGATGCGATCCAGTTTGGGATTTTTGAGCTGATAGTCGTACAATTCGTCTTTGTTGACCAATATGCGAATGGTAGAGGGAATATATACGGCTTCACTTAGCGACAGCCAGCCGGCTTGCTCCAATACTTTCAAACAACTCAGGGTTTTGGCTGCGTCGAGTTTGTAGGTTGCTGAAAATTGTACCAGATCAAAATCATAGCCCTCCAAATACCCGGCGCCTATGGCTAATTGATAATAACTGCCCAATGCCCGGTATACCTGCCTTATTTCTTGCAAACTTGGAAATGCCAGCTCAAATTGCTTTTCTAAGTTTATTTTATCGGTGGTATTATAGAGCAAAACGGCATACGCTTTTTTTTCATCGCGCCCGGCGCGCCCGGCCTCTTGGAAGTAGGCTTCCAGGCTATCGGGAAGATCCATGTGTACCACCACCCGCACATCAGGTTTGTCTATACCCATGCCGAAGGCGTTGGTACTTACAATTACTCTCGTTTGGTTGTGTATCCAGGCGTCTTGTTTGTCGCTGCGTTCTTGTGGACTGAGCCCTGCGTGATAGTAATCGGCGCGAATGCCTTGCTGTTGGAGCATTAACGCTAGTTCTTTGGTTTTTCGCCGGTTGCGGGCATAAACCACTCCGGTTCCCGGCACTTTTTTCAGGATTTCCACGAGTTTTTGGGTTTTTCCTTCTTCGTGAAGTACGACGTAAGCAAGGTTATCCCGGGCAAAGCTTTTTTGGAACACCTTGCCACTGCGAAAAGCCAGTTTTTCCTGAATATCGGCTACCACTTCAGGGGTTGCCGTGGCGGTAAGTGCCAGTACGGGCGTTTGGGGCATCCATGCTCTGACTTGCGCGATTTGGAGGTAGGGCGGGCGAAAATCGTAACCCCATTGGGAAATACAATGCGCCTCGTCAATGGCCAGCAGGTTGACATTCATTTTCGGTATGCGTTCTATGGCAATATCGGTAAGCAACCTTTCAGGCGATAGGTACAGAAATTTCATATTACCGTAGACGCAGTTGTCAAAAATGCGGTCAATATCGCGGTAGTTCATACCCGAATAAACCGCTGCAGCAGGGATGCCCCGCTTTTTTAAACTTTCTACCTGGTCTTTCATGAGGGCAATCAGCGGCGATATCACCAGGCAGACTCCTTCCTGGCACATGGCCGGCACTTGAAAACAAATCGATTTGCCGCCGCCGGTGGGCAATAATGCGAGGGTATCAGTGCCTGCCATGGCAGAGCGGATGATATCTTCCTGCATAGGCCGGAATTGCTCATAACCCCAGTATTGCTTCAGTATTTCCAGCGGGCCGGGCATCCGTAATAGCTTTTTGAAAAACCGGAAGGGAGTGCTGTTCCATCCCCTCCGGTTTATATGGTTTTATTTTACAATAATGGCGTCAACTCCCGCAGTTTTCACCATTTGGTTGAAAGCAGGCAGCGACTCTTCTTTGATCTTTCTCCAGGCTGCCAGTTGCACATTAATAGCCTGCGTCAGTTCTTGTTTAACTACATAAGACTGTGCCGTGGGCTTGTAATCGCCTATGCCGCTTAATCCGGCCACTCCGCCCAGCTTGTCGGTCAGTTTGATCGGAAAATTGAGCGGATCCTGGTTGCTCCGGTTTTTGGTTTGATACAAAGCTTCTTCAACGGCAGTCATGGCCTTGTCGATCTCTTTGGCTTTGTCGACAATGGCTTTATGCTGATCATTAGCCTTTATCTTTTCAATTAACGCATTCGTCTGCTTGCGGGTTTCCCTGATATCGATGATAACCTGGTGGGCTTCCGAGACTTTGTTGTTGACTTCGCTTATGAAGTTGAACTGCTCCTGCAAGTCTGCCTGGCCGGCGCTGGACCTGGGGTCTTTGACGATATCGAATTCCTGCTCCTGGCTTTGATCGCCGATGCTGAGTCTGACTTTGTAGCGCCCCGGAACAGCTTTGGGGCCGGCCGTTTCTGCGCCCCAGAGTACCATTCCCTCGAAAGACTTAACGTCGGGATAACGCATGTTCCAAACGAACAGGTTACCGCCTTTTTTGAGTTCGGTCAGTTTGGTAGCGTCTTCTTTCGATTTGGTGCTGAAAGTTTTGATAGAATCGCCGTCTTGTTCGTAAAAGGTTAATTTGACTTCTATAGAGTCGGCGGGTTTTTCTTTTAAATAAAAATGCACCATAACGCCGCCGGGATGATTCATGCCGGCATTTTTTACGCGCCGGAATTGGAATCCGCCCATGCGATAGCTCGGGATGGGTTTGTAGAGGAACATATCGCTTTTTGTCATGCCCTCGTCGAGTTGGTGCAGGGGCGTAATGTCGTCAAGCATCCAAAAGCTGCGGCCCTGTGTAGCGGCAATCAGGTTGTCATTTTTGATGGTCAGGTCGGTAATCGGCACGATGGGCAGGTTGAGTTGGAATGGGCCCCAGTGGGCGCCGTTGTCAAAGGAAATGTACATGCCCGATTCGGTGCCGGCATACAGCAATCCTTTCCGCTTGGGGTCGGCGCGTACAACGCGCGTGAAATGGTCGACAGGAATACCGGCAGTGATCAGCGTCCAGGTTTTTCCGTAATCTTTGGTATGGTACAAATAGGGTGTGTAATCGCCCATTTTGTAGCGTGTTCCTGCCACAAAAGCGCCGCCCTTATTGAAGGGGTCGGGTTCAATGCAGTTGATCATGGTCCACTGCGGTATATTAGCCGGCGTGACGTTTTCCCAGTTTCTGCCGCCGTCTTTACTTACGTGAATCAGCCCATCGTCGGAGCCCACCCATACGAGGTCTTTTTCGTAGGGCGATTCGGCGCCGGCAAACAGTGTGCAGTAGTATTCCACGCCGGTATTGTCTTTGGTTATCGGCCCTCCCGAAGGCCCAAGTTTGGCGGGGTCGTTGCGGGTGAGGTCGGGGCTCAGTATTTCCCATGATTCGCCGCCGTTGTAGGAGACGTGGACGTGGTTGGAGAGTGCGTATAGTTTTTGCGGGTTGTTGGGCGAAAAGAAAATCGGAAAATTCCACTGGAAGCGGTATTTCATGCCTTCGGCGCCGTAGCCCATGGGGTTGTCGGGCCAAACGTTGATGGCGCGTTCCTCACCTGTGCGGTGGTTCATTCTGATGAGAAAGCCGCCGTAGCTGCCGCCATATACAACATCGTTGTCGGTGGGGTCAACGGCTATATGACCGCTTTCGCCGCCTGCAGTACTTTGCCAGTGGCGTTCGTTGATACTGCCGTCGTCGGTGCGATGTTGAATGCGCACCGTTGAATTATCCTGTTGAGCGCCATAGATTCGATAGGGGAAGGCATTGTCGGTTGTTACGCGATAAAACTGGGAAGTGGGCTGGTTGTGGTAGGTGGTCCAGTTTTCGCCGCCGTCGAAACTCACCTGTGCGCCGCCGTCGTCGCCAATTATCATACGTTGGTTATCCTCGGGGGCGATCCAAAGGTCGTGGTGGTCGCCGTGAGGGGCGTTGAAGCTTTTGAAAGTACGGCCGCCATCGGTGCTTTTGTGGTAGCTCACATTGAGCACATATACTACATCAGCTTCTTTGGTATCGGCGTAAATGCGGCTATAATACCAGGCGCGCTGGCGCAGCGAGCGATCGTCGTTGAGTTTTGTCCAGGTATCGCCGCCGTCGTCGGAGCGATATACGCCGCCTTTTTCGTTTTCGATGATGGCCCACACGCGGTTGGAGTTGAGCGGCGAAACGGCTACGCCGACAATACCCCAGGTACCTTGCGGCAGGCCTTTATTGGCGGAGATATTGGTCCAGGTGTCGCCGCCATCGGTACTTTTCCATAGTGCGGAGCCTTCGCCGCCGCTTTCCAGACTATAGGGCGTGCGGCGTACGCGCCAGGTGGCGGCGTAGAGGATGCGGGCGTTGCCGGGGTCGATAATCAGGTCGATGGCGCCGGCGTCTTTATTGGCGAACAGAATTTTTTCCCAGGTTTTGCCGCCGTCTTTACTGCGGTATACGCCCCGGTCGTCGCTCGATTGAAATAAATCGCCTAACACAGCGGCATAAACGAGATCGGGATTGCGCGGATGGATGCGGATGCGCGGGATATGCCGCGATTTGGGCAGCCCTTTGAACGACCAGGTTTTGCCGGCGTCTTCCGATCTCCATATGCCGTAGCCGTACGATACATTGCCGCGCACGGTTTTTTCGCCGCCGCCGACGTAAATGACATTGGGGTCGTATTCGCTGACGGCCACGGCGCCTATAGAGCCGCCAAAATAACCGTCGCTGATGTTTTGCCAGCTATTGCCGCCGTCGGTGGTGCGCCATACGCCGCCGCCGGTGCTGCCGAAATAGTACAAGTTGGCTTTACCGGGCACGCCGGTTACAGCTGCGCTGCGTCCGCCCCGCCAGGGGCCTATATTGCGCCACTGCATGGAGTTGTAAAGCGATTCGTCAAAAGCCGCTTTGGCAGCTGCAGCGGACTGTGCCGGCTGCTTACCGGCTTTACTTTTTTGTGCCTGTAAGGGTGAAAAGGAAATTGCTACCAGACATAGCAGCAGGGTGATTACTGAGAAGCGTTTTTTCATACGTCGGTGTTTTTTATTGAAGCTTTAAGATAAGGGGCTTTTTGAAATTTAAAAACAATAACAAAAAAAGGGCCGCCTAAAACAAGGCGACCCCCTTACTCAAATCGTTTATACTTCGAACTTACTATTGCTTCGCTGTTTATTGCTTCGCTGTTTATAAACAACCCCGTGGCGTTCCTAGATAATCGTCGACACCCGGAGGTTGATTTTTTCCTCTTTCAGAAAAATAGCATCGGGTTCGGTAATCAAATGGGCTAGCATATCGCCGATGTGCGAGCAGCTGTGCACGATTGGCAAACCCAGATCGGGTGTGCCGACGCCTTTTTCAAGCAATCGCCAAACCGCCTGACGGATGGTTTCGGCTTCNNAGCGATGTATGCAAGCCGATAGATGCCGAAGGCAGCATGCCCAGCGAACCCAATATCACGCTGGCTTCGTCAGAGAGGATGTCTCCAAACATATTTTCAGTGAGCAATACGTCGAAGTGGGCGGGCCATTGGATGAGTTGCATGGCGGCATTATCTACATACATCCAGTCGAGTTGTACTTCGGGGTATTCCGCTGCCAGCTTGGTTACGGTGTCCCGCCAAAGTCGCGATGTTTCCAGCACGTTAGCTTTGTCAACCAGCGTTACGCGCTTGCGGCGGGCCATTGCGTAATCAAACGCCAGCCGGGCTATGCGCTCGATTTCGTATACCTGATATACACAGTGATCGTATGCGCCATCAGCGGTGCGGCCTTTTTCTCCGAAGTAGATTCCGCCGGTTAATTCTCTCAGTATCAGCATGTCAACCGACTTTACTTTCTCTTCTTTGAGCGGCGACAAGTGCAGCAGGGTAGGGTAGGTGGTTACCGGCCTGAGATTGGCGAATAAACCCAACGATTTGCGAAGCCGCAGCAGGCCCTGTTCGGGTCGTACTTTGGCATTGGGGTCATTGTCGTAGCGTGGGTGGCCAATGGCGCCAAACAACACTGCGTCGGATTGCAGGCACAAATCCAGGGTGGCCTGCGGCAGCGGATCGCCCGTCCGATCGATGGCAATGGCGCCCACATCGGCAAAGGTGAATTCAAATTGCCTGCCGAAGCGCTCGCTGACGGCATGTAGTACTTTGATGGCTTGGTCAATGACTTCAGGGCCAATTCCATCACCCGGCAATACGGCTATTTTTTTCTTCATGGGAGTGTTGATTTGGTGAAAAAGCGCTGCTGGCGCTGTTCAAAATCTTCAATATCAGTGGTTAAGCTTAATAAGTAGTCGATATCGTCATACCCATTGAGCATGCACATTTTGCGGAACGGGTCAATCGGGAACTCGGCAGTAGCGCCGCTAGCTGTTATGGTGAAAGTCTGTTGTGCCAGATCTACTTCAAACATAGCTCCAGGATCGGCTTCTATGGTCTTAAAGATGTCGTGCAGGAAAGCCTCGTCAACTTGCACCGGCAACAAGCCGTTGTTTAGGGCGTTGCCCCTGAAGATATCGGCGAAAAAGCTGGAAACGACAACCCTGATACCATAATCATACAAGGCCCAGGCGGCGTGTTCGCGGCTGGAGCCACAACCGAAGTTTTTACCCGCCACTAAAATCTGGCCGCCGTATAGCGGATTGTTGAGTACAAAATCGGTTTTCGGACTGCCATCGGGGTGATAACGCCAGTCGCGAAAAAGGTTTTCGCCAAATCCTTCCCGAGTGGTGGCTTTCAAAAAACGCGCCGGTATGATTTGGTCGGTATCCACATCTTCAATGGGCATTGGAATGGCGCCTGATCGTATTGTAGTGAATTTTTCCATAGGGCGCTGTTAATTTAGAAAGTCTCTGATATCTACGATTTTACCTGCAATAGCTGACGCTGCCGCCATCAGCGGGCTGGCCAATATGGTGCGGGCGCCGGGCCCCTGACGCCCTTCAAAATTGCGGTTAGACGTAGATACACAATAAGCGCCCTGCGGCACTTTATCTTCATTCATGCCCAAACATGCCGAACAACCCGGTTCTCGAAAGTCGAATCCCGCAGCGAGGAATACTTTGTCCAGGCCTTCTGCTTTTGCCTGGGCTTCTACCTGTTTGCTGCCGGGCACGATCCAGGCGTTGACATGGCCGGCTTTCTGTTTGCCTTTTACAAATTGGGCTACCAACCGCAGATCTTCAATACGGGAATTGGTGCAACTGCCTATAAATACATAGTCGATGGGTTTGCCCACCAAGGTTTCTCCCGCGTGAAAACCCATATAATCAAGCGATTTGCTGAAAGATGCCGACTGACCTGCTGCAGAGGGTATGGATTCGTCTATTTTCATACCCATTCCCGGATTAGTGCCATAGGTAACCATGGGCGCAATATCGGCAGCGTCGAAGTGGTGCTCGGCATCAAAAGTCGCCCCGGGATCGGTATACAGCGAACGCCAATAAGCTGAAGCTGCTTCAAAGTCTACTCCTTTTGGCGAAAAAGGCCGGTCTTTAAGATAGGCGATAGTCGCTTCATCGGGGGCGATAAGCCCGCCACGGGCGCCCATCTCGATGCTCATATTGCAGATGGTCATGCGACCCTCCATCGACAGGCTGCGAATGGCCTCGCCGGCATACTCCACGAAATACCCCGTACCGCCTGCGGCTGTGAGTTGGGATATGATGTATAAGATAATGTCTTTGGCAAGTACGCCCGGTTGCAATTGACCATTTACGGTGATGCGCATGCGTTTGGGCCGCCGCTGCAGCAGGCATTGGGTAGCCAGTACTTGTTCAACCTGACTGGTGCCGATGCCGAAAGCAATGCAGCCAAAAGCGCCGTGGGTGGAGGTGTGGCTGTCGCCGCAAACGATAGTCATACCGGGTTGGGTAAGACCCAGTTCAGGGCCTATAACGTGTACGATGCCTTGATATTGGTGCCCCAAACCATATAACTCCAGCCCGAAATCCCGGCAGTTTTCTACCAGTTTTTCTACCTGAAAACGCGACAATTCCTCGCGGATGGGCAGATGTTGGTCTTTGGTGGGCACATTGTGGTCGGCGGTGGCTACGGTTTGGTGGGGCCGGAGCACGCCGATGCCGCGTTTGCGCAATCCATCAAACGCCTGCGGACTGGTCACCTCGTGAATGAAGTGGCGGTCGATGTATATTACTTCCTGCCCGCCGTCGGCCTGTCTGACCACGTGGGCATCCCAAATCTTGTCGAAAAGGGTTTTATTCGTCATTAGTTCAACAAACATTAGTTATTGACAATCAGGCAACAGCGGGTACTTCAATAGCGATGATTTGCAATAAATCGTCGTCGTTGACTTCCTTTATGCTATC
>JRYG01001933.1_pt1 | contig 13643 bp, 11 predicted proteins | sample 235341 | NCBI WGS metagenome assembly JRYG01 (sample SAMN03074218, study PRJNA261478) | activated sludge metagenome | biome: Wastewater Treatment Plant; feature: Wastewater; material: Activated sludge; isolation source: activated biomass of a wastewater treatment plant treating hydrocarbon... ... | reverse complement strand
GGGCAGGAGCTCGACGATGGCCGGAGACAGAGTCTCCTCGTGGTAGTCCGTGTTTAACTCCTCGGCAACCTGCCTAGAGAACTTGACATCGTCGGGGACGATCTCGTGGGCCAGGTCGTCAGCCGAAAAGCCGACCGTGTAGGTCGACACCCGTCCGCCCTCGGAACTCATGGCGGCAACAATCGCGCTTGAGTCGATTCCTCCGCTGAGAAAGCTGCCAAGCGGCACGTCAGAAACCATCTGGCGGCGAACCGACTCGAAGACCTTGGTCCGGACCATCTCTGACCATTCAGATTCGCTGCGCTTCTTCACATCGAATTCGAGGTCCCAGTACTGGCGGATCTCGAGGTCGCCGTTTCGGAAGCAAGCCCAGTGGCCAGGCGGAAGCTTGTAGATGCCTTCGAAGAGCGTATCCGGGTCCGGAACCCAGAGAAGCCTAAGATAGTCAGGCAACATCTCGGTTCTCATCGAAGGCGGTGGCAGCGCCGGCAGGAGGGCTTTGACCTCCGAGGCAAAATGCAATTCATTCTCGTGCTTCGCCCAGTACAAGGGCTTCACACCAAGGCGATCCCTGGCCAGGAAAAGGGAATCCTCATCCTGATCCCAAATGCCGAACGCGAAAATGCCGTTTATCCGATCGAGCATTCCCGGACCGTGTGCCACGAAGGAGGCGAGCAGGACTTCGGTGTCTGTCCCTGTCTGAAACGCGAAACCGAGAATCTCCAGATCCCGTCGCAACTCCCGGTAGTTGTAGATCTCGCCGTTGAAGGTGATCCAGTACCGCTTATCTCCATACGACATCGGCTGTGCGCCACGCTCTGTCGGGTCGATGATGCTCAGGCGACGATGGCCGAGCGCGGCCGGAACCGAGCCCGAAACCGAGGGGAATACCTCGGTTCCTTCGCCGTCGGGTCCGCGGTGGGCGAGGGTACGGGTCATCCGCTCGATCAAAGCTCCGTCAGCCCTGCCTATGGTCCCACAGATTCCGCACATCGTTGCGCGGACCCTACAGAGAAGCGCCAGTTGCCCGGCCCCACCCTCCCATGCGGCCTGCGCCCGGTCCCCTAACCCCGGAGTACCAGCCCTCGTGATTCGACTAACGGCGTTCTACGACCCGAGCTTTCGGGCCAACTGCCGTCGCGCCAGGTGGAACGTCATTGAGCACCACGGCGCCGGCCCCGATTTTCGCGTCATCGCCGATGGTTATCGCACCGAACATCGTGGCACCTGGGTAGACACTGACTCGGTCTCCCAGGACCGGAACACCACCGCTAGGGTCGTTACCAATGGTCACTCCCTGGCTGATGCTGCAATCAGATCCGATCACAGCGTCGCTATTAATGAATATGCCGCCAAAGTGAGCGATATGGAATCCGGGGCCGATAGTGGCAACTGGCGAGATGCTGATACCCGCTCCCACCTCAATAACTTTGCGGGTCAGCAGCGTCATCACTTGAAGAACCGGACGAAAGGGTACACGCTCACCCTTGCGAACCCAATGGCCAATACGAAATTCAAGGATTGCCCACCAACTTTGGTCAAACAATGTGTGGACAAGCCCATGTATGCGTCTATACCGCCGAAAATCGGCCTTTACGTTTCTCATCAGCCCGCTCTCATGTTTCTGGACTGGCGACCGTTCATGAGCGCAGCTAAGCAACGGCGTTTCTGTACTCTCGGAGCCAACTCTCGTACAGCTCGACATATTCCGTGGAGTTGGACCTTTCCAGATTTGGTGGAGTGTAATCGTCCGATAGTGCCTTGAATGATTGGGGTTCGGCTAGCAACCTTTCAATCTCCTCGACCCAGGCCGCCACATCACCAATAGGCGCCGTCCTCACTCCCTCTGGTCTCGGCACGACGTCGCTCGCAACTACCGGGGTCAGAGCCGCAAGCGCTTCCCTGACGCTTACCGCATCGCCATCTGTGCGCGAAGGTCTGATGTACACAAGAGCTGACTCTGAAAAGACCGGACCTAGCGGCTGTCCCACGAAACTTCGAACTTCTCCGGGATCGCTCGCCTCACGAGCCACCCCGACGATCTTGTCAAGATAGTCGCGATCACGCCTGCTCCGAGGTTCTTTCGCGATAAAAATGCCGAGTCTAAGCTGGCGGTGTGAGCGCATTTCAGCGTAAACTTTAGCCGCAACATCGAGGCCATAAAGATCAGTTTCGGTTGACATCCGGTCGACTTCGTAAGCAGACACTATCAGCGTCGGTACATCACCTGGAAAAATCTCGACTTCATTTTGGGCTTTGACCTGACGGCTCTGATCTTCAATGTAAGCGGGAAGAACGACCATCGGGACGCTTACGACCTCTTCCAACTGACGACGAATAACTTCGCTTACGACAACCACATGATCAAAAGAGGAAAGTAACCTTCTCAGTAGCCTCCTGGTGAAACTGCGTTTCACGAGCGGGTAGAGGTAGTCGTTGTGAACGGTGATGACTCGAAGCTGAGCATCGTTGCGTCTCGGCGCCATACTGGTAGCAAAGAGAGTTGCTAACGTCGAATGATGATAATGGAGGATCGAGCTTTTCGACCGCGTAAATGTCCACCAGTATCGAAGCGGATTTCGGTGCAACGCGAGGACAACCGATGAATCGTCCGGAATCAACGAATAGTGATTGGCAACTCCGACATTGATGTCTTGCTCAGCGAGGACCTTGGTTAAACTCTCGATGTGGGCAGCTACTCCTCCGAAAGGAGGGGGATAGGGAGCAAGAAGCAGAACTTCGGGGTTTTCGGCGAGTTCTGGGGGGATGGCTAAGTACCCGAGCGTTGCGAAACAGATGCGTTGAGCGCCACCGGTGCCCCGGTTTCAAGGCTGCGCTGCGCCGCAAGCGTTGCGTACGACACGTTCGAGATCTCGTCGAGAGGCACCGCATCCTTGGAGCCACGCGTAGCCTCTACGAACACGGCAACCTCGGCTCGATGCCCCTTGTCCTGTCTCCTGGCTGTTGTCCGAGCTCGTTTCGACCCTGTGAAGAGTTCCAACGTCCGGAAGTCGTCCATCAGGGCAGTCCTGCCCCCGTTGCCGAAAACTTCAAGGCGTTCTTTGGAGACGCGAGGTGACCCCTGTGAAACATAGGTTATCTCGCCGATGGACCCGTCTTGGAAGGTAAGCGTTACGACCAGACAGTCGCGGTTCGCCATCGGTGTATCGGGAGAGCCGTGCGCCACGGTGAATACTTCCGTGACCGGGTGGCCGACCAGGTATCTCAGCGTGTCTATGAAGTGACAGACTTCTCCGATCAGACGGCCTCCACCCTGCTCTGGATCCCAGATCCAGTGGTCAGCCGGCAGGTGGCCGGCGCTCACCCGATATCCGGCGGATATCGGGCCTCCTGCGACCGCCACATGCTGACGCATCATCTTGACCATTGGGGCAAACCGTCGATTAAAGCCCACAGCCAAGATGCCTTCTGACCGCCTTGCCGATTCGATGACTTGATCGAGCTCGTCCACCGTCACCGCCAGCGGCTTTTCGCAAAAAACATGTTTACCGGCGTCAAGCGCCGTTCTTGTCAAATGTGCGTGTGAACCGTGCCTCGAGCTCACAGCGACGATTTCGACCTCAGGATCCTCACTCACTTCGACCGCACTCTGTGCGGCGCGCTCGAAGCCCAGTCGGCGCTGCGCAGCTTCGACGGAAGCGCCTCCGCCGCCAACCAGCTCCAGGCCAACCCCGGTTTCGGCGAAGGCCGGTACGAGGATCCTCGACGCAAAGCTTCCCGGGCCGATCAAGCCAAGCCGACCGGGGTTGGTTCGGGTGGTGGCATCGGAGTTCGAGTCGCCCACGCCCATTTCGAAATGTTTGGGGGGCAAACGTCCGTCGGACACACCGGGTGAGTCGTAGGAAAGGATGATCGCGCCTAACGGTGACTTCCCGCTGTCCGAATCGACTAGCCGCGCATACGCAGATTCCGCATCGTCNNGGTGATCCAGTGACAAAGAACCTCGGGCCGACAATCCGAGAATCGCATCCATGTTCCTCTTCTCGGTCCAGCGAACGTAGCCGATCGGATAGTCCAGGCCACGTTCCTCATAGTCGGCGTCGTAGCGACCGGGGCCGTAGGACCGGGAGACTCGGAACTTAATCTCCTTTTCATACATCGGTTCGCGCTTGAGTTCGATCGGGACGGAGCCAAGAAGCACCACCGAACCACGATCGCGCACTATCTCGGTTGCCAGTCGCAGGGGTGCAGTGTCCTTGCTACCCGCCGTGACCAGAACAGCGTCAACGCCCGCCCCTCCGGTAGCCGAAGCCACCGCCGATGCCGCTCCTTCCAGCGGGAATCCACGATCGACTCCGTGCGCCATGGCCAGGTCCAGCCGACGAGCATCCGGCTCGATCGCGAATACCTCACATCCCTGAGCCCTCAACAGACAGCAGGCAATCTGGCCCACAAGACCTGCGCCCACAACCGCCACCGTGTTCCCAAGAGTTACCGCGCTCAATCGAATTCCGTGAAGGGCCACTGCCGAGATCGTCGTGAGAGAAGCCGTCAAGAGCGAGACCTCATCGGGAACACGCGCCACCAAGTTGGATGGCATCGCGCATATTTCGGCGTGATTCGCATGGCCACCCCCGCAGCAAGCCACTCGATCTCCCACACTGAATCCTCGGGAATCGATTCCTACTTCCACTACCTCCCCTGCACTGGAATACCCAACCGGAGTCTCTGTGAGCAGCTTCTGCTTCACCGCAGCATGAGTAGCCGCGAGCCCTTCCGCGCGAGCCTTCTCAAGAACCTGCTTGGCCAGCTCGGGTCGTTCACGCGCCTTTCCTAACAGCGACTTCTGAGAAACCTCCACTCGAGCCCGTTCGGTCCCGGAACTAATTGCCGAAAACGCCGTGCGCACCAACACGCCGCCCCTTGGACAAGGTGGCACTGGGACTTCTCGAACCGAAGTCGTTCCATTTCGGTCCTGGAGAACCTGCTTCATCAACGTAAATCGTCCTTCTCTTGCAGCTTCGGTGGGGTGACGAGTGCGGTCGCACCCTATCGAACAGTACGTCCGGACCGCTCTGGGAGAGCGGCCTGCCGCGCTCCGGGGCGGAGTTACGCGCGGCTTGAGATCGTATACGGTGCGGAAATGACCGTCGAAACTCGTGAGCTCAGAGACCGTTACATAGCGCTAGTGAAGGATGCTTTGACGTTTTCGCTGTGGCCTCAACCTCCGGTCCCGGTCTCCACCCTGGATCCGAGCCTCTACGCGCCCTCCAAGCGCCTTGTACTTGAGGCTCTACGCGCCACTTCACGTTCGATGGAGGCGAAGGGCTTCGAAATCGTGAAGAACCTGGAGGCGGCAGAGAGCGAGCTCGAGAACGGTCTTGTCTGGCCGAACTATGGCGACACGATGATCGGGCGGAAACGCATGGACAACCTTCAATACTGCGTCGAGACTGTCATCCAGAAAGACGTGCCAGGGGACCTGATCGAAACCGGCGTTTGGCGGGGAGGGGCATGTATCTTCATGCGCGCAATTCTTGCTGCCTATGGCGTTACCGATCGGACCGTGTTCGTTGCTGATTCTTTTGAAGGGCTTCCGCCGCCCGACCCGTCTTACCCTGTCGATGCTGGAGATCCACACCATGAGCGCTCGCAGCTTGAAATCGGACTCGAAACGGTCAAACAGAACTTTAGCCGCTACGGTTTGCTCGATGATCAAGTGGTGTTCTTGAAGGGGTGGTTCTCGGACACGCTGCCCACAGCGCCTATAGACGAGATTGCTGTTCTAAGGCTGGACGGCGATATGTACGGATCGACGATGGACGGCTTGAACAGTCTCTATCCAAAGCTGTCGATAGGTGGCTTCCTGATTATCGATGACTACAACCTCAAGACCTGTCGCGCCGCGATCAGTGACTACCGAGAAGCTCACGGAATCACCGCTGAAATTACCGATATCGATGGAAGCGGAGCCTATTGGCAAAAGGCGTCTTAGCCAGGACGCCTCGGCAAGAGTTGCCTCTCTTCTTCGAGAGGCTCTTTGCTAGCTTTGTGGGATGGAAACATGTCCGGCATGCAGTGGCCCTCCAAACGAACTTGGGATTTCCAGCCGGGAAATGATGTTTGGACTCCGTGAAGAGTTCACTTATCGAAAGTGTCAGCGATGTGAGACTCTTTGGCTTGGAGATCCTCCGAAGGATCCATCAAATTACTACGGCGACGAGTACTACTCTATGTCCTCTGCCAGAATTGTATCTCGATCGCTGCTGCGCCAAACAGCTGCATGGACATTACTCAGGCTGCCAGCATCATGGCTTGATCTGCTCTCGATGAGAGTAGATATCCGCCCTCATTTTGTGAGGTACTTGGCTGGACAGAATGTTAGGTGTGATTGCAAGATTGCGGATGTTGGCTCAGGTGAAGGTGAGCTGATAAGGAGAATGGCTCGCTGCGGTTTCAACAACCTTTGGGGTATCGATCCCCATATCAGCAACGATCGCGACGACGGTCCCATAAAGTTGCGACGCGGATACCTAGAAGACCTCGACGAGTCCTTCGACGTGATCATGTTCAATCACTCACTGGAACACGTACCAGATCCCCTACACACCTTGATTGCTGCGCGAAATTCCCTCAAACTTCACGGCTCCGTAGTGGTGAGATTACCCATACTTGGGTTCGCGTGGGAACGCTACGGCTCGGACTGGGTCGCCTTGGACCCGCCGCGCCATACGTTTGTTCCCTCACTTGGTGGGTTCAGGATCCTGGCTGGCAGAGCAGGATTTCAGATTGAACGAATCTTCTTTGATTCAACATCCCTGCAGTTCAAAGGTAGCGAGCGGTATTTGAGTGATACTCCCCTTCTCGCTTCAGATGACAACGTTCCGGCCTCGGTACTGAGTTTCGAGAGAACCAATAAGGCAAAGTGGGAGAGACTCGCTCGTCAATTGAATCGGGCGGGCCGAGGCGATGCAGCCGGCTTCGTGTTACGAGTGGCTCGAGAGCGCTGAGGGTCCAGATGCATAGCCAAGCATCCAGCCGTCAAGAGCTACGATCGGGGACCTAAACGCGCCGCATCCATAAGGCGCCCGGTTCAACTCCGGGGCTGAACGACGGTACCGCGTCAGAAACCACTTCGGGTTGGGATTTGGTGAGCGCAAATGCCGGGAGCACCACCTCAAAAGAGGTATTATACGCGAGGAAAGCCTGGAGCATGTATTGCTCAGCCCAGCACCGGCGGTGCTCGATAATCCAAGATCTGGGGTAATCATACGGCGTGAAGATGTCGTGAAAGTGAATCAGTACGCCCGGCGCTACAGAAGGCAGGAATTCGAGGATTACCCGGAGCACATCGCTCCCGGTCTTGACAGTGTGGGTTGTGTCTACGAACAAGATGTCATTCGGCTGGAGACGGTCGATTAACTCTATACTCATGTCTTCGGCTCGCTTGGCAGTTACCGACGCCCCTTTTACCGGGCCTATGGGGTTACCGAATGGAAAGGGATCGATGATTTGATGGCGGAATGGATAGCCCGCTTCCTCGTTCTTGATCCTCGCGCGTTCGATCACATGGCTTGAGGCACCCGAACCCAGTTCCAAGACCTCGTTAGGCCTATGGTGCCGAATCATGGCGTAAAGCAGCTCAGCATCGACGGATCCGTACCCACCATTTTCAAGAGGGAACGGGTCGGTATTGGATACAGGTAATCTTGGAGGTTCAAGCGAGACCTCGAACTCAGTGATGAGCGGTGACAATTCAGAGGAGAGCAGCATGGCCGCTTGCTCTAGCTTCAAGTCGACGCCGCCATGGGGAAGCTGGGCGCCCCACTCGATCTGTTTGAGATCCTTGATGTCCGGCAGCGGACTGTAGAAATCATTTCGAACCAGTTCGAACTGGGACCCTCTGGTGGTCTTTGCTATCACGGCCAAAAACCTACGAAATGCTTTCCTGAACAGGTCCACTGCGGTTCTCTCCTCCAGGTCTGACCCGCAGGGCCAAGACAGTTGCCAGCAGCCACCCGGGTAGACCAACGACTAGGGTCAAAATCGGCGAGGCTGAACTGTACAGGAGAGTCAGGGCCAGAGCGGGAGCCACTGAGAGGCCGGTGATGGCAAGCAACGGAGCGAACGGGACATGAAGAGATCTGCCTGACAGGATCCTGTACTGCCTGGCCATCAGCGCGAAAATTGCTACCTCTGCAGCAAGAGCACCGACCGCGGCCCCCGTGGCGCCCGCGAATGGAACCAGCCCAAGAGTCACCAAGACCGCAATCAGCCCTGCGATACAGACGGCAACGCTGAACTGGGAATCACCTTTGTAGGCGATGACAGCAGCGGAAATCGTTCCGCTTATGGCGAGGATGCCCGCCGCCGCCATCAAGATCGCAAACGGCCTTCCAGCAGCTTCAAATGCCTGGCCGAAGACCAGAGACATCAGATCCGAACTGGTTATGGCGAGTATCGAAACGGTGACGATCCCGAGCCCGGTCAGTGAGGTGACGACCTTCTCGATGGAAAGATTGAGGTCCGCGGGGTCAGACAATGCAAGTCTCGACGCGTGCGGAAGCCACGTAGTCACCCACATTGTCGCCACCGCCGTCAGGGCGAACGGAATTTTTTGCGCCACCGAGTAGTAGCCGGTTTCGACATTATTCGCAAGGTAGCCGAGAGCAACCGGGCCGACCGCAAAGTAGAGGCTGAGTACCACGAGACCGATCCCAACCTTGACGCTGCCAGCGAAACGAAGCCGGAGCGCACGGACTTTGACCCGGACGAATCGCAGTTCCCTGGACTTCCAGGCAAATATGAACGTCAACGTGGTTGCGACAAATGCACCGGCGACGTTGATCCATGCGAAAACGATGATTCCGTCCGTACCAGATGTGAGCAGGAAGAAAGCGAGAACTCCGTAGACAACCTGGCCAAGGAGCTGCGCGGCCCCCAGCGAGGGCGATCGGCCCATTGCCTGCAGGAGCCATCCCGCACTCATGGAGTGCGCCCCCAGGCCGAGGATGCCGATCATCATGAGCGTCGCCGTCAGACCTGAAGTCGCAAGCAGATCTCGCCCAAGAAACACCACCGTGATCGAAGTCAGCACTAAGACCCCCTGAAGCACTACTACCTCGTTGAATATCTCCGCAGTGGGCTTGCCTTGCTGGGCTACCTCCCGGGAGCCCAGCAGGTTAACGCCGACGTTCGCGATGACTCCAATATAGGTTGCGACGCCTAACGCAAAGGCGTAGGCGCCCATGAGTTGCGGGCCGAGTTCCCTCGACGCGACCGCCAAGACCACGAAGCCGATGACCTGCCCGAGAATCGTCGCAGCGGCCAGCCAACCGAAATTCTTGGCGACGCGTCTCAAATGCTTTCGGTACCATGCTCGGGCTGCACAATCACTCCATTCTGCCGATTTCGAGCAGGGTCAGGCATCCGGTGTTCCTGGACGGTCGCCTCTGCCTCTTGAAAAGAAGCAATCGGGCCATCATCCAACAGGAGACGGAGTTTCCATCACCGCCAACACGAAAGACTCAATGGCACCATCTGATCTGAAGCACTGGCTCTTGGTGATGCGTAGTCATGTGGTCCTGCTGGTGGCGTGCACCTTGGTCGCAGCCTTCGCGTCCGGTGGCCTGACGATGTTGAAAGAGAAGGAGTACACCGCTACAGCGAAAGTGCTGTTCAACGATCCGGATTTCGCTCGAAGAAGCATCTTTAGCCCGCCGACCGACGCGGCGCGGGTACTGGCGACCTATCTGCAGCTTGAGGTGCTCAAGGAAGTTTCCGATCTGACTTCCGACGCCATCGCAGACAGCCGGGTCGACGGCGCATCTGATCTGGCTCCCGAGGATGTTTCCGCGATGGTAAGCGTCGTTGCGGTAGGTGACACCGACTTTGTGGAGATCGATGCCACTGCCTCCGGAGCCAAGCTCTCGGCACTCGTCGCGAACATCTTTGCCCGAAAGCTGATTGCTTTCCGGGCAGAGAGAGATAGATCCAAGCTGAACGCCGCCAAACGGGTCGCGGAACGGAAGTACGATCGGCTTTCATTAGCGGAGAAGGCCAGTCCCGATGGCCAATCGCTACAACAGACCGTGACCAGGCTTGGAATGATCGCGGCGCTCCAGACAGGCAACGCGGAATTCGTGGCGCCCGCGACTGAACCGACCTCGCCAACCTCTCCGAAGCCCGCCAGAAACGCGATTCTCGGAGCGCTGCTCGGACTCGTAGCCGGCTTAGGAACGATCGCCCTGCTGGAACGCTCGAAGCGTCCGAGCTCGCCGCGATGAGGTCGCTGGTAACCGGTGGGGCAGGCTTCATCGGATCGCACCTCGTTGACGCTTTGGTAGCCCGGGGTGACAAGGTCGCAGTGATCGATGATCTGTCGAGCGGCACACGAGAGAACATTGCAGGCGCGATTGAATCCGGCGCCACGCTTTACATCACTGACATAAGGGACCAAGATTCAGTCAAAGAGATCTTCGAGACCGCCAGGCCGGAACTCGTCTTTCATCTGGCCGCTCAAATGGACGTACGAAGGTCGGTTAAGGACCCGGCGTTTGACGCCAGTGTTAACGTCGCAGGGACGGTCAATGTCCTTCATTGCTGTCACCTTCAGTCCGTAAAGCGATTTGTCTTCGTGTCGACCGGTGGGGCAGTGTACGGCGATAACCCCAACTTGCCCCTTTCGGAGGAAGAAGCTTCTATCCCTCTGTCTCCATATGGGCAGAGCAAGCTGGCTGCTGAAGGTTACGTTGACTTTTTCCACCGTGTCCACGACCTCGATGGAGTCACGTTGCGACTGGCAAACGTCTACGGGCCTCGCCAGGATCCTTACGGTGAGGGTGGAGTGGTAGCGATTTTTTGTGGCAAGCTCAAAGAGGAGAAGCGCCCGAGGATCTTCGGTGATGGGGAGCAGACTCGTGACTTCGTATACGTCCATGATGTCGTCAAGGCAACATTGCTTGCCGGCTCGTCGAGCGTGTCGGGTCCGATCAACATTGGCAGCGGCGAGGAAACCTCGGTGCTGGATCTGGTCAGGCTGATCGGGCTCCATCGAGCTGAAGGAGATTTCGACCCCATCTTTGCTGGTAAGCGGGAAGGTGAGATAGACCGGATAGCGATCGACCCGGGAAAGGCCAAGGTCGAACTCGGGTGGCAGGCCGATACCGGGCTCGAGGCCGGGCTCGGCGCGACCCTCAGGCAGCTTGAGGTCCGAGCGGGCTCGGGATGAAGTCGGATCTCCGGTCGTTAGCCCCGGTCGTTAGCCAGCCGAGAGGATGCGATCTGCAACGAACTGGATAGCCTCAGGATGCCGGGGGATCTTTGGTCTGCCGCGGCCCCTCCGTCCCCATTCGATTTCTGAAAGATCGTCATCCGAAGTGATCCGACGAATCATTCCCTGACACTCGAGCCACTCGTCGACTGCCGGCATCGGACCTTGAAACACCGTTGACCCCTGGACGCCGAACCAGGTCGCTTCGCGCAGCATGGTTCCGCCACCGGTGACGACATGGTCCACCTCGCGAAGCAGGCTCACCAGCGGTATCGGATGTCTCAGGACGACCGGCGGTACCCGCCAGTTCCGTGAATCTATCATCGGAATCTGGTCCTCCTCGCGTGGGGAGAAAATGACTTGGACATCGGTCTCGCCGGTGAGCAGGTCGAGCACGCGCTCCAGCGTTCGCAGGGACTCGTCGACCCGATAGTGACTGGTCTGGGACGGGGGGCGGATCAATACCGCAGTCAGGCTCGAGTCCCGCGGAGGGGGCAGCTGGTTGTCCGTCTCCGCGTCCAGATCCAAGCCGTGGAAGGCGATGTCCTCTTTCAGGCCAGGGAAGGCGACCATTCGGTCGGCCGGGAATCCTCGTTCGACGAACCGGCTTGCCGGAACGACCTCCGGGTGAAGCAAGGTCGTGCCGGACCTGATGAACGCCCCCAGCTCGACGCCCTCGTAGTCAAGGATCGTGAACGAGGGTGAACCGAGAGCGCGAGCGGCCAGAACTCCCGAGCGGGAAGTACTGACAGTCGCGAGGGGCACACCGACATGTCGCCTGACCAGCATGGTGAGTGAGGCGGCTCTTCGCAGAGTTCCAACGACCTTCGACGCCCGTGAAGCACCGAACTCCCCACCGACCGGGATCGGGGCTTCGCCTCGGTTGGCCAGAACCTCCAGGGTTGGGACGTGATTTCGGGCTGTAACAACAACCTGGTTGCCGCGATCCCGAAGTTCGCGTGCGATCGGACTCAGGTACTGCGCCTGTGGTGGATTGTCGACGTCGACCCAGTACGCCATCAGGCTGCAAGCGAGCCGTCGCGGGCCAAACGGGTCAGGCCGGCGAACATCCAGGCCGTCGACCACCGGATGAAATGCGTGCGCGTCGACCGGTTGCCTTTACGCCGATAGGTGAAGGTTCCGTCGGGCCGGGCGAGCAGGGGCAGGCAGGCAGTTGCGACTTCGAATCCGAACTCCAGATCGCCGAAAAGAGCGAGGGTGATAAAGGCCTGACCCGCCGCGGTCGCGTCCAACGCCCCGTCGCGATCGTCGTAGTAGCGCGGTAGCTGATTGGCATCGAAGAAGCGGGAACGGTAGTGGTTCCAACCCTTGTTGATCGAGTCATCGAACTGATGTTCGTCCATGATCGACCGGTAGGTGCTGAGGCACTCCAGCACATAACCGGTGTGATGATGATCCCGCCAAGTTCTCGGATCCGGGCTGACTGCGTAGGGCCAGCCGCCGTCATATTCCTGATGCTCGACTACGAAACGTGCGGATGCCATCGCCGCTTCTTCGGCGCGATCCTGCTCTCCATCGGCTAATCCGGCGTCGATGGCTTGGGCCAGCAATCGGCTGCCTTTCAGGGTGGCGTTGAGAACCTCCTGGGTGTCGAGAGGTGAGTAGGCCCAACAGAAGGACCGGTCGCTCCGGGAGGATCGAGGCAGATCATCGAGAACGAAACCAGCGCTGTCGACGATCAGGCTTCGGGCCTGTTGATTCCCAAAAACCCGCCAGACCCGGTGGAGTCCGTTCACGACCATGGATGTCGCGACAATGGTCGGGGTGCCGGCCGGCATCCGGTGCTGCCGACCCTCCCAGGGGAAAGGATAGCCCCAGCAGGGCCCTGAGAATCCAGGCGAGACAATCGAAGCGAGCTCGGAGACCCATGCGGAAACTTCGGCGGAGGCTTCCTCCCGGTTGAGCAGTCCGGCCTCGGTCAGGTCGGCGAGGCCTTGAACGTAGAGCCCTGCCGTGACCGGATTGAGCTGGCTCGGAACACGCAGAATTCCCCGGAGGTTCACCTTGGAACGGAGGACGACCTGCTGGGCTGCGAACCGGGGCAACCGCCTGGATCTGAGTACAGGCAGCCGAAACAAGGGGGAAAGCAGCGCGTCGTAGGGGTCGTGGCCCCTCAGCTCTTGGTCACACATCGCCTTCCGCGAACGCTGCGCCTGGTTGGCGACGAGGACAAAGCTCGACTCGGGAATCACGACGGTTCCCCGGCGTCCTTGTTAGTGAGCGCCTCTCCCTCCAGCCGATAGGCGTTCCCGCAATTCAGGCAGGTGTATCGATCATCAAGGCGGTGGCCACAGCGGCACACCCAACCGGTCTGTCGGGCGGGATTGCCAAGCATGAGGGCGTATGCCGGCACGTCTGACGCGACCACCGCCCCGGCACCAACGAAAGA
>JRYG01006590.1_pt1 | contig 13740 bp, 15 predicted proteins | sample 235341 | NCBI WGS metagenome assembly JRYG01 (sample SAMN03074218, study PRJNA261478) | activated sludge metagenome | biome: Wastewater Treatment Plant; feature: Wastewater; material: Activated sludge; isolation source: activated biomass of a wastewater treatment plant treating hydrocarbon... ... | reverse complement strand
CATGGCCACCGCCGCGGGCGGAACCGCGGACGAGGAAACCCGCGCCCGCTGGCGGCGTGACGCCGCCTTTGCCGTCCGTCTGGCCGTGCGCGCGGTGGATCTGCTATTCGAAGCCAGTGGCGGAGGCGGACTCTTCCTCGATCACCCCATCCAGCGTGCCTTCCGTGACGTGCATGCGGCGGCCTCCCATATCGCGCTCAACTGGGACGCTGCCGCCACCCTCTACGGCAAGGTGGCGCTGGGCCACAGCAGCGACCTGCTGCCCTTCGAGCGTTAATCCCCGGGCTGCGGCGCCATCCCGCCCGCCCCCGCATTCCCCGAGTCCCGCAATGACCCAAGCCGCATCGCCCACCGACCCCAAGGCCTTCCGCGCCGCCCTCGGCCAGTTCGCCACCGGCGTGTGCATCATCACCGCCCGCGGCCCCGACGGCCAACCCGTGGGCCTCACCGCCAACTCGTTCAACTCCGTCTCCCTCGACCCGCCGCTGATCCTGTGGAGCCTGTCGCTCTATTCCGCCAACCTGCCCGCTTTCCAGCAGGCCACGCACTACGCGGTCAACATTCTGGCCGCGGACCAGGTGGCACTGTCCAACCAGTTTGCGAGCAGCCGGGAAGACAAGTTCGACGGCGTCGAGTTCGTCCCCGGCCTCGGCGGCAGCCTGCTGCTTCCCGGCTGCTGCGCCCAGTTTGAATGCCGCAACGAGACCCGCCACGCGGGCGGCGACCACATCATTTTCATCGGCCTGGTGGAACGCTTTGCCCGTTTTGAAGGCCGCGCCCCGCTGGTGTATCAGGGCGGTGGCTACCGGGGCATCGCCCCCCTGGACTGACCCGGTGGACGACACTCCGCGGTTTCTCGAGCAGGGCAGCGGACCACGCACCCTGGTCTTCCTCCACGGCATCAGCGGCGCAGCCGCCGGCTGGCGGGAGCCCATGACCCGCTTTGCCGCCCACGGCTGGCGCTGCCTGGCCTGGGACATGCCGGGCTACGGCGCCAGCCCGGCAGTGACGGAATTCCGCTTTCCCGATCTGGCCCGGCTGCTGGGGCATATGCTGGATCGGGCCGGCATCGGCGAGGTGACCCTGGTGGGGCACAGCATGGGCGGCATGGTGGCCCTGGAAGCAAGCGTGCAATGGCCCGAACGGGTCCGCGCCCTGGTGCTGGCCGCCACCAGCCCCGCCTTCGCCGGCAACGACGAGGCTTTCCGCCAGCGCTTTCTCGCCCAGCGGCTGGGGCCTCTGGATCAGGGCCTGACCATGGCGCAACTGGCCGCCCGGGTGCTCCCCGCCAGCGCCGGCCCCGTTGCGGACCCGGCGGGCATGGCCCTGGCGGCGGACATCATGGCCGCCATCCCCGTTCCGGCCTACCGTGCCGCCATGCGCTGCCTCACCCATTTCGACCGGCGGCCGGCCCTGCCCCGTCTTCCCATGCCCACCCTCTGCCTGGCTGGCGAGCACGATCAGACCGCACCCCCCGCACTGATGCGCCGGATGGCGGCGCACATTCCTCACGCCCGCTACACGGAGCTGCCGGCCACGGGGCATCTCATGCATTTCGAGCAACCGGACGCCTTTTGCGAGGCAGTGGGCGCCTTTGTGGAAGTGAGCACCTGACACACGGGTATACCCGGAAGCGGTTTTCCCGAATGGCATCTTGCAAGTCCCAACCCAGGGACTAATCTTGAAGCGTGACCTTCGGTTCCAAGCTGCTGAGGACACCACCATCCACCGCTGACCAGGCGGGTGGGCGGCGGGCAGAAGCAAGGAATACCCCCGAGGGCAACAGAGGCCGGGCCGGGCGCCCGGCCTCAGCCGTTTACGGCGCCTCGCCGCGCCGCCGCTGCACCAGACAGTAGAGCCGCGCCTGTTCCGCGGCGTTGAGCCCTCCGCCATTGCCGTTGCCGTTTTCCTCCGGCACGAAGTGGCGGCGGAAGGCGGCCACGGCCGCAGCCGGATCCCCCACGTGGTACCCGAAGGCCTGCAGCCCGGCAACCGGGTCGAAGCCGGCCGGCGCCGGTGGATACGGCGGCTCGCACCACAGGCCGAATCCCCTGGCCGCCAGCGTCCGCCACGGGAACAGACGGCTCGGGTCCACCTTGCGCCGGGGCGCCACGTCGGCGTGACCGAGAAAATTGGCGACGGGGATGCGATGGCGCTGCTTGATATCCGCCAGCAGGGCCAGCAAGGTGTTGACCAGCGGCTCGGCGAAGGGCTCGCGCCCGTTGTTGTCCAGCTCAATGCCGATGGAAGCGGAGTTGATGTCCGTTTGCCCGCCCCACCAGGAATCCCCCGCGTGCCACGCCCGCAGCCGCTCATCCACCAGTTGGTAGAGGCTGCCGTCCCGCCCCACCAGATAATGGGCGCTCACCTGACGCAGGGGGTCGCGCAGGGTGCGCAGGGCGTCTTCCGCCCGGTCGTTGGTGGTGTGGTGGATGATCACGAAATTGGGCCGGCGCTGGTCCGCATTGACCGACGGCAACCACTGGGCGGGCAGGCTGGTGCGGATCGGGGCGGGGCCGGCACAGCCAGCCAGCAGGGCAATGGCGCCAACCACAACGGCGAGGGAAAACGGTTTCATGGCCCGGATGATACTTCGCCCCCCGGCCGGAGCCGAATACCGGGAACCCAGCCCCGCGGCCGAGGCTCAGAACACGCCCAAGGCCAACCCCGCCGCCAGGGCCGCCCCCAGCTCGGCGCAGCGGGCCCGGTCGGCCACGGCGAGGGTCTTGGGGGCCAGGATCTCCTCCGGCGTCTGGGCACCGGTGCGCACGATCAGCGGCTCGCACACGGCCCGCAGCCGCCAGCCGGTGGCAATCCGGGCCATTTGCCGCGCGGCGCCCTCCCCGTCGCTGCCGGCGCAGATCAGCGCGGCGTAGGGCCGGCCATTGAGCCGCTCCAGCGCCGGGTAGTAACAGCGGTCGAAAAACTCCTTCATCAGGCCGGAGAGGCTGGCCAGGTTTTCCGGCGCGGCAAACAGGTATCCATCCGCCGTCAACAGGTCTTCCGGCCCGGCGGCTTCGGCCGGCACCAGGCGCACGGTCACGCCGGTTTCCGCCGCCGCGCCGGCCGAAGCCGCCTCGGCCATCTGCCGGGCACCGCCAGTGCGGCTGTGCCAGACGATGAGCAAAGTCTTCATCCCCTGGCCGGGTTTCGCGCCGGCAAAAGGACGCTGGCGATGGAAATGGAAGTGAGGACGATGGCCGCGTAGTCCTGCCAGCCCAGTTGCTCGCCCAGCATCCAGGCGCCGGAAAACACGCCAAGCACGGGGATCAGCATCACCGACAGGCTGGAGGCGATGGGCGGCAGGATGCGGGCCAGGTGGAACCACACCACGTGGGCCACGCCGAACACCATGACCGAGTTGTACACGATGGCGCCCCACTCCCGGTCATCCGGCGCCCGCCACTGGCCGGATTCGAACAGCACCGCCGCCAGGGTCATCACCATGGTGGTGAAGATGGTCATCCACAGGGCAATGGACAGCGTGGGCAGCACGATGCTTGTCCGCCGCAACAAGTGGGTGCCCAGCGCCCAGCTCGAAGCCGCCACCAGCATCAGCACCGCCCCCAGGGGCGCGCCGGCCATCCGCGCCAATTCGTCCCCCAGCAGCAGGCCGGAACCGGTCAAGGCCGCGAGCAGGCCCAGCACACCGCGCCAGCCGATGGCCTGGCGGAAGAGCAGGGCCCCCCATACGGCGGCGAACACCGGCATGGTGTACCCCAGAATCGCCGCCCGGCCCGAGGCCAGCAGTTTGACCCCGAGGATGGCGAACACATGCCAGCCCACCATGTTGAACAGGGTCAGGCGCGCCAGCTCGGGCCATTTGTCCCGGGGCACGGCCAGGGGCAAGCCCCGGGCCCGCACCACCGCGTAGATGGCCAGGATGCCGCCGTACATGGACAAGGTGCGGAACGTGAGCGGCGGATAGTTCTGGACGCCGATTTTCATGATCGGCCAATTGATGCCCCAGACGATGGTGAGGATGACCAGCAGGGCGAAATCACGGGGGGAAAGTTGCATCGGCGGATGGTAACGGATTGCCGTGCCCGCGCCGCTTGTGGTCTACCCGAATCTCGAGATACCCCGGAAGCCGATCCGCTAAACTGCCGCTTTTGCGCCTTTGCAGGATTCGCTCATGAGCCTCGACACGCTGCTTGCTCCCGTTCGCCTCGGTGCCCTCGACCTGGCCAACCGCGTGGTGATGGGCCCGCTCACCCGCTGCCGGGTGGATAACGCGGACTACGTCCCCACCCCCATGATGGCCCGCTACTACGCCCAGCGGGCCAGCGCCGGCCTGATCATCTCGGAAGGCACCATCGTCTCGCCCCAGGGACGGGGCTATCCGTACACGCCGGGCATCTGGTCCGCCGCACAGGTGGCCGGCTGGCGGCAGGTGACGGACGCGGTGCACGCCGCCGGTGGCCGCATGGTCTGCCAGCTCTGGCACTGCGGACGGCTGTCCCTGCCCGAGTACCACGACGGTCTGCCCCCCGTGGCGCCGTCCGCCATCAACCCGGAGTGGAAGATGTTCACCCCCGAAGGCCCCAAGGCCACGGTGACCCCCCGGGCCCTGAGCGTCGAGGAGATCGCCGGCATTGTGGGCGACTTCCGCCAGGCCGCAGCCAACGCCCGGGAGGCAGGCTTCGACGGGGTGGAGATCCACTCCTCCAACGGCTACCTGTTCCACCAGTTCTTTGCCGCCTGCGCCAATACCCGGTCCGATGCCTATGGCGGCACCCTCGAAAACCGGGGCCGCATCCTGTTTGAAGTGCTGGACGCAGTGGGGCGGGAACTGCCCTTCGACCGCGTGGGCATTCGCCTCAACCCCATGATGCACCGCATGCACGGGCTCGTGGTGGAGGCGGACACCGTCCCCATGTTCGACTACCTGGTGCGCCGCGCCGACGGCTACGGCCTGGCCTATCTCCACCTCACCGAGCCCTACATGCCCAAGCAGCTCGAGGGGGCCGTCAATCCCCTGCCCGAAGTGGCCCGCCATTACCGGGCCATGGCACGCACCCCCATCCTCAGCAACGGCGGACTCAGCCCGGCTCAGGCCGAAGCCATGCTGACGGAAAAACTGTGCGACGCGGCGGTGTTCGGACGCAACTTCATCTCCAACCCGGACCTGGTGGCACGGTTGCGCCAAGGAGCGCCCCTCAACCCCTGGGACATGGACACCTTCTACCAGGGTGGCGAAAAGGGCTACCTGGATTACCCGACGCTGGGCTGAAGCGCGCCGCCCCACCCCCGGGGCCGGCCCCTGCAGACAAACGCCACGCTCGGCAGTACAGTGGCTCCATCAAGCCGGGGGCATTTGTCTGCCCGGAACCGGCCGACCCGTTGCAGCGCAGTCCCATGGGGCGCGCTGAGCGCGGCGGTCCCGGTACCCGGCCATTGTCCGAAGGGGAAGGGAGCTTGCCGTGGCCGACATTTTCATCAGCTACGCGCGCGAAGACCAAGTCCGCGTGGAATCGCTCGTGGCCGCCCTGGAACAACAGGGCTGGTCCGTGTTCTGGGACCGGCGCATTCCGTCCGGCCAGACCTGGCGCAGTTACATCGGCAACGCCCTCGATCAGGCCCGCTGCGTGATCGTGGTGTGGTCCCGGGACTCCGTGGCCTCGACCTGGGTGATGGAAGAGGCGGACGACGGCAAGCGGCGGGGCGTGCTGGTGCCGGTGCTCGTGGACCCGGTGGAACAGCCCCGGGGATTCCGGGAAATACAGACCGCGGATCTCACCGCATGGGAACCGGGGCACCCCTCACCCCGGCTGGATGAACTGCTCCGGGACATCGCCACCCTCCTGCGCGGGGCCCCCACAAGCGCAGGCACCCGCCCTGCCCAAGCGGCGACGCCGGCAGCGGCCGGCTCCGGCGTACCCCACGCGCAGCCCAAGCCTCCGGCAAACCGCTTGGTGATCGCAGCCGCCGTGCTGGCAGGGGGACTGGCGATTGCCACCGGAGCCTTCCTCGCGTTCCAGGACACCCCGTCGCCGCCGACACCGGCGCCAAGGTCTGCGCCCGAAACCCGCCCGATCCCCCCAGCGGCGCAGCAGGCGGTGGAAACCACCCCCGCGCCCCCGCCCGCCGCCCCGATTCCGCCCGAGCCGGAACGCCCGGCCCCCGCGGCCAAAGCAGCGTTCGGGCTGCGCGCTGTCATCGACGACCCGGACGGCTACACCAATGTGCGCCGCCAGAAATCCGCCTCCAGCCAGACCGTGGCCCGGGTTCTGGCGGGCGAGGAATTCGCCACCCACGTGCAGGAAGGCAACTGGTGGCTGGTCAGGACGCAGGCCGGCGTTTCCGGTTACATGCACGTTTCCCGGATCCGCATCCTGCGCCAGGAGTAAGCAGCCCACGGCCGCAGCCCGCTGCGCCTTCAGCGCCGGCCGGGGCGATCCGCGCGGCCATTGTGGTTGTAGTCGTGCTGGGCGTCGTGCTTCTGGCGCAGGATGCGGCGGCTCTCGGCCCGCTCGGCGTGGCGCAGGTGGGCGCGCTCCTGGCCCGTAACCACGCCGTCGGCCTTGGCCCGGGTTTCCATGCGCTCGATGTGGCCCTGGCGGCGTTCCAGACGCCGGGCCTCGCGGGGCGTCAGGGCGCCGCTGGCCTCGCCTTGGTCGATGCGCTGTGCCTGGTTGGCCTGGCGCTGGTCAATGCCCGGCGTCGCGCTGCTCTGCGCCAGGGCGGGAAGGCTCAGGCTGCCCAGCAGGACGGCCAGAATCAGGGTCTTGTTCATTGTTCATCTCCTCGGCGAACGGGGTTCAGAAATGGGGCAAGCGCCACCGGCGCCATTTGACTACGGCGCCCTGTAACAACGCTTGACGCTTTGTGAGCGGGTGTAAGCGGCCGCGAGCGTGGCCTCAGGCCACCTTGAAGCGACCGGCCAGCCGCTCCAGATCGGTGGCCATCCCGCGCAGGCGGTTGGCCGCCTCGAGGGTCCGGGCGGCAGACGCCACGTTGTCTTCGGCACCGGAGGAGATCTCCTGGATGCGCTGGGCGATGCCCCGAGCCGCGGAAGACTGGGCGTCGAGCGCAGTGCTGATGCCCGCGGCCGCGCTTTCCGTGGCGCCGGCCGAGCCACCGATTTCCACCATCGACGCGCCCGCCGCCCGGGCCAGCTCGACCCCCGCGCCCACCCGGGCCACGCTGGCTTCCATGCCCTCGGCCGCCCGCACGGTGCCTTGCTGGATACGCCCGATCATCGACTCGATCTCCCGTGTCGAAACATTGGTGCGCTCCGCCAGCTTGCGCACTTCGTCCGCCACCACGGCGAAGCCCCGCCCGGCCTCGCCCGCCCGGGCGGCTTCGATGGCGGCGTTCAGCGCCAGCAGATTGGTCTGTTCGGCAATCTCGCGGATCACCAGGACAATCGACGAAATCTGCGCCGAGCAATCCTTCAGTTCCGCCACGGCCCCGGCAGCCTCGTTGACGATCCGGGCAATGTGGGACATTTCCTCCGACGCATGGCCGATGATCGTCTCCCCGGCGTCCGCCCGCTGCCGCGCGGTGCCCGACAGGCGGTGGGATTCAACGGCCCGGCCCCGCGCCTGCTCGATCGAGGCGGACAACTGGGCGACCGCGCTCGCCACGTCCCGCGCGGCGCCAGACTGCCGGGCGGACACCCGGTCGGTGCCCTGGGCCGCCCCGCTCAGCCGGGCAGCCTCCTCGCCCAGGCTGGCGATGCGCGCCAGCAGATCGGCGATCAGCTCATGAAGCCCGTTCCGCATGATGGCCAGCTGCGCCATGATCTCGCCGATCTCGTCATGCCGGGCGGGCGGCAGGGGGTGACGCAGATCGCCGCCGTCCGCAATCTGCCGGATGGAGTCCCGGGTCTGGGCCAGGTAGCGGGAAACGTGGGCCAGCGCCGCCGCGACGAGCACGAACCCCAGCACCAGCGCCAGCCCCACGGTGAGCAGGCTGGCGCGCTGGCCGTGGGCCGCATCCCGCACCGCCGTCCCGGCCGTTGCCGCCGCATCCCGCTCAACCACCGCCGCCTGCGCCAGCAGCTTGTCCTTGAGGCTGCGCCACAGGGGGGTTTCTTCCTTGTTCAACACGGCCACGGCCTCGGCTGTCCGCCCCTCCAGGGCGAGCTCGCGTATCCGGGCCTTGAGCGTGGCATCCGCCGCCCATAGCGCGTCAATCTCGGCCAGGACCGTTTCATCCCCGGTGCCATGGGAACGCCCCCTGGCCAGCGCATCCGCAAAGGCATGGTTGGCGGCGTCGAGGTTCTTCCGGGCCTTGGGATTGGCCGGGTCGAGGATGATGTTGCGCAGGGCCTGCCCCGCCTGCAGCCCTTGGGCGTACATGTCCCCATAGGCCTTGAGCCGCTGCGCATCCTCGGCCAGATAGCCGGAAAACCGCGTGGACACCGCCTCGAGCTGCCACAGGGCAACGCCAATGCCCAGCCCCGCCAGCACCATGAAGGCCAGGAAGGCCAGCCACAGCCGATGAGTCAGGCGCAATCGGCCCTCGACGCGCTGGAACCAGCCGCGCACCCCACCGGCCACGAGGTTCCCCTCGTGCAGCCGCAGTGCCGGATCAGCCCGCAGGCGCGCATACAGCGCTTCGGCTGCAGCCACTTCGTCCCGAGTGGCCTCGGTCCGGACCGAGACGAAGCCGTCGCCATCGGCCTTGGCCGTCACATAGGCGCGCACCCAGTAGTGATCGCCATCCTTGCGCCGGTTCTTCACCACCCCCGTCCACGGACGCCCCGCCTGCACCGTGGCCCACAAGTCCCGAAACGCCTCCACCGGCATGTCCGGGTGACGCAGGATGTTGTGGGGCTGACCGATCAGCTCCACCTCCGCAAAGCCCGATACCTGCACGAAGGCATCGTTGGCATACACGATCCTCCCTTTGCCATCGGTGTGGCTGATGATCACCTGGCCACTGGGATACGGGTACTCGCGCTGGGTAACGGGCTGGTTGTCGCGCATGCTCTCGAACCGGATTGCGGGGAAGTACACCCGCCGCCGCAGAACCGCCGGGCGCGAGTGGATACCACAGTCTTATCGGTGCAGCGCCCCCCCACTTGAGGGGAGATGAGCGCCTGCCGACCCGCAACGCCACCGGGGCCGCGCACGGCGCCCACCCCCTGATCATAGGAATTGCGATGGCATCAGGAATCCTATGGGCAGGCGGCGAGTGCCCGCACGCGTCTGGGCTTGGCCACATGGTCGTCTCCGACTCATCGTTTCTATGACCCGGCACGCGTCCCCCATCACCCCACCCGTCCCCGTGCTCACCCTCCATATCCTTTGAAAGCAGTGGGTTAGGGGGGCGAACACTACCCGCGCGCCCGTTGGCACACAGGTTGCATACACGGATGGCAACACCCTAAAGGACAGGAAGCCCCGCATCGGGGCAAGCGGATATGGCCATCGCGCAACCCAGGATCGACGTGCATCGCATCCCCTCGGGGTACCGGGGCACCCTGCACACGGTCCGCCACATCACCGACCTGATCAAGGAAGGCGCCAAGGACTTCACGGTCCGCCAAACCGCGATCGGCATCCTCCGCCACCGCGCGGTAAAGCCCAAGGACTACGCCGGAGAAATCAAGGCGCTGTTCGAGTGGGTGCAGCAGAACATCCGCTACACCAAGGATACCTACCGCATCGAAGTGCTCCACTCCCCCCGGCGAATGCTGGAGCTGCGCGCGGGCGACTGCGACGACATGACGATCCTGCTGGGTGCGCTGCTGGAGTCCATCGGGCACCCGGTACGGCTGGTGCTCACCGGGCCGGATGGGCTGCGTCCGGAACTGTTCAGTCATATCTATCTGGAAGTACTGCTCAGGGGAGGCTGGATCGCCCTGGACGCCACCATGCCCCACCCCATGGGTTGGGCGCCGCGCACCCCGATCAGGAAGGTCGTCCACCTGGAAAGGAGATCCGAGATGATGGCTGGCGACGAGCATGTGCAGGGCTTAGCGGTAGCGGAGCCGCCTCCACCTTGGCTGGACACGCTGGTCCGAGCCCTGGAGGGCGAGGTCATCCGCCCCAAGGACGAACGGGTTAAACAGTTGTGGACATTGCTCAGGGCGCGGCAGTTGCTCCACCGCAGTCACTGGCTCAAAGCGGTGCTGCGGCGCATCTGGCAGCGCGGCCTTGCCGCCCGACCCCGTCCGCGCACGGTGAGCCACTTCGTCGGCAACCTGCGGCGGCTTGGCTTGCTACCGCAAGCGTCCGCGCCGGCCACGGCACCGGGGGGTCCCGCCACGCCAGCCATGCAGCCGGCGCAAGCCGTCACCCTGCGCCCCATCGCCACGGTTCAGCCAGCAGCCGTGCAGCCGGTGAAGCCCGCACCGGTACTGGTGCAGGCGCCCCCACCCCAGGCGGCCGCCCGATGAAACAGCCCGCCCAACTCCCGGAAGCGCTGGCGCTGGCCACCCGGCAAGGCGCCGCGCTGTACGAGCAGTTCAACGGTTACCTGCCGCCGGGCGTGGAGACCGTGCGCCACCCCCGGGTGATGCCCCCCCTGGTAGTGGAACTGGGCACCCTGGTGGGCGTGATCTACCGCTCGGACAAAGGCCAGCCCGGCCAGCCGCTGACCTACATCCACCGCATGGAAAACCCGCCACGCCTGGTGTGCAACACGGAGGGGACGCAGTTGTACATCGTTGGCGGCAGCTATCGGGTCACGGCCCGGGGGATCGAGGGATGAGGCAAGTCGCCTCCGGCCGACGGCGCAAACGACAGGAGTGTGCTCATGACACAGGATGCGGGGCTTGGACTGGACGAACTGATGATCGTGAACCCGGGGCCGCGGGGGCTGGCGGGGCTGTTCCTGGGCGCCGACGGCACCTTGTACCAGGCCCAGCCACTAGGCGCCGCTGCAGGCGCCAACCCGTACTACCTGTCGGCGGACGGCATGCTCTACACGCAGTGCGGGACGCATCCGCCGGGGACAAGGGGCATGTCCGGGGTCGGCTCCGCGACACCCGACGTGCTGCCGTCCAAGCACTTCCTGGGCGCTGACGGCGTGCTGTACGAAGTGGTCTCGCCGACAACGCCCACGACGCGCTCCGCTTGATTCAGAGACATCGCGGGTGCTCCCGCCAACCGAAGGAGACTTTCATGGCCAAGGTTCAAGGCGTCAAAGAGAAGCTGCACGCACCGATCTACGACGCGTTTTTCATCAAGGAGCAATCGAACGGCGCGGAAAAGAAGCGATTCACCGACTACATGACCGATCCGCGGGTAATCCGGTTCTTCGTGGACATCCAGAACAAGACCCGGCTGGAGACCAACTTGCAGGCCTCGGGCGTGCTCCCCAGCCTCAACGCTTTCGAAGCACGGGCGCTGCGGGTGGTGGTTTCGAACCTGCGGCTGACGGAGAAATCCCGATCCAGCGAAAGCACCACAACCTCGGACACAACAACGGGAAACGCCTCATCAAAGAACAAGGTCGTGAATCTGGAATCGGAAATCCAGGTCAGCGAGGCGGAGATCCTGTCGGACCTCATCTACAACTCGGTCACCTCGCTGATCGTGGGCGAAAAGACCATGATCGAGATGCCCACCTTCTGGTTCCCCTCCGGCGCCGGGGTCAGTCCGGGCTTCCCGGCCGTTTCCAACCACGGAGAGGCCAACCCCACCGCCACCTTCCGCTTCGCCGAACCGGTGTTCATCGAGCCGCAACAAAACTTCCGGGTGGAAATCTCGTTTCCCCAGGGCGTGCCCGGCTATGGCGAGAAGGACTCCGGCAAGCTCGCTTCGGTCACCGGCCCCATGCGCATCTGGGTCGTGCTCGATGGCTACCTCACCCGGGACGTCCAATAACCCGCGACAAGACCAAGGAGACAAGTCATGCACTATCTGAGCGAAAGCGACGTCACCCGGATGCTGGGTATCGGCCACTTCGGTGAAGTGCGCCAGGGCCCGGACGGGCACCTCTACGAATATGTGCAGGGCGTGGATGGCCTGGGCAATCCGATCGGTGGTTTCTGGAGCCGGCTCAAGAGCGTCGCCCGCCGCGCGATGCCCCTGGTGCAGAAGGTTGCCCCCTTCATTCCTGGTGGCGCGGCGGCACTGACGGCGGCCACCCCGTTCCTCAAGGCGGCGGGCGTGGCCGGCCACCCGGGTATCGGCGAGCTGTACGAGGCACCGGACGGAGCCCTGTACCGCGTGCAGGGGCTGGAGGCAGATGAGGACCTGCGCGGGCTGGGTGAAGACGCGGCCGGCCAGATGATGGGCGTCGGCTACTTTGGCGAGGTGCGCCAAGGCCCGGACGGCAACCTCTACCAGTACACCCAGGGTGTGGACGGATTGGGCAATCTCACCGGCTTCTGGGGCAAGTTGCGCAAGGTCGCCAAGACCGCACTCAAATACCACCCGGTGTCCCTGGCGCTGAAAGCCGCTCGCCCTCTGGTGCAGCAAGCCCTCCCGATCGCGCAGAAGGTCGCCTCAGCCGTTCCTGGCGGCGCAGAGGCGATGGCTGCAGCCGCCCCCGTACTCAAGGCGGCCGGGGTGGCCGGACACGGCAGCCTGGGGGCGCTGTATCAGGCACCCGATGGCGCCCTCTATCAGCCGGTGAACGGCGTCGCCGAGGACGAACTGGGCAGCCTTGACGCCAGCGACGCACTCCAGGGCCTGGACGAAGACCCGGAACTCCGTGGTTTCGACGCCGACAGCGACCTCAACGGTTGCGACTGCGCGCACGCCAAACTGCGCGGTCTCGACGCCGACGAGGACTTGCGCGGCCTGGAAGACGCCAGCGACATCAACGGCCTGGCCGCCGACCCCGACATGCAGGGCATGGACGGCTACCTGCGCCCGCACACCATCAGCGGCATCGAACGCTACGAGCCCGAGCGCCCGGCACAAACCCGCTGGCACACCCCCACGGGTGACGTACCGGAAGTATGGAAACCGCTCTGGTAAGCCATCGCCACCACCCCGCCAGGACACCCCGGCGACCCGCCGGCGCCTGGGCAACCGCAGGAGAACACGACCATGCGAGCAGGTCTCGGATTGGCTCAGGAACCGGCGCCACCCCGCCCGGTGCATGAAGCGCCCGCCAAGGAAATCCCCTACGACTACGTCGCCAAGTTCAAGCTGCAAGGCAATCCCGGCAACCGGGTGCAGGACGTCATCAACATCAGCGTGGACGGCAGCTTCATCGCCGTCGCCATCGCCTACAGTCTGGCCGCACCACCGAGCCCTCGGCTGGAAGCCATCCCCGTTGCGATCACCCGGGTGCAGCGGGAACAACCCGACACGCCACCACCCACCACTACCCTCACCCGGATTCTGGCGGAAACCCTTGCCGGCAAGCTGTCGCTTTCCCTGCCGGGGACCGACTCACCCCAGGCCGACCGCGCGGCTACGGTTGAGCATCTGAGCAACCTTGTCCGCTGCTTCCTCTACAAAGCCTGCGGCGTCCAGTTCAAGTACAGCATCGTCGACAGCGGCACCGGACGCGAGCTGCAAAACCAGCCCATCCACAACATCGCCGGGCTGGGGGAATCCGGTGGCGAACGCCCCTTCCGCCCCTTCGCCAAACCCATGCTCTTCCAACCCCGATCCACCATCCGCATCGAGATCGAGGAAATCTCCCAAGGCCCCCTGTATGCGGGCGCCGAACTCTACATCGTCCTCCACGGCTACAAGGTGCTGGGCTAGGAGCGGCGCAATGAGCCTCTGCCACCACTGCGGCATCCCCCTCGACGCGGGCTATTTCGATGAATCGTCCATCCAGCCCGCGCCCGAGCCAGGACAGGAAGTCATCCTCGCCCGC
>JRYG01002156.1_pt1 | contig 13745 bp, 11 predicted proteins | sample 235341 | NCBI WGS metagenome assembly JRYG01 (sample SAMN03074218, study PRJNA261478) | activated sludge metagenome | biome: Wastewater Treatment Plant; feature: Wastewater; material: Activated sludge; isolation source: activated biomass of a wastewater treatment plant treating hydrocarbon... ... | reverse complement strand
TGGCGTCCATCGCCGGCGAGCTGGCCGATACCGCCGATGCCGAAGCCCCCGAGGTGATCCGGGAGAGCGAGGGCGTCTGGTTGTTGGACGGCAGTCTGCCGTTGGAAGAGGTGCGGGAGGCGATTGAGTGCGAGGATCTCCCCCGAGGTGACGGCTATCACACGTTGGCTGGGCTGGTGCTCAACCAGTTGGGCGAAATCCCCAGTGGCGGAGAACGGTTCGCGCTGGCCGGTTATCAGTTCGAAGTCGCGGGCATGGACGGGCATCGCATCGAGCAGGTGCGCGTCCGCCGGCATGCGGAGCTGGAAGCAACGCGGGACGTGGAGCGCGCGCCGGGTTGAGGTGTTCCCCGCCCGGCGCAAATCCCCCCAACCCCCCTTTGCCAAAGGGGGGCGCCGCGCCGGTGGCGGGGGGATTTGAGTCAGCCCTTCCGTGACTCAAACAGGAGACCTACAGATACCGCCAGTACAGATAAACCATGCTGATGGCGATGGACAGCAGCATGATCGGGAAGGCCATCAGGGTGTACCGCACGAAGCGGATCGGCTGGCCGGCGCGCTCGGCGAAACCGGCCACCACCAGATTGGCGCTGGCCCCGATCAGCGTGCCGTTGCCGCCCAGACAGGCGCCCAGCGACAGCGACCACCACAGCGGCATCAAGCCTTCCGGCCCGCCGAAGGTCGGGGCCATGGCCTTGATCAGCGGGATCATGGTGGCGACGAACGGGATGTTGTCGATGATCGCCGACAGGATGGCCGAGGACCACAGGATGACCATCGAGGTCGCGGTCAGGTCGCCGCCGGTCAGCGCCAGCATCTTGTCGGCCAGCAGCCGGAGCAGGCCGGTGCCGTCCACGCCGTGCACCACGATGAACAAACCGACGAAGAAGAAGATGGTGATCCATTCGACTTCGTTGAAGGCGTCCAGGACATGCTTGCTTTGGTGTTCGGCGTCGCGACCGAAGTTGGCCAGCAGCAGCAGCAACGCGGCGCCGGTCATGGCGACCGTGGCGGCTTCCAGGCCCAGGAACCGCGCGAAGACGAAACCGGCGATCACCAGACCGATCACGATCAAACATTGCTTGAGCAACCGCGCATCGGTGATTGCCCCGTATTCGTTGAACTGCATCACCCGCTGGCGATCTTCCGGCGTGGCTTTGAGATGCCGGCCCCAGATGAAATAGATCGGAACCAGGGTGGCGGCCATGATCACGAGAACGACCGGGGCCAGGTTGTAGGCGAAATCGTTGAAGGTCAGGCCGGTGGCGGAGCCGATCATGATGTTGGGCGGGTCGCCGATCAGGGTGGCGGTGCCGCCGATGTTGGACGAAAAGATCATCGCGAACAGGTAGGGATACGGATTGACCTTGAGTTCCTCGGTGATCAGCAAAGTCACCGGCACGACCAGCAGCACCGTGGTCACGTTGTCCAGAAACGCCGAGGTCACCGCCGTCACCAGCGAGATCATCACCAGAATGCCCCAGGGCCGGGCGTCGACCTTCTTGGCCGCCCAGATCGCCAAAAACTGGAAAATGCCGGACTGGCGGGTGATGGCGACGATCACCATCATGCCGATCAGCAGGCCGATGGTGTTGAAGTCGATGCCGCGAATGGCGGTTTCCTGGTTGAGGATGCCGAGCACGATCATCAGCCCCGCCGCCAGGAGCGAGACGATGGCGCGGTTGATCTTCTCGGTCATCACCACCACGTAGGTGAGCGCGAACAGAATGGCGGCCACCCACATCGGGTTCAGGCCGAACAGGACCGCCGAGGCGGCTTCGCTGGAACCGTGCATGTCAGGTGTTCTCCCCGATCAGTTTTTCCAGTACGTCCCAGAACGAAATGATGCCCTCCAGCCGGTTGGTGGTCTTGTTCACCACCGGCACGCTGGTGGTGCGGCCATGCAGCATCAGCAGCATGATTTCCATGGCGGGGGTGTCGGGATGGGCGACTTCGTGGATGTTCAGCCAGTTTTTGACCGGCTCGTCGCGGCGCCCGCCCAGGCGCTGGGCCAGATCCTCGACGCTTTCGGTCACGAAGGACACGTTATCCAGGCCGTATTTGTCCAGCACCGCCTTGGGCAGGGTCAATTTCAGCAGCGAGTAGACGCTGAACGTGCCCAGATAGCGGCCCTGTTCGTCCACTACCGGCAAGTGCCGCAGATGATGTTTGAGAATCCGCTCGGCGGCGGTCGCCACCGTATCGGTGGGCCGCAGCGTCATCGGATTGGGGTTCATGATGAGTTTTGCTTTCATGCGGGGTCCTTGGTTGGAGAAGGAACTGTCTCGACGCTTGCATCCGGAAACACCAGCCCCCATTCGATCAGCAAATCGGGGAACAGGCCGGGCGCCAGGGTTTCCCGCGTTTCGTGAATGGCGGGTTTGCCGTAACACCGGGTGGCGTTCAAAGTGTAGACGCTGACGACATGATCGGTGGGATGAACCAGCCAGACTTCCCGCACGCCGGCGCGTTCGTAGGCGGCCAGCTTTTGAATCTGATCCTTGGCGGCGGTGCTGGGCGACAGCACTTCGACGACCCAGTCCGGCGCGCCGCGACAGCCGCGCTCGTCCAGCTTGGCCGGATCGCAGATGACCGAAATGTCGGGCTGCACCACCGTCGTCACCTCAGCGTCGGCTTCGTCGCCGCGCGGCAGGCGCACGTCGAAGGGCGCGACGAAGGGGCGACAGGGGTTGCCAACCAAATGATTAGCAATCTGCCGGAACAGCTCGCCGACCACGGTTTGATGGGTCAGACCCAGCGCGGCCATGGCGTAAGCCTCACCGTCGATCAATTCCCAGCGCTCGTCATCGGGCCAGCCACAGTAATCGGCGTAGGTGAATGAGGTAGTGGATTTGCGGAGTGGTTGTCCCATGATGAACCCCTCACGATGCGGATCGGTGGAATCTAGCCGAACGTCCCTTCGTTCCAGCCCCAGTTTTCGGCGCTGACGCTGGTGAAACCAAGATAAACCCGGTCGGGCGGAATACCGAGTTGTTCCTGGAGCAAACCGCAAACGCGCTCGGACAGCTTGCGGTTCACCTCGCGGTTCAGGCCGCCGATGCTGCGGATGTCGGCGTAAGCCGCCGGGCCTTCCGCGCCGGCCATCAGCATCGCCGTCTCGCTGACGGTGATCATGACGTAGCGTTCCGGTTTGCCGATACACTCGGCGACGATTTGCGAGAGCGGCGCGAGCAGCTCGTAACGCTGCTGGTTGGACAGGCGCACCGAGGTTTGCAGGGCGAGCAGGGGCATGGGATGACCCTCCGGGACAGGTGGAACAACAGGCTCTCTCGAACTTGAATATGGACGAGCGGAAATCGGCTTCCCGACGATGCGGCGGGGATCGTCCACAAGCCGGCTCCGCGTTCGATCAGGTGTTTTGGACAGTTTCTGGCCGCTAGGCAGGGTCGTTTGCCGCCGGCGGGGCGGAGTCCGGTTCGGCGATCAGCGTCGTCGCGTTTTCCGCCGGGGGTTCGGCGGTCTCGGCGGCCGCCACCACGGGTGATTCCGGGTCCGGCACGGCGAACAGACGGTCGCCCAGGATGGCCTTGGCCTCGCCCAGGTGCCAGGCGACATCGTCCAGGTCGGCGTGGGATTTGTAAACCCACGCCTCGCCCCAGTAGAAATTGCAACTGGTTTCGGCGCGCAGCAGATGCCAGTGGGCTTCGTTCAACACCCGCGCCAGCTCGGGATTGGGATCCTGGATTCGCGCCGCCGCTTCCGCCACGGTGTGGAATTCGCGGCTGAGATCGTGCACGCGGACCATGGTGTCGCGCTGAATCCAGGAGCCCTGCCACTGATGGAAATCCCAGCCGTGATGGGTGTCGGTATTCCAGGCGCCGCGCCGCACCGTGACCTGTCCGTGGGCGCCGAAGCGATCCAGATAGTCGCTGATGAAGGTTGGCCGCATCGACGAACGGCCAGCGCGGATTTCCTCCAGCGCCTCATGGTAGAAATACGTCCAGAAATTGGCCTTTTCGGACAGGTTGCGGAACCAGCCGCCGTTGTCGCCGTCGGTGGCGGTGGTCACCAGCGGCGGAAAGTCGCACCACTGGGTCCGCTCGTGCAGTTCGTGATAGAACCAGCCATAGTCCATGCCGGACAGTTGGGCGTCGGACAACTCGCGGTCGCGGACGACGACCACGATCTGCTCGCCGCCGTATTCGGCGATATGCGGTCGGTAGCGCAGTTCCTGCCAGCTCATCGAACCCACCGGGTCCACGTACTCGCAATCCACCATGACGTAGCGGTAACCCGCCTTTTTCAAATGTGGGATCAGCCGCATGTCGAAGCCCATTTCCGGCGGCCAGAAACCGTTGAACTGGGTCCGCCAGAGCAAATGGCGGGCGATGGCCTGCCAGCGGGCGATGTGTTCGTCCCAGTCGGCTTCCGGGATCAGGGCCAGTACCGGGTGGTAATAGCCGGTGCCGAGAACTTCGAACAGTTGCTGGTTTTGCAGATGCCAGAGCAGCTTGCCGCAATCCACGATGCCGTAGGCCCGGCTCTGGAAATCGGGATTCGACAGCGTTTCCAGCAGCGTCCCGGACAGCGACAGGTGGACGCGAGCGATGTCCTGATAGTCCCACAGTACGCGCGGCATGCGGTCGTAGGCGAACAGGATTTCCCTGGCTTCCCACTCGTGGGTATCGAGCAGGTGTTCGAGATTCCGGGGGGGCTGGTGCATGTTCAGCACCAGGGCGTGATGAATGTCTCGCATCGCGCTTCTCCTCGATTATCGTTAGTGAGCGATGGCGCAAGGTTCTTGGCCAAAAGGACCGTTAGTCAGCCGCTAAGCATACAGAGAGCCGGGACAAGCCGCCATGCGGGCGTCAAGCGGACGGCTGGGAGCCGCCGCCCAGATTCACGGTCAGCGGCGGCAGGCTGTTGATGTGGATGCCCTGCTGCGGGATCGGCAGGGTGATGCCGTGTTCGCGGAACAAATCCCAGATTTCCAGCATCACGTCGCTGGAGATGTTGCGGATGCCGTTGTGCACGTCGCGAATCCAGAAGCGCAGTTCCAACAGCAGGAAGCTCTCGCCGAACTCCAGCAGCAGCGCCCGCGGCGCGGGGTCGGCCAGCACCCGTGTCGGGCGGCGGGCGCCTTCCACCATCAACTCCAGCGCCTTGCGCACGTCGGTGTCATAGGAGATCCGCACCTGGACCTTGAGTCGCGCCAGGTCGTTGCGGTGCGACCAGTTGATGACCTGGTGAGTGATGATCTCCTCGTTGGGGATTAGGTATTCGGTGCCGTCCCGGGTTTCCACCGACACGTAGCGCGCACCCAGCGAGGCCACCCAGCCATAGGTTTCGCCGATCTGAATCACATCGCCCGGCTTGATGGATTTGTCCATCAGCAGCAACACGCCGCTGATCAGATTGGAGATGATCTTTTGCAGGCCGAAGCCGAGACCGACGCCGAGTGCGCCGCCGAACAGGGCCAGCGCGGCGAAGTCGATGCCGGCGCTGGCCAGCGACACCAGCACGGCCAGGGTGATCAGCCCGCCCGTGAGCAGCTTGCCGAACAGCACCCGCACCGACGGCGTCAGGCTGGGCAGGTGTTGCAACCGGCGCTCCAGAATCCGCGAGACCAGCACCGCCGCCCACAGGGCGATCCCGAAATAAAACATGCTCTTCAGCACGGTCAGCAGCGACAGCCGCACTTGCCCGAGATTGAGCGCCAGCCGGTCCAGAACCGCCAGGGTCGGATCGAGCAGATCGAGAATCGCCAGCACGGCGATGCTGTAGATGGCGATCACCACCGCCCGCGCCCACACCGGCTCGCGCACGAACATGGCGAACAGCCGGATGGCGATCCAGGCCGCCAGCAGGTGGATGCCGATGCGGATCCAGTGATTGGGCCAGCCGAAACGCGCCGCCACCGAACCGGTGATCGCCAGCCCCAGCAGCCACAGCAGCGGAAAGATCAGCGACACCAGCGTGAGCAGGGCATGACGGCCATAGTCGCCAGCCGTGCCGGCCTGGATACGCCGGACCAGCCACGGCTGGACAAAATCGTGAATCCACCAGGCGGTGAAACCGGTGCCGACCAGGGCCGGCATCTGCATGGCGGTGTAGACGATATATTCCGGGGTCAGGAGCGTCGCGCGCAGCCAGTCCCAGGCCATCCGCAGCCAGGTGAGAATGAAGCCGCTCTCGAAAAAGGGTGGTTGCATGGACAAGAATGACTGACGAGGCTGATAAGGGGGGGTTGGGCGGATGGCGAAGTAGCCGAATACCGGCGATCCACTCACGCCTGGCTTTTCAATAGTAGACGACCCGGATCAGGAAGGATGGACGGTTGTGGCTGGCGGAGCGGGTTTTGGGGTCATGGACAACTGGTATGGTCGGGCAGGATGCGAATCGAGGCGATTTCGCTCCAGGGCAGAATCACCGAGGGGAGGTCGGCGGCGGGCGCGCCCTCGAACGGGCGGAACAGGAACAGCCGATCCTGATTGTGCAGGAGCAGGCGATGACAGCCTTTGGCGAGTTCTTCCGCCGACGGGGCGTTGTTTGGACCGTTCACCGCACCTGGAACTTCGCTGAGGTAGGACTGCTTGCCAACCTGCTTTTTCCTTAAAATGTAAGAATAAAGAAGAGAGCGATGTCCGAAACCACGTTGATCAGCAAGGGCCAGACCACGATTCCCAAGGAGATTCGGGACCAGCTTAGCCTGAGAGCCGGTGATCGGCTGACCTTCACCCTGCTGCCGGACGGCGCGGTCATCCTGCGGGTCAAGAACCGCGGTCTCGCCAGTCTGGGTGGTTGTCTCCAGCGGGAAGGCCAACCGCCGATTCCCATCGACCAGATGTCGCCCTGGCAGTGATCGGCATCGATACCAACGTCCTGGTGCGCTTTCTCAACCGCGACGACGAAAGCCAGTACGAACTGGCCCGGAGCCTGATTCAATCCCACGTTCCGGCGGTTGGCGGAGAGATCAGCCTTCCGCCTCCAGCAGCTTGCGGATCTCCTGCAACTCCTGGCGCCGTTGCTCGCTGACCTCGGGATAGCGCAAATTCAACTGCTTCAGAGTGCGGACGATGATTTCCGAAACGGTCAGCCGGGTGAACCATTTGGCGTCGGCGGGAATGACGAACCACGGCGCCCATTGGGTGCTGGTGTGATTGAGGCAGTCTTCGTATGCCTTTTGATAATCGTCCCAGAATCCCCGTTCCTTGACGTCGGCGGTGTAAAACTTCCAGTTTTTCTCGGGCCGGTCGATGCGCTCCAGGAACCGCTTTTTCTGTTCTTCCCTGGAGATGTTGAGAAAGAACTTCAGCACGATGACGCCGTTCTCGAACAGGTACTTCTCGAAGGCGTTGATCTGTTCGTAGCGACGTTGCCAGATGCTCTCGCGGGCCGGCAGCGGAATTTTCTGATGATCCAGCAATTCGGGGTGGACCCGCACCACCAGCACTTCCTCGTAGTAGGAGCGGTTGAAAATGCCGATCCGGCCCCGCTCCGGCAAACGTTTCATGGACCGCCACAGGTAATCGTGATCCAGTTCCTCGGCGGAGGGCGCCTTGAAGCTGAACACCTGACAACCCTGCGGGTTGACGCCGGACATGACGTGCTTGATGGCTCCGTCCTTGCCGGCGGCGTCCATGGCCTGAAAGATGATCAGCAGCGCGTAGGTGTCCTGAGCGTAAAGGATGTCCTGATACTCGGCCAGTTCGGCGATGTTTTGCTCCAGCTTCTTTTGGGCGGCCTTCTTGTTCTTGAAATCGGCGGTGAAGCCGGGATCGTAATCCTTGCTCAGATCGATTTTCTGGCCGGGTGGCACCATGATGCGTTTCAACCGCAGTTCCAGTTCGGAGTCCTCGGAAATCTGGACGGTGATCGTGTGGTCGGGATCGACGGGATGAATCATGGAGCGGCTCCTGGATGGACGAGACCGGGTGTGGGGTGTTTCTGGCGGTCGGGATGGGCGTTCACCAAACTGTAGCCTATGGCTGGATCGAAGACGAAAAACCGATGCCCAGCGCCGCCAGCACCCGTTCCGCCGCCAGTATCCCGCGATAATTGGCTTCCTCGAAGATGGAATAGCCGCTCAGGTCGGAATGGGCGAACCAGACCCGGTCCCGGACGTTTAGCAATCGCTGGCGCGCCTCGCCCCAGACGAAGCCGGGCCGGGGCCGGGTCATGGCGTGGCCCCAGCGCACGAGATCCAGGCGGGTGACGAGTTGGCGGATATCGGGATGCGGTTTGGAGAGATCGCGCAGAATCCGCTCCGCCCATGCCGCCCACGGCGTTGCCAGCAGGCGTTGCCGCTCCCGGTCCGGCGGACCGTCGCAGAGCGCCTGATACCAGGTGAAGACCGTCTGGTCCCGGTGTGCCGTCAGGTGTTGGTGGGTGGCGACCACGTAGCCCAGCGCGTCGCTGTCGTACAGCACGTTGTCCCAGGCCAGCGGCGCGCCCCGGCGCTCCTCGGGAAAGCCGTGCAGGCTGAGATTGGCGACCAGCCAGGGCGCGTATTGAAACTCGCCGATGGCCGCCGCCAGTTTGGGCGACAGTTCCCGGAACACCTTGGGTGCTTGAAACACCGGCGCGGCCCAGATCACCGCTTGGGCCAGTCGCCGCGTCGAGCGGTTTTCCCGTGGCTGCCAGGCGTCCACCAGCATCGCCCGATCCAGTTCCGAGAGTCGCCAGACGAGGGTGTCGGTGACAAGGTGGAGTTCCAACCGTTCCCGCAACCGCTTGACCAGCCAGCCGTTGCCCTCCGGCCAGGTCAATACGTCGTCTTCATCGGCGTCGCGGGCCAGGGCGTCGCGGCTGGCGAAGTAGTGAATCCCCATCCACGCCGAGGTTTCGTCGTACCGGCAGCCATAATCGTCGCGGCAGGCGTAGTTGACATACCAGTGCAGCGGTTCGGAATCCAGCCCGTGTCGCAACAGAAAATCGCGCATGGATAGTCGATCCAGCGCCAGCAGGTCGGGATCGCGGGCGCTGAAATCCAGGGGGATGGCGAAGGCTTTGCGACCATCCGTTCCACGCCGGCCTTGATAAGTGTCCATCAAATCCTGAAAGCGGCGGTACTGATCGAAATCCCGTTGCCGGACGCCGACTTGCGGCCATAGTCCATCGTGCCAGACGCCGTGCGCGTACAACCGTTCCCGCGGAGCGAAATTGATGTAACGCTCGTCGTAAACTGGCTTCGCCACATCAGGATCGCCGCGCAGCACGCCGAAATCGGCCAGCAGTTCGCGCACGGCGCGGGATTCCTGGGTGGGGAAGGGCAGGTAATGCGCCCCCCACGGATACGCGGTGATGGCGTTCTGGCTGCTGCGGGCGTTGCCGCCGACGTCCGGTTCCAGCTCCAGGATCAGGAAATCGGTGAAACCGGCCTTGACGAATTTCCAGCCGGCGGACAGCCCGGCGATGCCGCCGCCGACGATGACCACCGAGGTTTTCAGCGTCTCGACGGGCTCCGGGAATTCCATGCCGCGCAGCCGATGGCCGAGGGCGTCGGACGCGCCGAGGATTTCACCCGCCGGCAGGGGCGGGATTTTAGATGGATTCAGCCGCCGCCAGGCATGGACGCCGCCAGCCGCGGCGGCAGCGGTGGTCAGCGACTGGAGGAATCGGCGGCGATTCATAATCCACTCATCCAGCTTCCAAGGAAGGTTGAAGAGATTCCCCCGCGTAAGCGTTCACCACCCTCCTTTCGTGAAGAGAGGACTGAACAGATGCTCCCTGGGTATTCCGGGATACCTCCACGGAGTCATCCCACATTGTCGGCTATGCCGCCCGTCCGCGGTCGATCTCATGAAAATCCAGCCAATACAATTGCTTGATTGAAGAAAATAAAATACCACCAAAGAGATATGTCTCTTCCAGCGCAAGCGCCTGAAACCGGAAAATACCTTGATTGCTGTCAAGGTATTTATCCCCGACGCGCGTAATATTGCAAGCGCAGCATTTTCGCGAGGTCCGCAATGGCTACGCTCCAACAAAAACAAATTTCCGTGCTGACGATGAACACCATGGCCTTCGCGGTGAATTTCGCCGTGTGGGTCATGTTTTCCGTCATTGGGATCAAGATCAAGGCTGAACTGAATCTCAACGAAACCGAATTCGGCCTGCTGGTGGCCACCCCGATCCTGACCGGCTCGCTGGTGCGCCTGCCGCTGGGCCTCCTGACCGACCGCTACGGTGGGCGGATCGTGTTCTTCATCCAGATGCTCCTGGTGTCGATTCCGACCTGGCTCGTCTCCTACGCCACCGAGTACTGGCACTACCTGGTCCTGGGCCTGTTCGTCGGGCTGGCCGGTGGTTCGTTCGCGGTCGGCATCGCCTACACCTCGGCCTGGTTCAGCAAGGAACGGCAAGGCACGGCGATGGGCATTTTCGGCGCCGGCAACGCCGGGTCGTCGCTGACCAAGTTCATCGCCCCGCTGATCATCGCTTCCGCCGGCGCCTGGCAGATGGTGCCCAAGGTTTACGCCGTCGCCATGGTGGCGATGGCCGTGCTGTTCTGGTTCTTCACCTATACCGACCCGCTGCACGAGAAAGGGGCCGATCAGAACCGCGCCCGCCCGACCCTGGGCCAGCAGTTGTTGCCCTTGATCGATCCGCGAGTGTGGCGCTTTGGCCTGGCCTACGCCTTCGTGTTCGGCGCGTTCGTGGCGCTGGCGCTGTGGCTGCCCAAGTACTATGTCGGCGAATACGGCCTGCCGCTGGCCACCGCCGCATTCCTGACCATCCTCTTCGACCTGCCTTCCGGGGCGATTCGCGCCCTGGGCGGCTGGGCATCGGACAAATGGGGCGGCAACACCGTAACCTGGTGGGTGCTGTGGATCAGCCTGATTTGCCTGTTCCTGCTCAGCTATCCGCCTACCACGCTGACCATCCACGGCATCAAGAACGATGTCTCGTTCGATATCGGGATCGGTGTCGTGCTGTTCACGATCGTGATCTTCGTCATCGGCTTGGCGCAGGGCTTCGGCAAGGCGAGCGTCTATCGCAGTCTGGCGGATCATTTCCCGACCCAGATGGGCGTGGTCGGCGGAATCGTCGGCCTGATCGGCGGCTTGGGCGGCTTCGTCCTGCCGATCATGTTCGGCGTCGCCGCCGACGCCGTCGGCGTGCGCAGCAGTTGCTTCATGCTGATGTTCCTGCTGGTGGTGGTCACCATGATCTGGACCTGGGTGGCCGAGAAGAACGAGCGCGAGGAGATTCTGGACCGCCACGCCGAGGTTCGCGCCGAAATGGCGGGCGCCGAACTGGTCGAGCGGGTGCATCGCCGCCGGCATCTGCTGGTGGACTGGCGGCCGGACGACGAGACCTTCTGGGAACAGACCGGCCGGCGCATCGCCAACCGCAACCTGTGGCTGTCCATGCCCGCCCTGCTGCTGGCCTTCGCGGTCTGGGTGGTGTGGAGCGTGATCGTGGTGGAACTGCCGCATGTCGGCTTCCAGTTCACCACCAACCAGTTGTTCTGGCTGGCGGCCTTGCCGGGCTTGTCGGGGGCGTTCTTCCGGTTGTTGTATTCCTTCGTGGTGCCGATCTTCGGCGGGCGTAACTGGACGGTGTTCAGCACGGCGCTGCTGTTGCTGCCGACCCTGTGGATCGGCGTCGCGGTGCAGGACCTCAACACCAACTACGCGGTGTTCGTGGCCATCGCCCTGCTGTGCGGCCTGGGGGCCGGCAATTTTTCTTCCAGCATGGCCAACATCAGCTTCTTTTATCCGCAGCGCTTGCAAGGCACCGCGCTGGGCCTGAACGGCGGCATCGGTAATCTGGGCGTCGGCCTGGCCCAACTCGTTGCCCCCATCGCCATCTACGGCGGGGCGCTGCTGATTCTGGGCGGCGAGGCGCAGAGCCATACGGACGGCGGGGTGACCACCCAAATCTGGGTGCAGAACGCCGGTTTCATCTGGGTGCCGTTCATCGTGGCCGCCGCCGTGGCCGCCTGGTTCGGCATGGACAACATCGCCACGGTCAAGGCCGGCTTCGCCGAGCAGGTGGCGATCTTCAGGCACAAGCATCAATGGCTGATGAGCTGGCTCTACACCGGCACCTTCGGCTCCTTCATCGGTTTGGCCGCCGGGTTTCCGATGCTGGTCAACACCGTGTTTCCTGGCGTGGACGCCTTCCAGTTCGCCTTTGTCGGTCCCCTGCTCGCCGCGTTGGTGCGGCCCATCGGCGGCTGGCTGGCCGACCGCTTGGGCGGCGCGGTCATCACGCTCGGGATTTTCCTGATCATGGCGGTGGTTACCTTGGCCGCCATCGCATTCCTGCCGGGGGCGAACGAGGGTGGCAACGTGTTTGGTTTCATGGCGATGTTCCTGATGTTGTTCCTCGCCGCCGGGATCGGCAACGGTTCCACCTTCCGCATGATTCCGATCATTTTCCGCACCCTGCGCGAGCGGCAGGCCGCTGGCCAGGGCGAGGCGGCGCTGGAGCAGGCGCGGCGCGCGGGGATCACCGAGGCCGCCGCGACGCTGGGCTCCAGTTCGGCGGTCGCCGCCTTCGGTGGATTCTTCATTCCCATCGCCTATGGCACGTCCTTCAATCTGACCGGCAGTCCACAGGCCGCGCTGATCTTCTTCAGCCTGTTCTATTTGATCTGCGTGTGGATCACCTGGCAGTGGTATTTCCGCAAGGAGGCCGAGGTACCGTGTTGAGAAATCCCCCCCGACCCCCCTTTGAAAAAGGGGGGTGGCGAAGCCGGGGGGATTTGCCGAATCCAAAAACTTCCCTTTCCCGCGACTGGAGCAACCCTTCGATGACCGAACACAACCCCCGCACCTGGTTGAGTACCTGGACGCCGGAAGACCCGGTGTTCTGGGAAAGCACCGGCAAGAAACTGGCCTGGCGCACCCTGACCATCACCACCCTGAACCTGATGATGGCCTTCATCGTCTGGTTCGTGGTCAGCGCCTTGGTGGTGCGCCTGCCCAACATCGGCTTCAAGCTGACGCCGACGCAATTGTTCTGGCTCGCCGCCATGCCGGGATTGGCCGCCGGCATCCTGCGCGCCATTCACACCTTCCTGATTCCGCTGTACGGCACCCGCCATGTGGTCACCTTCTCGACCCTGTCCCTGCTGATTCCCGCGCTGGGCTGGTTCTACGCAATCCAGGATCCCAATACTCCTTACTGGATACTCCTTCTGCTGGCTTTCCTGGCCGGTCTGGGTGGGGGTAATTTCTCTTCGTTCATGCCCTCGACCAGCCTGTTCTTCCCGAAAAGGCTGCAAGGCACGGCGCTGGCGATTCAGGCCGGCATCGGCAATTTCGGGGTCAGCGTGGTGCAGTTCGTGACACCGTGGATCATCGGTTTCGCCCTGTTCGGCACGCTGGCCGGCGCGTCCCAGACTTTCGTGCCCACCGTGCCGGGCGCCGCCCCCAGGCCAATGTGGCTGCAAAACGCGGCGTTGATTTACGTGCCGTTCATCGTGGTGTTTGCCATCGCCGCCTGGGCGATGCTGAAGTCGGTGCCGGTGCGGGCCAATTTCCGGGAGCAGCTCGACGTCTTCCATCCCAGCAACACTCACGGCTTTTGGATGACCTCGCTGTACATCATGACCTTCGGCTCGTTCTCCGGCTTCGCCGCCACCTTCCCGCTGATGATCAAGCAGATTTACACCGGGCTGCCGGGCGGTCCCGATCCGCTGGCCTACGCCTTTCTCGGTCCGCTGGTCGGCGCCGCCGCCCGGGTGATCGCCGGCCCGATCTCCGACAAACTGGGCGGCGCCATCGTCACGCACTGGTCCGGTATCGGCCTGCTGGCCTGCGCCATCGGCGT
>JRYG01007418.1_pt1 | contig 13749 bp, 13 predicted proteins | sample 235341 | NCBI WGS metagenome assembly JRYG01 (sample SAMN03074218, study PRJNA261478) | activated sludge metagenome | biome: Wastewater Treatment Plant; feature: Wastewater; material: Activated sludge; isolation source: activated biomass of a wastewater treatment plant treating hydrocarbon... ... | reverse complement strand
GTTCATTTTCTGACTGGTGCACGGCAAGGGCCTGTTCGCGTTGCTTTACGCGTCCGCTTCCTGGAATGGGCACATTGAGTCCGATCCGGGCGGAAAAGTCCCTTTGCAATAAAAAGGATTCTTCCGGGCGCCGGTAATCCACCTGAAAAAAATTCAGGATATCAAACTGCTTCACTTTCTCCAACCGCCACTGGGCTTGTTCCATTTGCACATCGAGGTCTTGAATGGCTAGTTCGGGATGGGGGGCGTTTGCGCCGGCGAGCAGGGAAGCGGCTACCTGCGCCATTTGATCTGGGTTGATAAACGCATCAAACCGGAGGTCGACTTCCTCGCGGGTATTCATCCAGCGATTGATCAGTTGACGGGCTACGGCCAAGTCGCCGCGCAATTCCATGAGTTTATCGTGGGTATCGTAGCCGTCTTCTTCCGCTTCAATAATATCTACCACATCCACTTTGGCGCCGGCGGCTAGCAAATAACTGTATGCCTGGCGGGTGGTGTCATACATCAGCGCCAGTTTTTCATGGGCGGTGATGAGTTGAGGCAGGAAATACAGATCGCAGAGGGCGTTATAGCGTTCTATCAGGCCTTCCTGGAGCATCGCCCTGCGTTCTGCCCTGGTAATGTCGAGTTCGAGGTGATGGATAGCCTTTTGGCGTTTTATTTGCCGCAGGCCGTTGGCAGAAAAGCGCAGGGCGATGCGTTGTTCAGCGAGGTAGAGGTCGTCGGGGCCGTAGCGCAATTCCAGTTCATCGAGCAATGGTAGATAGAGCCTGTTTTTTTCTAAAAAAGCCGTCTCGCTTTGTTTCAGCAGAATGCGCTCGTCTTGCAGCGCCGAGGCCAACACAGCGGAAGGCGGTACGACTACAGGGTCGGAAAGCTGGTGCACTGGGCGCCAGGCCAAAAGGCAACAAGCGAGCAATATGGTTTTGACCCTCATTGATCGACCTGTTTTTTCATCGTGATCATTACCTTTTCGCCGATGTAAAATGGAGCGGCTGGGGGCAACTGAATGTATATTTCACGGCCCCATGCCCTCACCTCGGGGTATTTGCGCAAGCGGGTGGGCAATTCCACCAATTGCGGGCTACTACTGATCAGCGCGCCATTCACAGCCGGCAGCTCGCGCACGGCGGAACTGAGCGAAACGGAATCACCGAGCATAAAAGCCAGGTTGACGGATTCATGGATAAAGCCCCTGACTTTGGCAGGGGCGAAGGAGTGCAGTTTGATGAGCGTTGTGAAACTTTTTACCATTTCGCCTTCATTAACAGGAAGGTCCGCTACAAAACCGGCAATGGGAGCAACAAGAACAAGAATGCCTTTTTCATTTTGCAACATCGAAATTTCCTGTTGAAGTTGGGCAATCTGGAGCCCGGCGCCGGCGTCTTCGCCCGATTGTTTCAATTCCAACTGGCGGATTTGTTTTTTGAGCGGTTCTTCCAATTGGCGGATAGACGCTTCGAGTACGGCGATTTCTTTTAATTGAATCTCGTTGTAGACGTTTTCTTTGATGGATTCATTCGGCAGCGGGTTGATAGCCTGCCGAAGTCGTGCCTGAACGTTTGCTTCTGTGCGCAAAACGTTGATTTCGGCCTCCAATTCGCTTTTTTCAGCTTCGTATTGGGCTTTGAGCAGGGCTATTTCGTTGCGGAGGGCGGTTGTGCCTGCCTGACGCCGGGCTTGCAACTGATTGATAGCATTTTGCTTTTCGACCATCTCTTTATCCAGATCAGGTTGGGCCAGCAGCATCAAGGTATCGCCTGCATTTACTTTATCGCCGGTAGCCACAAACAGCCTGGCCACCTGTACGTCGTAGTCGACGCTCAATGAACGTTCGTCGGTTTCCGCTGTGCCGAAAAACACATTGACATTCTGGTGTTCAAAATTTTCTTTGATCCAGAAAATGCCAAACAGGGCGAGCAGTAAAAACAAATACAGGATATTGAATTTCATAACATTACATAAAAGGATTCATATCTACCTGCTTGCTGAAACGACGAGGAACGGCGGGAGTTTCATCCAGGTCTTTCATCAATGCTTGGCGATCTTGCTCGCGGCGCATGATCACTACATAATCGTACTCCCACAGTTTTTCCTGGGCGCCTTCACTTACCACTCTTATCGATTGCTGACTCCAGTAGCGGCAGTATATTTTCAGTAATCCTTCCACGGCGGCTACCGCTTCGGGGTCTTCGGGCAAACGCACGCGCAATTCCCAAATCACATTGCTGCCTATACTAAAAGGCGAAAATCGCAACACGACAGCTATCAGACAAAATCCAAAAGCGCCGATGATAGCGATATAAAAACCATAGACGCCGCAGGCGATGCCTGTGCCCAGGGCGGCAAACATAAACACGATATCGCGTGGATCGCGCAGGGTGGTGCGAAAGCGAATGATAGCCAGCGCGCCCAACATACCAAGGCCGGTAGCCACGCTGTCGCCAATAGCCTGCATGATGGTGGTAGCCACCAACGAACTGAGAATGAGCGCCTGTAAAAAATTGGGGTTGCGAATAGTGTGGGGCGACGTCTTTTCGTAGGTAATGGCGATGAGCGACGACAACAGAAACGCCAGGAGAAAGGTGAACAATACCATCTCCAGCGTTGGGTTTTCAATTTTTGAGTAAAGCGATAAAAATTCCTGCATCGCCGGTCGCAATGTTAATTGAGTATTAAGAAAGCAATTTTAGGAGGTTTTTTTTAGATTAAATCATCAAGTGCGGGTTTAATTGTAATTCAATAGTTTTTTGGGGGTTATCCGACAAAAACGAATTATCTTCTCCTGTATTTCGTGCCAAAAATCAGGCTGCGTTGGCCGCACTGGGTTTTGGCGATGCCGCCTACGCCGAAACTCATTTCGAGAGAAATACCAACGCGGAAAGGTCGCGTAGGTTTGTAAGTTTCGTAGGGCGCATAGTAAGTTGGGAAACCCGCAGTTTTTCCTTTGGCCGACACCAGGTCGGTAAGGCCGTAGGCGGCGCGAATGCCTATTTTGAGGGTCATGACATCATTGGCGGCCAGAAAACCGCCCACGCCGAAAATGCCGGAGATATAGTTGTTTTCGTATTCGCCGTCAATGGCCACGGGTTCGTTGTCGTACGTTTGCGATAATTCCCGGATATGTGAAAACTGGGGCCCCAATTCCACATAAGCGCCGTTGAAGGAATAAAAGCGATACAATACATTGATTTCCCGGGTATTCCATCTCAATTTGTTGATCACATTGCCGGCTGTGTCACCATAATAGGTGATTTGCTGGATGTTGTTGGCAAACATCCATTCCAGGTTGATACCGTGATAATCTCCTATGTTCAGCCCGGCAACAAGTCCGTATGACAAAGCCTGCTCCAGCCGGTAGTCGTGGTTGTCGTCGTTGGAAATATTGCTATTGAGATAGCCGTTGATATTGATGCCTGCGCGAGGGCCGATTTCAAACCACATTTGCGCGCCGGCAAAAAGCGTGTGTAGTAGCAAAGAAGTTGTAATGATTAAGCGGTACATAGCTGTTTAAGTTGGTTAGTTGTTAGTTTAGGAGTCGCCGCCCGGCAAAAACGCTGCCTAGCCGTCGGCGCCGGGTACGCGGACGGTAGCAAACAAGCGCCTGATGCTGAAACGTCCGCTGCCATTCACCAATACCATAATGAGCCCCCCGGTGATGGCAATGTTTTTCATGAATTCTATCGATTCCTGGCGTTGAAGTTCGATGGGATCGTTCCAAAAAGAATGGATGATAAATGTTGCCGGAACCCAATAGAGCAACAAAAGCGTGGCGCCAAAGCTTGAGCGATAACCGGTGAGGATGAGCAATCCTCCCAATATGAGCAGGAAGATAGCGCCGTACAGCAACATATCCTGCCGCCAGGTCAACCCATACGAGGTCATCGTCGCTTTGGTGTCGTTAAAAAATTTTATGGAGTCATACGCTTCAAAAAGGAAAATAAAGGACAAAAATATTCTGCCCACCAGGTCGAAAAAATGTTTCATTGCGAATTATCTGATTAGGAAGGTGAAGATACTACAATTTTGCGAAAAATGCGGAAGACGCCCACCCCGACAGCCGTGAGCCCCAGACCCGCCCAAGCCTGGCTGGGCTGTTCTACAAGCGTATTGACGACAAAAGCGGCGGAGATCAATACGAATATGGCCGGCACAATCGGATAAGCCCATACTCGGTAAGGTCGCTCGGCTTGCGGATATTTTCTGCGCAACACAAAAACGCCGGCCCCGGCCAGTCCCATGAAGGCAATGTCCATGAAGGTGACGTAAGTGATCAGGTTCTGAAAGGTGCCCCAGAACAGGAGCAGCACGATAGCCCAGGCAGCCTGAACCATCATGGCGTTGGCCGGGGTCTTGAAACGCGGATGAACACGGGCCAAACCTTTGAAAAAAACGCCGTCCTGGGCCATGGCAAAATAAATACGCGGCGCCGACATGGTGTAGATGCCGATGGTGCCGAAAATGGATACGGCAATGGCCGCCGCTACCAACTTGCCCCCAAAAGGCAGCAGCGTTTCTACCGCTTCGCCTGCTACGGTTTCCGATGCTGAAATGGCTTCGAGGGGCAATAAGCGCATGTAAGCAAAGTTGGTCAGTACGTAGGTAATGGTCACTATTAGCGCGCCAAGCATCATGGCCCTGGGCACGGTGCGGGGCGCATCTATGGCCTCGCCCGACAGGTATGAGGCGTGGTGCCACCCGCCTGCCGACCACAAAACGCCGATAAGCGCCAATAAAAGCGCCGATGATAAATTGTCGGGAGTATGGCTTCCCGGGGCAAATGTCATGGCCGATATGTCAACATTTCCTGAAAAGATTCCCGCTATAATGATTCCCGCAATAGCCAGCAATTTCAGGCCGGTAAACAGGTTGGCGAAGCGCTGGCTGCCCTGTATCCCCAGCATGTTGATAGCTGTGAGCCCGCCTACGACGACAATAGCGGCGACTACCCTGGCTGTTTCGCTCATGGGCAGGAAGTAGGTAAGGTATTTGGCCAAGCCGGCGCCCAATGCGGCAAGCGCGCCTGTATTGACTACCAGTAAAATCACCCAGCCGTACAGGAATCCCGCCAAATCGCCATAAGCTGCTTTCAGGTACACATACACCCCGCCCGATTTGGGATACATACCCCCCAATTCGGCCAGTGTGAGCGCGCCGGTCAGCGCAATCAATCCGCCAAGCGCCCAAACCAGCAGGATAAATCCATGATGCGGCAGCCTGCCGGCTATTTCACTGGGCGTGAGAAAAATCCCGGAGCCGATACAACTTCCCACGGCTATCATGGTGAGGCCGTAGAGGGTGAGCTTGCGTTGGAGTTGGGTCATAGATGTTCAAGTTATTTGTGATAAAGGTACAATAGCCCGACAGGTCTGCAAATGGCAGTCCGGAAAATAACATTCGAAAAGAAAAGGAAAACTTGTCAGCAAATTCGGGGCAATTGTTCGCCGGGCAGCATGCCCACCACACGACGCCCGCCGATGCGGCTGCGCTGCACTACCTGGCCGGGGTGCTCGGCAGAGACTTCTCCGATGATAGCTGCAAAACGCCCTTTTTCCAGGTTTTGGAGCAGGGCGAGCGCTTCGTCGGCAACTTCGGGAGCGACAAAGGCCAGAAAGATGCCCTCATTGGCAACATAGAGCGGGTCAAGGCCCAGCATTTCACAGGCGCTTTCCACCTGCTCCAGCACGGGTATCGCCGTTTGGCTAATCTCGACGCCCAGCTTGGTTTGGCGGGCAATTTCGTTGAGTACGGTAGCCACGCCTCCGCGCGTAGGATCGCGCAGGAAGCGCAATTGTTGCCCAAAGGAGTCGAGCAGACCCTTTACGAGATGATTGAGGTTGGTGGTATCGCTGGTGATGTCGGTTTCGAATTCCAAGCCCTGACGCACTGACATAATGGCGACGCCGTGGGTAGCCACATGGCCGCTGACGATAATTTTGTCGCCGGTTCGTATATGCGAATGGTGGATGGCCGCCTGTGGGTGTACCATGCCCAGCCCGGTAGTATTGATGAAAATTTTGTCGCCTTTGCCTTTTTCTACTACTTTGGTGTCGCCAGTAACTACCTGTACGCCGGCATCGGCGCAGGCCTGGCGGATGGCCAGTAATATTTCCCAGAGTTCATCCATGAGCAGGCCTTCTTCGAGGATAAAACCCAGTGAGAGATAACGAGGTATGGCGCCGCACATGGCTATATCGTTGACGGTGCCGTTGACGGCCAGGTCGCCGATGTTGCCGCCGGGGAAAAAGGCAGGCGATACGACAAAACTGTCGGTGGTGAAAGCCATCTGGCCGTTGAGGTGCAAAAAAGCGCCGTCGTGCTGATCACGCAGCCACTCATTGTCGAGGATTTTGAAGATGCCCTGGTCCAGCAGCTTGTGCGTCAGCATACCGCCGCTGCCATGACCCAGGATAATGCGGTCAAAATCGAGCTGCGGCAAGGGGCAATCGAGTTGTAAGCTGCGTTTCATGGGGCTGGTCAGTTGTCAGTTGTCGGTTCTAACTCGTCAAGTTCCCCTATTTGTTGGAGATAGGAGAAGGTTTTGAGAGCCTCTTCTTCGTCCACTATACTAATTGCAACTCCTACGTGAACCAGCACGTAATCGCCAACTTGCGCTTCGGGCAGCATGGCCAGATTCACTTCTTTGTGAATACCGCCGAACGATACTTTCGCAACTCGGAAGGTTTCGTCGAGCTGGGCCGTGATGGCCTCTATTTTACCGGGTATAGCCAGGCACATTATGATGTTTGGTTATTGATGTTTGATTTTTGATGTTTATGGGTTTATGACTGAAAGTCCAATAGTCCGATCGTCCAATAGTCCGATCGTCCTGAATGCAGGCATAGGCCAGCTGACCGAAAGATACGCATTCGTCGTTGGGAGAAAGTTGCTTGTGGAAAAAAAGTTGATATTTTTTACTTAATTCTTTAGTAATCAAATCAATCAATAATGCGTTCTGAAAAACGCCGCCACTAAACGCCAGGCGTTGCACGCCGAGATGTTCGGCTAAATCCAGCAGGCTTATTGCCAGGCTCCAGTGGAAGCGGGCAGCAATAAAATCTGCCGGTCGGCCCCGGCGCAAATCTTCAAGAATATCATCTACCAGGATTTGCAGGTCAAATTCGTGGCCCTTGTTGAAGCGATAGGGCGTTTTCATCAGTCCTTTTTGGCGATAATAATTGCCCGCCATTGCTTCGAGGCGCATAGCGGCTTCGCCTTCAAAAGACGAAACAAATTGCACCCCGATCAAGGCGGCCACTGCGTCGAACAACCTGCCTGCACTGGAAGTTAACAAGGCCGGTTCGCGCGCCAGCATTTTCAAATAAACATTCCATTCCTGTTCGTCAAAGACGGGCCGCAGGCGTTTGAGCGCTTCCGGATGATGCGATGCCAAAGCGAGTGCCGACAAGCGGGGTTCTTTCGCCATTTTATCGCCCAAAAAATGTGGAAAATAGCTTAGGTGAGCCACTCTTTTCATAGTGTGGCGGCTATACAGGAAAAATTCACCGCCCCAAATCTGGTTATCGCTGCCCCATCCTGTACCGTCCCAAATAACTCCCAGTACCGGCTCGGTGGTATTGATCAGGTCGTTTTCAGCCAACACCGCTGCAAAGTGAGCCTGGTGATGCTGAATGCCCCTTGTCGGTATTGAGAGTTCCCCTGCGGTGGTTTCGCCCAGCTCAGTTGAATAATAACGGGGGTGCAAATCGGTCAAAACCTCCCGGGGCTGAGCCTGCAGTAAATCGATGAGGTGATGCATCGTATGCCGGAATTGGCGTTGGGTATCGAAATTATCGAGATCGCCCAGGTATTGACTCACATAAACATTGCCCTGATGCAACAGCGAAAAGGCGCTTTTCATATCGGCGCCCATGGCCAGCAAGGAATCGGAGCGACCATCGAGTGGCGAACCGATGAGGGTAGGCGCATAACCCCGCGATCGCCTTACCACGATGCGCCTGCCCGATTCCGGTGCGTAGCGCACTACGCTGTCGTCTTGCGGCGTAGTAATAACTCTGTCGTTGACGACAAAAAAATCGGCCAGCGGCGCCAGGCATGCCAGTGCCTCCTCGTCGTCGTAGTATATTGGCGATCCGCTGATATTGCCGCTGGTGGCAACAAGCGGTCGGTTAACCTCATTGGACAGCCACTCCAGCAGCGGCGTATAAGGTTGCATGGCGCCTATTTGATTGAGGTGCGGCGCTATTAAGTCGGCCTGTATGTCGCCGGCAGGTTCTTGCCTTAATGTGAGCAAAAGGATGGGGCTTTCTACGCTTGAGAAAGCCCCTTTTTCAAGGGGACTGAGGAATACGTCGCCGGCCAGCATATCCGCATTGGGGTAAAGCAATGCAAAAGGTTTGCTTGGCCGGTTTTTGCGTTCGCGCAGCGTTTGCATGGCCTCGCGGTTGGCGGCGTCGGCCATCAGCAGATAACCGCCGATGCCCTTGACCGCCAGTATGCGGCCTTCGAGCAGCAACGCTGCCGATCTACTGATAATATCTTCGGGATGATCACTGAGTATATTGCCCTGCTTGTCCAATAGTTGAAGGCTTACCGGACAAGCGGGGCAGCTATTGGTTTGCGAATAATAGCGCCTGTCGAGGGGATTATTGTATTCTTTCAGGCAATCGGGGCACATTTCAAAAGTTGCCATACTCGTCAGCTCGCGGTCGTAAGGCAAACGGCGTATGATAGAATAACGCGGCCCGCAATAGGTGCAGGTCGTAAAGGCGTAGTGAAACCGGCGGTTGCCGGCGTCGCTTAATTCGTGCCGGCAATTGTCGCATAGCCCCATATCGGGCGTGAGCAACAAGCTGGGGCGACCTGCGGGCAGACTGGTCTTGATAGAAAAATCGGGATATTGCTGCAGTGGGATGTCGGTAATGGTAAAATGTGTAATGACGGCGCAAGAGGGCGCTTCGTCAGCCAATCTGCGGCAAAAATCATCGAGCTGGGCTGCCCGGCCGCATGCTTCAACATGAACGCCGTCTACCCCATTGTTCACCCAACCTTGAATGCCCATCGCCATCGCCAGCCTGTAAACGAAAGGCCTGAAGCCTACGCCCTGCACCTGACCTTCGATATGGATATGGCGCGCAAGCATGTCAGTGAATATGCTGGTAATCGCGGAAGTGGGCAAATTGAGCTTTGAGCCAACCATACCATTCGTCCATGCCTTGTCCTGTAAGCGCCGACAATTCAAAAAACCGGAGGCGCGGATTTACCTGGAGGGCATAAGCTTTTGCCTTTTCCACATCGAAAGGCACATAAGGCAGCAGGTCAATTTTATTGATAACGCACACATTAGCCGAAAAAAACATATCGGGATATTTGATCGGCTTATCGTCTCCTTCGGTAACGCTGATAATCACCACGCGACCGCCTTCACCGAGGTCAAACAGAGCGGGGCAAACCAGGTTGCCCACATTTTCGATCATCAACAGCGAATCGTTGGGCGGATCGAGTTGGCGGACGGCCTTGCGCACCATGTCAGAGTCGAGGTGGCAGCCCTTGCCGGTATTGATCTGTACAACGGGCGCCCCTGTTTTGGCAATGCGGTCGGCGTCGTTGGTAGTTTGCTGATCGCCTTCGATAACGGCGATCGGCAGGTCGTTTTTCAGATCGCTTATGGTGCGTTCAAGCAGCGCGGTTTTGCCTGATCCGGGGGAGCTCACCAGGTTGAGCGCCAGGATGCGCTTGGCTTCGAAATAACCTCTGTTGCGCTGAGCCAGCAGATTATTTTTTTGCAAAATATCCTGCTCCAGTTCAATGGTCACCGGCTGGTGATGATGCCCGTTGTGATGATGGTGATGACCGTCACCGTGATGATGGTGGTGATGATGCGCATTAAACGGCGCATGTTGATGCGCGTGGTTGGGGCCCAGATCGAGGCGGAGCCCCTCGCCTACGCGGGTAATGGTCACCGCGTCGGCGGGTTGGTTACATCCGCAGGTGCTGCACATGATATAATGGCTTTTGTTTAGGAAACAGTGAGCGCCTTCACTTTCAACTCGCGCCCTTGTATAATCTCATTCAAAAAATTACCGCATTGGGGACAAGGATCGTACAACTGTCGCATGTCAAAAACCTCGCCGCAATCTGAGCAGCGGGCTCTGCCCGGTATGAATCGGATATCCCTTTGAGCTTGAGCCAGCACGGTATTTTTAACGGCGGCATCCCAAGCGAAAAGCAGCGCATCTGTTTCTATGCCTGATAATTCGCCTATTTCCAGTTCGATGACCTCCACCGTACTGGCATTGGCCTTCTTCACTGCGGTAGCGGCGATATCCACAATGCCCATTACGATAGATAACTCATGCATAATTCCGCCGCAGTACTTCAATTATTGTGATCAGCTTTCTTGTTCGCGCGCTTGGCGTACAACGTAGCCTTGATCAGCGTAATGCCCAGCAAAACGATAGCGACTACAGGCACAGCGTGTTCGGGCGAGAACACATAGTGGCGGATGTCGTTCCATGAGAATTGACCGTGGCCGGCGTGAGCGAATGCAAGCACAGGCGCTACGAGCAATAAGCCAATCAGCATGCCCTTGGTAATGCGGATCATATCGATTTTTTTATTGTGTTGAAAGATCGTGATATTAAAATGATTGAAGGTAAAGATAAAACGACTGAATGCGGCGATGCATGATAAAAATCACTTAGTACAAATGACAATTGTCTTGGGACTTGAGTTGATTTATATTTTTCTTGTGAAGAATTTGGACAAATTATTTTCACAATTTCGATCAAAACACCAACACATGGCTGCTCCGGAACAAAAACGCCCTACCTATTACGAGGAATTGCGGCAACGAGGTTACTCCCGCCGGGACTTCATGAAGTTCTGTACGATGATGGCCGCATACCTGGGCTTGGAAGCCACGGGCACGGCCCAAATCGCCAACACCCTATTAAAGACGCCTCGCGTACCCGTCATTTGGCTACACTTCCAGGAGTGCACTTGCTGTAGCGAATCTTTCATTCGCTCCTCGCACCCGATTGTAGCCGACATCCTGCTCGACAAATTGTCGCTTGACTATACTGAGACATTGATGGCAGCCTCGGGCCACGCCGCTGAAGCAGCCAAAGAAAAAACAATGAAAGACTACTTTGGCGAATATGTACTTTGCGTAGAGGGTTCTGTTCCTGTTGACAACGACGGCGTTTATTGCTGTATCGGAGGCAAGTCAGCCATTCAGGTGCTGGAAGAAGCTGCAGCCGGCGCCAAGGCAATCATCGCCTGGGGCAGTTGCGCCTGCAACGGCTGTGTACAGGCTGCTTATCCCAATCCTACAGGCGCTACGCCTATTCATAAATTAGTAAAAGGCAAACCTATAGTGAAAGTACCGGGCTGCCCGCCCATTGGCGAAGTGATGGCCGGCGTATTGGTACACATAATTACATTTGGACGCTTGCCCGAACTCGACAAAGTGGGCCGGCCCAAAGCTTTTTATTCCAAGCGCGTACACGACAGCTGCTACCGTCGGCCTTATTACGATGCAGGTTTGTTTGTTGAAAGTTTCGACGACGAAAACGCCAAAAAAGGCTATTGCCTCTACAAAGTAGGCTGCAAGGGCCCGATGACTTACAATTCTTGCGGGATCATCAAATGGAATGACGGCGTTAGCTACCCCATCCAATCCGGTCACGGTTGTATCGGTTGTAGTGAAGCCAATTTCTGGGACAACGGCCCGCTTTACCGCCAGATGGCCTCTTTCCCCGGCTTTGGCATTGAAAGCAGCGCCGACGAGGTTGGCATGGTGGCTGCCGGCGTAACGGCCGCAGGCATCGCCGCTCACGCCATAGCCACCAATGTCAGAAAGAAAAAACTGGTTGACGACCTGGTAGCCGAAGGCAAAGATTCCGAGAAGGAGTTGAAATCTTAATGGGAGAGGGTTTATAGGGTTTATAGGTTTATAAACGAATTAACTTATTAACCCATAAACCACAAAGTCAGACCAACAAAACAAAGAACAATGAGTCAGAGAATAGTAATAGACCCGATCACACGAATTGAGGGTCACCTTCGCGTTGAAGCGGAAATCAAGGATGGCAAGGTGGCGCAGGCCTATAGTTCCGGCACCATGGTACGCCTGCTGGAAGAAATCCTTAAAGGCCGCGATCCGCGCGATGCATGGGCTTTCGTAGGTCGCGTTTGCGGCGTATGCACTTCCGTGCACTCGCTGGCATCGGTGCGCTCTGTTGAGGACGCCCTGGGTATTGTTGTGCCCCCCAATGCTGAATTGGTGCGCAATATTATGTTCTGTACCCAGTATATGCACGACCACGTAGTGCATTTTTACCATTTGCATGCGCTTGACTGGGTTGACATTGTAAGCGCCCTGAGCGCAGATCCGAAAAAAACGTCGGAAATTGCACAAAGCATCTCTAATTATCCAAAGAGTTCGCCGGGTTATTTCAGCGACTTGATCAACAGGCTTAAAAAGTTTGTGGAGAGCGGTCAGTTGGGCATTTTTGCCAACGGCTATTGGGGGCACCCCGCTTACAAACTGCCGCCTGAAATCAACCTGATCGGAGTGGCACACTACCTCGAGGCCCTCGAATGGCAGAAAGAGGTAGTCAAAATCCATACTATCTTCGGCGGAAAAAACCCGCACCCCAACTTCCTGGTGGGCGGTATGGCATGCTCCATCGGGCTGGATGAGGCTAGTGCGATCAATGCTGAACGATTGGCCTATGTAAGCGATTTGCTTCACCAGGCAAAAGCTTTTATTGAGCAAGTATACATTCCGGATTTGTTGGCTATTGCGCCCTATTATCTGGATTGGGCCAGTATTGGCGGCGGCCTGGGCAATTACCTGGCTTACGGCGACCTGCCCACCAACGGTTACAATGATCCGTTGAGCTACAAGTTCCCCGCAGGCGCTATCCTTAACAAAGACATCAGCAAAGTTTATGATGTGGACTTGCGCAACGACGCCGAGGTACAAGAGTTCGTGACTCACTCTTGGTATGATTACGAAGAAGGCAATGATAAAGGACTGCATCCCTGGAAGGGCGAATCCAAAATAAACTATACCGGGCCCAAGCCGCCTTACGAATACCTCGATGTAGAGCAGAAGTACAGCTACCTCAAAACGCCGCGCTGGAAGGGCAACGCCATGGAAGTCGGCCCGCTGTCGAGAATGCTTGTAGGTTATGCTAAAGGTATTCCCGAATACAAAGACATCGTAGACAAAACATTGGCCAAGCTTGGAGCTCCCGTTACAGCTCTTTTCTCTACTTTAGGCAGAACTGCCGCCCGCGGCCTCGAAAGCGTATTAGTGGCCCAATGGGCGCTCGAATTCTACGACCAACTTATCGCCAATATCCGCAACGGAGATACGCGTATGGCCAATACCGAGAAATTTAACCCGGATCGCTGGGAAAAACAAGCGCAGGGGGTTGGCCATACCGAAGCCCCGCGCGGCGCCCTTGCACATTGGATAGTAATTGAAGATAAAAAAATCAAAAATTATCAACTGGTGGTCCCCACTACCTGGAACGCTTCTCCACGCGACTTTGAGGGTAAAACTTCGGCTTATGAGTCTTCTTTGATGGATAATACGCCGATTGCCGATCCCGATCAGCCAGTGGAGATTCTTCGTACTATTCACTCGTTTGACCCCTGCCTCGCATGCTCCGTACACCTTTATGACGAAGATGGCAAGCACCTGAGCAGGGTGAAGGTGTTGTAAAGGGTTATGAGGGGTTATGAGGGGTTATGAAGGGTTATGAGGGGTTA
>JRYG01000567.1_pt1 | contig 13765 bp, 16 predicted proteins | sample 235341 | NCBI WGS metagenome assembly JRYG01 (sample SAMN03074218, study PRJNA261478) | activated sludge metagenome | biome: Wastewater Treatment Plant; feature: Wastewater; material: Activated sludge; isolation source: activated biomass of a wastewater treatment plant treating hydrocarbon... ... | reverse complement strand
CCCCGGTCTATTCCAGCACTTCGACTGCCATTCCCACTTCCAGCCTGCCCGCGCCTTCGCAGATCACGTTCTGGCCAAAGAGCACGCCCTCTGGCGCGCGGCGGTAGGTGGCGAGGGTGCGCAGGGGCTCCTGGTCCAGGCTTTTGCTGCCGGTTTCCGGATCAATCGTGGTGAACACGCAGCGCTCGCAGGCCTTGACCACGCGGAAGGGGAGGCCGCCGATGCGGATGCGGGTCCAGCCATCTTCCGCGTAGGCGGCGGCACCGCTGACCACCAGATTGGGGCGAAAGCGCTCCATGGCCAGGGGGCGGCCCACCCGGACACACAGGTCGTCCAGCGAGGCCTGGCCGATGAGCAGCAACGGGTAACCGTCGGCGAACGCCACGGGTACCGTGGGGTCGCTCTTGACCCGTCGGGTGGCGTGCTCCCCGGCCCACAGCAGGCGCACCCGGGCGCCCAGGTAGCGGGAAAGCCAGGCGTCCGCCTCGTCGCAGCCATGCCAGGCGGCGAAGGTGCTGCTCCACACCGTGGCGCTGTGGGGCGTGGTGAACGAGGTGTTCGCCACCCACAGCGCCGGCTGGCCGGTCGCCCGCAGCCACACACCGCCTTCGGCCGGGGTGGCCGTCACCCGAACCAGTTCCGGGTAATCCCGTCCGGTCACCAGGCGGCCATTGGCGTCCGCCACCATCCAGGTGCGGTCCAGCCACACACCTTGCGGGCCGACCGGACTGGCGGCGAGGGATTCTCCGCGCAGGGATTTGACGGGGTAACGGTAGAGCGTCGAGAGGGTGGGGGGCATCGGGAGGTGCTCGTCAGGGAAGGGGCTGCCGCGCGGCGTGCGCGCAGGCGACCGATCTTACCGCCCCAAGCATGAAAGGAATACGCCCGATGGCCCGCGGCGCGGCGGATGCCTCCGGGCCGGTCGCCGTGGAGGGGCGCCGTTGCCCGGTCAGCGCAAGGGCTGGAGGATGTAGTACCCGCTCATGCAATCGAGCACGGCGGTATCGATCACGCCGTCCCGCCGCCGGCATTCGGCCGCGGAGCGGGGCGGCACCCATACCTGGGTCATGTTGGCGGGCTGGAGCGGGGCGCCGGGGCGGGCTTCCGCCGGCGGGGGCGTGACGGGTGTGGCCGCCTGGATGGCCGCTTCCCGCATGCGGGAAAGGTGCATGGCAAAAGCAATGAACCGGTTGGCAGGCGTGAGTGCGTACGTTGCCAGCGAGACTCCCGCGAGGGAGCACAAAATCATCCCGATCAAATAAACCCGCAATATCGGCCGCGACACGGCAGCTTCCCTTCTTGTTATGTTTCCTCGCGCGTCGCGCAGAACCGTTCTCTGCATTGCGGCCCCGGTTTGAACCCGGGAGCCGAATCCACTCTGGATAGGTGGCCGGAACGTGTCGTTACGACATGCGCGCATCTTGTCGCCAATGGGAGACAGCCGCCGTGACCCAGTTCCTCCGGAATCAGAAAAACAAAAGAGGAGGCCGCAGCCTCCTCTTCAAAATTGTTAAAACTGCAAAATCTACTGGATTTCCAGCCGCTTAGAGCCGTTCGCCACCTTCTTCGGCAGGGTCAGTTCCAATACGCCATCGGCAAACTTCGCCACGGCTTTGGATTCGTCCAGTTCGTGGCCTAGCTGGAAGCTGCGGGCGACTTTGCCAAAGGTGCGCTCGGAGCGGATCACCCGCTCGCCTTCCTTCACTTCCTTTTCCTGTTTGCGCTCGGCGCTCAGTTGCACGACCGGGCCGTCGATGGTGACGTGGATGTCTTCCTTGTTGATGCCGGGCAATTCGGCATGGACGGTGTATCCGTCAGCGTTCTCTTTCACATCCACGCGGATGGACGGCAACTCGGCCGGCGCGCCCATCTCCACCGGGCGGACGAAAAAGCCGCGGAACAAGTCGTCAATGGGGTCCCAGCGGGTCACATTAGCCATGGCTGCTCCTTTCAGTGGGTATCAGTGTTTGCCTCGCGGCGGAGTGCCGCTCTGCTACCAATGTGGGGAGAGCGGCGGAGGTTTCAAGCCCCTCTTTCTCGCCGCATTTTCAGTCTAGGCTCCTGGTTCCGGGTGCGTTCTGATCCAGTACAACAAAGTGCTTCGGGCATGGGCGCGGGGGCGCGAAATGCCGGAAAATCGCGAGCTTTCGTTTCCTGGTGAGTGTGTCCCATGTCCCGTCCGGAATCCGTCGTGGTCCCGCCCCAGCGCTGCGCCCGCTGTGGCGCGCCTTTCACCTGCGGTTTGCTGGCGGGGGCCGCGCGTTGCTGGTGTGCCGATCTGCCGCCCATTGCCGCGCCCTTGCCGGGGCTGGCGGGTGAGCATTCCGGTTGCCTGTGCCCGGCCTGTCTGCAGGCGGCGGTGGCCCGGGCGCAAGGGGCCGGCCATGGCGCCTGAGGCCGCTGCGTTGGGCGGGGGCGAGGCACCCGATCCGGAGCGCCGCTTTGGCGGTGTGGCGCGGCTCTACGGGGCCGAGGGGCTGGCCCGGCTGCAGGCGGCCCACGTGTGCGTGGTGGGGATCGGCGGGGTGGGGTCCTGGGTGGCGGAGGCGCTGGCCCGGTCCGCGGTGGGGGCGCTGACCCTGGTGGATCTGGACATGATTCACGAATCCAACATCAACCGGCAGATCCACGCCCTGGACGGGGATCTGGGTCTGGCCAAGGTCACCGCCATGGCCCGCCGCATCGCCCGCATCAACCCCGGCTGCCGGGTGACGGAAGTGGAGGATTTCCTGAGCGCGGAAAACCTGGGGGAAATCCTGGGCCCGGGCTGTGGCCAGGTGGTGGACGCCATTGACAACGTGCGGGTGAAGGCGGCCTTGATCGCCCACTGCCGCCGCCAGCGGATTCCGCTGATCGTGGCCGGGGCGGCGGGCGGGCAGCTGGACCCGACCCGCATCCGTGTGGACGACCTGGCCCGCACCGTGCAGGACCCGCTGCTGGCCAAGGTGCGCGCCCTGCTGCGCCGGGAGTATGGTTTCACCCGGGAGCCGGGCAAGAAGTTCGGCGTCGAGTGCGTGTATTCCACCGAGCCGCTCATCTACCCGAAGGAGGCCGCCTGCGCAGCCGAACCGGCGGCGCCGGCCGGGCTCAATTGCGCCGGGTTTGGTTCGTCGGTGTGCGTCACGGCGGGCTTTGGCCTGGCGGCGGCGGCCCGGGTGCTGGGGCGCATTGCCCGGGGCGGGTAGCGGCGGGCGGGGCTAGAGCCGGTCCGGGCGTACGCCATACTTCTTGAGCATGGCGTAGTGGAAGTTGGAGATGGCGGCCAGGCGGTCGTTGCCCGGGTCGATCAGGCGGGCGCGGGTGATGAAGCCGTGGGCCTGGGAGGCGAGGGATTCGCTCCAGCCCAGGGTGTCGATGTGCTTGAGGATGGCCAGGGCGGCGTTCATCATCATCCGCGGGTTGCCCGGCATGCGGCGCACCGCCTCCAGCATGAGGCCGACGGCGCCGGCCAGGTCGCCGCTGGCGGCCCGCTGGGCGCCTTCGCGCATGATCTCGTCGGTCTCGCTGCCCGCCTGCCGGGCCACGGTTTCCGCCAGTTGGGCCTTGCCCGCCTTGTCCAGCATCTGGCGTACCCGGGCCATGGTTTGCTCGTCGCTGGCGTTGCGCATCACGTCGGAGAGCACCACCACCGCCTGTTCGTCCATCTGGAAGTTGAGGCACTCCCGCACCAGATCGGTACGGATGCCGCTGGAGAGCCCCGGCACCGCCTGGCTGGCGCGCACCGCGTTGTCCAGCGCGTCCCGCGCCAGGTGCTTGTCCTTGCCGTTGCTGTGCAGGAAGGCGGTGGAGATGGCGCTGCAGGCGGGCGTCTTGGTGTGGCCGCGCATGGAGCGCTCCATGTCCCAGATCACCGTCTGGGCGCGGTCGGGTTCCCCCTTGCCCAGCACCACCTGCATCAGCCGCACGTGGTCCTCCGGGTCGCGGAAGTCCGAATACTTGCCCTTGTGCACCACCTTGGCGAGCATCTTCTCGGCGGTTTCCAGATCGCCGGATTCCAGGGTCAGCTCCCCCAGCTTGCGCAGGCGCCGCACGGTGTGGGGCGAGAGATCCACCGCTTCGCGCACGGTGACGGTGGCTTCCTCGGTCTTGCCGATGGCTTCCCGGGTCTTGGCCAGCCAGTCGTAGGCGTCCAGGTAGAGCTGGCTTTCCGCCACCAGCCCTTCCAGGATGGGTTCGGCCTCCAGGTACTGCTTCTGCAGGTAGAGACTCTTGGCCAGCCCCAGGCGGGCCCAGGGCACGGACTTGATGTCCAGCACCTGCTGGTAGATGCGCTGGGATTCGACCGGGTTGCCCACGGCCAGCTGGATCTCGGCCCGCAGGCGCATCAGGTCCAGGGCGTAGGGGCGGAACTTGGCCTCGGCGGCGGCCAGATAGTCCAGCGCGTCGAAGTAGTTGCCAATCTCCACCAGTTGGTAGGCGGGGCGGAAGGCATCCCGCTTGGCCATGGCGCGAACGATGCGTTCCAGCAGCAGATCGCCGGTGAAGGGCTTGAGAATGTAGTCGTTGGGGGCCAGCTCGGCCGCGCTCACCACCTTGTCGTAACCGGCCTCGCCGGTGACCATGATGAACACGGTGGACAGGGGCACCAGCCGATGCTGGCGGATGTCCTCCAGGAAGTGCTGGCCGTCCTGACCGTCCCCCAGGTGGTATTCGCACAGGATCAGGTCGTAGCGGGCGCCGCGCAGTTTGCGCATGGCTGCCGCCGCCGAGGGGGCGTTGGTGATGTTGTGGATCTCGCACATGGACAGCATGTTGCGCAGGCTGCCGCGCATGCCCAGGCTGCTGTCCACGATCAGGACCGAGATATCCGCCACCGACTTCATGATCCCCTTGCCACGATACGCCTGCATTGGCGGCAGGCCCGGGAAATGCAACGGAAATCGTGGAGCTTTCTTGAGCCTGTGCGGTGTGCGGGTGTCCGCCTGGCCGTCGGGCGGGGGCGTCAGGCAGGCTGCGCGGGGGCGGCGCCGTGGGCTTCCAGGGCCGCCACGGGCTCGAAGCCGCGCAGGCGGCGGGCGCTGCGGTAGGCGGCCAGCGCCGGTTGGGTCTGGCCCAGGGCCAGCAGGCACTGGGCCATGCGAACGCGAGGCAGGGCGCAGTCCGGGTGGCGGTGGGCGGCTTCGAGGCAGTGGCCCAGGGCGATGAGCGCCTCGCCCCGGGCGAGCTGCACGGCAGCTTCATCCAGCAGCCAGGCGAAAACCAGGTGGCTGGTGTCGGTGCGCAGGAAAAGCTTGCGGTCCATGGCCTTGCCCCTCAGGTGCGCACGCGCCGGTGGATCGGGCGGGGGGGCGCCAGGGGGGCCGGCTGCCGGGCGAGGTTGGGGCTGTCCTCGTCGGCCTCGTCCTCCTCGTCCGCCAGTTCCAGGCCCTGGGGGCGGCACAGCAGCGCGAATTCGAGCCGGGTGGGCAATTCGGCGTCGGCGGCACCGGTCTGGGGATGAGCGGGGCCTGGCTGGCTGGCACAGGCGTCCACCGGCGCCGGGATCCGCTCCCGGGCTTCCACCGCGCGCTGAATCTCGCCGACCCGCAGGGGGGCCGGGTGAGGCCAAAGGAAATGGGCGGCGACCAGAATCGCCGCACCCGCCAGGGCCAATGTGCCCGGCATGTCTGACTGCTTCCGCATGGCTGCCTCCCTTGTCAGGGCAGTGCGCAAGGCACCTCTTTTTTCTTTTGGAAGATGCTGCGCCCGGAGCGGATGCTCTTGCCATCCGGGCTATCCCTGATAGCGGGCGAAAGGGGCTTTGCGGGAGCGCCTAGCGGCGGGGGCTGTGGCGGCGGAGCCAGCCCTCCAGCCACGCCGGGTCGGGTTTGCCGCTGCGGGCTTCGCGGTGGTGGGCGGCGTCGTGGAAGTAGTGGCGGGGGAGTTCGCCCCGCCATCCCGGGTCGATGCTGTAGCGCAGCCGCTCGGGCATTTCGTCGTCAAAGGCCCAGCCCGCGGGCAGCCCCAGCCGGGCGAGGGCGGTGGTGGCGGCGGCGTGCTCGTCGGGAGCGTCGGTATTGACCAGCACCAGCGCTACGCGGGGGTAGCGCTGGCGCAGGCTGGCCCAGAGTTTCAGTTCGTCGTGGCAGGGCGCGCAGTGGAGCGACCACAGGGCCAGCACGAAGGGGCGGCCGGCATGCTCGGCGCGGATGCTGGCCAGGCTGTCGGCATGGAAAGGCCGGGGTGCGGTGGGCGGCGCGCTCCACGAGAGCGGCGCCCACAGGGCGAACGCGGCCAGCAGCAGCGCCTTCATGGCAGGGGCAGCAGGCGCAGGGGCGCTTCCTTGCTCGGCCACAGCACCCGGAAGCGGCCATCCTGCACCAACAGGCGCGGGTTGTCCGAGGGGGCGGTGGTACTGGCGATTTCCGCCTCAGCCCGCCAGGTGCCGCCGGCATCGTCCGAGCGAAGGGTCTTGAGGCGGGTGCGCTGGCCGTCGAATTCCTTCCACACCACGGCAACCTGCTCGCCGGACAGGGCCAGGTCCGCGTGCTCGGCCGCGGCGCCGCCGATGCGCCGGGTGACCTCCGTCCGCAACTCGGCGCCGCCCGCGGGCTGGGCGAGCCGGGCGTAGTGCACGCCTTCCTTGCCCGGGCCCTGGGTGAACCAGACGGCGTGGTAGCGGCCGTGCGCGTCCCGTGCCAGGGAGGGGCCGTGGTGCGGGCAGGCGTCGATGCGCCAGTTGTCGTGGCTGGCGCGCAGCAACGGGCCGGGCTGCCCGTCCGCGCTCAGGGTGGCGATGGCGTGGTCCCGGATGTTGGGCGGGAAGACGTGGCGCCAGATGACGCTGATGCTCCCGTCCGTGTGGGGCGCCAAGCCCAGGCGGCAGCATTCGCAGCTATGGTCGGCCAGGCGGATGTCGCCCCCGAAATGCGCACCCTGGTCGGAAGAGATGGCGAGGTAGATGGCGGCACCCCGGTATGCCCGCTTTGCCGCCTTGGCCGCTTCCTGGTCCCGCTTGTCGATCCAGGCCACGAACACCCGGCCGTCGGGGCCCACGGCCAGGGCGTCGAAACGGTGGGTGATTTCCTGCCGGTCCTGATGCACGGTGATGGGGGAGCTGAAGCTGGCGCCGCCGTCCACCGAGCGGGCGAAGCGGATTTCGCCGGTGTAGGGCCGGGGCAAGGGCTTGGTCCAGCTCACATACACCTCGCCTGCGGGGCCCAGGGCGATCTTGGGCCAGGCTTCGCCAGCGGCGGCGATGGGTTCCGGCGCGGCGTTCACCCGCACGGGCGGGCTCCAGCTCGCGCCCTCGTCCGCCGAATGGCGGACCACCACGTGCTCGCCCTGCTTCTGCGCCACCCACAGCCGGCCCCGGCTATCGGTGGCGGCGCCGGTGCCCAGCTCCAGCCGCCCCGGCGCGGGCGCCCTGGCGGCGCCGACATGGTGCTCGTGCGCTTCCTGGGCCGAAGCGGGCAAGGGGCCCAGCAGCGGCCCCAAGGCCAGGCAGATCCACCCCGCCGCCAGCAGGGCGCGGGTGGTGGCGGGCGGGCGCTGCATCAGTGCTGGTGCTTGTCTGCCGCCGGTTTGGCGTTCAGCGGCTTGGCGGGAGCTTTCAGCTCGATGGTGTCGGTCTTGCCGTCCTTGCCTTGCACGGTGAGGGTCAGGGGCACGATGTCGCCGGCGTTGATCTGGTGTTTCAGGTCGATCAGCATGACGTGGTAACCGCCGGGCTTGAGTTCCACCGCGGTGCCCGCCGGGAGGTCCAACCCCTTGGGCAGGGCGCGCATCTTCATGACGCTGTCGACCATGGTCATCTCGTGGATCTCCACCACGTTGGCCACCGGCGAGGCGGCGGAAACCAGCTTGGCATCCTTGGCGGCAGTCAGGACCATGAAGGCACCGGTGGCTTTCTGCTGCGGCACGGTGGCACGGACCCAGGGCGCGTCCACACTCACCTGGGCCAGGGCGGAACCGGCGGCGGCCAGGCTGATCAGGGCGGCGACGATGTGACGATGCATGCTTGCTTCTCCTCGAGTGGCGGTTAGGGTGTGCGGTGTTCAGGCGCCGGTGGACATCAGGGTGCGCAGATCGGTCACGATCTGCTCCGGCGTCAAGTGGTGGGCCAGGGCCAGCCGCAGCCGGCCCTGGGTGTCAAACAGGTAGGTGGTGGCTGTGTGGTCCAGGGTGTAGGACTGGCCGGTGGGGACCTTGCGGTAATAGACCTTGAACTCCGCCACCACCTTGTCGGTGCCCGCAGCGTCCGCCCGCAGGCCGAGGAAGCCCGGGTCGAAGGTGGTGGTGTACTGCTGGAGGACTTCGGGGGTGTCGCGCTCCGGGTCCAGGGTGACGAAGATCACCTGCAGCTTGTCCTTGTCCGCGCCCAGCAACTCGCGCACGCTCACCGCGCGCGAAAGTGCCGTGGGGCACACGTCCGGACACTGGGTGAAGCCGAAGAACAGCATCACGTAGCGACCCCGGAAATCCGCCAAGGTGCGCTCCCGGCCGTCCGGGTCGGCAAGGCGGAAGTCCTTGCCGTAGGGCGCACCGGTGAGGTCGGTACCGATGTAGGAGACCGGACTGGCGGGCTTGGAACAGCCTGCCAGCGGGGACAGGGCCAGCGCCAGGGGCGCGGCCAGCAAAGTGGCCAGGATGCGGCGGCGTAGCATGGGGTTTCTCTTTACAGGGGTTGGTACCCGCTCTTGCGCCGGGCATTCGGTCCAGCGCGAGAGCATGTTAACAGCGCGGGGGCGGCGCCCCCTGCGACCAATTGTCGCAGAGCCGGCCTGGCCCGGCATTGGCCGGCGCGGTGCGATTGGCCGATCAGCCCCGGAATCCCCCGGATAATCTCCGGCCTGTCCGGGTGCCGAATTGTTAAGAATCTGGGCTATCCTGAAACAGTCGCCGCCCCGGGAGCGTGAGCCATGGCCCTCTTCGATTTCATCCGCAAGCAGTTCATCGACGTCATCCACTGGACTGAGGAGGGCGACGGTGTCCTGGCCTGGCGCTATCCCATGCAGGACATGGAGATTCAGAACGGTGCCAGCCTGACAGTGCGCGAATCCCAGCTCGCCATGTTCGTCAATGAGGGCACGGTGGCGGATGTGTTCCAGGCCGGGCGCTACACCCTGACCACCCAGACCCTGCCGGTGCTGACCAACCTCAAGCACTGGGACAAGGCCTTCGAGTCCCCCTTCAAGTCGGACGTCTATTTCTTCAGCGCCCGCCAGCAACTGGACCGCAAATGGGGCACGCCCCAGCCGATCACCATCCGCGACAAGGAGTTCGGTATCGTCCGCCTGCGCGCCTTTGGCATCTATGCCTACCGGCTGGCGGACCCGCGCCTCTTCTACAGCCAGGTGAGCGGCACCCGGGAGTCCTATTCGGTGGATGAGCTGGACGGCCAGTTGCGCAGCACGGTGGTGGCGACGATGACGGATCTTTTCGCCAGCAGCGGCGTTTCCTTCCTGGACATGGCGGCCAACCAGGTGGCCTTTGCCGAGCGCATGAAGGAAAAACTGGCGGCGGCCTTCGGCGCCCTGGGCCTGGCGCTGGAGAGCTTCGTGGTGCAGAACGTTTCGCTGCCGGAAGAACTGCAGCAGGCCCTGGACCAGCGCATCTCGATGAACATGATCGGCGACCTGGGCCGCTACGCCCAGTACCAGACGGCCCAGTCCATCCCCATCGCCGCTGGCAACGAGGGCGGGCTGGCCGGCGTCGGGGCGGGCCTGGCGGCCGGCATGAGCGTGGGCCAGACCATGAGCCAGGCCATGGGGCAGATGCTCCAGCCCCCGGCCCCGGCAGCACCCGCAGCGGCGCCGGCACAGGCGGCCCCGGCGGCGGAGGACATCCCCGCCCTGCTGGAAAAACTCCACGGCCTGATGGAGAAGGGCATCCTCACCGCCGACGAGTTCGCCGCCAAGAAAGCGGAACTTCTCAAGCGCCTGATGTAAGGCTGCGCACCCCGCCAACCCTCGCTCGACTCGTTCGCTTGCTGCCTTGAAGCAGACTGTCTGCCCATCCTGCGGCGCGCCGGTAATCTTCCGCGCCGGCATCTCGGTGCTCGCCGTGTGCGGCTTTTGCCGCAGCACGCTGCTGCGCCAGGGCGCCGCCCTGGAAAACCTGGGCAAGATGGGCGAGCTCATGGAGGACGCCTCGCCCATCCAGCTTGGCACCGAGGGGCGGCTGGAAGGCAAGGGTTTCACCGTGGTGGGGCGCATCCAGCTCCGGCACGAGCAGGGGCTGTGGAACGAGTGGCACGTGCTGTTTGGCGACGGCCGCAGCGGCTGGCTCTCCGAATCCTCCGGCGCTCACGTCATCAGTTTTCCCGCCCGGCTGCCGGCCAACGTGCCGGCCTTCGATCAACTGGCGGTGGAAGCCACCCTCCCCATCGAGGGCGACACCTTCCAGGTGATGAACAAGGAGACCGCCACCTGCGTGGCGGGCGAGGGGGAACTGCCGTTCAAGGTGGGGAGCGGTTACCCCGCGCCGCTGGTGGATCTGGCCAGTGAGACCCGCTTCGCCACCCTGGACTACAGCGACGGCGCGCCCCTGCTCTTCGTGGGCCGGCCCGTGGAGCTGCCCCAGCTCAAACTCACCCACCTGCGGGACCGGGAGGCCACCGCGGCCAAGGTCAAGTCCCGTGCCTTTGCCTGCACCGGCTGTGGCGCGCCGCTGGAGTTGCGCACCGAGGGCGCGCTGGCCGTGGCCTGCGGTAGTTGCGGCGCGGTGGTGGACGCCAAGGACCCGAACCATGCCGTGCTCTCCCAATTCGCCCAGGCCACGCGGGTGGACACCCTGCTGCCCCTGGGCAGCCGTGGCCGCCTGCGGGGGGACGACTACGATGTGGTGGGCTACCTGCGCCGCAAGGTGACGGTGGATGGCATCGACTACGAGTGGGAGGAATACCTGCTCCATGGCGAGCGGCCGGGGTTCCGCTGGCTTTCCCAGTACCAGGGGCACTGGAGTCTGGCCAAGCCGCTGGCCGTATCGATCCCGGTCAAGCCGGGGGGCAAGCAACCCCAGGCCCGCTACCTGGGCAAGACCTTCCGCCACTTCCAGCGGGCGCGGGCAACGGTGACCCTGGCCTACGGGGAGTTCTACTGGCAGGTGGAGGCGGGGGAATGGGCGCAGGTGGACGACTACGTGGCACCGCCCCTGATGCTGACCCGGGAGAAGAACCCCAAGGAGCAGGTGTGGGCCCTGGGCGAGTACCTGGAGCCGGAGGCGGTGAGCGCCGGCTTCAAGCTCAAGAAGCCGCTGCCGGTGCCCCAGGGCGTGGCCCCCAACCAGCCGTCGCCCTTCGAGGGGCGGGTGTGGCGGGCCTGGGCCGTATTCGCGCTGGCGCTGGTGCTCTCCCTGGTGCTGCAGTCGGTGCTGGGCGGCACCCGGAGCCGGGGGGGCGATCTGCTCAACCAGTTCTATTCGGTGGCCCCGGACCAGTCCAGCGCCGAGTTCGAGACGCAGCCTTTCCGGGTGGACAAGGGGCCGACCCGGCTGGGGGTGCGCAACTGGACCAATGTGAACAATAGCTGGGCCCATATCGCGCTGACCCTGCGCAACGTGGAGACCGGCGAAGAGTGGCAGGCGGAGCGGGAAGTGGGCGCCTGGAGCGGCGTGGAGGACGGCGACCACTGGAGCGAGGGGTCTTCCGCCGACGAAGCCGTGCTCGCCGCCGTGCCCGCCGGCCAGTACGTCCTGCAGGTGGAGCTGGAACGGGACCCGGAACACCGGGGCCCCCTCACCACCCGGCTGACGGTGGTGCGCAGCGTGCCCGGCTGGGGCAACTGGGTGCTGGCGGCGCTGCTCATGCTGGCCTGGCCGGCGTGGCTCAGTTTCCGCCGGGGCAGCTTCGAGACCCGCCGCTGGGCCGAGAGCGACTACGCGCCGGAAGAAAAAGACGAGTAATCGAGCACGCACTCACCATCATGCCCCGCCATTACGCCATCTTTTGTGCCCTCGTCCTCAGCGTTTTCACCTGGGCCCAGTACACTGGCCATCACGCCTTCAGCGGCGCCTCCGACGGCCACCGGGTCAGCAGCGGCAGCGGCGGTGGCACCTATCGAACCTCCCACCACAAATAGCGGAGCGACTCATGGAACTGGCCAATCTGTCCCACGTCCTGCCCGCGCTGATCTATTCGCTGATCGGCGTCGTGTTCTTCTGGGTGTCTTTCATCGTCATCGACAAGCTCACCCCCTACGACCTGTGGAAAGAGATCGTCGAAGAGCGCAACCTGGCCCTGGCGGTGGTGGTGGGCGCCATGTGCCTGGGCATCGCCATCATCGTGGCGGCGTCGATACACGGGTAGGGCCGCTTGCAACTTCCGCTTCTTGCCTCCGTCTTTGTCATTGCCTCCTGCGGGCTCGTCTATGAGCTGATCGCGGGGGCCCTTTCCAGCTATCTGCTGGGGGATTCGGTCACCCAGTTCTCCACGGTGATCGGCACCTACCTCTTCGCCATGGGCATCGGCTCCTGGCTGTCGCGCTACGTGGTGCGGGGCGTGGTGCTGCGCTTCATCCAGGTCGAACTGCTGGTGGGGCTGATCGGCGGCTGCTCGGCGGTGGTGCTGTTCTTCGTCTTTTCGTGGATGCCGGCGCCCTTCAAGCTGGTGCTCTACGGCAACGTGCTCGCCATCGGCATCCTGGTGGGGTTGGAGATCCCGCTGGTGATGCGCATCCTCAAGCAGCACTACGGCTTTCGCGATCTGGTGTCGCAGGTGCTCACCTTCGACTACCTGGGCGCCCTGGCCGTGTCGGTGGCTTTCCCGCTCATCCTCGCGCCGCAACTGGGGCTGGTGCGCACCGGCCTGCTCTTCGGCTTGCTCAACGCGCTGGTGGCGGCCTGGGCGCTGTGGCTGTTCCGCGCCGAGCTGCCCCCCGGCCGCGGGCTCCAGGCCCAGTGCGCGGCGGTGGTGCTGGTGCTGCTGGCGGGGCTGGCGGGGGCGGGGCAACTGACCCGGCTGGCGGAGGAGCACCTCTACAGCGACGAGATCATCCATTCCGAAAGCACGCCGTATCAGCGCATCGTGGTCACCCGGTGGAAGGACGACGTGCGGCTCTTCCTCAACCACAACCTGCAGTTTTCCTCCCGGGACGAATACCGCTACCACGAGGCCCTGGTGCATCCGGGGCTGGCCGCCGTGCCCGGCCCCGGGCTCAAGGTGCTGGTGCTGGGGGGTGGGGACGGGCTGGCGGTGCGCGAGATCCTCAAATATCCCCAAGTGGCGGCGGTGACCCTGGTGGACCTGGACCCGCGCATGACCCAGCTCTTCACCCAGCACCCGCTGCTGGCCCGGCTCAATGGCGGCGCCCTGAGCGATCCGCGGGTGCGGACGGTGAATGACGACGCGTTCCAGTGGCTGGACCGGGAGGCGGGCGTGTTCGACTTCATCGTCATCGACTTCCCCGACCCCACCGGCTACGGCCTGGGCAAGCTCTACACCGACATGTTCTACAAGCTGGTGGAGCGCCACCTCTCCCCCCGCGGGCTGGCGGTGGTGCAGGCCACCTCGCCCCTCTACGCCCGGCGCTCCTTCTGGTCCATCGTCCATACCATCGAGAGCGTGGGGCTCAAGACCGCGCCTTACCATGCCCTGGTCCCCTCGTTCGGCGAATGGGGCTACATCATCGCCAGCCGCCAGGGCTACGCGCCGCCCGACAGCTTCATGCCCGGCCTGCGCTTTGTGGAGCCCGGGCTGATGCCCGCGCTCTTCCAGTTCCCGCGGGACATGGCGCGGGTCGAAGCCGACGTGAACCGCCTCAACACCCAAGCCCTCGTCCATTACTACGAAGCGGAATGGAAACAGCACGCCCCCTAGGGTCCAGCGCCTCCGCCCGGCCGCCCGAAG
>JRYG01002646.1_pt1 | contig 13811 bp, 13 predicted proteins | sample 235341 | NCBI WGS metagenome assembly JRYG01 (sample SAMN03074218, study PRJNA261478) | activated sludge metagenome | biome: Wastewater Treatment Plant; feature: Wastewater; material: Activated sludge; isolation source: activated biomass of a wastewater treatment plant treating hydrocarbon... ... | reverse complement strand
ACCAGGGCGAGCCAGCCGCCGCCGGCGGAAAGCTGCCGCAAGGCGGGCAGCAGCAGGGTCAGTTCGCCGACGCCGCCCTGTTCCACCAGCAGTTCGGTGAGGCAGCCCCGGGGCCAGCCGCCGCCGGGGAGCTCGGCGTCGAGTTCGGCATAGCCGCTGGCGACGCCGGCCTGCGGCAGGCGNNGCAGGCGGGCGAGCGCATCGCCTCGCCAGATGTCGCCCCGGGCCAGCACGCCGGCCAGGGCGGCGGGGGTCATGACAGGGGGCTCAGGGCGCCGCGGATGAGGCCGACGGCGATGCCCTCGATGGCGAAATCCACCCGGCTCGGGTCGACGATGATGGGCTCGAAATCGGGGTTCTCGGCGATCAGCTCGACGAAGCCGTTGCGGCGCTTGAGGCGCTTGACGGTGACGTCGTCCGCCACCCGGGCGACGACGATCTGGCCGTCCCGGGCCTGCTGGGTGCGGTGCACGGCGATGAGGTCGCCGTCGAAGATGCCGGCGTCGATCATGGACAGGCCGCGCACCTTGAGAAGGAAGTCGGCCCGCGGGGTGAACAGGTGGGCGTCGAGGGCGAAACGGCTCTGGACGTTTTCCACGGCGAGGATGGGGGAGCCGGCGGCAACGCTGCCGATAAGAGGCAGGCCGAGTTGCTCGACCAGGCGGATGCCGCGGGCGGAGCCGCGTTCGAGGGTGATGGCGCCCTTCTTGGCCAGGGCCTTGAGGTGGTCCTCGGCGGCGTTGGGGGAGGTGAAGCCGAAGGCATGGCAGATTTCCAGCCGGGTCGGCGGGGCGCCGAGGACTTCGACGTTGTTCTTGATGAAATCGAGGATTTCCTGCTGGCGGGGGGTGAGTTTGTCCATGGTGGGGCTCCTTCTGGCGATGTCTGTATTTATATACAGCCGCCGCCAAAATTGCAAGCCCCGGGGCGAACCTCAATCGCTGGGCAGGTCGATCCCCTTGAGTTTGCGGTAGAGATCGACGGCATAGGAGTCGGTCATGCCGGCGACGAAATCGGCCACCTGCAGCAGGCGCACGTAGGGGTTGGAATCGGGCTGGTGGCCGAAACCCAGGAACTGGGCCGGCAGCAGCTTGAGCAACATGCGCTCGCGGGCAGTCAGGCGGCCGTGGCCGGCGCCGGCTTCGACCGCGCCGGCGAACAGGGAGAGCAGCCCGCCCAGGACTTCGAAGCCGGCTGTCTCGATTTCCAGGGCCGGCCGGGCGACGTAGATGTGCTCCTTGGCCACCCGCAGCACTGCCTGCAGGGGCACGGCCAGGGGGGAATGCTCCAGCAGCTCCTCGTCGAAGCTGCCGTCGAGGATGGCCTCCTCGTTGGCCAGGAAGACGGCGGCCGCGCTTTCCAGGAGGCGGCCGATGGCCTTGGCGCGCAGGTATTCCAGGCGTTCCTTGGGATCGTGCAGGCGTTCCAGGCGGCCGCCGCTGACGCTGCTGCCGGCCAGGTCGGCGAGCAGGGTCTCGGCGTCGCGGTAGGGCACGAAGCCCAGGCGGGCGGCGTCCTCCAGGTCGACGATGAGGTAGCAGGTGTCGTCCGCCACCTCCACCAGGAAGGCCAGGGGGTGGCGCCGCCAGGCAACTCCCGGCTGCCGTTCCACCAGGCCGGTGGCCTGGGCGACCCAGCGGAAGGAGTCGGCATCGTGCTGGAAATAGCCGAATTTCTTGCCACTCTTGCCGTCCAGCTCACCCTCGATGCAGGAGGGGCGCGGGTATTTGGTGAAGGTGGCGAGTACCGCCGCCGTCAGTTGCAGGCCGGGGTTGGCGGGGCTCTGCAGGCGGGTGACGATGCGGAAGCCCTGGGCGTTGCCTTCGTAGCGCTCGAAGTCGGCCCGCTGGGCGGGGGTGAAGGGGTGCCGGTCGAGCAGCCCGGAGCCGCGGAACCATTCGCGGATGGCGTCCTCGCCGGCGTGGCCGAAGGGGGGATTGCCGATATCGTGGGCCAGGCAGGCGGCGGCGACGATGGCGCCGAAATCCGCCGCTTCCACGTGTTCCAGGCCGTGGCGGGCGATGATCTCCCGCCCCACCAGGGCGCCCAGGGAGCGCCCGACGCAGCTCGCTTCCAGGCTGTGGGTGAGGCGGGTGCGGACGTAGTCGCTCCGGGACAGCGGAAAGACCTGGGTCTTGTCCTTCAGGCGGCGGAAGGCCGAGGTGAAGACGATGCGGTCGTAGTCCTGCTGGAAGGCGGTGCGCACCGCGGCGCTGGGCGCCGCCCCGGCCCCGAGGCGCTCGGCGGAGAGGAGCCTTTCCCAGATGTCGCGGTTGCTCATGACGGATGCCGTGAAATTGCCAGAAACGCCGCACGGTAACGGGATTTGCCGGTGGCTGCAACACCCGGCCCCGGCACCGTTGCAACTTCGCCGGCCGGCGGCGGGTCAAACCTGCGGCACGAGAAGGATGGATCGCGGGAAAGGCGCCCCATGGCCGACATGTTCGACAATCCTCTGGCGACCGACGGCTTCGAGTTCGTCGAGTTCGCGAGTCCCCGCCCCGGGGAGATGGCCCGGCTGTTCCGCCGTTTCGGCTTCGCCGAGGTGGGCCGCCACCGGCACAAGGCGGTGAGCCACTACCGGCAGGGGGACATCAATTTCATCCTCAACCGGGAACCCCACAGTCTGGCGGAGGGCTTCGCCGCCCGCCATGGCCCTGGCTGCAACGCCATGGCCTTCCGCGTCAAGGATGCGGCCCGGGCCTACGACGAAGCGCTGCGGCGGGGCGCTACCCCCGTCGCCCAGCCGGTGGGCCCCATGGAGCTGAAGATTCCCGCCATCGCCGGGGTCGGCGGCCTGGTCATCTACCTGGTGGACCGCTACGGCGCCCGCACCATCTACGACGTGGATTTCGAACCGGTGCCCCCCGGCGGGGAAGACAGCGGCGTCGGCCTCACCGCCATTGACCACCTCACCCACAACCTGGAGCGGGGCCATATGGACCGCTGGGCCGCCTTCTACGAGCGCGTCTTCAATTTCCGGGAAATCCGCCACTTCGACATCGAGGGCCGCTACACGGGCCTCATCAGCCGGGCCATGGCCAGCCCCTGCGGCAAGATCCGCATCCCACTGAACGAGAGCCGCGACGACCGCTCCCAGATCGAGGAATTCCTGGCCCGCTACCGGGGCGAGGGCATCCAGCACATCGCCCTGGCCTGCGACGACATCTACGCCACGGTGGAAGCCCTGCGCCGGCGCGGCATCCCCTTCCAGGAAACCCCGGCCACCTATTACGACGCCGTGGACGCCCGCCTCCCCGGCCACGGCGAGGATCTCGCCCGGCTCCAGGCCAACGGCATCCTCATCGACGGCGGCCCGGCCAACGGCGGCGGGCTCCTGCTGCAGATATTCACCGCCGACATGATCGGCCCCATCTTCTTCGAGATCATCCAGCGCAAGGGCAACCCGGGCTTCGGCGAGGGCAACTTCCAGGCCCTCTTCGAGGCCATCGAGCGCGACCAGATCCGCCGCGGTGTCCTGGGCGAGGCGGCAGCATGACGCGCCGGCCCTTCCCCTGCCCCGTGGTCGAGGGCGAAACCTCCCGCCAGGCCCACGCCGACCTGCCCCCCGGCACCTACGAACGGGAGCTGGGCCGCGAAGGCTTCGCCGGCCCCAGCGCCCACATGGTGCACCGCCACCCGCCCACCGCCTGGAGCGACTTCAGCGGCCCGCTGCGGCCCCGGGCCTATTACCTCGCCCGCCTCGACGCCGCCGGCCCCAGCCCCTGGGCGGCGCCGACGGTGCTGGCCAACGCCAGCCTGGAGCTGCGCTTCTGGCGCCTGCCCTCGGCCATGCCGGCGCTGGCCCGCAACGCCGACGGCGACCAGCTCCTCTTCGTCCATGCGGGGGCCGGCGACCTCTTCTGCGATTACGGCCACCTCGCCTACCGCAGCGGCGACTACCTGATCCTGCCCCGAGGCACCCAGTGGCGCCTGGAGCCGGCCAACCCCAGCGCCTTCCTGCTGCTGGAGGCGACCGGCGGCGCCTACGGCCTGCCCGAGCGCGGCCTCCTCGGCCAGCACGCCCTCTTCGACCCGGCGGTGCTGGCCCGCCCTGTCCTCGACGAGGCCTTCCGCCGCCAGCAGGGAGAAGACCCCTGGCGGGTGGAAATCAAGCGCGGCGGGGCGGTGTCGGTGGCCACCTTCCCCTTCAACCCGCTGGATGCCGTCGGCTGGCATGGCGACCTCTCCCCGCTGCGCCTGGCCATGGCCGACATCCGCCCGGTGATGAGCCATCGCTACCACCTGCCGCCCTCGGCCCACGCCACCTTCGCCGCCGAGCGCTTCGTGGTGTGCAGCTTCGTCCCCCGTCCCTTCGAAAGCGACCCCGGCGCTCTCAAGGTGCCCTTCTTCCACAACAACGACGACGTGGACGAGGTGATCTTCTACCACGCCGGCAATTTCTTCAGCCGGGACAACATCGCCCCCGGCATGCTCACCTTCCACCCCGGCGGTTTCACCCACGGCCCCCACCCCAAGGCCCTGGCCGGTGCCCTGGCGCCCAAGGCGGCCGGCACCGACGAATACGCGGTGATGATCGACGCCCGCGCCCCCCTCGCCCCGGCCCCGGCGGCAGCGGCGGTGGAACTTGCCGGCTACGTCGATAGCTGGAAGGGGAGCCCGCCGTGAAGCTCGCCTCCCTCAAGGCCGGGCGGGACGGCCGCCTGGTGGTCGTCTCCCGCGATCTCACCCGCTGCGTCGAAGCCGCCGCCGTCGCCCCCACCTTGCAGGCCGCCCTCGACGACTGGGCGCGCTGCGCCGAGCCCCTGGCGGCCCTGGCCGACGCCCTGGAGGCGGACCGCCTCCCCGCCCGGGAATTCCGCGCCGAGGACTGCGCCGCCCCCCTGCCCCGGGCCTACCAGTGGGCCGACGGCTCCGCCTACGTGAATCACGTGGAGCTGGTGCGCCGGGCCCGGGGCGCCGAGATGCCGGAAAACTTCTGGCACGACCCGCTGCTCTACCAGGGCGGCTCCGACACCCTCCTCGGCCCCCGCGATCCCATCGAAGCCGCCGACGAAGCCTGGGGCATCGACTTCGAGGCCGAGGTGGCGGTCATCATCGGCGACGTTCCCCGGGGCATTCCGGCGGCGGAGGCCGGGCGTCACATTCGCCTGGTCACCCTGGTCAACGATGTCTCCCTGCGCCACCTGATCCCAGGCGAGCTGGCCAAGGGCTTCGGTTTCTTCCAGTCCAAGCCCCCCACCGCCTTCGCCCCGGTGGCGGCAACGCCGGACGAACTGGGCGACGCCTGGGACGGCACGCGGCTGCACCTGCCGCTCCTCTCCTTCCTCAACGGCGAGGCCTTCGGCTGGCCCGACGCCGGCTGCGACATGACCTTCGGCTTTCCCGAGCTGATCGCCCATGCCGCCCGCACCCGGCCCCTGGGGGCGGGCACCATCATCGGCTCCGGCACCGTCTCCAACCGCGACCGTTCCCGCGGCTCCTCCTGCATCGCCGAGCGGCGCATGCTGGAAACCCTCGCCGACGGCAGCGCCCATTCGCCCTTCCTGCGCTTCGGCGACCGGGTGCGCATCGAGATGTGCGACCGCGCCGGCCGCTCGATCTTTGGCGCCATCGACCAGACAGTGGAGCGTGCCCCATGAAACTCTACGGCTACTGGCGGTCCACCGCCGCCTACCGGGTGCGCATCGCGCTGCACCTGAAGGGCATTCCCTTCGAGAGCGTGGCCGTCAACCTGCGCCAGGGCGAGCAGCGCAGCCCGCAATTCCTCGCCCTCAACCCGCAAGGGCTGGTCCCCACCCTGGTCGACGGGCCGGCGGTCATCAGCCAATCCCTGTCCATCGTCGAATACCTGGAGGAAACCCACCCGGCGCCGCCGCTGCTCCCCGCCGCCCCGGCCGCCCGGGCGCGGGCGCGGCAGATCGCCCTGGCGGTGGCGGCGGACCTCCACCCCCTCGCCAATCCGCGGGTGCTGCGCTACCTGGAGTTCGTCCTGGAGGCCGACGCCGGCGCCCAGGAAGCCTGGCGCCACCACTGGCTGGCCACGGAGCTGGATGCCGTCGAACGCCTGGTGGACGGCGACGGCCCCTACGCCCTGGGCGAGCGGGTAGGCCTCGCCGATCTCTGCCTGGTGCCCCAGCTCTATAGCGCCCGCCGCTTCGCTTTCCCGCTGGATGCCTTTCCCTGCCTGCGGCGGGTGGAGGCCGCCTGCGCCGAGCTACCGGCGTTTCGCGCCGCCCGGCCGGAAGTTCAGGCGGACGCGGCCGCCATGGCCGGCAGCGCGTAGGGGCGGTCGCCGGCGGCCAGGGTGGCGGGGTCGATGTCCGCTTCCGTTTCCAGGCTGCGGTAGAGGGCGGGGAAATCCTCCTCCATGGCGGCGAACAGGGTAGCGAAGTCGGGCAGGACGAAGTAGGTTTTCTGGAAATCGTCGATACGGTATTCGGTGCGCATCACCCGCCGCAGGTCGAACCACAGCCGGTGGGGCCGCGGGCTGGTGACCGAATGGACCGTCTCCGCCCGGGAGGAGAGCATGCCCGCCCCGTAGGCCTTGAGGCCCTTATCGGTGTCGATGAGGCCGAATTCCACCATGTACCAGTAGAGCCGCGCCAGCCGGGCCAGCCCCGGCCCCTCGCCAGCCTCCAGCCCCTTGGCACCGTAGGCCGCCAGATAGTCGGCGAAGACCGGGTCGAGGAGCAGCGGCACGTGGCCGAAGAAATCGTGGAAAAGATCCGGCTCCACCAGGTAATCCATCTCGTCCGGCCGCCGCACCCACACGCTCACCGGGAAGCGGCGGGCCGCCAGATGGCTGAAAAAGGCTCCGTCCGGGATGAAGCCGGGCACCGCCACCAGCCGCCAGCCGGTGCGCCGGGCGATGAACTCGCCCACCCGCTCCAGGTCGGGAATGGCGCTCGGCGCCCCGAGGGCCTCCACGCCGCGCAGGAATTCGGCGCAGGCGTGGCGGCGGACGATGGCGGCCTGGCGCTCCATCAACTCCCGCCAAACCGCCCGGTCGGTGTCGCTGTATTGGGAAAATACCTGCTCCACCGTGAAATCGGGACGGGCGCGGGAGTAGTCGCCGCGCAGGGGGCTGTCGGAATGGGCACCGAGCATGGTGGTCGCCGCCTGGAAAGCTCTTGTCCGTAAGACCGCTCTCCGGGGTTGGCGTTCGTTTTGCCCATGCCCCCGTTCCGTTCGGGCTGAGCCTGTCGAAGCCCGTGGTGCACCTGCCTTCACCCGGATTTAGCACCCTTCGACAAGCTCAGGGTGAACGGCCAAAGGAGCATCAACCTCCAACCTCCAGCGCCGCCCGAATCCCCACCGGCAGCGGTGCCGACTTGCCGCTGCGGGTATCCATCCAAACCACCTTGGCAGCCCCTTCGGCGAAAAGGCGGTCGTCGCCGACAATGCGCATTTCCACGTGGGTCATGACGCTGGAGCGGCCGGGCGGGCTGACGAAGGTTTTCACCTCCACCGTCCCGGGATAGGTCATGGGGATGAGGAAGGTGCAGCTGGCATTGATGATCACCGGCCCTTCGCCGCCGGGGCGCACCGTCGCCTCCAGCCCTTCCAGCCACTCCACCCGGGCCTGCTCCATGAAGCGGAAATAGACGGTGTTGTTGACGTGGCCGTAGGCGTCCATGTCGCCCCAGCGGATGGGGATGCGGGTGGTGTGGATGAGTTTGCGGGGATGTTCCATGGGCTTGTCTTTCCCTTGTTGTTGGCCGATACTTTCCATACTGTACCGTATTGAAAAACACCGGACAAGGAGACAGCATGGAACGGGAAGCGATGGAATTCGACGTGGTCGTGGTGGGCGGCGGGCCGTCTGGTCTGGCGGCCGCCATCCGCCTCAAGCAGCTCAATGGCGAGCTTTCCGTCTGCCTCATCGAAAAGGGGGCCGAGATCGGCGCCCACATCCTTTCCGGCGCCGTCATGGACCCCCGCGCCCTCACCGAACTGCTGCCCGACTGGCAGGCCCGGGGCGCCCCCCTCAACGCCCCGGTGTGCGAGGACCGCTTCCTCATCCTCAACGAAACGGGCGGCTTCCGGGTGCCCAACTGGGCACTGCCCAAGTGCTTCCACAACGAGGGCAACTACGTCATCTCCCTGGGCAACGTCTGCCGCTGGCTGGGCCAGCAGGCCGAGGCGCTGGGCGTGGAGATCTACCCGGGCTTCGCCGGCGCCGAGGTGCTCTTCGACGAAAGCGGGGCGGTGAAGGGCGTCGCCACCNNCGGAGGGTCCCAACTTCCAGCCGGGCATGGAACTGCACGGCAAGTACACCATTTTCGCCGAGGGTTGCCGCGGCCACCTGGGCAAGCAACTGGAAGCGCAGTTCAGACTGCGCGACGGCGTCGAGCCCCAGACCTACGGCATCGGCCTCAAGGAGTTGTGGGAGGTGCGGCCGGAGGTGCACCAGCCCGGCCTCGTTGTCCATACCGGCGGCTGGCCGATGGCGCCGGACACCTACGGCGGCGGCTTTCTCTACCATCTGGAGAACAACCAGGTGGCGGTGGGCTTCGTGGTGGGCCTCGGCTACACCAATCCCTACCTCGCGCCCTACGAGGAGTTCCAGCGCTACAAGACCCATCCGGAAATCCGCAAGTTCCTCGAAGGCGGCAAGCGCGTCGCCTACGGCGCCCGGGCCCTCACCGCCGGCGGCCTGCAGTCCCTGCCCCGCCTGGTCTTCCCCGGCGGCGCGCTGGTGGGGGACGACGCGGGCTTCCTCAACGCCGCCCGCATCAAGGGCTCCCATTGCGCCATCAAGACCGGCAGCCTGGCAGCGGAGGCGTGCGCCGCCGCCCTCGCCGAGGGCCGCGAGCGGGACGAACTGGCGGCCTACCCCGAGGCTTTCCGCCAGAGCTGGCTGTACGAGGAGCTCCATCGCGCCCGCAACTTCAAGCCCTGGATGAGCAAGGGTCTCACCGTCGGCTCCCTGATGTTCGGCATCGACCAGATCGTCTTCGGCGGCAAGGCACCCTGGACCCTGCACCACAAGGGCCCCGACCATGCCCAGCTCAAGCCGGCGGCGGAATGCGCGCCCATCGACTATCCCAAGCCGGACGGCGTCGTCAGCTTCGACCGGCTGTCCTCTGTCTTCCTCTCCAGCACCAACCATGAGGAAGACCAGCCCTGCCACCTGCGCCTCAAGGACGTGGCGGTGCCCATCGCCGTGAACCTGGCCCGCTACGACGCCCCCGAGCAGCGCTTCTGCCCCGCCGGCGTCTACGAGATCCTGCGCGACGATAGCGGCGGCAACCCGCGGCTGCAGATCAACGCCCAGAACTGCGTGCACTGCAAGACCTGCGACATCAAGGATCCCACCCAGAATATCGAGTGGGTAACGCCCCAGGGCGGTGAAGGCCCCACCTACCCCAACATGTAACCCATGCCGCGGTGCAGCGAGCCGCCGGGAAAAGTTGGTTATAATCCACCGGCTTAACCCCGAAGGGAGAACAAATACATGGGCTTTCTCGCCGACAAGAAGATCCTCATCACCGGTCTCTTATCCAAGCATTCCATTGCCTATGGCATCGCCAAGGCCTGCCACCGGGAAGGCGCGCAACTGGCCTTCACCTACCAGAACGAACGCTTCGAGGACCGCCTGAGGAAATTCGCCACCGAATTCGGCAGCGAATTGATCTTCCCCCTGGACGTCAGCAGCGACGAGCAGATCGACCAGCTCTTCGCCGGCCTCGGCAAGCATTGGGACGGCCTCGACGGCCTGGTGCACTCCATTGCCTACGCTCCCACCGAGGCCATCGAGGGCGATTTCCTCAACGGCATCTCCCGCGAAGCCTTCCGCATCGCCCACGACATCTCGTCCTACAGCTACGCCGCCCTGGCCAAGGGCGCCCGGCCCATGATGCAGGGGCGCAAGGCGGCGCTGCTCGCCCTCTCCTACCTGGGCGCCGAGCGCACCATGCCCAACTACAACACCATGGGCCTGGCCAAGGCCAGCCTGGAAGCCGCCACCCGCTACCTGGCCTTCTGCCTCGGCCCCGAGGGCATCCGCGCCAACGCCATTTCCGCCGGCCCGATCAAGACCCTGGCCGCCTCCGGCATCGGCAACTTCGGCAAGCTGCTGGCCTACAACGCCCACCACGCCCCCCTGCGCCGCAACGTCACCATCGAGGAAGTCGGCAACGCCGCCGCCTTCCTGCTTTCCGACCTGGCCAGCGGCATCACCGGGGAAATCATGTACGTCGATGGCGGCATGAACACCACCGCCCTCGGCAACGCCGATCCGCTCCCGGCCTGATCCGGCACGCACCGCAAACAAAAACGCCCACCATGTCGGTGGGCGTTTTGCTTTTGGGGGGAACCGGGGCTTACTTTTCCTTGGCTTCCAGGGCCGCCTGATTGATCTCGACCTTGTAGCGGCCACGCAGGGACGCGAGGTAGGCCTGCACCTCCTCCTGCATGGACAGGCTGTAGAACTGGCGCAGCATGGCCAGGCGGCGGGCGTCGTCGAGCTTCTCGCCGGGAACGACCTTGACCACCTTGTAGAGCCCGTAGCCCATCCCCGGCAGCTCGACCCCCGCGTACCCGGGCAGCTTGCCGCCATCGACCTTGAAGATGGCGCCCACGGCCTGCGGCGGCACCAGGCGGAAATCCAGGCGGGAGACGGCCTTGGCAGCGCCCCAGGGCAGCTTGTCCTCGCCCTTCTTGAGCGCTTCCAGCTTGTCCCAGCCGTCCTTGGTGGCCAGCACCTGGGCTTCCTGGCGGCGCAGGAGGGTTTCCACGTTGGCCTTGACGGCGTCGAAAGGCTGCAGGGCCGCCGGCTTGTGCTCGGCGATGCGGGCCGCCACCAGGGTGTTGGGCGCCACTTCCACGGCCTCGGTATTGCGCTTGTTCTTGACCGCATCCTCGGCGAACAGGGCCGCCAGCAGCTTCTCGTTGGCCAGGGGGCCGTTGGCCGGATTGGGAACGCGCCCCAGCCAGCCGGACTGCTTGATTTCCAGCTTGAATTTCTCGGCCACTGGCTTGAGGCTGTCGGATTGTTCGTAGACCGTGTTGGTGAAGGCTTCGGCGGCTTCCGCGAACTTGCGGGCGGCGGCGGCCTTCTTCAGCTCGGCCTCGATTTCCCCGCGCACTTCCGCCAGGGGCTTTTCCTTGGCGCCGCGGATGCCGGTGACCTTGATGATGTGGAAACCGAATTCGGATTCCACCAGACCGGAAATCTCGCCTTCCTTCTGGCTGAAGGCCGCCTCCTCGAAGGGCTTGACCATGGCACCGCGGCCGAAGAAGCCGAGGTCGCCGCCCTTGGCGGCGGAGCCGGGGTCGTCGGAATTCTTCTTGGCCAGGTCGGCGAAGGCGGCGGGGTTCTTCTTCACCTCCTTGAGGATTTCCTCGGCCCGGGCCCTGGCCTTGTCCTTGCCCAGCTTCTCGAAGCCGACGAGGATGTGGGCGGCGCGCCGCTCCTCCGCCTGGCCGTAGCGGTCCTTGTGGCCGTCGTACCAGGCCTTGACTTCGGTGTCGCTCACCGCCAGTTGACCGGCGATGGCATCCATGGACAGGACGACGTATTCGGCGCGGGCCTGCTCGGCGATCTCGAACTGCTTGCTGTTGGCTTCGTAGAACTTCCTGGCCGCTTCCGGCTCAAGCTTGACCTTGTCCAGGTAGGCCTCCAGCGACAGCCGGTATTCCATGACTTCCCGCTTTTCGCTCTGCAGGGCGAAGACGCGGTCCACCACCGTCTTCGACAGGATGCCGGTCTGGCCGATGGAGCCCGCCAGCTGCTGCAGGGTCAGATCCTGGCGTACCTGGGCTTCGAAACCGGCGGGCGTCATGCCCTGGCCGCGCAGCGCCGCCTCGTAGCGCTCGGCGGAAAACTTGCCGTCCGCCTGGAAGGCCTGGATGCCGCCGATGGCCCGGCGCACCGACTCGTCGCTCGCCACCAGCTTGGACTTGCCGGCCTCCAGCATGAGGAGGCGCTGGTCCACCAGGTCGTCGAGCACCGCCTTCTTCGCTTCCGGGCTGTCGAACAGCTTGGGATCGACGTTGCCCATCTGGGCGCGCAGCCGCTCCTGCTGGTCGCGCAGGGCCTGCTGGAACTGCTGCTGGGTGATCTTGGCATCCCCGATCTTGGCCACCGTACCGTCGTCGGACACGTTACGCACATAGGATTCGACGCCCCAGAAGGCGAAGGGCAAGGTGATCAGGGCCAGGAAAGCCTGGACGATACGCTTGTTGTTGCGGACTGCATCAAACATGGCGGGGCGTCTTCCGTGAAATCAATGAAAAAGGCGAACTCGCGTTCGCCTTTCTTGTTCGTTGGCGGAGTGGACGGGACTCGAACCCGCGACCCCCGGCGTGACAGGCCGGTATTCTAACCGACTGAACTACCACTCCGCGCTCAGCTCATCGCTGTGGGCGCGGATGTTATCACAGGACGCGTGGCTTGGGGAAACGGCGCGCGAAGCTCCGGTACTGGGCTTCGATCCGGCGGACCTTGCTGCGGCTGCCCGCATACTCGGCCTGCTCGATGGCTTCGAGGAACATGTTGTGGAGTTGATAGATGCCATGGGGCGTGCTTATCAACTCGTGGGCCAGTTCGGCCGCCACCACTTCGGGAATGTGCTCCAGCTCGGCGATGGCTTCCAACTGGCCCCGCTCGATCTCGGAAAAATCGATGATTTCCTGCAACGTCACCATGCCTCGCTCCTCTTGTAGTAATTGTGTATGGGGCATGAGACTGGCCGGCGCAGGGAACTATCCATCAAAGTTTTCGATGCCTGCTTTCGGTGCATGCACCGCTCCGGTGCGCCATCTGGTGCCCAGGAAGGGACTCGAACCCCCACGCCTTGCGGCGCCAGAACCTAAATCTGGTGCGTCTACCAATTTCGCCACCTGGGCAGGCGGGCGGATTCTAACATCGCTATACTTGCCGCCGCCATGCCGGTCGACCACTACGAAAACTTCCCCGTTGCTTCCTTCCTGGTGCCCGCCGCCCTGCGCCGGCCCATCGAAGTGATCTACCGTTTCGCCCGCAGCGCCGACGACATCGCCGACGAGGGCGACGCCCCGCCGGAAGCCCGCCTGGCCGGCCTCGCCGCCTACCAGGCCGAACTGGACCGCATCGCCGGCGGCATGCCGCCGGCCACGCCGCTTTTCGTCGACGTGGCCGCCATCGTCGCCGCCCACGGCCTGCCGCTACAGCTCTTCCGCGACCTCCTCGATGCCTTCGCCCAGGATGTGGTGAAGACGCGTTACGCCGACTACCCGGAGCTCCTCGATTACTGCCGGCGCTCCGCCAACCCGGTGGGACGCCTGGTGCTGCACCTCTTCGGCCGCACCGAACCCGAGCATCTGGAGCAGTCGGACCGCATCTGCACCGCCCTGCAGCTCATCAACTTCTGGCAGGACGTGGCCATCGACTGGCAGAAGGGCCGGGTCTACCTCCCCCAGACCGACCTGCCCCGCTTCAAGGTAAGCGAAGCCCGGATCGCCGCCGGCCACTGGGATGCCAATTTCGCCGCCCTCATGGATTTCCAGATCGACCGGACGCAGGCCCTCCTCCTGCGCGGCGCGCCCCTGGTCCACGCCCTGCCCGGGCGCCTCGGCTGGGAAATCCGCCTCACCGTCCAGGGGGGCCTGCGCATCCTCGAGCGCCTGCGCCAGAGCCGGGGCGACGTCTGGCGCCGCCGGCCGAAGCTGGGCCCCTGGGACTGGCTGGTGATGGCGGGCCGCTCCCTTACAATGTGACCATGGACCCGAACCAGTACTGCCAGGACAAGTGCGCCGCCAGCGGCTCGTCCTTCTATTACAGCTTCCTCTTCCTTCCGCCGGAGCGCCGCCGCGCCATCATGGCCCTCTACGCCTTCTGCCGGGAGGTGGACGACGTGGTGGAC
>JRYG01002848.1_pt1 | contig 13839 bp, 17 predicted proteins | sample 235341 | NCBI WGS metagenome assembly JRYG01 (sample SAMN03074218, study PRJNA261478) | activated sludge metagenome | biome: Wastewater Treatment Plant; feature: Wastewater; material: Activated sludge; isolation source: activated biomass of a wastewater treatment plant treating hydrocarbon... ... | reverse complement strand
GGGCAGGTCGAACCCGGTGCGCTTGAGGTGTCGCAGCAGGCGCGCGGCTGCCCGGCGCCCGCCCGGGCCCAGCCCCCGCGCGGCGGCCAGCCCCCAGGCCAGGTGCAGCGGCGCAGGCAACGGGGCGGCCTGCAGGCGCAGGTGGCCGGGGTACTCCAGGCAAAGCCGGCGGGTTTCCAGTGCCCGGGGGGACACTCCCACCAGCCGCAACAAACGGAGGAGTTCCGTGTAGGCGCCGATGAGGATGTGCTGGCCGTTGTCGNNGTCCTTGGGGGTCGCCCCTTCCAGATTCATCGGGTAGATGGCCGGTTTGGGGCTACCTCCCCGTTCGATTTCGTCGTAAACCTGTTCCAGCTTGCGAATGGTACGCCCGAGTAAAACCACGGTGGCTCCGTGGACGCCCAGCCGACGCGCGACGGCGCGGCCGATGCCGTCCCCGGCCCCGGTCACCAGAATGACTCGATCTTTCAACAGATCGGCGGCCGGCTGGTAATCCTTCATGGTGGCACCTTGTAGCGGCGGGGTTGAGCGAGGCAGTTTACTATGGAGTCGCCGCCCGCCGGTAGCGGCGCTTTTCGCGGCGTTGCAACCGCCAGGCGAGCCACAGCTTGCGCAGCGGCGTCAGGCTGATGCGCTGGTGCAGCACCTGAAAGCGCGTCGGCCTCGATTTCGCGCAGCAGGGTGCGGTAGATGCTGGCCATCATCAGGCCGGGCTTCTGCGGCACGCGGTCGGCCTCGGGCAGCAGGGCGAGGGCCTCGTCGTAGCAGCGGTGCGCGCGCTCGGCCTGGAAGCGCATCAGGGCGGTGAAGCGGTCGCTGTAGCCGCGCTGCAGGATCTCCTGCGCCTTGACGTCGAACTGCTGCAGCTCGTCCACGGGCAGGTAGATGCGACCGCGGCGGGCGTCTTCGCCCACGTCGCGGATGATGTTGGTGAGCTGGAAGGCAAGCCCCAGGTGGTGGGCGTAGTGCTGGGTGCGGTGATCCTCGTAGCCAAAGATCCGGGCGGCGAGCAGCCCCACGACGCTGGCGACGCGGTAGCAGTAGAGTTGCAAGGCTTTGAAGTCGGGATAGCGCGACTGGTGAAGGTCCATCTCCATCCCGTCGATGATTTCCAGCAACTGTTCCTTGGGCAGATCGAAAGCCCGCACCTGGGGGGCGAGTGCGCGCCCCACCGGGTGCTGCGGCGAGCCGGCATAGGTGGCTTCCACCTCCCCCCGCCACCAGGCCAGCTTGACCTGGGCCAGGTGCGGGTCCTTGCACTCGTCCACCACGTCGTCCACCTCGCGGCAAAAGGCGTAGAGGGCGGTGATGGCCCGGCGGCGGTCCGGGTCGAGGAAACGGAAACTGTAGTAGAAGCTGGACCCGCTGGCGGCCGCCTTCTGTTCGCAATAGTCGTCAGGTTGCATGCTGATATCCGCGCAGGGCCCGCCAGAGCAGCCCTGGTCCGTCTGTGGGCCTGATCACGGGACGGCGTGTGAAAACATCAAAGTCTACTGCTTCGATCTTGTCCAGGATCGCCAGCCCCCCCGCCACGATAAGCCGCAGCTCCCAGCCGATGCGTCCGGGCAGACGATGGGCCAGCGGCGCGCCGGCATGCATCATCTGCCGCGCCCGCGCGACCTGAAAGGCCATGAGTGCACGCCAGGCAGCGCTGGTGCGGCCGTTGGCGATGTCGTCATCGGTCACGCCAAAGCGGGAAAGCTCGTCCTGAGGCAGGTAGACGCGCCCCTTGGGCCAGTCCACGGCCACGTCCTGCCAGTGGTTGATAAGCTGCAGGCTGGTGCAGATGGCGTCGGACTGGAACAGGTTTTCGGCCTCGGTCGCCCGGTAAAGGTGCAGCAGCAGGCGGCCTACCGGGTCGGCGGAGCGGCGGCAGTAATCCTGCAGTTCGGCGAAGTCCGCGTAGCGAGTCTTGACCACGTCCTGCGCAAAGGCGTCCAGCAGATCGCGGAAGAGCACGATGGGCAGGTCATGGGTGCGGATGGCGCGGGCCAGCCGGGCGAACATCGGATCGGCCGGTTGGGTGCCCTGCTGGATGTGATTGAGCTGGATACGGTAGTCGTTCAGCCTGGCCAGCCGCACCAGCGGCGGCGCATCGCCCTCGTCGGCAAGATCGTCGGCGCTGCGGGCAAAGGCATAGATCGCCTCCACCGGCTCGCGCAAGTGTGCGGGCAGGAGGAAGGAGGCGACAGGAAAATTCTCGTAATGTTCGACGGGCATGGCGGGCTCGAGGCCGGTCGCCGGCACGGGGGACCGGGCGTAAGCAACGGGCGAGGGTATCCTGTTTCAGGGCTCGAGACCACCGCCAGCCGCGTAGGCGCGGGCGCGCTGGAGTACGAGGGTTTGCCCCAGGGCGGGGAGGATGAACTCGCCGGGGGCGACGCCGGCGGCCGCAAGAGCTGGCGGGAGGAGGTCCAGCGGCGCGTCCACCGGGTCATCGCACAGGCGGAAGGTGCCCCAATGCACGCCCATGGAGATCCGGGCGCCCACATCCCGGTGGATGCGGATGGCCTCAGGCGGGTCCACATGCTGGTTGCCCATGAACCAGCGTGGCTCGTAACAGCCCACCGGGAGCTGGGCAAAATCCATATTGCCGAAACGGGCCTGGATGTCGCGGAAATCCTGGGAGTAGCCCGTGTCTCCCGCATAGTAGAGCTGCTTGCCCTGGCCTGAAACCACGAAACCGCCCCACAGGGTCTCGTGGCGGTCGAAGGGACTGCGGGCCGACCAGTGCTGGGCGGGCACCAGGTGGATGCGCGTGCTGCCAAGGTGTACCGACTCCCACCAATCCAGTGCCTTCACCGTGCTGATGCCTTCGCTGCTGAACCAGCGGTCCAGCCCCAGGGGTACGACGAAGAGGGGCGGGCCGCCCGACTGGGCCGCCAGGGCGCGAACCGTGTCCCGGTCCAGATGATCGTAGTGGTTGTGGCTGATCAGCACTGCATCGATGCGCGGCAGGTCATTCAGGCTGATGGCGGGGGGCGTTTGGCGGCGGGGGCCGGCGAAGCTGACCGGAGAGGCCCGTTCGGTGAAATGGGGGTCGGTCAGGATGTTCAAGCCGCTCACCTGCCACAGGGCCGTGGCGTGGCCGATCCAGGTGATGGTCAAATCGTCCCGGTTTGCCTGGAGGTAGGCCAGGTTCGGGCTCACACGGGGCACGCGCTCGGCACGGTCCGCGGGCAGGCGCGATTGGGCGCGTTCCAGTTGCCAGCGCAGGAAGCCTTCTCCGATCAGGCGGTTGTCCACGTAATTGTTGTTGAAGCCGTGGGGCCGGTGGTGCCGGCGGGCGGCATCGTAGTAGGGATTGGGCGAGGCGCAGGCCCCCGCGATCAGGGCGAGGGCCAGGACGAGCGTGGAACGGAGCATCGGCGTGCAGCGAGGGAGGGTTGAAGCCCTGATATTGTCGTGCAGCAACGCGGGAGGCGGAAGCGGGGAGGCGGGCACGAGGGCGGTGGTGCGGCGGAGAGGACTCGAACCTCCACAGTCTTGCGACCGACAGGACCTAAACCTGTTGCGTCTACCAATTTCGCCACCGCCGCAGCGAGGGGCGCATTGTACCGATTTGCCCGGCTGTTTCAATGGGGCAGCCGGGCAAATCCCCGGCCCCTGTCCGGGCGTTTGCGCTAGAAGGGGCGATTGAGCCGCAGCGAGGTGGCCGGGTCGCGGAAGATGAGTGGCGCGCTGCGGGGATGCGCGCCCGGGCTTCCCTCCGCTGCTTGCGCAGTGGCGACTGCGGCTGCCACCAGGTGGTGATGGGGCGAGCGTTCGCACACCGGATCGGCGGCGTCTGCATCCTGGGCCAGCATGTAGGCTTGGCAGCGGCAGCCGCCGTAGTCTTGCTCCTTGTCGGGGCAGGAGGCGCAGGGCTCTTTCATCCAGCCCGTGCCGCGGTAGCGGTTGAAGCCTTCCGAGTCATGCCAGATGTCGCGCAGAGCCCAGTCCTGTACCGAGGGAAAGCTGAGCCCGGGGAGCGCGCGGGCGGTGTGGCAGGGCAGGGCGGTGCCATCTGGCGCGATGGTCAGAAACACGTTGCCCCAGCCGTTCATGCATTTCTTGGGGCGCTTTTCGTGGTAGTCCGGTACCACGAAGTAGATTTTCATCCGGTTGCCCAGTTTTTGCCGCCAGCGTTGGGTTACGGCTTCGGCTTCGGCCAGTTGTTCGCGGGAGGGCAGCAGTTGCGCCCGGTTCACGTGGGCCCAGGAGTAGGCCTGGACATTCGCCAGTTCCAGGTATTCCGCTCCCAGTTCCAGCGCCATTTCAATGATGCGTTCCACGTGGTCGATATTGAGCCGGTGAATCACGCAGTTCATCACCATCGGGTAGCCGTGGTGCTGGATCAGCCGGGCAACCTGCTGCTTGAGCCCGAAGGTACGGGTGCTGGTGACGAGATCGTTGATCTCGCGGGTGGAATCCTGGAAGGAAAGCTGGATGTGATCCAGGCCCGCGTCTTTCAGGGCGGCGATGCGGGTCTCGTTCAGTCCGACGCCGGAGGTGATGAGGTTGGTGTAATACCCCAGGCGGTGGGCTTCGCAGACCAGCGTCTCGAGATCCGGGCGCAGCAGCGGTTCGCCGCCGGAAAACCCGCATTGCACCGAGCCCAGGGCGCGGGCCTCCCGCAGCACCCGCAGCCAGGTGTCGGTGTCCAGTTCCTGTTCATGGTGGGCAAAATCCACCGGGTTGTAGCAGAAGGCGCAGTGCAGGGGGCAGCGGTAGGTGAGTTCCGCCAGCAGCCACAGGGGCGGCCCGACGGGGGGCGCGGGGCGTGGGGTGTCCACCAGCAGGCTCATGGAGCGGCACCGGGTTCTGTCACCCAGCCTTGCTGGCAGGCGATGTCGAGAAAGTCGCAGACGTCTCCGGCCAGGCCTGAGCATGCGAATCGGGCTTCCAGTGCTTCGACGATCTGCGCCCGGCTGCGCAGCCCGTCTGCCAAGCGCAGGATCTCCGCCGCACTGGTGTTAAGCCGCACCATCCCTTCCGGGTAGAGGAGTACCCAGCTCTGTTGGGCCTCCTCCCATTGCATGCGGTAGAGCGGACTGAGGGTTGGGGCAGCGACGAGCGCACTCACGGATTCACCCCATATTTGCGGGCCAGGGCATCGTTCATCTCCCACAGCACGTCCAGCTTGAACTGGAGGATCTGCAGGGCGCGTTCCTGCAGCGGCCGGGTGTTGAAGTGCGCCAGCGTGACTGCCAGCCCTTGTTCCACGTCCCTTCGGGCCTGGGTGACCCGGTTGCGGAAGTACTGCAGGCCCTCCTGTTCGATCCAGGGATAATGCTCCGGCCAGTTGGCCAGCCGCTGTTTGTGGATGGCGGGGGCGAACAGTTCGGTGAGGGAGGCGCACACTGCTTCCTGCCAGGGCTGGCGGCGACAGAAATTCACGTAGGCATCCACCGCAAACTGCACGCCGGGGATGATGTGTCGCCCATCCTCGATTTCTTCCCGGCCGAGGCCGACCGCCAGGCCGAGCCGGACCCACGCTTCAATGCCTCCCGGGTCATCGCCGAAGCCATCGTGGTCCAGAATACGCTGTACCCAGCCGCGGCGGATCTCCCGATCCTGACAGTTGGCCATGATCGCCGCATCCTTTACCGGAATGGCGATCTGGTAAGCGTAACGGTTGGCCACCCAGCCCCGGATCTGCTCTTGCGTGGCGCGGCCGCTGTTGAGCATGACGTTGAAGGGGTGGTGGATGTGGTAAGCGGCACCCTTCTCGCGCAGCCGGGCCTCGAATTCTTCCTGGCTCCAGGGGGGGGCCACCTGCAGGCGTGCGTTCATATCTGGATCTCCTCCGGGTAGACCGGCAAAGCGTGCGCTAGAAATCGATTTCCATCCCGTCGTGGGCGACTTCCACGCCTCGGCGGTTGAGTTGCGCCCGTTCCGGACTGTTCTCGATCAGGATGGGATTGGTGTTGTTGATATGGATGAGCACCTTGCGGGTGGTGGCGGGCAGCTTGTCCAGCCATTCCAGCATGCCGCCGGGGCCGCTCTGGGGCAGGTGGCCGATGTCGCTGCCGCGCTGGGTGGAAATCCCCAGGCGGATCATTTCATCGTCCTGCCAGAAGGTGCCGTCCACCATCACCACGTCCGCAGCCTCCATGGCCGCCCACACTGCGGGCTCCATTCCGCCCAGCCCGGGCGCGTAGAACACCCGTTTTCCACTGGCGGCAGAGCGGATAGTGACGCCGACGTTGTCCCCCGGCTCCGGCGCGTCCCGATGGGGTGAGTAGGGGGCAGCTTTGCTCTTGAGCGGCAAGGCGGTCAGTTCCATGCCCGGAAGCCCGGGCATGTGGAAACCGACTCCCCCGAGTGGCAGCGGATGCCAGCGGACGCCACAAAAGTGCGTCAGCACGCGAAAGATCGGATTGCCCTCGGTGAGATCGGCATGCACCTGGGGCGTGCACCAGATGTCCAGGGGCTGGCTGCGCTCCCGCAGCATGTAGAGTCCGGTGGTGTGATCCACCTGGCCGTCGATGAGCAACACGCTGTGGACACCTGTATCCCGCAAAGCGCGACCAGGCTGCAGGGCCGGGGTGGCGCGGATCTGCTGCAGGATGTCGGGTGACGCGTTGAAGAGCAGCCAATCGGAACCATCCGGGCTCACCGCAATGCTGGACTGGGTGCGCGCCACGGCGCGCACCGTGCCTGCCCGGAGTCCGGCGCAGTTGGTGCAATTGCAGTTCCATTGTGGGAATCCGCCACCCGCGGCGGACCCCAGCACCCGTAACTTCATTGTGAAGGCTCCGTTTGCCGCGCCCGGGCGGTTTCCCTGCACCCCGGGCGCTGGCGCAACCCTTAGCGGGTGGCGATGTACATGGTGATTTCAAAGCCGAAGCGGAAGTCGCAGGCGGTAGGTTTTTCCCATTTCATGGTGTGTCTCCTGGAGTGGTGAAGGGATCGCCCCGTGGCAAGCGGGGTGCAGGCATTGTCGTCCGGCGCCGGCCGTGGGCGCCTGCGCAAAGCGCGGAAGCGCGCCTCATGATTTTCATGAGTTACAGCCCCGGCCGGCGGTGCGCCCGGGGGCAACCGCTACAATCCGCCGCTCCGGAATACCCCATCCCTTTTTTCCGCCATGAGCCTGCGCCTGAAGATCAATTTGCTCGTCGCCATGCTCGTTGCCGTGTTCATGGCCGTGCTCATGGCCCTGGAAGTGGACAACACCCGGCGCGGCGTGCGCGAAGAGGTGGAGGCCGCCAGCCGGGTGGCGCAGCAGTTGCTCGCCCGGTTGGGATGGGTTTATCAGCAGAACGAGGCGAATCCACTGCCGCCCTTGGCGGAGTTCCTCGCCCGGCTGGGGCGAGTACGGGCCAACGACATCACCTTGCTGGACGAAGACGGCCAGACGCTGTACCGCTCGCCGCCCTCCGGCTACAAGGTGGGACGCGAGGCGCCCGCCTGGTTTGCACGGCTGGTGGGGCCGGAACATCAGGGGCTGGTGCTGGAGGTGGGCCGGGGGCGGCTGCTGGTGGAGCCGGACGCTTCCCGGGCCGTCCTCGATGGCTGGGATGAATTGCTCGTGCTGTTGCAGATCGGGGCGGTGTTCCTGGTGCTCGCCAATGGATTGCTGTTCTGGATCGTGGGCCGGGCCGTGTCGCCTTTCGAGCGCATCGTCGCGGGCCTGACGCAGATGGAACAAGGGGCCTACCACACCCGTCTGCCGCCCATGAGGGGGCGCGAAGCAGGCGCCATGTGCGGCGCTTTCAACCGCATGGCGCAGGGGGTCGAGGAAACCCTGGCGGCCCGGCGTTCCGCTGCAGAGGCCCGGGCGCGGCTGAATGCGAGCCGGGAACTGGCGCTGACGCTGCAGACCCATATCGAGGAAGAGCGTCGAGCCATCGCCCGGGAGCTGCACGATGAACTGGGCCAGAGCATTACCGCCGTGCGTAGCCTGGCCACCGCCATTTTGCGGCGCAGCGAAGGAAAGGACGACTCCACCACCCAGGCCGCCCGCTTGCTGGTGGAAACCGCCGGCGGCATGTACGAGGCCGTCCATCAGCTCATTCCCCGCTTGCGGCCCATGGCTCTGGACAATCTGGGGCTGGCGGCGGCGCTGGGTGATCTGGTGGGCGATTGCCGGCTGCGGCACCCGGAGGTCGCCGTAGAGCTCCAAGTGGGTGTGCTGCCCGAAGTGCTGGACGGCCAGTTGGGTATCACCGCCTTTCGGGTGGTGCAGGAGTCGATCACCAATGCCCTGCGCCACGCCGGTGCCAGCCGCATACGGGTGGCGGTCGGTCAGGAGGGCGAGGCGTTGAAGATCCGGGTTGCCGACAATGGTTGCGGGATGCCTCCGCAGGCCGCCGCCGGGGGTTTCGGGCTGAAGGGCCTGGTGGAACGGGTGGAACTGCTGGGCGGCACGGTGCTGCTGGGTTCGGGGGCGGAGGGTGGCGTGGAGGTGGCGGTAAGCCTGCCCCGGGTGTTGGCAGGCAAGGAGCAGGCATGAATCGGGAATCGGTTTCGGACGCAGTGATCCGCGTGATGCTGGTGGATGACCACGCAGTGGTCCGCATGGGGTTTCGCCTGCTTCTGGAAGCCGCGTCGGATATCCGCGTGGTTGCGGAGGCGGAGAGCGGCGAAGCGGCATATCCGTTGTTCCAGGCCCGGACGCCGGATGTGGTGGTGATGGATCTGGGCATGCCCGGCATGGGCGGGATGGAAGCGGCCCGGCGCATCCTGGCCCGCGAGCGCAATGCCCGCCTACTGGCGCTTTCGGCCCACGAGGATCTCAGTTATGTGCGCCACATGCTGAAGCTTGGCGCCTTGGGGTATCTCTCCAAACGTTCGGCGGCTGACGTGCTGATGGAAGCGGTGCGCACGGTCGCGGGCGGGCGCATGTTCCTGGAGGCCCAGCTGGCGCAGAACCTGGCCCTGCAGCAGTTTGGCGGCGAGCAAAGTGCGGTGGAATTGCTGTCGGAGCGGGAGTTCGAGGTCTTCCTGCAACTGGCGCAAGGCGCGTCGGTCAATCTCATCGCCGAACGGCTCAACCTCAGTCCCCGTACGGTGGGCACGCATCTGTACAACATCAAACAGAAGCTGGGCGTGGGGAATCAGGCGGAGATTGCCCTGGTGGCTATCCGTCAGGGGCTGATCCAGGCCTGAGAGTGGGGTAGGGCTGACACTGGGGCAGCATGAGCAGGCAGTCCTCGCACACGGAATAAATCACCCTGAGTTCTGCCCCGTCAGCCCGGCGCTTCAGGTCGCGGGCGTGCTCGGGTGCTACCCATTTGCCGTCCTGCAACACGCGAGAACAGACGCTGCAGCGCCGGTGGTGGGGTTGTCGCTGGAACAGGGCGGGGCGCACAAAGAGGGGTTCCGGGCGCCGCTGGGCGGTGTGCAGGATGTGTTCCACCCTCAGGAAACCGGACTCCTCCGGCACGATGCGCAGGCTCATGTAGCGTTCTTCGTCTGGCGAGTCGCATCGATACGGGCGCTCCACCGGGCTGTTGCGCAGCCGGCCCAGGGTCAACAGGGCATTGACCCACATGCGGGTTACGTCACCGGTGACGAAATCCGCCAGCGGCCGGCCGACGACGGAGACCCCCAGCGCCGCTTCCCCGTTGTTGGCACGGGCGAAACTGTCCCATGCCTCGCACACCCGCGCGATGCGGTTGTCCGGGTCCAGCCAGTAGGTGGTGAGTGGTCGGAGGTCTTCCCTCTTCATGGGGCTACGGGAGCGGGGTGCGCAGTGTGTTGCTGATGGCCGCGGATTTTAGCCTCCAACCGCACTCATGGGGCGCCGGGTTTGCCGCACTTTTCCGCCTGTCCGCCAGGCCCTAGACTTCGCTTCTGATCTCGCCACCCATGTCAGTCGATGCTTGTCCGCACCACCGTGATCCTGCTCTGGCGCCTTTTGGCGGCGGTGTTCGTACTGCTGGCGCTCATCGGCGTCGTACTGCCGGGGCTGCCGACGGTGCCTTTCTTGTTGCTGGCGGCCTGGGCAGCGGGTCGGGGCTGGCCGGCGCTGGAGGCGAGGTTGCTCGCACACCCGGATTACGGTCCGGTCATCCGCCGCTGGCGGGCTTATCGGGCGGTGCCTCGTCGGGCCAAATGGTTGTCGTCGGTGATGATGGCGGGTAGCGCGGTGGTGATTTTTGCGTCTGCGGCACCTTTGATGGTGAAGATTGCCGTGCCGGCGCTCATGCTGGTGGTGGCCGTATGGATGTGGCGGCGGCCGGAGTACTGAATCCCGTGTGGGTTCAGTAGGCGGCCGGGGTGGGGGCAGCATCCTCCGGCCAGGTGTTCTCGAATACCACCTGGGATTGGGGCAGGCGCTGGCCCCAGCCAGTCTGTTCGAACATGGGGCGGGGGTAGAAGGCTTCCACCTGCCCGATGCACAGCAAAGCTACGGGTTGGGCGCCCGCAGGCAGGCGGAGCAGAGTGGCCAGGGCTTCAGGATCGAAGAACGATACCCAGCCCAAGCCGATGCCTTCGGCCCGGGCCGCCAACCACATGTTCTGGATGGCGCAGCCGACGGACGCCAGATCCATGTCCGGCATGGTGCGTCGGCCGATGATGTGGCGCTCCCGCCCGTGGGGCATGACCACCGCCAGAAGTTCGGCGCAATCCCGCAAGCCCTCCACCTTCAGGCTCATGAATTCCTGCTGGCGGCTGGGCAGGGCCGCAGCGGTGGCCTGACGCTCGGCCTCAACCAGGGCAACGATGCCCTGGCGCAACACCGTGTCGGTGATGCGCAGGAAGCGCCAGGGTTGCATGAAACCTACCGAAGGGGCCAGGTGCGCGGCTTCGAGCATGCGCTCCAGTTGTGCGCGCGGCACCGGGCCAGGACGGAAGTGGCGCATGTCGCGCCGCTCGCGGATGGCACGCCACAGGCCGGCGACTTCCGCGTCGTCAAAACGATGGGGATTCATCAGACAGTCCCGGTGATGGCAGGAAGGCGCCATTCTATCGGGGGGCCGCGATGGCGCTTCAATCGCGATCAAACAAAACGTGCGGACCAATGTCGTCGAGCACGGCGCAGCCAGTGAGCGCCATGGCCACTTCGAACTCGTCCCGCAGCAGGCGTAGCACGTGGGCGACTCCCACCGGGCCGGCGGCGGCCAGGGCGTGGGTGTAGGCGCGGCCGATCATGACGGCGTTGGCACCGAGGGCGAGCGCCTTGAGCACATCGGTGCCGCGTCGGATGCCTCCGTCGAGCAGGATGGGAATGCGGCCCGCCACGGCCAGTGCCACGGCGGGAAGGGCATCGAGGGTGCGGGCGTGGTGACGGCGCTCGTCGTTCAGCATTTGGCGTAATTCGGGAAGTTCCTGTTCGAGATGGCGCAGCCGGCGTGCATCCGCTGCCTGACCTGCGCCAACCTGATGGGAGAGCATGTGGACGTCGGCATAGAGCCGATGGCGGCCTTCCGGGCTGGTGGCCTTGTGCGTGTAGGCTGCCCAGAGGGGCCCCGCCACCTCCCCTTGATTGAGGCATGCGGTCCAGGCGGCGAGCACTTCGCTTTCGCTCTGGTAACTGTCAAAGCGTTGCAGGGACTGAGCGAACTTGTGGTCCAGATGGCGTTGCAGGGTTTCGGACACCTCGTTGCGGGACATGGACCAGGTAATGGCTTCCACATGGAGGCCGAATTCATCTTTGAGCGGGGCTGCAAACCGGAAGCGCTTGGCAAAGCGCTGCAGTTCTCCCGGCGGCAGGCAGGTGCCGATCACCGGGCAGTGATACTTTTCTTCCAGTTCCCACAGCTTGGTGCGCTTGCCGTTTGCGGGCGGTGCCGACTGCGGGGGCAACTCCAGGGGGGGCGTCGGCCGTGTCGGGTGCAAACGCGTTGGCCACGAGTTGGCGGATCGGGATGATGTGTTTCATTGGCAGCGCTCCCGCGGGTACGTTTCGAGTTGATCGGCTACCTGTTCGCACAGGGTGCGCATTTCCCGGTCGACTCCGGGGGTCTGGGCAAGCTTCTCCAGCAGGTGGGCGGCACGGCTGGCAGCATGGCGGCAACCCGTAAGACGGTGCTGCAGCAGACAATTGAGTGCGCCAGCGCAGAGTTCAAGGTTGATCATCGTGGGGCCTCCAGGCGAGATGGGACTACGTGCTTTCATTTCCTGGCTGGGCGGCAGTGGCTTTGGGGGCCGCACTTGCCGATTGGGTGCTGGAAAAAAGCATGGGGCAACGCGTAAGGTTCCGCGTGTTCGGTCCGAGATTCGGCGGGCTGCCTGGGCATTGCCTGGGTGGCTGGCTGTGAAACGGGCGCGGGGGGCCGATTCCCCGAGCCGTGGTGGAAAGTATACGGCGTTTTGTTGCAAATGAGAAGCGATATCAATAAGTGCGGGCATGATCTGTTTTCATGGGGCCCGCCATCCGCCGGAGATCGCGCGGCCGCGCTATAGTGATTGGCTTCGCCATGCACTTGGCTGTTTGAGGAAGCGGAGTCTGTCTTGAACCTGAATGATCTGCGTTACGTGGTGGCAGTGGCCCAGACGCGCAATTTCCGGAGGGCGGCAGAGCAATGCTTCGTGAGCCAGCCGGCCCTGTCGGTCGCGATCCAGAAACTGGAAGACGAGCTGGGCGTGCGTATCTTCGAGCGGCGGCGGACGGCCGTGACGGTGACGCCTATTGGTGAGCAGGTGGTGGCCCAGGCGCAGCGGGCGCTGGAGGAAGTGGCGCGGGTGAAGGAGATCGCACGTCAGGGGCAGGATCCGCTGCTGGGACCACTCAAAGTCGGGGTGATCCATACGGTGGGTCCCTATCTGCTCCCGGATCTGATTCCCTTGCTGCACGACCGCGCGCCGGATATGCCTTTGGTGGTGGAGGAAAACCAGACTGCCCGGCTCGACGAGATGCTGCGTAACGGAAAGCTCGACGTGGTCATCATCGCCTTGCCGTTTGGCGGCCCGGGCATCGTCACCACGCCCGTCTTCGATGAGTGCTTCCAAGTGGTCGTGCCGAGGGAGCACCCTTGGTGCGGCCGGCTGGCGGTGGGGGCAAACGAGCTCGGAAACGAGCGGGTGTTGTTGCTGGACGCCGGGCACTGTTTCAGCAACCAGGTCGTCGGAGCCTGCCCGGAACTGGGGAGCCGCGGGCAGGTGCAGCAAGGGAACTCGCTGGAAACCATCCGCAACATGGTGGCTTCCGGTTTGGGCATTACTGTGTTGCCTGCCAGTGCCAACGTGGAACGTTACGCCAGCCCGCGGTTGGCGGTGGTGCCCTTTGCCGACCCGGCGCCCGCGCGGCGGATTGCGCTGGCGTGGCGCAAGAGTTTCAGCCGCGAGCGGGCGGTAGAGGTGCTGGCCGATGCGATCCGCGGAATCGCCAACCCGGCGTTGCGGCCGGTGCGGCCCGCTGTGTCGGATTCTTCGGGCGCGAGGTTGAGCATTCACGGCGCTTGATGCGGCGCAAAAATTATCCCTTGACGGGGAGAGGCCCTTTTGTTCAAATACGAATCGTTCTCGTTAGCGATTCTGTTCCCGATCATGAACAAGGTGGCTGAAACAAACCTCCCTCCCGACAATGGCCTTGCGACAAAGCCGGGGCTGTGCGGGGGCAGCGGAGAGCCGGCGGAGATTGCCAGCAGCGTGTTGCTGCAAGGCCGCTCCCGTGTTCTGATCGAGCACATGGGCGAGCGCTATTGCCTGCAATTGACGCGGGCGGGCAAGCTGATCCTGACCAAGTAAGCGCGCCCGGCGGCGTGCCACTGAGAAGAGGCGAACCATGTACGTGTGTGTATGCCATGGTGTGACGGACGGGCAGATCAAGAAGGCCGCCCAGGCGGGTGCCAGCAGTCTTCGGGATCTGAATGTGCTTTTTGGTCTGGGTGAGGAATGCGGGCGCTGTGCCCGCTGTGCCCGGGATTGCCTGCGTGCAGCCCAGCCTGGCTGTACCCAGGGTGCCGC
>JRYG01003757.1_pt1 | contig 13983 bp, 14 predicted proteins | sample 235341 | NCBI WGS metagenome assembly JRYG01 (sample SAMN03074218, study PRJNA261478) | activated sludge metagenome | biome: Wastewater Treatment Plant; feature: Wastewater; material: Activated sludge; isolation source: activated biomass of a wastewater treatment plant treating hydrocarbon... ... | reverse complement strand
CCGACCTGGTTGCGGGTATGGAAGGCCAAATGGCTGGAAATCACCTTGTTCGTCCTGCTGCTGGCCGGGGCGACCGTGGCCCACGTCATGCGCGATCAGCTGGTGCGGCGGGCCAATCGGAAGGACAAGCGCTGGGTCGCTTATCCCAAATACTTCTTCTGGATCGCCAGCATTCTCTTTGTCGGCTATTACGCGATGGCGCAGCCGAGCATCACCCATGTGATGACCTGGTTCCATTCGCTGATCTATCAGTGGAAATGGGAGTTGTTCCTGTCGGACCCGCTCATCTTCATCTTCTGGTGGTTCATCATCATCACGGTCTTTATCTGGGGGCGGGGGCTGTTCTGCGGCTGGTTGTGTCCCTACGGTTCGCTCACCGAACTGGCCTACAAGGTTTCGCGCGCCCTGGGGCTCAAACGCTTTCAGTTCTTTCTGCCCAAGCCGCTGCACGACAAGCTGAAATGGGTCAAGTACGGGGTGTTTGTCGTATTATTGCTGGTGTCCTTCTATTCGATGGGCCTGGCGGAAAAAATGGCTGAGGTCGAGCCGTTCAAGACCACGTTCCTGGTCGGCGTGCTGAACCGTTCCTGGCCGTTTGTGCTGTTCTGGGTAGTGCTGTTCGGTGCTTCGATGATCATGGAGCGGCCGTTCTGCAAATATCTCTGTCCGCTGGGCGCGGGATTAGCGATCCCCTCGCACTTCCGTCTGGTTGCGTTGAAACGCAAGACTGAATGTCAAACTTGTAAGGCTTGTGCGGTCGGTTGCGGCTCGCTGGCGATCGACAAACAGGGCCGGATCGATCAGCGCGAGTGCCTGCTGTGCCTGGATTGCATGATCCTGTATTACGACACCCACGCCTGTCCGCCGTTGTCCAAGGAACGGAAGCGGCGCGAGAAGGCGGGGTTGCCGCTGACACCGATTTCCTCGCAAGGCTACTTCATTCCGATTGACCAGGTTGGGGGAAGAAAGGCGGCGGCCAGTGGACGCTGAGTTGCGAGCCGGATGAAAAAGACCGTGAGAACGCTGGATTGGCTGGTCGTGCTGGCCGCGCTATGGTTCGATGTCGCCGTTGCGGCGGAATGGACCGTCCACCCCGGCGAATCCATCAACGCCGCCGTGCAGGCGGCGGCGGCGGGCGATACGGTCAAGGTGGAGCGCGGCTATTACGTGGATCATGTGATGATCGACAAGCCACTGCGGCTGCAAGGCGTCGACCGTCCCACGCTCAGCGGCGACAACCAGGGCGACGTGATCCGGATCAAGTCACCCGATGTGGTGATCGAGGGCTTCATCATCCGCGACAGCGGCTCGGATCTCACCGCCCAGAACGCCGGTATTTACGTCGAGCCGGGAGCGCATCGCGTCGTCATCCGCAACAACGATCTGGTCTACAACCTGTTCGGGATGTGGCTGGAAAAGGCCAACAATCTCGAAGTCGCCAACAACCTGGTCACCGGCAAGCGCGATTTCGCCTCCGCGCAACGTGGCAACGGCATTCAGCTCTACAACTGTTACGACGCCAGGGTCATCGGCAACAACATCAGCTTCGTCCGCGATGGCATTTACGTGGATGTGTCGTTTCGGGCGCTGTTTCGTGGCAACAAGATGCACCACGTGCGCTATGGCACCCACTACATGAACTCCCACGACAACATCTGGGAGGACAACGATACCTATAAGAATCGCGGCGGCCTGGCGTTGATGGAAGTGCGCCGGCAGATCGTCCGCAACAACCGCGCCTGGGACAATTCCGACCACGGCATCATGCTGCGCACCATCCAGGATTCGGTGATCGAGAACAACATCGTGGTCGGCAACAGCAAGGGTTTTTTCATCTACGATGCCGAATACAACGTTCTTAAAGGCAACCTGGTCATGGGTAATCGGATCGGCGTGCATCTGTGGGCGGGTTCGATCAACAACGACGTGGATCATAACGACTTCATCCAGAACCGCGACCAGATTCGTTATGTCGCCACCCGCAACGAAGAATGGGGCAAGCGCGAGGGTAATTACTGGAGCAACTACGTGGGCTGGGACGCCGACGGCGATGGCATCGGCGACATTCCCTACCAGGCCAACGACGTGGTGGATCGCCTGACCTGGCAATATCCCTTGGCCAAACTGCTGTTGAACAGCCCGGCGGTGCAAAGCCTGCGGCTGATCGCCAGACAATTCCCCTTGCTGCGCGGTCCCAGCGTGATCGACAACCATCCCCGGATGCGGCCTTTTCAACCCGACTGGAGCGGCTGGCTTGGCATACAACGTCATTGAAGTGCGCGGAGTCATCAAGGATTTCGGCGACACGCGGGCGGTGGACGAGGTGGACCTGACCGTGCGGGCCGGCGAGCTGTTCGGCCTGATCGGCCACAACGGCGCCGGCAAGACCACCCTGTTCAAGCTGCTGCTGGGATTGCTGCCGCCGAACCGCGGCGACATTCACATCGCCGGCCAGCCGGCGCATGGCGAAGCCTTCCGTCAGGTGCGGCGCGGCATCGGCTATCTGCCGGAAAGCCTGGCGCTGTACGACAACCTCTCCGGGCTGGAGACCCTGCGATTTTTCGCCCGCCTCAAAGGCGCCGATCCCGCTTCCTGTCCATCGCTGCTGGCCAAGGTTGGGCTGGCCGCCGCCGCCCGCCGCCGGGTGCGCGGCTATTCCAAGGGGATGCGCCAGCGCCTCGGTTTCGCCCAGGCGCTGCTCGGCTCTCCGCGCCTGCTGATTCTGGACGAGCCGACCAACGGTCTCGATCCGCAGGGTATCCGCGAGTTCTATCAAATCCTCCGCGAACTGCGGGAGCGGGGCGTCACCGTCCTGCTCAGTTCTCATATCCTGGCCGAAATCCAGTTGCGGGTGGACCGGCTGGCCTTGATGCGAACCGGCAAAATCCAGGCGCTGGGGACGGTCCACGAGTTGCGCGCAGCCCTGAATCTGCCGCTGGATTTCCAGGTGACCTTGGGTCCCGGCGCGGTGGAGTCGCTGCAGCGGGCGCTGGCGCGGCAGCCTGGCGCCAGCCTGCGACTCGACGGCGACACCGCCCACGTCCGCTGCCCTCGCGAACACAAGATGGCGGTACTGACCCTGTTGACCAGTCTGGACCGGGCCATTTTGGACCTGCAGATCCGGGAGCCTTCCCTGGAAGACATCTTCCTCGGCTACAGCGACGCCGCATGATGAAAACGCCCATCGAGTTCAAACCCATCGCCGTGATCGCCGGCAAGGAATTTCGGGATCGCATCCGCAACCGCTGGGTATTGGCGGTGGCGCTGGTGTTCGCCGCCTTCGCGCTGGTGATCGCCTATTTCGGCGCGGCCCAACAGGGGGCGGTCGGCTTTCGCGGCATCGACGTGACCATCGCCAGCCTGGTCAGTCTGGTGATTTATCTGGTGCCGCTGATCGCCCTGATTCTCGGTTACGACGCCATCGTCGGGGAGCGGGAACGCGGTTCCCTGGAGCTGTTGCTGTCCCTGCCCATCACTCCGCTGGAACTGTTGCTGGGCAAATACCTGGGATTGGCCGCAGCGCTGGCCTGCTCCACCCTGGCCGGTTTCGGACTGGCGGGACTGGCGCTGACCTGGCGCCTGGGATGGAAAGCGCTCGCGCCCTACGCGGGGTTCACGGGCAGCGCGCTGTTGCTGGGCCTGGCTTTCCTCAGTATCGCGGTGCTGGTGTCGGCGCTGACCCGCGACCGGGTGCGCGCCAGCGGTTTGGCGATTGCTTTGTGGTTTTTCTACGTACTGGTGTACGACCTGTTGCTGCTGGGCATCCTGGTGCTGAGCGAGAGGCGCTTCAACCTCGGCTTCTTTCCCGTGCTGCTGTACCTGAATCCAGCGGATATTTTCCGCATTCTCAATGTGTTCGGCTTCGAGGAAGTGCGCAAGCTGTACGGGCTGGCGACCGTTCTGCCGGCGACGCTGGCGAGTCCCTGGCTGTTGGGGAGCGCGATGATGCTGTGGATCGTCGCGCCCTTGGGCGTGGCTGTGTGGAGGTTCAGATGAAGCGTGGCGATTTGACCCGGCGGAGTCTGACGCGATGGCCCGTGGCGGCTATTTTCGTGAGCGGCCTTTTGGCGCTGGCGGGCTGTGGCGAGGACATCAAGCCCGATCCTCAGGAAATCACCCCGGGCACTTTTTGCGCCCTGGACGGGATGCTGTTGCTGGACTATCCGGGACCGAAGGCGCAGATCCATTACGATCAGGGTCCGCCGGATTTTTTCTGCGACACGATGGAGATGTTCGCGATCTATCTGGAACCGGAACAAAAGAAACGGATCGTCGCGATCTACACTCAGGACATGGGCAAGGCGGACTGGACCAAACCACAAGGCCACTGGATCGATGCCAGAACGGCGTTTTATGTCACGGGCAGTCGGCGCGCCGGCTCGATGGGGCCGACCCTGGGGTCGTTCGCCCGGGAAGAAGACGCTCGGGCATTCGTCGAGCAATACGGCGGGCAAGTGTTGCGTTTCGACCAGGTGACGCCCGAGTCGGTAGTGCTCGATGGCGGCGTGTTGCAAGACGAGCGGATGTAACGCCACGAGCCGCCTCGACAAAAAGATCCCGGTGAACGCGCATCGCACGGTTTCAAGGCGAGCAGGATTGAACTGAACCATTTCATTTTGAAACGCGCATCCCGCTCGATTTACCTTTCAAATTAAACTTAGACATTCGTTGGCAGGCAATGTCTTTGTATTTGTAAGGGCACTTCATGGGCGAGAATACTGGCACGGAAATAGCAATATTTCCAGTGCCGTGTATAGGCAGGACGGTAGGATCAGGCAGAGGGGGCAGGGTGGATAGCCACACAGTCATTCGCTGCGGTGAATGCGGTGCGCCATAGGGGTAACAAATTGGACAGCGATATCCCTCCAGAAACCTATCGCGGCGCTTTATGCGACCGCGCCACCTTGGCAGCGCGCTAGCAAGGCAGGTAAGCCCCTACAATTTGTAGTATGACCGATTGTGCCAAAGGCGGCATAAAATAGGCTTTTGGCGCAATCGCTATCCCTAGATAGCCAATAGTCCACCAGATAAGCCTTTGGTTTTCAGATTTTTTGCGCAATGCCTCCAGCGGTCCGACGATTGCTTCGATGCGATCCGCCTGGATGCCCTTGTCAGGATTTTGTCACCGATGCCGTTATGCCGTCAGTCGCGTATACAGCAGTAATAACCGGCGCGGTAAGTCCTCGGGATGACGGATGAGCACGAAGCCGTCCTTGCCAAACAGCCAGGGCAGATAATCGTCCGCCTCTTGATCAATCGTCACGCAGAACGGGTGCAACCCCTGGTGGCGGGCTTCCAGTAAAGCCATCCGCGTATCCTCGATCCCGTACCGTCCCTCGTACTGGTCGAGGTCGTTCGGTTTGCCGTCGGTCAGCAGCAACAGCAACCGGCGAGCGGCGGCTTGTCGGCTTAACAGGTCGGTGGCATGGCGCACGGCGGCGCCCATCCGGGTGTAGTAACCTGGCTTGATGGCATTGATCCGTCCCCGCACCGCCGCGGTGTAGCGTTCGCCAAAGGTCTTGATCCGCTGCACCCGCACGTGCTGGCGCTTGCGCGAGGAAAAGCCGTACAGCGCGAACCGGTCGCCGGTAACCGCCAACGCCTCGGCGAACAGGAACAGGCTGTCGCGAATCACCTCGATCACCCGACCCTGGTTGTTGACCCAGGCATCGGTGGACAGCGACAGATCGGCCAGCAGCAGACAGGCGAGGTCGCGTTCCTGCCGCGCCAGTTGCTGGTACAGCCCGCGTTCGTGACCATGCTCGCCGGCGGCGCAATCCGCGGCATGGCGCACGCAAGCGTCCAGATCCAGTTCCTCGCCGTCCGGCTGGGCGCGGCGCCAGCCGCGACCGGGGCGCAGGATTTCGAATTGCCGGCGCAAGCGCTGGGCGTCACGGCGTAACGACGGCGGCAGTTCACACGGTTGGGCACGACGGGCCAGCATTTCCTGCACACTGCAGTAATCCGGCACCAGCAGCCGCTTGCGGTAGTCCCATTCAGGTAACTTGATTCCGGGTCCCAGCGGCAGATCGTCCTCGCTGGCGGAAGGCAGATCGAGATCGAAGCGTACTCTCGACGCGGTGCTGGAGCCGTCGCGAGTGACGCTCAGCATGTCCATGTCATCCGCCGCTCGCCCCGCATTCGGTTCCGGATCATCGTCGGTGGGCCGGTTGACCCGCACGTATTCGGCCCAGGACAGCAGGCTCTCGGCCCGGAACGGCGCCAGGAAGGAACTCTTGCGCTCCGGCAAGTCCACCCGCTCGGCGCGGCGGCGCTGGCGGTCGCGCTCCGCCGGATTGCCGCCGCCAGCTTTTGTTTTGCCGGCATCCCGCTGTTGCGAGTGAGCAGCGGCGCGGTCGGGGGCGGGATAAAGCCAGAGCGGCACGGGTTGCGGCGGACGGCGGGCGGCGGGTAAATCCAAAACGCTGCCCGGTTCGAGCAGGGCTTGCCGCAGGGCGGTTTCCTGGGTGGCTTCGTCCGCTGGCAATCGGTCTGGCGGGATCCGCAATTCCAGCACGGCGGTGGTCAACCGCCGGTATCGAGATTGCAGACCAGGATAGCGATCCAGAGCGATCAGGGTTCCCTGCTGATTTTGTCGCCACCAGGGCGCACCGGGATCGACGGCGTCTTGCACGGCGGCCAGCGCGATCAGCCAGAGATAGAGGTCACGATTCAGCTCTCGCCGCGGCAGCAGCGCCAGCTCCGGCGGGAGTTGCAGGGTTTCCGCGTCCCGGCAGGACAGCGCCGTCCTTTCGCCCAACCCGGCGACGCGTGCCAGCCAGCGCCGCCGCGCGCCATACCGGACGGCGGCGACCGGGACGACCCGCAGGCCAGGATCGCCGCCGAAGGCGCGAAACAACAGTCCGGCGGTTTTCTCGATCTCGGTCAGGGCGACCGCCGCCTCCGGGTAATGGCGTTGCGCCGCGCGGGTGATCAGCCGATGCCAGAGCGAACCGACGTGTTCTTCCATGTCAGCACAAACCCAGCAAAGCTTGCAGGGCCTGATTGACCTGAGCTAGTTCCTCGGCGGCGAGATGGGTCAAGGGGCCTTCGCCCAAGCGACCGCGATCCAACGTGCGGGGTTGATCCACCATCACCTGGCAATCCTGTTGCAGGCGGTCGCGGGCGCGAATCAGCACCCGCAGGTGTTGCAAGGCCGGTCGAATCTGAGTTGTCAGTGGCAGGACTACAATCGTGGGTAAGCCTGCGTCGGTTAATCGATCCTCCTGGATGATCAGCACCGGACGCACTTTTCCAACTTCGGCACCGCGATTGGGGTTGAGGTTGCCGACCCAGATTTCGCCGCGTTTCACCAAGGTCGCTCCGCTTGCGCTAGCGCCTCATCCTCGGCCTCCGCGAAATCAGCGGCCAGCCTCGCGATTTCTTCCCGATCCAATAGGGCTGCTTCCGCCGCGAAAGCGGCGAGTAGCCGTTGACGTTGTCGTTCGCGCAGAAAATGTTCCAGAGCCAGGCGGATCAGCTCGGAGCGGGATTGCCGGGAGGATGCCATTTCCTGTTCCAACCGTTGCGAAAGATCATCCGGCAGACGGAGAGAAATCGTGGTCATCGGAAAAGCCTTTGTAATACCAATCGCAGCATGAAAACTACATAAAAATTGTATCACATACGGCCATGGAGCAACTCGACAGGGGCGTTAACTGGGGTTGAAGCAAGGTTTGACGGCTCGACGGTCGCTTTGAATTTTGCAGCGGCGGGTTCGCTCACCAGCAATCCCTGCGAGCCATCCGCCTGCAACGCCTGCTGGCCGGCGATCCAACTCAGCAAGCTGCCATCGGGATTGTTCCGCTGCACGGTTTCACAGGCATCGATGCACTGTCCGCACTGGGTGCAGGCGAACATCAGGCGCTTGATGTTGCGCGGCTTGAGCCGCATCGGACAGACGTGATCGCAGAACGACTGGCAACCGGCGCAGTCGCGGGCGCGCTCGCGCTGGTAGCCGACCACCATCGCCTGGCGGTTGCTCATCCAGACCAGACTTTGAAACATCCCCGCCGCGCAGGCGTAGCGGCAGAACAGATGGCGGGCGAAGGTGAATTCGATGAACAGCACCACCGTACCGGCGCCGATGAACAGCGCCTGATTGCGGGTCGGGCTCAGCTCGAACAGGTTGCCGTAGACTTCCGCCGGCGGCAGCAGATACGTCAGCAGCGCCACCGCCCACAGGAAGGCGAAGGCCAGCGCGAACGGAATCGCCAGCAGCCAGTAGCGGGTATCGGTCGGGGCCGGGGTGCCGTCGGGGTGCCAGGGCGGCCCCGGCTTTTTGTCCCAGATGCTCTGCTTGCCGCTGGCCTTGCGCACCAGCTGATTGATGGTTTCCACCACCGAGAAATGGGGACACAACCAACCGCAGTACAGTCGGCCCCAGCGCCAGGCGATGCCCAGAAACGCGGCGGCCAGCAACAGGATCGGCACGATCACCCGCAGCAGAATGTTGAGCGCCATCTGGGTGTTGCTGATCCGACCGGCCAGATAATCGTCCAACCCCAGGGTCCACGGCTGGCCGAACACGATCAGATGGCCCTGGATCAGATCGAAACGCAGCAGATCGAATACCGGGGCGAACAGGAACAGGACGAAGAAACCACCCTGATAGAGGACACGCTTGCGTTGAAAGGGGGTCATGGCAGCAGGTTGCCCACCAGAGGAAAACGATAGGGTTGTCCGGCCAGCGCCCGCGCCAGCCCGATGGTGCCGAGGACGACCAGGGTGGTGTGAGCAGTGGTGAAGTAGAGGATGACCACCACCCAGGTCCAGGCGGTATCGTAGCCGCCCAGGACGATGAGGGCCAAGCTGACGAACGCCAGCAGCGCCCCTGCCCACAGGCTGGCGGACAAGGTTTGCCGCAAGTGGCCGCGCGCCAGCGGCGGAACGTCGTCGCGGCGGTGGAGATAGAGCCAGAGCAGCGCCAGAAACGCCAGGCCGGGCAGCAGCAACAGATTGAGCAGATACAGCGCTTCCGCCGCGATGGCGAGACCCTGACCGGGAGGTGGCGCAGCGTCGGGCGTGAGCCGTTCAGGCGAAGCTGGCATTCACCACCTCCAGCAGCGCGGCGGCAGTCTGCTCGTCGTCGGTCAGCGCCTCCACCAGCGCGATCCGACAGGCGGTGATCCGATCCATGCCGCCGCGGATCAGCTGCGCGGCGTAGACCAGCAACCGGGTACTGGGCACCTCGTCCAGATCGTGTTCCTTGAGGGCGCGGAAGGTGTGGCCGAGCTTGACCAGTTGCCGGGCGGTGAGGGCATCGCAGCCGGTTTCGCCGATCACGATCGCCTGCTCGCGTTCCGGGGTGGGAAAATCGAACCGCAGCGCCAGAAAGCGCTGGCGGGTCGAAGGCTTCAGGTTCTTGAGCAGGTTCTGATAGCCAGGATTGTAGGATACCACCAGCATGAAGGATGGTGGCGCCGGCAATATCTCGCCGGTGCGTTCGATGGGCAACACCCGCCGGTCGTCGGCCAGGGGATGCAGCACCACGGTCGTGTCTTTGCGGGCTTCCACCACCTCGTCGAGATAGCAGATGCCGCCCTCGCGCACCGCCCGGGTCAGCGGTCCGTCGCACCAGACCGTCGCCCCGCCCTTCAGCAGATGCCGCCCGACCAGATCGGCGGCGGACAGGTCGTCATGGCAGGCGACCGTATGCAGCGGCAGGCCCAGCCGCGCCGCCATGTGCGCGACGAAACGGGTCTTGCCGCAGCCGGTCGGTCCCTTGATCAGCAACGGCAGCCGGTTGCGCCAGGCCGACTCGAACACCCGGCACTCATCGCCGAACGGTTCGTAATAAGGGATTTCCGGCACTGGCGATTTCGGGAGTGGTGTCATGACGGGGATCGGAAAAAGCGACACCTCTCTCCCCGGGCGGGAGAGAGGTGGGTGATGCGGGATCAAGTCGCGGCGGGTTGCGCCTCGCCGGCTTCGGCGGTTTGCGGCTTGTCCTTGGCGAAGAAACTATAAAGATATACCGCCAGCCCCACCGAGAACACCAGGCCGGCCAGCCAGCGCAGCCAATAGAAGATGTGCAACTGATCCTGCACCGCCATGAACGACTGTGGGCTCGGGATGATCCGTTGCAGCCACACTTGCAGGATGCCGGCGGCGGTCAGGAACAGGGTGATGAACACCATGGACACCGTCATCAGCCAGAAACTCCACATCTCCAGCACCTGAGCCCGTTCCGGGTTGACCTCACGCCCGCGCAGCATCGGCATGGCGTAGGAAATGATGGTCAGCACCACCATCACGTAGGCGCCGTAGAACGCCATGTGCCCGTGCGCGGCGGTGATCTGGGTGCCGTGCGTGTAGTAATTGATGGGCGCCAGGGTGTGCAGGAAACCCCACACGCCGGCGCCGAGGAAAGCCATGACGCCGGTGCCCAGCGCCCACAGGGTGGCGGCCTTGTTGGGATGCTCGCGGCGACGGCGGTTGACCATGTTGAAGCAGAACACGGTCATCGCGAAGAACGGCAGGGGTTCCAAAGCGGAGAAGATGCCTCCCCACCACTGCCAGTAGCCAGGGGTGCCGATCCAGTAGTAGTGGTGACCGGTGCCGATCAGGCCGCTCACCAGGGCCAGGGTGATGATCACATACAGCCATTTCTCGATCACTTCGCGGTCCACGCCGGTGATCTTGAGCAGCACGAAGCCGAGGATGGCGGCCATGATCAGCTCCCAGACGCCCTCGACCCACAGATGCACCACCCACCACCAGAAATATTTGTCCTTGACCAGATTGGACGGGTTGTAGAAGGCGAACAGGAACAGCACCGCCAGTCCGACCAGGCCGGTGAGCAGGATGATGCTGAGCGCGGTCTTGCGGCCCTTGAGAATGGTCATGCCGATGTTGTAGAGGAAGGCCAGCGCCACCACCACGATGCCCAACTTGGTGGGTAACGGCTGTTCCAGGAACTCGCGACCCATGGTTTCCAGCGTTTCGTTGCCGGTCATCTGCGCCAGGCTGGCGTAGGGCACCATCAGGTAACCGACGATGGTCAGCGCGCCGGCGATCAGGAAGATCCAGAACATCAGGTACGCCAGCAGCGGGCTGTGCAGTTCGGTTTCGGATTCTTCCGGCACCAGGTAATAGGCCGCGCCCATGAAGCCGAACAGCAGCCAGACGATCAACAGGTTGGTGTGGACCATGCGGGCGATGTTGAACGGGATCGCCGGAAACAGAAAGTCGCCGACCACGTACTGCAAGCCCAGGATCAGGCCGAACAGGATTTGCCCCACGAACAGGGCGATGGCGGCGATGAAATAGGGCTTGGCCACCGCCTGGGATTTGTATTGCAACAATTGCATGATTGCCTTTTCCTCTGTGGTGAGCGCCTGGATTCAGCCTTCGATGTTCGGCGGCCATTTTTCGGTATTGATTTCCGAGGTCCACTTCAGGAAGGCCACGAGGTCGTCCAATTGCTGGTCGCTGAAGTTGAACTGCGGCATCTGCCGGCGTCCCGGAACCTTGGTCGGTTGCGCCTTGATCCAGATTTTGATGAAATCCGGGCCGCGCCGCTTGTAGACGTTGCCCAGTTCCGGGGCGAAGTAGGCGCCTTCGCCCAACAGGGTATGGCAGCCGATGCAGTTGCGGGTTTCCCACAGCATCTTGCCGCGGGCGACCTCCGGGGCCGGGGTCTCGGTCGGGATGCGTCCTGGCAGTCTCCAGGTGGTGTGGAAAGTGAGCGCGAGAAACAGCAGCACCGAGAACAGCGTGCCGCCGTAGAAAATGTTTCGCGCCATGGACTTGGTGAAGAATGCGCTCATGGGTACCTCTTCTCGGCGATGATGCGAGCCGCCCTGACTCGGTTCGATCAGGCGGAAACGGAAGTCATGTTCCGAAAATCGCGGTTTTCGTTCCTTGATCAGGGTCAAGGAATGCCCGTTTCGCGCCCGGCACAATCAATGTTCCCCTATCGCGTCGAGGATCGGAACATGGCGGCCATTGCCGAGTTTCTCGCTGCCGAGCATCGCGGTTGCGACGAGAGTTTCGCCAGCGCCGAGGAGGCGGCCCAGGCGGGTGATCTGGCTCGTTGCCGGGCGGTTTTCCAGCGGTTCCAGGCGGAGATGGAGCGGCATTTCCAAAAGGAGGAAGACGCCCTGTTTCCCGCTTTCGAGCAAGCCAGCGGCAACGCCATGGGGCCGACGCGGGTGATGCGGCTGGAGCACCGGCAAATGCGGGAGGCGCTGGCCGGGATGGAGGGCGCGCTCGCCGGCGGCGACCTGGCGGAGTTCCTGGGGCAGGCGGAGGCGCTGCTGATCCTGATGCAGCAGCACAACATCAAGGAAGAGCAGATTCTCTACCCGATGTGTGATCGACTGCTGGGCAGCGCCGTCGGATCGGTGATCCAGGCCATGCGGGACCTTGCGGCGCGCTGACCGGCATGAACATCCCCGAGATCGTGGTGGATGGGCGGGGTTTGGAGCCGCCGGAGCCGATGGAACGGGTTCTGGCGGCGCTGGACGAGCTGCAACCGGGACAGCGGCTGCGGTTTCTGATCCACCGTCAGCCTTATCCACTCTACGACATCCTGCGTCGCTACCACTATCGTTATGAAACCACGGCGGGTGCGGACGGCCATTTTGAGATTCTGATTTGGCGGCCATGAAGCCAGCCGGGCTGTCCTTCGAGCAGGCACCGCCCTTCGGCGTGCCGCTGCGCTTTTTCCTGACCGCGCCCTGGTTTCTGGTACTGGCGGCGGCGTTGCTGGGGTGGCGGGGACCGGAGTTGTTCGCCAGCCGCTGGTCGCCGGTCACGCTGGCGCTGACGCATCTGCTCACGCTGGGCTTCATGGCGCAGGTCATGCTGGGCGCGTTGCTGCAAATTCTGCCGGTGGTGGTGGGCGTGGTCGTGCCCCGTCCCCGACTGACGGCGGCGCTGATTCACATCCCGCTGACGCTGGGCGCGCTGGCCCTTGCCACCGCGTTCCTGAGCGGCATCCCGGTTTGGTTTCAGGGCGCCCTGGGGTCGCTCGGCCTGGGATTCGGCGTTGCCCTGACGGCCATCAACCTTGCCCTGTGGCGCGCGCCGGTGGCCAGCGGCACGGTGATCGCCTTGCGGTGCGCGTTGGGCGCGTTGCTGGTCACGGTCGGATTGGGTCTGTCGCTCGGCGGTTATTTCGGCTGGGGATGGCGGCTGCCGGTCGTGACGATGACCCACCTGCACGCCGCCTGGGGGCTGGTGGGCTGGACCGCGCTGCTGGTGGCGGGGGTGGCGTATCAGGTGGTGCCGATGTTCCAGATCACGCCGCCTTATCCGCGCTGGCTGATTCGGGGACTCGCGCCGCTGATGGCCGTGTCGCTGGTGGTTTGGTCGGCGTTTTTACTCGGTGGCCGGGAAACCGCGGCAGCGCTGGCGAGCGTGATGCTGGCGGTTGGATTGGCGGGTTTCGCCGCGACGACGCTGTATCTGCTGACCCAGCGTCGCCGCAAGATCGGCGATCCCACCCTGGGTTATTGGCGGATCAGCATGGCCAGCCTGCTGGCGGGCGCGTTGTTGTGGCTGGCGACGTTGCTGGTTCCGGCGCTGGCGCAAGCGCCACAGGTCCAATTGCTGTTGGGAATCCTGCTGATCCTCGGGTTCGCCGGCGCGGTGATCAACGGGATGTTGTACAAGATCGTGCCGTTTCTGGCCTGGTTCCACTTGCAGGCACAACTGTTCCGGCGGGCGAAAATCCCCACCATGAAACAACTGTTGCCGGAAACGCGCATCCGGCGACAGTTGTGGATCTACCTGACGGCGTTGCTGCTATCACTGGCCGCCGCTGTTGATCCGTCGATTTTTACCTATCCCGCCACCCTGGCCTTGGGCGTAACCGGCGCATGGCTAGGCGTCAATCTGTTGAACATCTGGCGGATGTATCGCCGGGCGTTGCGAAGCAGCCCGCCTTGACGCGATACGCGGCGACAACTCCCCTCCTTGGCCAAGGAGGGGAAGGGAAGGGTTGGAATCAGCCTTTCGGCAGCAGAAACGCGATCA
>JRYG01006033.1_pt1 | contig 13996 bp, 11 predicted proteins | sample 235341 | NCBI WGS metagenome assembly JRYG01 (sample SAMN03074218, study PRJNA261478) | activated sludge metagenome | biome: Wastewater Treatment Plant; feature: Wastewater; material: Activated sludge; isolation source: activated biomass of a wastewater treatment plant treating hydrocarbon... ... | reverse complement strand
GGTGCTTGTTCTTGAGCGTGCACACGGTGCCCAGCGGGCTCATCTCGGTCATGCCCCAGGCGTGCAGCACCTCGACGCCGTACTCCTCCTTGAAGGTGGCGATCATGGCCGGCGGGCAGGCCGAGCCGCCGATGACGGTGCGCTTGAGGGTGGAGAAGTTCAGCCCATTGGGCTTCATGTGGCCCAGCAGCATCTGCCACACCGTGGGCACGCCGGCGGCATAGGTCACGCGCTCGGCCTCCAGCAGTTCGTAGACCGATTTGCCATCGAGCGCCGGGCCGGGGAACACCAGCTTGGCGCCGGTGAGCGCGGCGGAATATGGAATGCCCCAGGCGTTGACGTGGAACATCGGCACCACGGGCAGGATGGAGTCGCGCGCGCTCAGGCACATCACGTCGGGCAAGGCGGCGCCGTAGGCGTGCAGCATCGTGGAGCGGTGGCTGTAGAGCGCGCCCTTGGGGTTGCCGGTGGTGCCGCTGGTGTAGCACATGCTCGAGGCGGTGTTCTCGCGATCGTCGGCAAATTGGAAGCGGATGCCGCCGCCGACTTCCGCCACCGGCATCAATCTTGGATTATCGCCCCTGAAATAGTAGCGGGCGAAAGGTTCTAACTCTAATATCCGGTTGCCTTGGGCCCGGGCGAAAGTCAAGGCGCCGCCCAGGGCAAAGTTGTTGGCAAGAAAATACGCTGCGCTGGGGCGTATGGAGGCGTACAAGTCGTCGGTAACGCCGATATTGACGATGCCGCCGTCGCCACTCAGTCCGATTTGCCAGGCGCCTTTGTCGAGGAAAGGCATGTTTTGGGCTTTGTCTTCTTCGCTGCGGCGGCTGAAATAGGTTTGGATGCTCAGTCCGTACAACACGTCATGCTGGGGGCGCCCCTCGCCGAAGTTGCCGAAGTAACCCAGCGTACCTTGCAGGGAGAGGTCGGGAGTGATAAAATAAGCGGCGCCGCCGGCCAGGTTGGCCGAATAAGCGGTGGCGTCCTGTGTTATATTATTGAAACGGAAATCGGCCCGCGTCCAGCCGGCGCCGGATTGCAGGAAAGGCCGCCATTGCCGCTCCGTTGTGCCGAAGTAATAACGGGCAAAAGGGCGCAGGGATATATACGTATTGTAGCTACCGACAAAGCTTTGGCTGTAATAGCTGAATACGTCAATTCCCGCCAGCCAGTGGTCGCTGATGAAATAACCGACATTTGCCGCAGGCGACAAAAAGAAGTTTTGATCCTCAGCTTTCAGGTTGTGGCTCAGTTGCGCATTGCCGCCGATGAGCCAGGCGCCGCGGCCGGGACTTTTTTGCGAAAAAGCGTAAATAGACAGGGTCAGAAATGCACTGATCAGTGCAAAATCGCGAAAAGTTTTCATGGTCAATGATTTTTAGCCTGATTTATGGAATATTCAACAATTTATGCGTCTGCAAGCTCAAGCGCCATTGTGGGTGATGGAGGCAATAATCGAGGGCGAGCTGGGTATTGATCTCGCGTAGCGGCCCGTCCATGGGCTGCAGAAAAAAGTGTTGAAAGTCGAGTTGGGTAAAAAGCTCCGGTTCGGCGCCGGGTTGGGGGTATACCAGTTTTAGTTCGTGGCCCGAAAGCTGTATGAGTTCCGTATTGGCTTTGGGGCTCATGCATATCCAGTCGATGCCGGCGGGTGCAGCGATGGTGCCGTTGGTTTCCACGGCCACTTCAAAGCCGGCCGTGTGGAAGGCTTCGACAAGGGGTTCATCAAGTTGGAGGAGGGGTTCGCCGCCGGTGCAAACCACGTAAGGGCGGCCGATGTTAAGTGCGGCGGGCCATAGCGAAGCTACCTTGGCTGCCAGTTCGCCGGCGGTAGCGTAGCGCCCGCCGTTGAGGCCGTCCATGCCCCAGAAGTCGGTATCGCAAAACTGACAGATGGCCGTGCTGCGGTCTTCTTCCCTGCCGCTCCAGAGGTTGCAGCCCGTGAAGCGGCAAAAAACGGCGGGGCGCCCGGATTGAGCGCCCTCGCCTTGCAGGGTATAAAATATTTCTTTGACTTTGTAAGCGGACATAAAGTTACCATTCTACCATCAGTCCGATACTGGGTATCACCGTACCCTGAGCGTCGTTAATGGTTTTTACGCGGTAGCGCTGCTGTTCGCGGGGCGCTTCCGGGTTTTCAATGATGGCGCCGCCGATGGGTTGGCCGTTTTCATCCAGGGGGCGATCCAGGATGAGTTGGTTGTTGCCCACGGCATTGCCGGTCAGGTTCTCTATATCCAAATACAAATTTAAGCTCCATTTGTTGAAATACCAGCGCTTGTCGACGCGCAGGTCGATGGCGCTGAAGGCATCGTTGCGCTGAGTATTGAGCAGATTGAAGTTGCGAATGCCGCCGCCGTTGACGTCCCAGTTGAGTACCAGGCTGGAGGCGTCGCTGAAGGGCGTGGCCGGCAGCCCCGACTGGAAGCGCCAGTTGATACCCACTTCCCAGTCGCGTTTGAATTTTTTTCCAAAAACCAAATTGGCGATATGGCGGGCATCCCAGGAGGAGGGAATGAATTTTCCGTTTTTGTCTTCAAATTCGCTCCAGCCCAGGGTATATGAAAAAATACCGTAAAAGCCTTTGTAGAGGCGCTGCTGGAACAGGAATTCGAGTCCGTAGGTGCGGCCTTTCGAGCGGGGCACGGCCGGTTCGTTGCCCAATACCCCGAAGTCGGCGCCAAGGTTGGCCAGCGTCACGCTGTCGCGCAGCAGAAAGGGGTAGTTGTCGTACATTTTGTAGTAAGCTTCGATGGTAATACGCGAACTGCTGGCGGTATTGAATTCGAGGCCGCCTACCAGGTGCGTATTGCGGATAAAGCCGATGCCGTTGTCGCGGTTGATCAGCCGGTCGTCCTGGCGATAGCCGAGTACGGTAAAGGGCGGCAACTGGTGGTAGATGCCCGAGTTGAAGTTGATCGACAGGCGGTCGGTGATGGAATACGCCAATGAAAAACGCGGCGAGAGCTGAGTGAGCGGGTTGCTCATTTCTTCGGAATAATTGTTGGCGTCGGCGCGCAGTCCGGCAGATAATGACAGGCGCTCCTGGAAAAATTTGCGGCTCAGTTGTCCGAAGAAGAAATACTTGTGCATTTCGATTGCCGACTGGAAGTCGATAGTTTGGGGACCGGCGGAACTGAAAATGCGGTTGAAGGTGCGGTTGTTGTATTTTACAAATTCGTAGCCTACGCCGTAGTTGTATTTGTAATGACCTGCTTTGCCGGTATTTTCAATGCGCAGCTTGTTTTCGATTTCCTGCGAGCGGTAGCGCAGGAGGAGGTTGTCTTCGGTGCTGTCGTCGTTTTTGAAATACTTTTCGGCTTCGTTGTTGAGCATGCTGCGGCTGAGCACAAACGTAAAAAATCCCGACTGGCGGTAGCGCTTGTACACCAATCCGTTGGTGTAATTCCACTGGGGCGCAATGGGCAAGCGGTCGAGCAGAAATTGTTGCTCTTCGGTTTCGTTGGCGTCCAGGTTGAGCGCAAACTGGTCGATGGCGCCCAGTCCGATAAAGGTAATCTCATTGTGCTCGTCGATGCGGTGTTTGATTTTAGCCTGGAAGTCGTTGTAAGTAGGCAGGAAGGGCAATCCCAGCGTTTTAAACAAAAATTGCAGGTAAGAGCGCCTGGCCGAAAGCAGGTAAGTTGTTTTTTTGCCTACCGGGCCTTCCAGGGTGAGGCCGATATCCGTAGCGCCCACCATAAACGTACCGCCGAAGCGGTCGTTGCGGCCGTCGCGTTGTTTAAAGTTGAATACCGAACTGAGGGCATTGCCGCGACCTGCGGGGAAGGCGCTGCTGAAAAAATCGACTTCGCGGATGAAATTGACGTTGATCAGGCCCACGGGGCCGCCCGAAGAACCCTGCGTGGCAAAGTGATTGATGACGGGCACCTCCACGTCGTCGAGGAAAAAGCGGTTTTCGTTGGGCGCCCCGCCGCGGATGATGAGGTCGTTGCGGAAGGAGGCGGACGTGGTCACGCCGGGCAGGGTCTGTACCACCCTCGAAATATCGCGGTTGCCGCCGGGGTTGCGCTGTATCTCGGCTACGCCGATGGTGCGCAGCGACACGGGGCTTTCCTCCGTTTTGCGGAAAGGCGAGGCCTGCACCACGACTTCCTGAAGTTGCTCGGCGCTTTCCTCCAGCTCGAAGTCGACCACCGCCGGCTTATTGTTGGTGACCTGTACCTCGTATTCGGTGACGTCGTTGAAACCCAGGTAGCTGACTTTTACATCATACAAGCCTGGCTTTATTCCTGTAATTTCGTAGTTGCCCTGGTCGTCGGTGATGGCTCCGAAATCAGTGCCGGCTACGATGACGTTGGCAAAACCAATGGGTTCATTGTTGATGCCGTTGGTGACGCGGCCTTTGACGATGCCGGTCTGGGCGGCAAGGGCTGTGGCGGCTATCAGTAATAAAGCTAGTAATCCGTATTTTTTCATGTCTTGTTGATTAACCAGGGATAAACACTTGAAGGGGTGTTTTGATTAGTAATTCAATTATTTTTTGTAAATTGACCGGTATTGATGAATATAATCTATATCGTGAAAAAGATAACATTATCAATTCCTGAAGATTTGCTGAGGCGCAGCCAGGATTATGCCGATCAATCTGGCGTCGATCTTAATGATTTGATTGTTAATTTATTAAAGAAAGCCGTAGATGCGCCGGATATTGATCCGATCCAGCGATTTCTTTCAAATACAAAGGAAATAAATATTCAGACGAAGGGGGTTAAATTTATTCGGGACGAACTATATCAATGAGCAGGCTATTTGGAATCGACTGCATTAATTCTATTGTGATCCCCATTACAAACAGTTAAGCTACTCAAATTCTAATTTTGCTCCAATTAAACCGAATAGCCATTTCCGCTTATGTCATTCCAGAAAATTATTCTGATCCTGCTCGTTTTTTCCGCCACCCAGGGCTGTAGCTCGTCACAACCCGGTTTGTCGGGCACGATAACCTTACACCCCGACTGGAAGCCGGTGCTATACCTGGTTCAACCCCGCAGCTTTGCGGAGCTCAATGCCAACTACGCCGGCATAGTCGTTGATTCTGCCGTGGCAGATGAAAAGGGCGGTTTTTCTTTTAAAAATATTCCAAAAATCGAGCAGCCGGCATTGTATCTTGTTGAAATTCAACGCCAAGGCACGCGTTTTGCCAATAAATTGGAAGACGGCGATATCTCAACGGCCAATTATATGCCGATTGTGGTTGAACCCGGCTCACAGGTGGAGCTGGCGGCGCCGTCCGACCGCCTGCAAGCCGGTTTTTCAATAAAAAAACCTTCCCCCGACAATCAGGCGCTGTTAAAGCTGCGCGATATCAGGCAGGCCGCTTTCGCCAAATGGCAGGCAGCAGTCGCCGCTATTCCCGACGATGAACACGCGCTGTTGGAACAGGAAAAGGCCCTTTTCGAATTCCAGCAGTCGCTGATGGCTTTTGCCGATACTACGCAGTCGACCTGGGCTGCGCTGGCCGCCATACGCTGGGTGAGCCCCCAAAACGACTACGAGCGTGTGCCCGAGTTCCTGCACCGCCAATGCGGGCGCTGGTCGGGCCGACAAGCGGAGCTGCCTTTTGTGCGGCAGTTGTGCGATCAGGCCGGCGCCGAAAAACTGCCCGTGCTGGTCGGCGACGCGATCCCCGATTTTCCTTTGCCTATGCAAGCCGGAGATACCGCTACCCTGAAAAGTTTGTTGGGCGAAAAATTGACGATACTCGACATCTGGGCTTCCTGGTGCGCCCCCTGCCGACGCGAAAACCGCGAGGTGCTTACGCCGCTGTGGAATACCTATCGCGATAATGGCCTTCAAATTATCGGCTATTCGATCGATAGCGGCGAGGGCGCCTGGAAAAACGCAATCGCCAAAGACGGCGCCGCGTGGCCCCAGTCTTCCCACCTCACCGGCGATGAAACGCCCCTGATGGATGCCTTGCGCATCCGCACGATTCCCGCCAATTTTATTATCGACGGCAATGGCAGGGTGGTAGCCAAAAACCTGCACGGCCAGGAGTTGCTGGATGTTGTGAAAAAGTATATGGGGGAGTAGATGCTGCGGGGCGCCATCGTTTAGTTGTTGTAGGTTCCAGGTTGTAAGTTGGTTGTATATATAAAACTACAACTTACAACCCACAACCTCCCCCAACGGCAAATGTTACCAATCTCCGATATTTGCGTCACAACAAAAAACAAACAACCATGAAAAAGCTAATCTTTTGGAGTGTTGTCATGTGCTGGTCGACGGTATTATCAGCTCAAATTGATATAGACCCCACCACGGCCACCATGAGCCTGGGCGAGCAGCCGGCAATGACGGCAACGTTTGACAATGCAAAAGGCAAATTGGTAGAGGATACCTGGTCGGATTTTATCAAAGAATACTACAACGTCAAGTCGAAGTGGAATCGCAAAGCCGAAGAGTGGATGTCTGATGACGTGAGCATGCCCGCGTTGGGCACGGGCAAACCCGTTGATCTTTATGCGTCTTTCAAAGAAGGAAAAAGCAACGTGGAGTTTACCCTGTGGATCGACCTGGGCGGCGTTTTCATGAACAGGTCAGACCACCGCGAGGCCTATGATGAAGCCGAAAAGATCGTCAACCGCTTTGCTGTGGAAGTCGCCAAAGCTCAAACCCGCGAGATGCTAGCACAAGAGCAAAAGCAACTCGAAAAACTGGAAGGCGAACTCAAAAAGCTGGTAAGCGCCAACGAACGCTACCACAAAGAAATCGAAAAGGCCAAAGAAGCCATCAAAAAAGCGGAAGCGGATATCCAGCAAAACGAGAAAGACCAGAAGACCGCCCAACAGAAAATCGAAGACCAGAAAAAGGCGGTTGATACCGTGCGCAAAAAACTCGACAGCTACTAATAGCCCGTTTCCTGGCGGGTGAGCGCCAGCAGCATCACATCGACGAATTCGCCGGTAGGTTTCTTGCGTTCGAAACGCAGGTCGCCCTCCCGGCGAAATCCGCATTTTCGCACCAAACGCTGTGCGGGGTAATTGTCCATTGCTGTTTGAACGTATATTTTTTCCAGCAACAACTGCTGAAAACCAAACCGCAACAGGGCCGTCAGGCATTCGGTCATAATCCCTTTGCGGTTGTAATCGCGGTGGATGAAGCAGGTTAACTCGGCTTTGGGCACCGACCAGTCGGGGTGTAGCAGGCCAAGCAGCCCGATTTGTTTGGCCGACTTGTTGTCCCACATCCCGAAAATAAAATGCCGGTGCAGCAGCCAGTCTGATAAACTACGGCGCACATAGGCCTCCGCCCTTTCTTTATCGCCTGCTTCTTCCAGCAGCGCTGCGAATTCGTCGCTCAAAACGGCGGAGTTGTCCTGTAAAAGTTCAAAAAAGCCGGCGCCGTCGCCTTCGCGGAAGCGCCTGATCACCGTTCGGTTGGTCAATAACACCGTGTCGATATCAAACAAGTGCGGTTGCATATAGCGGTTTTTCAACAAAGCTCAAAATTAGAATTTTAGATGGAATATTCGCCCAAGTTGCGCGCCTTGGCCCCGCCCTTTATTTGAAATTGTGAAGGAATTATCATCTTTGCTAATCAAACTCCTCAAAACCCCTTTATTTTCACAACATGAAGAAGCTGTTTCCCAAGGGGCGGCTGGGTATTAAACTCAGGTTAGTGCTGTGGATTGCGGTAGTCTGGACCTTTATAGGGGTGCTCGACGCATTGAATACGCATGCCCTGGCCACGAGTTTGTACATGCAGCCAACAACAGCTTACCGGTTTGAGCAATCGCTCTGGTTCAGCGCTATTTCAGCGTTTTTTGCCGGATTGTTGTCGGGGTCTTTGCTCTTGTTTTTTCTGCGCGAGCGGGTGCGCAGCAAATCATTCGGCTTTGCTATTCTGGTCAATAGCCTGGTGCTTTCTACCCTCAATTTCGGCATTACTACCATATCCTACGATTTGATGTTGAGCCTGCGCTCCGGAATGGGGCCGCTGTCTCCCCCAATCCTGCAGGAGGCTTCGGCTTTGCTGCATAGTTCGATTTATTACAGAAGCCTGGCATTGTGGTCGTTGGTCGTTTTTTTGACCATCGTTTTTTTGCATGTCAATGATAAATACGGAACGGGGGTATTTTTCAAATTGCTGATGGGGCGTTATCACAAACCCAGGGAAGAGGAGCGCATTTTTATGTTTGTCGATATGAAATCGTCGACGCTGATAGCCGAACGCCTTGGGCATGTGCGGTTTTTTAATTTGCTGAACGACTTTTTCAGGGACATCACCAACCCCATCAACGACGCCGGGGGGGAAATATACCAATATGTGGGCGATGAGGTCGTCATTTCCTGGACGATGGAGCGCGGACTGGCGCAAGCCAATTGTATTCGTTGCTATTACGGCATGCGCGAAAAGATACTCAAGCAATCACAGCGCTACCGGGAAAAATACGGCTTGGTGCCCGAGTTTAAGGCGGGGTTGCACTGCGGGTTGGTAACCATTGGCGAAATCGGGGTCATCAAAAAAGATATCGTTTTTTCAGGCGATGTGCTTAATACCACTTCCAGGATCCAGGACGTATGCAATCGCTACGATGTCAGGATTTTATTGTCTAAATACCTGCTCGACAAACTCCACCTCCCGCCTCATACCATGCAGTTTATGCGGGTGGGCATAATAGAACTAAAGGGAAAACGCCAGAAGGTTGAGCTGTACACAGTAGAAGACAGCGATCAGCCCGTCAAGGAAGGCCGTATCTGGCCCCGGGTTGACGAAGAGGACTGGGTGCGCGACGATTATTAGAAAGTGCTCAATCCCAGCTTTTTACGCAAGTCGACATCCTCAATGTTGTTTTTACTCCAGTAATCGGTGAGCATGCTGTGCGTACTGCGTGCAATGGTAGTTCTTACTTGCTTGTCGAATCCGGGATGCGTATCCAGCCAGCCGGTTATGCGATAGGGTGGGGCGGCTTCATACACAATTTCCAGCGTACGGTTAAGGGAAGGATAGTGCAGGCGATAAACGCGCAAATTGTCGCCTTTGAAATCCTTGCCGTTGTAATCTGCCGCCTCTGCGCTTGCCTTGAGCGGCTGGAAATCGATGTGCATCATCCTGACGTACCAGGCGCCGGGAAGGATGTCGATTTCGCCCAGCGGCATTTTGCCGGGGTTGATGCGGATGCGGGTATACAATTCGTCTTCGAGAATGATGGCGGGAACAGTGAAACGCTGATCAGCCTCGTCTTCGAAATAAGAGTGGGTGCTCGTTTCGTATTGCTCGTTTTTGAAATTAACCTGCATAAATGTTTGCCCGCACCATTCCTGAACGGTGTTGGTGAGTTTGAGGGTATGGGGGTAATCATTGCGCCCTGTCGGCGTAAACACCGACGACATCACGGAGTAGTCGTAAATGCCTGTGTCAAATTTGCGGATAGCGTTGTTTTTTAGTACCAATACGCTATTGGGATTGGTATATTTTTCGTTTTTGACCTGCTTGTCGGTAAGAAAATCTTCCGTGACAAACACCATCACGGCCTCGCCTTTGTGCAAACCCCGGTAGCGGTGTTGCCGCAGTTCGTAACGGGTTACTTCGGCTTTGCCCTGGTACCAATAGTTGCTCAATGCATCGATAGGCAGCGTATCTTTAATCGGGGCGGCATTTTTTGCCCCTGTTGGAGCTTCTTCTACCCCGGGCACGCTCCAATGGCAAAATACCAGGGTGATTATTACGGCGCCGAGCGCAATGGCAATATTCTTTATCATGACGTTATTTGCAGATGTATTAATGAAATGCAAGAATAGTGGTTTTTGTTGTAGGTTGTAGGTTCTCTGTTGTAGGTTGTAGGTTTGTNNCCTACAACCTACAACTTACAACTTACAACCTACAACTAAATCCCCAGATACGGCTTGACTCGCTGGAGCGTAGCCGGCGACAGGGCGTGGAGGCGCTGTAAGTCGTCGGTATGCCGGAACGGGCCGTTTTGATTGCGGTAATTGACGATTGCTTTGGCTTCTCGTTTTGAGAGGTAGGGGTGCGCGCTAAGCGTGGTTTCGTCGGCGGTATTGATATTAATAGTGCGAAAAAGCGGCGACCAGTCGAGTTGGGGGCGAATAAATTGAAATACGCTATCGGGCAGGCCGTGGGTTTCCGCCACCTGATCGATATTGGCAAAGCCGCCAAGTTTATCGCGGAAGCCGGTAATTTTGCGGGCAAAGGCGGGGCCGATGCCGTCGAGCTCCTCCCATTCGGCTGCCGTTGCCCGGTTGACATCGATGCGAACCTGTTTTCGGGGCGTTTTATGCACAGTGCCGGAGCGAATATTCCGGGTAGCGGTGTCGGCTTTAGCAGGGATGTTTACCCAGGGCGCCAGTCTTTCGTATTGCGCGGCACTTAACCCGTATAATTTGCGGAGATCTTCCGCCTGTCGGAATTTACCGCCTTTGTTGCGGAAATTGACCCAGGTATGCGCCGTTTTAGCTGGTACGCCCATATTCAATATTTCCTCATAGCTCACCGTATTAGGGTTAAACCGGGTGTAGTGCGGCTCGCGACGGGTTTGTTGTTGCCATGAATAGTTTTTGCCAGGAATACGTATGAAAGATGCCAATCGCTTGTAATCCCGGTCGGAAAGCGTGTAAATCCTGGCGAAATCGGCGGGTTTATTGAAGCGCCCTCCTTTTTGACGATAACGCTCAATAGCGCTCGCCGTGCGTTTGTCGAGGCCCAGCAACAGGAAACTATCGACAGGCAGGGTATTGGGGTTAAAATAAAACGGTTCGGGCATTGGCGCCGTTTCTACATCTGCAATTGTATCGGCAATGATTTGCTCGAAAGCGGAGAAATCCACTTCGGGCGCCGGCTTCCAAAAGCGGAATAACTTCGGGATCACGAGCAAAAGCAGGCAGAAAAATCCCAGCGCAACAACGCCGTTTCGCTCCGATTTGGTAAAGTACAGGTGCGTTTTCCATTGTTTTTTCATGGGTAGCGGGTTTAAAATTTACGAACAAAAGCGCCATTTTTTTTTACATCAAAAAAAGTAATACCGCTTTCTGTGCATTGTCGCGCCCAGTTGTCAATATTGCGATAGCTGTTAGAAGCATCGGCAATGATGCCTAGCTGTATGTCAAAATGCGCTTGCAGTTCCTTCACACTAACAGCCGGATTGCCGCTGAGCGCCAGTAGATCAACTTGATGCAGCGTAGCGGGCAGGGGGTGTTGATATGAACTGTCAATAATCGCAACAGTGAGCTGGTGAAACTGGATGATCCGATTTTGATAGCGGAAGGAATGGGTATGTAAGGGGGGATAGCCTGGACTCAGCGCGTTGATTTCATTGATAAGGCGTTTGTTGCGGCATGGGCCGGCTGATCGCTTCAACAGGGTGTGGTCGGGGGGAAGGGTAGCATAGGAGTAAGCCCTTCTGCCGTCGTAACAGTCGATTAGCGTAGCATTGGGGACATGAAAGACGACGATCTCGCGTTGATACAGCGCTTTCCAGTGCGTCAGGCCCCGGTCGGCTGCCGCTGCGAGCAGCGACAGTCCCATCCACAACAGCCAGCGCCCCTGCCCGCTCATCAAAGCAATGGCCAGCATCAGCAAGGCGATGTATAGGGTTATAACGCCAAACTGGCTAATCCAGGCTTGGTCGGCAACGGCGCCCGGCATGTCGCTTATCGCAAAAACAGCCTTGTTGACCATCCAGATGAAATAGTAAAACCCCTTGCCGATCACGGCTGCTATGGCCGCGACAGGGTGAAAAACAAGCAACACGCCGCCCCAGTACAGTAATATTGTTGAAGCCGGCACTACCACCCATCCCGACAGCCAGAAATAAAAGGGGAACTGGTGGAAATAGTAAAGGCTGATGGGAAAGGTGGCGAGTTGCGCCGCCACCGATACGCAGGTCAGTCGCCACAAATAATCGACCCAACGCGGCGCCGCATACCAGCATTTGTAGAGCGGCTTGTCAAAAACCAAAATACCGGCCACTGCCAGGTACGACAACTGGAAACCAGCGTCCATCAGCAGGTAGGGATTTGCGCAAAGCAACACAAAAGCGGAGGCGGCCAGGGTATTGAAAGGCGAGTGTTTGCGGTTGAACGACTGCCCGATGATGAGAAACGACACCATCGCGGCAGCGCGCAGCGCCGACGAAGAAGCGCCGGTAAAGACGGCGTAAGCCCATACCCCGGTTATCAGTATTATCGCTGCGGCGTATTTTCCCGGTTTCCCGAGTAGTCGGAGCGGGTACAACAGCCATGACATCGCCAGCCAGACGATAGCCACATGCATGCCTGAAACCGCCAGGGCGTGCATAGCGCCGGTACGGCTGTATGCTTGCGTTACTTCTTCGGTCATGGCGTCTTTTGCGCCCAGCAGGAGGGCGCAACCTACGGCCCACTCATCGTCGCCGGGCAGGTATTGCCGCAGTACAGCTACATAATGCGAGCGACATTGTTCGGCCCATTGCCACAGGTTTTTGCGCTGTACTTTGGCCGCTAACAGCCATTGGTCCGGTTGCAGGCTAGTCTGGTAATGGTAGTTGCGGTAATGCCAATAGCGGGAAAAGTCAAATACATCGGGATTAAGCGGAGGCTGAATACGCCGGATATTCGCGTTGCGAAAGATGATGGTATCGCCGGGTTCTACATTAGCAGCGCTATCGCGCAAGATCACGAGCAATTGTCCTTCGCCGGGGACAAGCGCCGGGGCTGCGATGGCCCGCAGCCGGCATTGGAGCCGTTTGCCGGCTTTTTGCTCTTGAACGCTGTTGACAACGGCCACCCCGTGATGCCTGCCGGTTAGATGCCGGCTAAAATGCAATGGCGCGTGTAGTTCATTGCGGCATACCGACAGGCCGTAGCCCAACAGGTAAAGCCAGCAAAACGCCGCCAGGCCGAAAACCCAGCGGTAGGCGTACGGCCATTTTTTTTGCGAAAGCATAACCAACAAGGGGAAAGAACACAGCACGGCATATAGCGCAACTTTGCCCCACTGGGGGTTATCGGCCCACAGCGCGGCAACAATTCCCGCTACAAGCGGGACCAACAGCCTTAGAAAGGGTACTTCTCGCTGCGTTTTCATCTGGAATGAAGGTTTGCGCCAAGTTACGTCTCCCGCAACCTGTCATTGTCGAAATGGGGCATTTTTTTGATGAAAAATCGATCAAAAAAGTCAGCGTGTAATTTTTACACTAATTCAATCAATGGGAAACGGCATATTTAAGTAATTTTATGCCCTTGATACGATCGCAAACAGGCATGACCTCATTCGACAATTTTTTTACATCGGCATTCACGGTAGATAACGTGATATTTGGCTTTGACGAAGGGGACCTCAAAGTATTGTTAATACAGCGAGGGGAAGACCCGTTTATGGGCCGGTGGGCATTGCCGGGGTATTTCGTTAATCCCCAGGAAGACCTGGAAAGTGCGGCTTATCGCGTGTTAAAGGAATTGACGGGATTGAGCAATGTATACCTGGAACAAGTCGGCTCATTTGGTAAAGTAGACCGCCACCCTTTTGGGCGGGTCATAACGGTCGCGTATTATTCGCTGATCAAAATTAACGATTACAAATTACTGCCTGCCTCAATCGCCCAGAAGGCCAAGTGGCACGCCGTTGCCGATGTTAATAACCTCGAACTGGCATTCGACCACGACGAAATTCTGAAAGCTTGTTTTCAGCGACTCAAGCTGGTGGTTCGCACCCGGCCGGTGGGCTTCGAACTGTTGCCGCCTCAATTTACGCTAACGGAATTGCAGCACCTGTACGAAGCCATTTTGGAGACTGATCTCGACAAGCGAAATTTCAGGAAGAAAATTTTGTCGATGAACCTGCTCGTCGACCTCGGCCAAACACAGGCCGGCGTGGCTCACCGCCCAGCCCGGCTCTATCAATTTGACAAACAAAAATACCAGGAGTTCCTCTCCGACGGTTTTAGTTTTGAGGTTAAGGAAAGCAAGAAGAAGGGGGGGAGGTAGTGTCGGTTGTAGGTTCTCTGTTGTACGTTGTAGGTTGTAGGTTTGTT